>APMI01014178.1_pt1 | contig 10451 bp, 10 predicted proteins | sample 667938 | NCBI WGS metagenome assembly APMI01 (sample SAMN01084076, study PRJNA167559) | wastewater metagenome | biome: Wastewater | place: Denmark: Ejby Moelle, Odense | collected 2011-11-28
GCCGGTAGGTGTGCGGGTGCAGCGGGTAAAAATCGTCGTGATAGCATAGCGCCAGGGCATCGTGTTTCGGGTCGAGCGCGAGGCGGACGCCGCCCGCCGCCAGTTCTCCGGCAAAGTCTCCGGCAAGAATGGGCAAGGTCAGTTTTTCCGACCAGTCGATATCGAAATGCCCATGAAACGGGCTTTCGGCACCCCACGTCACCACGCTGCGCCACCACGGATTTTCGAGGCTCGCGGCCATGTGGTTCGGTTCGATGCCGAGGAGCAGTTTCATGCCGTGCCGGTGGAGGGTGTCCGCAAGCGCGCGCAGGCCGTCGATACCGCCGAGCGAGGGATCGACCTCGTCTACGCGGATTGCATGATGGCCGCGCGCGGAGCCTTCGATCGCCGTCGTCACCGGCGAGGCGCAGAGATGGCTGATGCCGAGCCTTGCGAGGGAGGGGACGCGTTCACAGGCCCTCCGCAAGTCCATGCCGTTGCGGAACTGGAGGCGATAGGTCGAGCGAGGTGGTGTCATGAGGCCCTGGAAAGCGCGGTGTCAGCGCTCGCACAACGCCCATCGTCCCGATTTGTTCCAATCGGGGCGTCACATTTCACGTTCCTCGGGTTCGCCTTTGAAACGCCATCGGCGATGGCGTTCGCCGGTCGCGCATGGCGCGTTGGTCGAGATGCCGTTACTGCATGTTTCCTGCCTTCCGTCCCGATGCTGACCATTCGCAAACGCCAGCCCGTGTGTTTGGTTCCGCGTTTGAAGGGACGGGCGGGCCGTTTCCCTCTGGCGCTCCCGCCCGGCGGTATGACAATGTGCGGCTCACGGGAAAGGAGACCCTCCATGGCCAATCATCTTTTCGATGCGATCCGGAATGCCGCGAGGCCGGAAGCGCTGTTCATCGAGACGGCCGAGGGGCGGCGCTGGACCTATGGCGAGATGATCGCTCTCTCCGGCCGTCTGGCCGGAGCGCTGCAAAAGCGCGGTGTCGCCCCGGGGGACCGGGTGGCTGTGCAGGTGGAAAAGAGCCCCGAAGCGCTGATGCTCTACCTTGCCTGCCTGAGGGCCGGAGCGGTCTATCTGCCGCTCAACACGGCCTATACGCTGGCGGAACTGGATTATTTCATCGGCGACGCCACGCCGCGGCTGATGGTCGTCGATCCGAAACACAGTGAAAGCATTGCCGAATTAGCGGCGGCGCACGGCGGCGCGGTCGAAACGCTGGATGCAGCAGGCGGCGGCAGCCTCGTTGAACTGGCCGGCAGCGAAGAGGCGGACTTTTCCGACGCCGAACGGGGGGCGGACGATCTTGCGGCTATCCTCTACACGTCCGGCACGACCGGGCGCTCCAAGGGGGCGATGCTCACGCATGACAACCTGCTCTCCAATGCGCAGGCGTTGCGCGAGCAATGGCGCTTCACCAGCGCCGACAAGCTGATCCATGCCCTGCCGATCTTCCACACGCATGGCCTCTTCGTCGCCTCCAACGTGACGCTGCTGTCGGGCGCCTCGATGTATCTCCTGCCGAAGTTCGATGCCGACGAGGTCCTGCGGCTGATGGAAAGCGCCACGGTGATGATGGGCGTGCCGACCTTCTACGTGCGGCTGGTGCAGCATGATGGCCTGACGCGTGCGGCGACGGCGCGCATGCGGCTCTTCGTGTCCGGTTCCGCGCCGCTTCTTGCGGAGACCCATCGCAGCTTCTCGGAAAAGACCGGCCACGCCATTCTCGAGCGCTACGGCATGACCGAGACGAACATGAACACGTCCAATCCCTATGACGGCGACCGCGTGGCCGGCACGGTGGGCTTCCCGCTGCCGGGCGTTTCGCTGCGTGTTACCGATCCGGAGACCGGCAGGCCGGTGGCGGACGGCGAGACGGGCATGATCGAGGTGAAGGGGCCGAATGTCTTCAAGGGCTATTGGCGCATGCCGGAAAAGACTGCCGCCGAGTTCCGCATGGACGGCTTCTTCATCACCGGCGACCTCGGCAAGATCGACGAGCGCGGCTATGTGCATATCGTCGGGCGCGGCAAGGATCTCGTGATCTCCGGCGGCTACAACATCTATCCGAAGGAAGTGGAGACGGAGATCGACGGCATGCCCGGCGTCCTGGAAAGCGCCGTCATCGGCGTGCCGCATCCCGATTTCGGCGAGGGCGTGACGGCGGTCGTGGTGCGGGCGAAGGGAGCGGCGCTCGACGAACAGGCCGTGCTCGCCGCGCTGAAGGACCGGCTGGCACGCTACAAGCAGCCCAAGCGCGTGCTTTTCGTCGACGACCTGCCGCGCAACACGATGGGCAAGGTGCAGAAGAACGTGCTGCGCGAGACCTATGCGGATCTCTACAAGGGCTAGATGCGGGCGAAATGCTGCCTGAGGATATCGAGCACCTCGTTGGCCAGTTCCCCCACGATGCCGTTCTGCTCCCAGGAATAGAGCGAGGCGAAGACCGGAGCCTCGTCCGCGAAGCTGGCGATCGGCTCGACCCGCCAGCCCCGTGTGGCATCGACTGGCAGCAATGAAAGGCCGAGACCGGCTTCCACGGCCATCAGCACGTTGCGCAGGCTCGCCGAGGTGAAGGCGACGTACCAGCGGCGGCGCTCGCGCTCCAGCCGCTCGAACATGGCGTCGCGATAGAGCCCGCCGGGGGGGAAGGTGACGAGAGGCACCGGGTCGGGCAGGCTGCGCGCCGTATCGGGGGCGGCGAACCATGCGATCGGCTCCTCGAAACTCGCCCAGCTGTCCTCCCCCGGCGCATCCTCCTTCAGCACGACGATGTCGAGCTCGCCGGAGCGGTAGCGGCGCGTGAGATCCGAGCGCAGGCCCGTGGTGACGTCGAGGCGGGCTTCCTTGTGACGTTTCGTGAAGGCGGCGAAGATGCGGGCCATTTCAGGTGTGGCGATGTCGTCCGGCATGCCGATCCGCACCGATGTCGTGCCCGAGGTTTCGGCGACCAGCGTCAGCACCTCGTTCTGCAGCGCCAGGATGCGCCGGGCGTGGCCGAGCAGGCGTTCGCCCGTCACCGTCAGGCGCACCGGCCGGGCCGCGCGGTCGACCAGCTCGCGGCCGATGGCTTCCTCCAGACGGGCGATCTGCTGGCTCATGGTCGACTGGGTCATGTGCAGCCGGTCGGCGGCGGCAGTGAAGCTGCCGGCATCGGCGATCGCCACGAAGGCCCGGAGCAGGCGCGGGTCGAGCACGATATCTCCATCCAGATTCGGAATGATGGTTATCTAAACATCTAATTTGCGCATGATTCAAGCGGGTGATAGCGATAGGCAACGATCGGCAGGCCTTGCGCCTGTCCGGACAGGCATTTTCAGCACGAGAGAAGAACGATGACGGATACGCGCCCCGGCCGCGATTGGGCAATGCTCGCACTGGTCGTCCTGGTCGGCCTCAACCTGCGGCCCTTTATCGCCGCGCCAGCACCCATCCTTGCCGAAATCGGCGCCGATACCGGTCTCGGCTATAGCGGCATCGCCATGCTCACGCTGCTGCCGATGTTCCTGATGGGGCTTGGCGCCTTCGTTGCGCCCGGCCTGCAGGTCAAGGTCGGTACGCGGCGCGGCCTGCTGATCGCGCTCGTCATCCTTCTCGCCGGCTCGGCGCTGCGGCTCTTTGCCTATGACGGCCTGACGCTGATCGCGACGGCGGCGCTTTGCGGCATCGGCGTTGCCTTCATCCAGGCGGCCTTTCCCGGCATCATCAAGGCGCATTTTCCGAAAAACGTGCCCGTCGTAACGGGGCTCTACTCTGCCGTCATCATGGCGGGCGGCGCCTTCGGCGCGCGGCTGATGCCGCTGCTCGTCCATGCCGGTTTCAGCTGGCGGGCGGCGCTTGCCTGGCTGGCCTTGCCCGTGGCGGTCGCGCTTGCCGCCGCCTGGCGCATCCTGTCCGATGTGCAGGCAAGCAAGCCGGATGGCACGCTCACGCGTCGGCTGCTGCAGCGTCCGCGTACCTGGGCGCTGATGGCGGCCTTCGGCCTGGTCAATGCGGGTTACAGTTCGATGATCGCCTGGCTCGCCCCCTATTATCAGGCGCAGGGCTGGACGAGCGCCGACGCCAGCGGCCTCGTCGCCGTCATGGACGCAGGTCAGGCCGCGGCCGCCCTCGGCCTGCCGTTCCTGGCACGCGGCAATATCGACCGTCGCCGCTGGCTCTGGCTGACCATTGTCTTTCAGGCGATCGGGTTCCTCGGTCTTGCGCAATTCCCCGGCGTCGCGCCGGCCCTCTGGGCGGGGCTTTGCGGCGCGGGCCTCGGCGGCAGTTTCGCGCTCGCCATCGTTACGGCCCTCGATCATCTGCCGCGGCCCGAGCAGGCCGGTGCGCTCGCCGCGCTGATGCAGGGCGGCGGCTTCCTGATCGCGGCCATCGGGCCCTATGCGATGGCGCTGCTGCATGACTGGACGGGCGGTTTCGTCGCCGGCTGGTATCTGCATCTCGGCTGTGTGCTGGTCACCGCTCTGCTCTATCTGCGCTTCGATCCGCGGTCCTATCCGGCCGCAATGCCGGCCACCAGTTGAGACAGCACGCAAAGAAAAACCCGCGCCGGTAAGGCGCGGGTTTCGTCATGACGGCAGCTCGTTCGCTTAGCGGCGCGAGCCGAAGGGCTTCAGCGCCATGTGGCGGTTGACGTCCTTGTAGAGCAGGTAGCGGAACGGGCCGGGGCCGCCGGCATAGCAGGCCTGCGGGCAGAAGGCGCGCAGCCACATGAAGTCACCGGCTTCCACTTCCACCCAGTCCTGGTTGAGACGGTAGACGGCCTTGCCCTGCAGCACGTAGAGGCCGTGTTCCATGACATGGGTTTCGGCAAAGGGAATGACGGCGCCGGGCATGAGCGTGACGATGGTCACGTGCATGTCGTGGCGCAGGTCGTTGGGGTCGACGAAGCGGGTCGTCGCCCAGCCGCCATTGGTGCCGGGCATGGCGGCGGGGGTGATGTCCTTCTCGTTGAGGACCAGCGGTTCGGGATGGTCGAGACCGTCCACGGCTTCATAGGCCTTGCGGATCCAGTGGAAGCGGGCATGGGCGCCCGAGCGGTTGTGCAGCGACCACTTCAGGCTGGGCGGCAGGAAGGCGTAGCCGCCGGGCGTCAGCGTGTGCTTGCCGGTAGGCAGCGTCAGCTCCACTTCGCCATCGACGACGAAGAGCACGCCTTCGGCCTCCGGGTCCTGTTCGGGACGGTCGCTGCCGCCGCCGGGGGCCACTTCCATGATATATTGCGAGAAGGTCTCGGAAAAACCGGAGAGCGGGCGGGCGATGACCCAGCAGCGGGTGCCGTTCCAGAAGGGCAGGAAGCTGGTGACGATGTCCTGCATCGTGCCCTTGGGGATGACCGCATAGGCCTCCGTGAAGACGGCACGGCCGGTGAGGAGATCGGTCTGCGGCGGGTGGCCGCCGAGGGAGGAATAGTAGCTTCTTTGCATCGTTTCAGGCCCTTTGTCTTGAGTGTTTCCGGTATTCACTTCGCGCCTGCCTTCTCCAGCAGGGTTGCGATTTCCTGGTAGCCGCGGCCGCGGGCATGCTGGAGCGGCGTCACGCCGTCATTGTCGGCAAGGTTGACGTCCGCGCCGGCCTTGATCAGCAAGGCCACGATCTTCTGGTGGCGCTCTCCCCCGTTGCCGAGGATGACCGCTTCCAGCAGCGCCGTCCAGCCGAGCCGGTTGACATGGTCGACCGCGACGCCCGCCTTGATCAGCGTGTCCACCGTCTCGACATGGCCGCGCTCGGAGGCCGGGATCAGCGAGGTGCCGCCATAGCGGTTGATGCTCCTGAGATCGGCGCCATGGGCGAGCGTCATCTTCAGGATTTCGAGATGGCCGCGTGCCCCCGCATAGAGGTAGGGGCTGTCCTCGATACCGTCCTTGGCATTGACGTCGGCGCCGGCCTCGATCAGGGCGCGGGCGGCGTCCACCTTGTTGGCATGGGTCGCGACGAGCAGCGCGGTCGCGCCGCTCGCGTCCCGCGCTTCGATATCGGCGCCCTGGGCGAGCAAGGATTTGATGGTGGCGGCATCGCCGGCGGCGGCGGCCTTGTGCAGCTGGATCATGGTGTCTTCGGCGGCAAGGAGGGGAGGGCAGAGGAGCGCAAGAAAGAGCCAGGTCGAAAGCAGGGCAAGTCTCAGCATGGGCCATCCCGTGAGGTTGTGGCCCGGAAACTAGCAGGCGGCCGCGCCATTAGAAAATTAAATGTGTAAATCCGTATCATTCAGAAGATGGAATTCAGCCCGGCGGGCCGCTATAACCGGGCAGGACCTCGATCGGCAGAAGGGCTGAGCCATGAATACGGAACAGGGATTGCTGCGCGTCTCCATCGGCGTCACCATCCTGCTGGCCGGCATCGGCATCCTGTTCGGCATTCTCTCCGGCTCCTTCGCCATCGTCTTTGACGGTGTATACGCCATGACGGATGCGGCGATGACGGTGGTGGCGCTTCTGGTCTCGAACCTCATCGCCTCTTCGGCGAGCGGCGGCACGGGCCGGTTCGTCAAGCATTTCACCATGGGCTTCTGGCATCTGGAGCCGATGGTGCTCGGCCTCAACGGCATCCTGCTCACCGGCGCGGCGATCTACGCGCTGATCAATGCCATCGGCAGCATCATGAGCGGCGGGCGGCCGCTCGATTTCGGGCAGGCTATCATCTATGCCGTCGTGACGCTGGCCGTCACCATCACCATGGCCGTCATCGGCACCCGGGCGAACCGCACGATCAAGTCGGATTTCGTCGCACTCGACGCCAAGGCGTGGATGATGTCCGCCGGCCTCACCGGCGCCCTGCTGGTCGCCTTCGTCGTCGGCTCGCTCATTCAGGGCACGGCCCATGAATGGCTCTCGCCCTATATCGACCCGGTGGCGCTGGCGCTCGTCTGCCTTGTGATCATCCCCATTCCGGCCGGCACGATCCGCCAGGCGCTTGCCGATATCCTGCTCGTCACCCCGGCCGATCTGAAGAGCCATGTCGATACGGTCGCCAAGGGCGTCGTCGAGCGGCACGGCTTCCTTTCCTATCGGGCCTATGTCGCCCGCGTCGGCCGCGGCCGGCAGATCGAGCTCTATTTCATCGTGCCGGAGGATTTTCCGGCTAAGAAGCTGCAGGAATGGGACGATATCAGAGACGAGGTCGGTGCTGCCATCGGCGAGGAGGGACCGGACCGCTGGCTGACCATTGCCTTCACCACCGATCCCGAATGGGCGGACTGAAGAAAACCCGAAGCGGATCGCTCCGCCTCGGGTTCGGCCCCCGCCCCCGCCCTGTCATGGGACAGTTTCACAGACCCGCTGCGGCGAGGGCGGCGTCCATGCGCTCGCGCGCCTTCTTCGGCAGCTTACCGGTCTTGACGGCATCGATATTGGCCGGCGCGTCGCCGACGACCACGAGACCCACCATGCCCATGCCGACATGCGGCGTGCACTTCACGCCATAGGCGCCCGGCTTGTCGAAGGTGACCTTGTAGGTCTCGTTCATCTTGCTCTTGAAGGCTTCCGCGCCGTCGGGGATCATGTCCTTGATCGTCTCGACATTGTGGCCCTTGTCGGTGGGGATGAAGGTGACGGTGTCGCCGGCCGCGACCTTCACGAAGGCCGGCTCGAACACCATGGCGCCCTCGGCGCCCTTGTTCAGCATATGCACTTCGAAATCCGCGGCCGCCGCCGGAAGCGCGAGGGCCAGGATGACTGCTGCCGCGCCGACGATGCTCTTTGCCATGATACGCACTGGAATTCTCCTTGCTGACGAACGTCAATCGTTCATGCGCAAGGAGTAGGCCCGCAAAAGCCGTCCTTCTTTGACATCGATCAAACAGGAAAGGGGGTCGTGCGTGGCGTCCTGTCGCAGCTTCCGGCGTGTCAGACGACCGCGACGGCGATCTCTCCAAGCCCCTCGATGCTCGCCCGCATCACGTCGCCCTTCGCGACCGCGCCGACGCCGGCGGGCGTGCCGGCGAAGATCAGGTCACCGGGGGCGAGGGTGAAGAGGCGGGAGAGATAGGCGATCATCTCCGGCACCTTCCAGATCATCTGGTCGAGGTTGCCCTCCTGCCGGCTCGCACCGTTGACGGCAAGGCGGATAGCGCCTTGCGCCGGATGGCCGGCCTCGGTGGCGGGATGGAGCGGTCCGCAGGGCGCGGAATGCTCGAAAGCCTTGGCGACCTCCCATGGCCGGCCATGTTTCTTGGCTTCCGCCTGCAGGTCGCGGCGCGTCATGTCGAGCCCTATGGCATAGCCGAAGACGCAGTCGAGCGCCTTTTCGACCGGAATGTCGCTGCCACCGGCCTTCAGCGCCACGACCAGTTCGACCTCGTGGTGAACGTCCCTGCTTGCCGGGGGATAGGGGAAGCCGCTTTCGGGCGCGGTGAGCGTGTCCGGATTCTTCTGAAAGAAGAAAGGCGGCTCCTTGTCCGGGTCATGCCCCATCTCGATGGCGTGGTCGGCGAAGTTGCGGCCGACGCAATAGATGCGGTGCACGGGGAAAAGCGCGGGCGTGCCCTTCACCTGCAGGGCTGGGACGGGTGCCGGCGCGAAGATATAGTTGCGCTCGGGCGTGGCGTTTTCGGCTGTCATGGCGGGCTGCACTTTCGCTGGGCTGTCTTCGAGGCGGAGGCTAGCATGCCCTAGGGCGGCAATCGATCCGTTCTTCTTGCCCTATACTGTCTTTCCATTGCGCAGAACGGGAAAATCGCGGATAGAGGCAGAACGATGAATGGTGCCTTTTCGGACATGAACAATCCCGACAAGACGAATGATGCGTCCCCGCGCGAACGCCGGCGGTCGCTGGCGATCGGCCTTCTCAAGGCGCGTGAAGCGGTGATGAGCCATTTCCGCCCCATCCTTGCCGATCACGACGTGACCGAGCAGCAATGGCGCGTGCTGCGCGTGCTGGCGGAGGCCGGCATGCTGGATGCATCGGAGCTTGCGGAAAAGGCCTTCATCCTCGCGCCGAGCCTGACGCGCATGCTGCGCTCGCTGGAAGAGCGCAACCTGATCTCCCGGCACAAGGACAAGGACGACGGGCGGCGCGTGCTCCTGCAGCTTGCGCCGGCCGGGCAGGCGGTGATCGAGGAGGTCATGCCGGATTCACGTCGCGTCTATGCGGATATCGACGCGCGCTTCGGGTCTGGCAGGGTGGATGCGCTTCTCGACATGCTGGAGGAACTCGCCGCCCTCAAGCTCGATGGCAAGGCGGGCGGCGAGGAATAGCGACTGCCGTTCAGCCGCCGAAGCTGCCGGCCTGTGTCGGTACATGCACGTAATTGCGGTCGAAATAGATGAGCGCATGGCCGTCGCGACGGCAGCGGATATCGACCACTTCGCCGATCAGGATATTGTGCGTGCCGACGAGCCGCGCTTCCGTCAACCGGCAGTCGAAGGAGACGATGGCGTCGGCGAGTGCCTGGTTGCCCGAGGGCAGGTCCGTCCACTCCGCTTCTCGGTAGCGCGTTTCCATGTCGGCCTCGCGTCCTGCGAAGGAGGCGGCAAGCGCCTTGTGCTCCTGCGTCAGCACGTTCACGCAGAACCGGCGGTTCTCGATGAAGAGGTTCGTTTGCGCCGAGCGGCTGTTCATGCAGACGAGCAGGGTCGGCGGCTCGTCCGTCACCGAGCACATGGCGGTGGCGGTGAAGCCGCCGCGGCCGGCGGCGCCCTTGGTGGTGATCACGTTGACGGGCGCGCAGACCCGCGCCATCGCATTGCGGAATTCCGTCCTTGAGACGCTGCTGTCCATGGTGCGGCCCTCACTCGGCGGCATCGCGCAGGGCAGCGTCGCCGAGCGGCGGCAGCCAGGTATCGCCGGTCCAGCCGTTCTCGTCATAGTCCGCCATGCACTGGTCGACGAGCGCTTCCATTTCCCTCAGCCGCCCGCCGCGTTCCGCGCCCTTGAGCACCTGCAGCCGCACCTCTTCCGGCGCGCCGGCATAGTTGAGTTCGTAAAGCGCGTGGCGTCCCCCGAATTCCGTGCCGGTGGCATCCCAGAGCAGCTTCATGATCTTGATGCGCTCGACATGGCCCATGTCGTTCGAGCCGCGGACATATTGTGCGAGATAGCGGTCGATTTCCGGATTGGCGAAATCCTTCGCCGAGGAGGGAAGGTAGATGAGGCCGGAGGCGACGGTACGGCGCACGATGTCGATGACCTTCGGATAGGCCTCTGACATGAAGGTGCGGTAGCAGAGCGCCGCTTCGAGATTCGGCAGCACGGCGCCGTTCGCCCACGGGATCGGGTTGTAGGCCATGGCGTTGGAGAAGGCCCAGAACTGGTGGCGGATGGCGATGACTTCGCCGAGCATGGCCTGATTGCCGCGGAAGGCATCGCCGCCGGTGGCACGAAGCGCCTTGGCGAGCAGGCCGGCGATGAAGTCCATCTTCACGGCAAGCCGCGTGCAGCCCTGGAAGCAATAGCCGTGCATGAAGCCGGAGGCCGGGTGGAAGGAGAGGATCTTTGCCGCGTCGCGCAGCACCAGCACGTC
>APMI01047497.1_pt1 | contig 10451 bp, 9 predicted proteins | sample 667938 | NCBI WGS metagenome assembly APMI01 (sample SAMN01084076, study PRJNA167559) | wastewater metagenome | biome: Wastewater | place: Denmark: Ejby Moelle, Odense | collected 2011-11-28
CATCGTTATTGGGGAGCGCGTCTGCCCAATCTGAGTGATTATCCCCCACCACCTAATCCAATGGGATGGGCATCATTCAACAATGCTCCTCAACTCACACCAGAAGAATATCCGGGCAACAATGACACCCGATTTATTGAGCCAGCCATCAAAGTTACCTTTGCTGATGATGTGCGCGTAACAGAATTGCAGTTTATCAGTTCAGAAGTCAAAGATGAAACCCTGTTTATTACCCTCAAAGATTCGTTTTATCCGCTGCGTGTAACCCTCGTTTATCGTCCATTGGTCGAATACGATTTGATTGAGCGCTATGCTATTTTGCGTAACGATGGCGATCAGTCGATTGCACTTGAGCGTGTTTTCTCGGCGCAATGGCATCTTCCCTATGGCGACCAATATCGTTCTAGCCACCTTGGCGGACGTTGGTTCGATGAATTCCACATCATCCGCGAACGGTTGACCAAAGGCGTAAAAGTCCTCGAAAGCCGCCGCATCCACACCAGCCATCATCACAACCCATACTTTGCAGTCGATCACGGCAATGCCGACGAGCAACAGGGCGAGGTTTGGTTTGGTGCGCTGGCATGGAGTGGTAACTGGAAAATTGCTGCTGAAGTGACGGACTTCGCTTCTACACGCATCAACATCGGATTAAACGATTGGGACTTCGGTTGGGAACTCAAACCGGGTACGGACTTCACCACACCGAGCGCTTATGCAGGTTACAGCGCTAACGGTTTCGGTACAGCTAGCCGAATCATGCATGACTACATCCGCAGCTTTTTACCGCATGGTAACAGCCTCCATAAAGTCCTCTATAACTCGTGGGAAGCCACCTACTTTGATGTGGGTGTCGAGTCGCAAAAACGATACGCTGAAATTGCGGCTAACTTGGGTGTCGAACTATTTGTGATGGATGATGGTTGGTTTCACGGACGCAATCTCGATAACGCCGGATTGGGTGATTGGTGGCCTGATGAGAAGAAATTCCCGAATGGTTTGCAACCCTTAGTTCAACATGTTAATAAGTTGGGCATGGAGTTTGGCTTGTGGGTCGAACCGGAAATGGTCAATCCTGACAGCGATCTTTACCGTGCTCATCCGGATTGGGTCATCCATTTTCCCAACCGTCAGCGCTCTGAAGCCCGCCAACAACTTAGCCTCAATATGGCACGGCAAGATGTACAAGATTACCTCATCGGCCATCTGGATAAACTGCTGACAGAAAATAACATTCAGTTCATCAAGTGGGATATGAATCGAACGGTCAGTGAACCGGGTTGGCCTTCATATGAAGGTGAACAGCGCGAAATATGGGTGCGTTATGTCGAAGGTTTGTATCGTGTTTGGGGTACACTGCGGCAGCGTCATCCGCATGTCATCTGGCAAAGCTGCTCTGGTGGTGGCGGTCGCGCCGATATGGGTATCCTGCGCTATGCCGACCAAATTTGGACGAGCGATAACACAGGCGGTACAGCACGTTTGGCAATTCAGGAAGGCTTCTCGCAGTTATTCCCTGCCAATACGATGGAAGCATGGGTTACGGATATGGAAGCGAATCTGTCACTCACTTTCAAGCTTCACGTCAGCATGTGCGGGGCGTTGGGCATCGGATCGAACATCACCCATTGGAATGACTCGGAACGGGCGGAAGCTAAGAAGTGGATCGCGCTCTATAAAGAAATCCGCCCCATTATCCAATTAGGTGACCAATATCGCTTGCGCTCGGCGCAGTATGGTGGTGGCTTCAGTGCGGTTCAATATATGAGCAAAGACAAATCGGAAGGTGTAGTGTTTGCATTCCGCACTCACATTCCTGATCCGGTTAATCCGTTTGCGGTACGCTTGCGTGGGCTTGATCCGCAAGCGCTTTATACCGTTGAAGGATTTGAAGGTACACGTTCTGGCGCTGCTTGGATGAACATCGAAAACGTCTTTAAACTGGTCAATTTTGAAAGCGCTGTGCGACGCATCCGACAGGTGACATAGGAATAAATTTGTCTCACGCTGAATCGATGGTTTTGAAGGGGCGCAACCTTTGCGCCCCGTAAGAGAGGAATGTTTAGTAGGTCTTCTGCCCTGTGAGTGCCAGCACCGTTTCGAGTACATCCTGCAAATTGACCGGCTCATAAAAGAAGGCTTCAGCACCACGTTCACGCGGCATCGTTTCCCATTCCAAGTCCTCATCTGCACCCAGCACTACGACAGGCAGACGTGGATAAATCACACGTAACGAGTCAAGGAAATTGAGGTCATGCTGCCCCAGCACGTTGAAATCGGCTAGGACGATCTGAAAATTTGCGTCATCGAGCAGGATGTCCAGCGCGGCAGGATTATTATCCGCTACAACTACGCTGTAGCCTGAACCCTCTAACATGGTTTTGTACTTTTCGCGCGATTCGGGTTGGTCATCCAACAATAAAGCGCGGGCATACGAGATGGGTGGTGGCGCAACCTGTGGGCGAAGCGCCTCGATTTGACGACAGTGTTCTGCTTCGTGTAATAGCATATCATTCACCAGTTTTTCAACTGTGAGTGAGCCTTTATGCTCATGTACGCCGGTTCGCTGCCACTGCTCGGGGGTCAAACGACGCAGCACGTTCACCAGTTCTGCCCGTTTTAAAGTGTAAGTCTGTAGCGAGGTACTAAAATCGGCTGCTGCATACCCCAACACATCTGCCCAAATGCGTTCTTCATAGGCCAACAAGGTTGGATTATCGCGCACCAGCATCATATAAATACGCGGGGTCAGAATATCATCGGCTGAACGCAAATGTGCCAGCACATCTGCGGCTGACCATTCACCCGGCGCAAGTTGAGCGCGGAGTTCGGCTTCACTCCAACCGTCAACAGTACGAGAAATGCGGTTCGGAATATCAGCGATACGATTAATAAGTGAGTCGGTATTCATTATTCCCCTAATAATGCGCTAGTTGCTCGTTGTACAGACACGTTGTATCGGATAGATGTTACTTTAACACTTCCAACCACTGATTGATAATCGTCAGTGTTTGCTGCGGTGCAGACTGTGGGAACAAGTGACCATGCCCCTCTACTTCAGCAAAAGTGGCTTCTGGCAACTCATCGCGGAGCATAGCTGCAATTTCGGGTACATAAGTATCGGTTGTGCCACCACCAACTGCCAATATCGGGAGCAAGCCCCGCAATTTAGGCGCGACTTCCCACGAACGGGTAAAACCTGTACTGAAATAATAGGCTTCCCATTCCGGTGACCAACGCAGCTCGTAGTTCCCATCGGCTGCGGGTTGTAAACCATGTGCTACGTAGAGATGCAAACTCTTATCAGGCCACTCAGCGAAGAGGCGCTTTGTTTTGAAATACGCAAAAGCTGCTTCGACAGTTTCAAAGGTTCGACGGCGACGCAGCGCCCCTTGTACCAATGGGAACTCAACGATGCTGCCGTCACGCTGCATTTGCTCCATGCCTTCGAGCCATTCAGACCGGAAAAATGTCGGATCAAGCAAGCATAAGGCTCTGAAAAGTTTCGGTTGGCGCACGGCTGCAATCATTGAGGCGATCCCGCCAAATGAGTGACCGATAGCAATCACATTATCCAGTTTGTGGTAGGCCAATCCCGCGAGTAAATCATCCGCTAGCATGTCCCATTGGCGGAGTTCGGTTGGCGTTTTTTCATCTGACCACAGGGCGCGAGGCAGCATACAAATGACATGGTAACGATCTGTGAGTGGTTGTAAGAGCGGAATATAGGTTTCGGGTGGAAAACCGTTGGCAGGCAGTAGGTTGATGATTTGCCCACTGCCGCCAAAATCATAGAAGGGATACATGACTACCTTATTGATAATGATTTCTGAATTGGCACCAATAGTACCTCATGAGCCATTATGCCTCATAGGTGAATATCCTCCTCGATTTTTAGCCAGCAAACTGGATAACGGAATGGGTCAACCACGGTAGCGGTTCACGATGAATACCGTAAATTAGATGAATACGCTCAGCCTGAAAGGTAATCGGAGCATAATCCGGTAACCAGACTGAACGCTGTTCATCTTCGTTTTTGAATTCACCGACAGTCAGATGGGGATGCAAGTTGTTACCAAACGCACCGCCATAAGGAGGATATAAGGGGAATGAATCATAAAACTCGTGGAAAACTGCTTTAATCGGTTCTGGATTGGCTGGCTGCATAAAGATCACGCCGGGGAATTGACCATAACCGGACAGCGTAATATCAAAGGGTGCAATATTGGAGCAGATGGATTGAATAGTGTGAACTGCTTCGTCTAATTGCTCATAAGGAACAAAGGGAAACATCAACGTGATATGTGCGGGAACACGAATCAGACTTTCAAGCGCGTATTGGCGCATGATAGGCGTAGCAATTGCTTGCACTTGATGAGAGGCAAAAATAACAACAGCGGTTGATAAGATCATTGGGTTTCGCCTAGAAATGCAGCGCAAACTTCCATAATTTCAGGCAGCACATCAGCGGATTTACGCCAATTATCCGTCACTTCCAAACTGTGATTTAAATTTTCAAACACGCTCCATTTGATATTGGTGTGACCTTCGGAGGTACTTACTTCGTCTGCTGAGTAATTTGGATCGGCTGTACCCATCACAACCAGTGTGCGAATGTTGCCTAGTCCTTGTGTCGAGCCTCCAATTGGTGTGAGCAAAATCAGGCTAACTAACGCGTTCGTTATGGAATGTGCTAAATCTGCCGCCAATGGTGTGCCAAGTGATTTACCCGCCAGACAAACATGTTTATATTGTCGCGCAAGGATTGGCTGTACTGTATCACGCACATCTTCCAAAAGAATACTGGATTGGGAAAGATCGAATGCGCTGTGAGCAGCTTGAAAACCATATTCCACACTGAAGACATCGTAACCTTGTTGCAATGCCACATTACGAAGGTAATAAAGCATTGGGAAGTCACAAGTATATGCCCACCCCGGAAGCATGATAAGCAGTTTATCTGAGTCAGCCACCTGCTTGAGCAGCGTATTGTGCGTAGTTATACCGAAACGCGATTGGATTGAGATTACTTCCGACTGTATGTTCATATACAATCCCCAAATGCTTGTTAGAGTAGATTATAACTAAAGTACTGGCGTTGGGAATCAAAAACAGGGAGCAAAGTTCTCTGTTTCTTAAACGCAGCTTGCATAATATTGTCGCATAAGTGAATCACGTATCCATGACTTACCCAATGGAATGACAGAGTGGGTTAACCACAGCAGCGGCTCGTGATAAACATCATAAACGATATGCAAACACTCTGCCCGAAAGGTAATCGGGGCATAATCTGGTAATTGGGCAGCACTTTGTTGGTTCGGATTTTTGAATTCACCCACCGTTATGTGGGGATGAATGTCATCACCAAAAGCGCCACCATACGGTGGGCATTCAGGAAAGGCAGCGTAAATCTTTCTGAAAACTGCTTTAATCGGCTCAGGATTTGCGGGCTGCATAAAGATTATGCCGGGGAATTGACCGTAGCCAGCCAGAGTAATATCAAAAGGTTGGATATTGGCGCAAATAGATTTTATGATTTTCGCCGCAGCGTCCATGCGATCCTGTGCGACAAAGGGAAACATCAGTGTGATATGGGCGGGAATAAGAATCATCCTGTCAGGAGCAAATTGTCGCATAATAGGAACAGTAACAGCTTGGACTTCGCGTGGCACGAATATGACTATTCCAGTTGTGAGAATCATAGATTATTCCCTTACAATCACCGAATATCGCTGACATTGAACGTTCCCAAACTGAGATAATCGCTCTGTTGATTATCAGTCTGAAGTGAAAGGCGCTCGCCAGTTTGCCACGCGTAGACCATCGCTTGAAGTGTGTAATTTCCCGGCACTAATCCATCAACTGATAGTGTACTTGGTAAGCAAGGGGAATCAGAGGTAGGAAGACCATAATCAACCTGTTTCACAAGCTGATTATTCGTATTCATGATATGCAAACCCACCGAATAGGTATTGGGTGGCACAGCTTGACTAATCGACCATCCGAGTAAAGCTTGTATGCTACCTTCTGAGGTTTGGGCAAGTGGTTGTAAAAGGCGAAGGGTAATGCCATCGCCAAACTGCCCTGATAAGACCGGATTAGAACCGCGAACATACAGTTTCAAGTTAAGGTCGGGGCTATCATAAAAAACACCACAATCTGCAAAGCCACGTTCGCCAAAACTCCGTAAGAATTCACGCTCGACAATTGGGTAAGGCAGATCATCTGGTGGACGTGCAATCCAAACACGTTGAGCATCGCCTACAAAATCGTCAGCCTCTTTCCGGTAAGCATCATCCTTCTTGACACGCGGATCAGGCGAATCAACCACATGATATTGAATCGATAACTCGGATAGGTAATATTCGGCTATACGGGCGTGAAACCAATTGACAACCGGAGGCGGTAAAAAGTAGACAAAATCGTCATTTGGTTGGGCAAGAGATAGCATCTCACGGCGCACTTCAGACCACGGCAAGAATAATGACCATTCACCGAGTGCGGGCGGCGTGGGAACAAAGGTGATCCACACACCAGCTAATACCCAAATGATCCCCGCAGCACGTCGACCAACCGGTAACTGGACAAGACCTACACCACATAAAACAGCTAAAGGTGGCGTTAAGGCTATCAGATAACGCGGATCAGTAATGAAGTGGAAAAGTTGATTGATAACCAGCGTCAGCGTGAAGGCTATCAATAGCCAAAGCCACAGTAAACGCCGTGCGGGCCGGGCAAAAAATAGTAAAACGCCTATCCAGACCAAGCTACTATTGCCAAAGGCGTTGAGAAAACTGCGTGTGAGTTCAAGTGCATCTAAAGACCGTTGATTCTGATTGACATTGGTGGTTGCTGAGGTAAAAGCCTGATAAGCCCCACCAATCCAAGGCAAGAACAACAGTCCCATAATAAGGCCAATCAGGGTTAGCCATAGCCAGCGCTTATTTTTAGGCGTGAATAGGAGATGATACAGGCCGAGCGCACCCAATATGGTAAAGCCCATGTAATGGGTATAACACAACCCTAAAATGCTCAAGGCGAACATGACATTAACCCAAATCGGGCTGGACGCGCGTGTTGTCAGGCGAGCATACGACCACAGCAGCGCAGCCGAAAAAAAGGCTAACTGGATGTAACCACGCATCTCATGGAGGTAATTTATAAAGAATGCGGAGAAGCCGAGTATCAAAGCTGATGCTAAACCTGCCCGCCACGAGACTAAATCACGTCCAATTCGATACGTAAAAGCCAACGTCAGCAGACCTAAGAGCAGCGACCATGCGCGCAAGTTGTAGACTGTCGCTCCCGTAAAACGGCTCCAGATATTCAGAGCGAAATAATAACCGGGCGGATTGAACTCATTATGTTCACTGATGACTCGGCTTGTCGTTTCAGCTAAGGGGATAGGACCATAGAGGGGTGATATACCTGCGTAATAGACTGACCACCATTCGTCATACCAGATGGCTTTCAGGTTCAGGCCGCGTGCGCCTAAGAAGGTCACGATGAGCAAGAGCAGAATCGTCCACAACCATTTATTTCCGTCTGATTTCCCTGCTTGTGCGATCAATGAGTCCTCATATCACTAAAGCTAAAGTCATTGAGGATTCTAGAATAATGGGCAGCCTAGATGACCGCAAGGATGAGGAATACAAGCTAATGGAGTTTGAGGGGAGAATCAAAAACAGGGAGACTTAGCTCCCTGTCTGTCAAACACAACTTCGGTTACGGAACGTGTAACCGCATCTCGTTCGTTGGGGAGAAACCCAACGATTCGTACACCGAACGGCCTTCGCAGCTTGCGTGTAGGCTCACGGTTTCAATACGCTGATCAGCGCACCAGTTGATAATGGTTTGCACCATTCGCTTTGCCAACCCGCGTTTGCGGAAAGCTGGCGAGGTATACACATTCATGATATACCCACGATACGGTGAGAAATCCATCATCTGTGGCGGCCAATCCACCAGCCACAACCCCGCACCGGCTGCGATGCGACCATCGCTACTTTCTGCCAGCCAGTTACGGTAATGCCCATCCTCCAGCTTGTCATGCAGCCAGAGTTCAAATGCTTTTTCCAACTCGTCGAGTCGGGCAGTATCGGTATAGCCCATGTCTTCGTACATCTGGCGGCGCTGCGCCACCAGCGCTGGGAGGTCATTCAGTGTTGCTTCTCGAATTACAAATACGTCCCGACCAGCCAGCGTTTTAATAGATGCGATGTCTGTTTGTTCCATTCCCTTTTTGTGTGTCACCACTTTCTCAGATATGTTGCGGACTTATTCATTTCGGGCGGGCAGTATAACAAAAATAGACAGAGATACAAGCCCTATTTTTGTGAGTTTTGCACACCCACTTATTACTATACATCTCATTAATAATACGACGATTAAGATGTCATAAAAACCGTACAATTTAGGGGGTTTGCGTAGGGAAAACGTAGGTTTACCGGGCTGAGATTAAAGCCTAAAAACTTACATTTTTGGTCGGTGTGAACAGGTTTAATTACTCGTAACGCCCTTTCCATGTTCGCATTTCGTTTGTAGCGGTAAAGCCTAAGCCTTCGTAGACTTTGCGGCCTTCATCACTGGCGTGCAGCGTGACAATCTTTACATCATTGGCATAACACCAATCGGTACACATCTGTACCAACTGCCGCGCTAAACCACGACGACGATAATCGGGATGGGTATAGACGTTCAGGATATAACCCCGATACAGCGAAATATCATATTGTCCCGGCGGCCAATCGATCAGCCACAGGTCAGAACCAGCAACGACTGCTCCATCAGCATTACAAGCTAACCAACTGAGGTAGACGTTGCGACGCATGTGATCGATTAGCCACGGACGAAAAGCCGATGCCATCTGCGAGAGCGCTTCGGTATCGTTATTGCCCATGTCCTCGAACATCCGAAGCCGATGCGTTACAATCTGCTCGGTATCCGATGCGGTTGCCTGCCGGATTGTTATTTCGTCTGTCATAGGGATGTTCCTAAGGTACGTGTTGGTTTAGCAGGATATGTTAATCTTAGCGATGACTGTTCGCAAGCAATCTAACGATCTTTTCACTAGTGCTATGACACATGTAAAAATTATTGATTAAGGATTAGTCTCATGTCTGACTCACTGCGCTCGTCACCGAAGTATAAGCCTGTCTCCCTCTTCGTTACGTGTATAGTCGACATGATTTACCCTCATACGGGTATTTCAGTGGTCGAAATCCTTGAGCATTTGGGCATTGAGGTTAAGTTCCCGATGAGCCAAATGTGCTGCGGACAAGTCGGGTTTAATTCCGGCTTCTGGAACGATGCGCGTGAGGTCGCCAAAAGCTTTCTGACTGCTTTTGCTGACGCAGAAGTGATTGTTGTGCCGTCGGGTAGCTGCTCATCCATGATCCGGCATTATTATCCTGAGCTTTTCAAAGATGAACCGGAATGGCTGGAACGAGCGACTTGGGCAGGGAATATTACTTGGGAATTCACCGAGTATCTGGTTGATGGGCTGGGTATTACGGATATTGGCGCGGCATTACCCCCGACGAAAGTAGCCTTTCATGACGCTTGTCACGGTTTGCGGTTGATGGGGCTTAAAAACCAAGCGCGGAAATTGGCGAGTGGTGTTGAAGGTGTAGAAGTGGTTGACCTGAACGGACATGACCAATGCTGTGGGTTTGGTGGGTTGTTCGCGGTGAAGATGCCCGAAATTAGCAACGCGATGCTGACGGAAAAGGTCAAGAACATTAACGCGGTCGAAGCGGATGTGGTTATCACAAGCGATGCAAGCTGCCTGACACAAATGAACGGTGGACTCAGCCGTCAAGAATCAGACCGGCGTGTACAGCATATTGCTGATTTTCTGGCGAGCGGCTTGAAAACTGAGAATGTAAAATCCTCATGATTATCGTCGATATGCACCGTGATATTGCTTACGACGCGATTGATTGCGACCGTGACTATCGGCTGAGTATTGGGGAGAACCGACGCTTAGAAGCGGGTATTGCTCACCCACGCCGACGCGGAAAATCAGCTACGGGTTTACCGGATGCTTTCGCAGCAAAAGTCGCGATGGTGGGGGCGACTTTATTCGTTGAACCCAAAGATTTTAAGCCGTGGGGTGGTTTGAATCCACTGGCTCATGCAATCTCGTCTTATAGCACGCCACAGGAAGCGCATGATGTGGCTATGAAACAGTTGGATTATTACATTCAACTCGCAGCAAGTGATTCGCATGTTCGGATAATTGACAGCCGAGGCGATTTAAATGATGTGCTGGCAACATGGACAGAAGGGGCTGATCCGGCGAAGCGGCTGCACGGGATGATCATCTTGATGGAAGGTGCTGATCCGGTGATCGAGCCGAGCCAATTTGGAACATGGTATGAGCGGGGTGTCCGTATCCTCGGCACATCATGGAGCCGGACGCGCTATGCAGGCGGGACGCAAGCACCGGG
>APMI01018234.1_pt1 | contig 10450 bp, 5 predicted proteins | sample 667938 | NCBI WGS metagenome assembly APMI01 (sample SAMN01084076, study PRJNA167559) | wastewater metagenome | biome: Wastewater | place: Denmark: Ejby Moelle, Odense | collected 2011-11-28
ATAGTATCTGAAAAGCAGAAGAGAAATTATATAGAAGATAACGGGTCAATAATTTTGGAAGAAAATCAACATAGCTAATCTAGGCACTCACAGATTATTTGATTTTGTAATTTTCATTATAATAAATTTATTTTAAAAGGTATGATCAATTCTTATGCTACACTTTTTATAAAACTAAAAAGTTAAAGAAACTTCTCAAATAATAATCGTTATGCCTGATATCATTATCTATAAGCGTAATTTGAATTCCTTTATAAATAAATTAGAATTTAAATGTATAACTTATTTGATTTGTCAACAAAATCAGCAAAGTAAAGACAATGAAAGAAGAAGGTTTCGATAGTCTTCTCGACTACGACGTTTAAAATGGTGTTTTCACATTTAAGTGCCCAACAGATGAGGAGCAAGAGCTCAGTGCCTCTGTTCGACGGTCTACATAAATTCGAAAACCGTCGATAAGTAGTAAATCCAAATCAATTTTTAACTCAAATTCATAGAAGAGTGTATCACCTTCTGAAACTGAATAGTATACGAGTCAAGGAACAAGAGATGTCTGTAGGGGGGTATTTAAAAGAATTGAGCATCTTTTAGCGAAATAAGAAAAAAAAGACTTGTTCGCCAAGGTCATATCGGAGATCTTGCCGAGAGGTGCTGCCATGAATCTTCAGCGACTGACGAAGCTTTATCGGGACGAACGAGTTCGACCCTTAATCGCTAAATTTTTCCTCACAGGTCAGTATCACCGTGAAATCATCAGAACAAAAAAAAGGTGCCCAATAAATAAGGACAAGCCTACAAATTCTGCTAGAAATTTATTAAGAGGTCAAATTTTCGATGCGATGACCTTCATTCAAGGTAGTGTCGACAATCGTGTGAGTTTGACTAAACCCATAACTGAATTTTCTCTACTAAGCAATAAGAGTACTTAAAGAAGCTAGCAGTTGCAGAAAAACGAGAATAAGGATACAGGAGCAGGATTAGTATAAATAAAATTTTACTAAGTAGAAGAATGGAGGTTTGAAGAATTCTGAAAGGAAATCTTTCAGTTTGTGCAGAAACTTGAGACGATGACTCAGACGGCAAAAGCTGTCAACGCATCTTCGATTTCAAGCTTCTAAATGATCTCTATTCGAATATTGTATAAGTAGTCAATCTTTTTACATTTTTCATTAAGTTGTCTTCTTAGAAGGAAAATTAAATAAATAGTTATCACATAACTAAAATAATGGATGGTTTCATCATTAAGCTATCGAAGTATTTATAAGATAGAGTTTGAAAGACAATTAATTGATCGGCCTGGGATGAGTTATAAATCTGCTAATCAGAAATAACGAGGAGATAAATATTGCTATATTTGAGCATATTGGGCTTTAAGCCTATTATAGTTAAAATGACATAATTTCTAGCTAGCAATAAATGAATATAGAATCATTTTCATTCTTATTGTCGTGTCTGAACAGAGGCTGTCCATCCAGCAGGTAGCTTAATGATAATTGGACCTCCTGCAGGAGCTTGCTCTTGAGCCTTTTGGAAGAAAAAGTTTGGGGGCGCTTCATCTTCTGGGACTGGCCTCGATATATAATAGGGTCCATGAATTCCTTTTTCCTTCGTTATTTTTCTTACACTGCCATCCGTGAGCCTCTCATACCAGACTTCAGGCTGCTCCACCGGCTTTGGTGGAGGTGGAGGCACATATGGCGGGGGTAACAATTTCGGGGGCACTTCCTCCTCCGAAACGATCTCTGCATTCCAAGTCGTCACTCCTCCGCTGGCAGGCGTTGATGTAGTTACTTTTTGAATTCGGTTGTCCGTTGTCCTTTGGTAGAAAACCTTCACTATTGGCTGCTGTTCGAGAGGAACCCTGGGCCGCATCGAGTAGCCCACCTGGGATGCTCCTTCGTGTAGGCTGCTATTTTGGGGGGCTGGCCTGAAGGGTTGGCTGTGATTATGGGTTTCGGCTCCACTTTCGATGGCGGCCAAACCTGCTCGTACGTTGGTTTTGTCGTGAATCGGGAGTCAGCTTAGGCTTGAGTTATGATCGCATTATGATTGCTATCAACCGAATCAAAAGCAAATCTGTAATCTTGCACATTGAGCCCTTACTTTTTTGCTTGTTTAGTTACTTCTAGTAAAGAAACCTTGCCATCTCCATTAATATCCCAAGATAGAATTTGGTCCTGAAATAATATGAAATTTACCACTTTGGCCTGCCATTACTCCTCAGTGTCGGGGTCTTCCTCCTCCTGTGCATGATGGTGGTTGTCAAGCTCATACTAGTAATATTTAGAAATTTTATGTTGTTGCTCGCCTGTCGGATTCGAGTTGAGCTTGTGTACAGTCCTTGGTTCTCCTTATCGAGTTAGACTCAAAGATTAACCTATAGACAAGAGTAGGAAGCCCAGTCCTACAGTATAAAATTTCATGGACTTGAAATACTATATAGAACAAATCTTTTAAAATTCATTTTATAATGGAAATTCACATTCCACTATCTTTTTGAATGCATTGGGCTACCAAGCTAAACCACCTTGTATATTATTGTTTTGTGTTGGGCATTTTAGCAAACTTAAATTTTCTCATATGTAAATTAGTCAGTAAAATGCACAATAAAATATATGGAAAACAAATATTGTCGATTACTGATAAAACAAATTAAAAATATAAGAGATTTATTGCTTATTCTATTAACTGCTTAAACTTCTGCATTCTAGAGAGTATTTTAAATACATTGATCATCAGTTTTGTCATAATTATTAGAGTACTCAATATAGCAAATTGTTTAACTCTTTCATGTAGCTAATTTAAATAGGAATGGTTAAAAGTCTTAAAAATTGCTTAACAGTTCCTCAAATATTGCCAACAGTAAATATAATAATAAATTTAATAATTAGCTGATTAAATAATATTACGATAAGTAATTTGTTAATATTAACAGTTTATTTTAAATTTAGATTAATAACAAATCAGATGAGTAAAAAATAGCCATCCGGTTCAGGCAGAGTATCATTTGCAGGGCTTAAAAACTAACGCGTTTATGAGAGAGCAAATTAGCCGATTTTATCGTGTTACAGCAACGCCAACAACCAAGATATTAACTATGCCCAGATGTACGAGTAGAGCAACAATAAGGAAAATAATGTGAGTTTCGAAAATATAAGTAAAATCTACAAGAACAGTCACAATCAGAATCTACAGACACAATCCTTTTCAAGCCATGAAAGGCACCACATCAAGCTCAAGTAATATAACAATGCTGTTAGTAAGGTTAAAGAGTTAGGGTGCTCATCATCGTCATCCAGGTTTGCATAAATTATTCGGAACAAATGTCAGCAATAGAGCCAAATACACATACCAATAAAAAACAGTCACTCAATAATCTGTAAGCCTTTAACAGAGGCTCCATCGCCTTCGCCATCCTCTTCTTCGTCAGTTGGCCTATATCCCTACTCTCCTTCTGCGCTAAGCTCGATAAATGCAATATATCGCAACGCATCAAACACCGATATGAGCATAAACCTAAGTATATTGGAAGCCGAGTTCCAGCAAGGGCAGTAGGAAATCCATGCCAGTATACAGGCATGCAACACCAAATACTCGTAGATTTGCGAAATGCTGGCCGACATCCACATCCAGGACGTCATGAGGCTCAACGCACTGCTCGTCAAAAACTAAGAAACCTACAATACACTTCTGCGTTAATATAATATGCGCATGCAGGTTACTCTCAGGGGTGATGCCCACTACTGTCAGGACATTTAATGTATTAACTCGCCATTTTTTAATCAAGTGAAGCTAGAAGATTTTACTCCTCTGCTTTAAATTGAAAGGGCTATTCTTCGGACTGGGATGCTAAAAAATAGGTCATGTGATTTCAGGTCCACCTGCTCTTCTAAAAATAAAATTAAGGGTAAAAATTCATCTCAAGTCTCATCATAGTCTTCAAAACTGTCTCCTGGGCTGATTAAGTAAAAAGTAAGCTAATTGCACCAGCAAAAGTATTCCCCTCCTCAGGCAGTAGTTCAATATTCTGCAAATATGTAATAATTAATGGAATCCACTGAAAGGGAGGAACAAAAAGGCTAGCGGCATAGCGTAAATGGGTACGACGATAGCTTTGGAAAACCGAACAGAAAAACAGAGGGCTAAAACAGTAACAAGAGTGAGGCCCTGCAGGATACTCCTTAGAGCATAAAATCAAAAATAAGCCAGACATCAAGAGTTAGGGTATAGAAGGATCCAGCAATCGGCATGTTCGATCGTATCAATATATGCGAGTCAGTCTAGGAAATAGATGTCAATAAAGATCAAAATAATAAGTAAAGTAGGCCTACACAAAACAGTAGGGCAGCTATTGCCAACTTCAAGTCGATTGTCGAGGAAGTTAAAAAACCAACATAAAGGAGTCCCCACCGATACCACAGATACGACAAAAGCACTGAATGATAATCAGGTATCTACTAATGTAAGTTTTCAAAGGATGCAATTATGGATTTTACTTATTTTACTTATTTATGGGTTATGGTATGATATTAATAAATATATGAGCACTAAAGCATCCCTGAGCAAAAGCTAACACCAACAGCCGCCATAAATTGGATCACTGAAATTAAAATATTAGCCTGTTGCTCAGTATCGATAATCTGACGTAACGGGTTAGGATAAACAAACTTAGACAGGCAGACTAATAGATGTAAACCAAAATTTGTCGAACACTCGTACATACAAGTTTGCGTAATCTGATACAAAAGGCTATCATGATTATGATTAGCAATAAAAAACTGTTAACTCGTATAATGCCTTTGTTCTTGATAAATAGGAAACTGCCTCAAAGAAATAATACTCTGATGTTTTACTAAAGTACAAGCTAATGGCAGGCAAACAAAGGCGACCTTCGAATAAACAAAAACAAAAACCAGATAATGAAGAATCACCTCAAATGTTGGCTAGAGAGTAAATAAAGCCTAAGGACGAAAATCATCAGCTGAAATTGCTGAAAATATAATAACCCAAATCAATATAGTAAAATTTGAAAAAGGTAAAGATATCGGTAGCGAAACAAGAGAGGACAAATGCTGACAAAATCAACCGATAAACTCACATTCGATTTATTGCGTAAAAATAACATGATCGGGAAGACATTATAAAGAACAAAAATATAAGTTCTTTTTTTAGTGTTGAGCAAATAAATGAGAAAATGCTATCGTTTTCGCTAATAAAATCATCTTCGCTACCTCAGATTGGCAAATAGGAGATGCCTTAAAAGATTCGAAAATAACCAGAAAATAATAAATTGTTGAATGGAAAAGCAAATTCGCAAAAAGAGGCCCCCGATCTGACAATAGCTGAAAAGATATAAAAGGATAAAATGCTAAATTCGCTTGCTTTTATGTTAACAAATCTGCGGTAGAATATTAGCGATAAACATGATCGAAGAATGACTTCTAGCCGAATCTCTAGTATATCAAATTATGGCAAAATCAAATCAACCAGTAGGGATTCCAGCTTTTATAGTGAAATAAGTCCAACGAAACACAATAAATCAAGGTTGAGTGTTATATAATTTTCGAAAGCTCCATCTTCGACAATGTCAGTAATCCAGCGTATAAGATAATAGAATAAAGATTAAATGCAATCAAAATAAAAATGTGAAACTGCCATTGGTAAATTTTTGCCTTTAAAACCTCCTAATGTGAAATAAACTGAGAAAAGTTAGAAGAAAGATACAATAGTAAAAAATTAGGTCTCAACTGTTGATCTTCAACTACCTGTTAATAATATGTCAAAGCTGGCTGTAAAAAATGAGTATTTGGAGTAGATAAAGTAAGATATCGAAAATGAGAACAACTAGAAAGAGTAATTATTGAGGGAACATCGGTCCAAGAATAAGAATTTATAAATTCATGTACTTGAAAAAAAACAACGAATTGCACGACTACAAGCTCAAATACACTAATTCTAAGACTATGGCTAGAGCTAGCAATAATCTCGTGCCATTAATTAAAATCCCAACAGTTTTCTCCAATAGTAGAAACTGAAGAAGCAAAAAGAATATAAGCTCCAGCGAGTAAAACTGAGGGAGTAGATTAGTCAAATGGAACACAAAATAAAGGAGCAAGAGATCAAATATAACACTCTCAGATAATCACAACTTAAAATAAAAGACGATGAGCTCAAACAAAAATAATAATAGTTCAAAGAGAAGCACCAGAAAATGACAAGCGAGCTATCAGTGAGGACTAAATAGCTTTAGGAAATCATAAAGAGAGAGCAATAAAAATCATAAATATTCAAAGCTGAGATTCAAGCGCACACTAAAAGAAACGAATAAATATCGCGGTAGCTTCAGAAGCAAGAAATACTAGAAGCTTTACTATTGCAGCAAGTGGAGAAAATGGCAAAATAAAGACAAAGAAAACATGAGAAGATGAATGAGTAAAAAAACAAAGAAAAACAAAAACTACTATAAGATATAAAAAAATTATAGTAAACTTAAAATAAGATGATTATGGAGTATCAGAGAGATACACAAGTTGCCAATAATATTTTCGAAGCCATGCGAATGAAGAATATCTAGTTAGAGTACCAAATAAAAATGAAGAAGTAATTTAAGTCTAGTTAGGATTTAAACTGAAGGCAACAAAAAGTAAAATTTTCGTGAAATAGACAGTAAAGTATAAAAAGGAATGAGAAATGAGAATTAATAATTAACTTGGATTATTAAATTTTTGCCATGATTTTTATTTAACAAATTATATAATGTAAAAATCTATCAGTACTAATGAAGGCCATAAATACAATTAACTAGAAAAAGGTTATAAGATATTAATTAATTTTTTGGTAAGAATCATAAACTAGGATAAATGTTATGAAACAATTGTTCGGAGCTCAAATACTTGATCTAAGCCGGCTCAAGCTTGAAATAATCGGAGATACACTTTCCAGTTTCGTAAAAATGTTTAGCAGTTATTAAATTAAACACATTATGATGCGATATCACCATTATTCTTTGGTTGGGCTTTATTTTTGAGAGTTGAACTTTTAAAATTCTTGAAAATTATGCAACTCTGATTCGAAACTAAAATTAATCCTATTTTATGCCTTATTGGAGCCATTTTGAACAGTCTTTCATTGCTTTTAATCTTTTAATTTTTTCGTTGCAGATATATTTCAAGTACCAAGGTATTTTCTACTCAACTGTCAGCTCATCGAAGCTAAATAATGGAAATTATTTTTCCAGCTATTTTTTGCAAGTGCCTATCGACCAGACATTGCAGGCTCGAGCAGTCAGGGTTGGCTCTACTAACACTTCGATATTGCTTTTAGAACACTCGAGTAAAACTCGACAAGTTTCTAGGCACTGTTTAAGAGGAGAGACAATAATCAATGCTATGGAGTCCCAATTTAGGATTAATGATACTTATTAGCACTGTTTCCTTCCTTTTTAGGTCAGACCTGATCCAAAGCTATCTGATATTGTTGCAATTGCCCTTATCTTTATTGATTTGAGTGCGTGTTTTGATCGGTTTCGGAATTGCACATCAAATTAGCAGTTTTAATGTTGTGAGAAGACTCTGCGTGTCTCATAAAAATCAAGTCCATTTTTGTAAACATTTTTACAATCAATAGCTCAATAATTTAAATAGAACAGTCGAATGAGCTTGTTTCAATAAATAAAATAAGTAAAATATGAGATTAGAGATCAAAACTAAATAATAAAAGCTCCATGAATTCATTCCTTGTCTGGCATTTGGACTTATTTAGATCATTCTTTGTTGGCACCAGTAATATGTCGTTACAAATCAAAAATGAGCGAAGGAATTATCGAATAATATTTAATTGCAGTTTATTCAGGTTCTTTATATAATTGAGTAATAAATATTTACGTTTAGTCATAGTAATAAATGTTTACATTAAAAATATACTCGGCTAATAAATTATATTTGGGATGACTGCTCCATTTGTCCACAATTTCAACCTGTGTTGCACTTAATTTAGACGAAAAAAATAAAGTGGTCTCAACAATTATTTTATAATTATGGGGTACCGTTACAAAAATTGTTATACTTTATCATGAGTTATAAACCATTGATGGTTCATATTGTCAATACTACGAGTTAAATTTATAATTAAAATAATTAGATACGATGAATATTTGGCAGATCATCTCGGTTGTGTTCTTGCTGATCGCTGCCTTCGTGCAGGACGTAGCTGCGAAAGCTAAGACCGTCGCTAAAGCCGTCAAGAAGCCAGCAAAGAAAGTCGAAGCTTCTCACAAGAAGAAGAAAGTCGTCGAGGAGGAAGAAGACGAAGACGAAGAGGAGGACGAAGACTAAGACTAAGAAGACGATGAAGACTAAGAGGACGAGGATGAGGACGACTAAGAAGACGATGACGAAGAAGAAGATGACGAAGATGAAGAAGAGGACGAAGATGACTAGGACGAAGATTAAGATGACGAAGACGAATAAGATGAGGACGAAGAAGAGGATGAAGACGAAGATTAAGATGATGAGGATGAAGATTAAGATTAAGATGATGAGGATGAAGATGAAGATTAAGATGATGAGGATGAAGACGAAGACGAAGAAGAAGAGGAAGAAGTTAAACCAAAGAAAGGAGCTAAAGGTAAAGCAGCTCCTGTTAAGCAAGCTGTTAAAGCTGCAGTTAAAAAGGTTGCAAAGAAAGTTGTTGAGCCTAAGAAGCCTGCTCCAAAGAAAGTTGTTCCCAAGAAATCAGCTAAGAAGGGAAGAGGTGAAGAGCTTTGATTGAATAAATCAAATATTTATAAATTTAATTAAAAAATTAATCTAAAGCTGAATTTTAAACAGAATTATGCATAAATTATTCATGAATTATAGCTGATCTCACCTTCGAGATTGTGCAAGTTTACTAACATTGCGATTAATTTCTAAAATTCTTGAGTCGATGTCCTTCAATTTTTCTGGGTAACCAATGCTATTCTCTTTATTTTTCATTTATTTCTTCTTCAAAGCGTTTCCATTCAATGATCCCATTATTTTAATGTGCTAGTTTCCTTTTCTTGGAGCTTTATCTTGTTCAGGATCATTGAGGCCGACTATCACTATCGAAATGTTATCAGTTGACCCTCTTTTCATGGACTATTAAAGCAGGACTTAACTACACTTGGCAAAAAATTCCTCTCCTCGGATATTTTGGTCTTTGACTCCTTGGACAAGTTAAGCAATTTCGACATTATCGACTCGGTCCCAGAGTCCATCAGAGCCCATGACAATCATGTCATGGTCATTGATTTCGAAACTAGTTATCTCGGGCTCGCAAATTATGACTTTGTCGTTGCCATCTCTGCTGTTGTCCTTAGCTTCGAAATCTCCGAATGTACGAGTCGTGCTTAGTCGACCTGGAAAAACCCGCAACGGACCTGTGATCATGTCATATTGACCTGACATCTAAGTAAAGGCTGTGGTTTGGTATATTTTTCCCCCTGCTGCTATCACTCTTTTCTGTTATTCGGAGTTCGATGGTTTATGATCTTTCGTGATTTGATAGCACTTGTTGCCTCCTTCACTGATGAGCACAGCGCGGGAATCACCAAGGTTGGCAGCATAACAGATTCCCTCATATATGAAAATAACAAGAGCACAGCTTCCGCTGTTGTCTCCTTTTTTTTTCCATTATTTTTCAGCTTGAATGAACGCTTTTCTGAGCGAGTTGGGGATATCCTTTTCCCAATCTTCCTGCTTGAAGAAGCACTCGTGTAAGCACTATTTCAAGAACTGCGAGCATGCAGTGCCTCCATGGCCATCGTAGATCGAGAACCATTTGTAAGTGTCCTAGAGATAAATGGTGAGCTTATCTTCATTTGACTTTCGGTACATTCCCTCATGAGTGATCGTCGAGTAGTTGTACAAGTGCGGACTCAGATCTCCCGATATGCCTTTGGGAATTTCTGGCACCTGCTTACTTGGCTTCTTTGCAGCTTGTTTTGCTTTACAAACTTGTGAGGCATAGTGCAAGGCCGGTCCATTTAACGATTTGGCCATCAAATATGTGGTCAGTCCATTTTAAGAGGTCATCGTAGTCGACAACAGTTATTCAAAAGGTTCGCATGGAGTACCAGGCTAAATGAAAGGCATTTTCTTCTAGGACTTCACATTTTACGGCTGCTCAAACTGATACATTATTTCATTCGGCTTCATCCTTAATACAAATCGAAATACTTGCGAATGTGACCGGACTTAGCAGCAAAGTCTTCACACTTCTCTAATTGATGCCCCTGGAGAGGCTGATGCGCGTCATAGTTGATTTTTTCTTCAGGAGTAAAATTTCGCATTTGAATATTTTAACTGATTCGTTAACTAATCTAAATTATTTATGAAATAAATATAGACACTTACTTAATATTCCATTAATGACAATTTTTATTAAATCTAAGACTAAAGTATATAAATTTTATTACAGATATCCAAAT
>APMI01004277.1_pt1 | contig 10449 bp, 8 predicted proteins | sample 667938 | NCBI WGS metagenome assembly APMI01 (sample SAMN01084076, study PRJNA167559) | wastewater metagenome | biome: Wastewater | place: Denmark: Ejby Moelle, Odense | collected 2011-11-28
GAGCATTTGCAATTGCGCTCGCATAGCGAGTTACTGGCCCTCTTCGAGCAAGGGCGACTACGTGTGCTGGGCCGGCATGATGTTCGTCCGGCCCATCCGCGTGCGACCGATTCGGCCGATCCGCTGCACGCGGCGCGCGCTGCTGAAGTTACTTCGCTATGGCGACTCGGGGCAACGTGATCGGATAGGTAGTAGGGGGGCAGAACGAAGAGGCAGCAAACCGGGGTGGGCGGATTCAAGCGCCTGCAGCCGGTTGCTTTCGCTTCTGTTTGGCGATGTACATCAGCGCATCGGCCTCGGCAATCAGATCATCGGGCGTTGAGTGAAGTACGGGGTCGTAGGCTGCCAGGCCATAGCTGACGCTGATCGGAAACGGCTTGAGTTCCCTGGTCTCGACAGCGCCTAGCTTTTCCTCGATGCGTGCGAGCAGGCGCGTAGCTTCTGCCACCGGACAGTCGTGGAAGATCATGAGGAACTCGTCTCCGCCCAATCGCACGGCGACATCGCCAGAGCGGATTGAATCGGTGAGTGCCTTGGCCGTTGTGCGCAGCATCCAGTCCCCCTCGGCGTGGCCAAAACGATCATTGGTTGCTTTCAGGCCATCAAGGTCCAAAAAGCAGACGACAAGTTTTCTGCGGTCACGTTTGGCGCGCGCCAGGGCGTTTTCGAGCACCAGAAGACCGGTACGCCGGTTCAGCAGTCCGGTCATTTCGTCGTACGTCGCATAGTACTCGAGGGTCTGTTGTGCCTTCTTGAGTTCACTGATATTGGTCAGGCCGAGGAGGTAGACCTCGTGCCCGGCGAAATCGATCTCGCGAATGGAGGCCAGGGCGCTGACTTCAGTGCGCTGCGCATCGAGCAGGACGACCTCGTAGCTGCTTAGTGGCTCGTGCTTGCCGATGGCGTCAAGAAATACGCCGTTGGTATCACTGGTGGCATCGAGATAGCTGCGCAGGTCGTTCCTCGAAATTTCCTCTGCAGCCGCTCCGAGCAGGTCGCAAGCTTTCTCGTTGGCCTTAATGATCGCTAAATCCTTCCTGTTGACCAACAGCATTGCGGTCGGGTTGCCGGAGAAGAGACTGTGCATGTCTTCTTCCTTCTTCTCAAGCGTCCTCATGTCATGGCGAATGCGTCGCGTCACCGGGGCAAAGATGAGGACCGCCTCGAGTGCCAGCACGATCAGCGTGATGGTCATCAAGATCAGAAAATACCAGCGTGCGGCGCTAATCTTGGCCTTTGCCTCTTCATCGTAATGGAAGACAATAGCGTCCATGCCTTGCAAGAAATTCTGCTCGTGTTCCCTGATCTGCTGGACGTCCTGACTGATCGATTCGCCGCGTTCGGACGCTTCGACCAGGTGTCTTGCCGCAGTGACCATGGCCTGATAATCGGGTTCGATCTGTTTGAATAGAGCGATGACTTCGTCACTGTTCTTTCCAGGCAAACCGAGGTCAACATCGCCGCGCAGCAGTCCTTGATGTGAGCGCTGCCAAAGGCTCAGCATTTCGGCCAGCTGCAGACGGAAGATTGCGGCTGACTGGGCAGATTCCGCCTGGGCGATGTAGTAGGTCATCTTGGTGATCCGCTGACTCAGCATGCGTTGCCGGCCTGCGATATTCACCACCCGCGAGTCGTAGTCCTGACTGGCAATCAGGTACTGAACCCCCACCTGCGAAACGACGGTCAGCAATGCGATCAGCGCGAGCGCCAAGATACAGCGTTTGCGGAGCCGGCCCACCGTGATCGAGGAGGCGCTTGAAATAAGCCGTGAATCTGACATGGCGCGATGATACTCGACAATTCAGTGCCGGGGCACTGCGTTCAATGAACCGTCGGTGGTGTTTCCGGCGTATTGCTGAAGAGCGCGTCGATGGCGCGTTTGTCGAAGCGGTATTCGCGGTTGCCAAGATCGTCGCGAACGAGAATCTCGCCGCGTTCACTGAGCGCGCCATAGACCTCCTCGCGGCCGAGCGAGCGAAGCATGTTGCCCACCTTTTCCCAGTCTTCGGGAGAGTTGTTGGTAACCGCCCGCGCGGCGAACAGACGTATGGTTTCTTCATGGAACAGCCGTGTGAGAAGTTCACCGATCGGCAGCTCGAGTAGTTCTTTGGGTTTGGCCGTGGCCGCAAGCGCTTCGATACGCGTCCAGCCGTCGCTATCGCGTTCGTCCGTGGTTGGCATCTTCTGCAGGAACAGGCCGGCTACGCCGGTCGGCGTTGCGGCAAGGAAAAAACGCGAAGCGAGCTGTTCGGACTGCATGAGATAGTGTTCGAAGATTTCGGCGATGTTTTTGCCGGCGAGCGGCACAATGCTTTGATAGGGTTTGCGCCTGGCTGGCGTGTCGAGCGAGAGCAAAAGCTGACCGTCACCCAGAAGGTCGATATCCGCAGTCGTATCGATTTCTTCGTCGTGCTGCGCCATGCAGCGAGTGTTGAGCGTTTCATTGCAGTCGATCACCAGCAGCGATACGGGGCCATTGCCGCGCAACTGGATGGTGAGTCGCCCCGGCTGCTTGAGGTTGTCTGCCAAGAGCAGGGAGGTGGCGCTCATCCGCCCGAGCAGATCAACCACCGGCGCAGGATAATCGCGATCGGTAAGAAGCTGCCGCCAGACGGCGCCAAGGCGTACGACGGCGCCGCGGATATCGAGGTCATCAAGCATGAAGCGCTGAACGCAGTCTCCTGTCATCCAAGTTCCCGCTTCAATGCTTTTTCGTAACGCTCAGGCTCGAAGCCGACGAGCAGGTCGCTACCGGTATCCGCCACCGGGCGCTTGATCAGCGTCGGGTAGTCGGCCATCAGCGCCAGCGCCTTGGCTTCATCAACATCGACACGCTCTTCGTCGCTCAGCCGCTTCCACATCATGCCGTTCGTGTTGAGCAAACGCTGCCAGCCGGCGCGCCGGTTCCAGTCCGGCAGGTGGTTTTGCGCGACGTCGGGCTGCTTGTAGTCGATGAATTCATAAGCGACGGCATTGGCTTCCAGCCAGGCGAAAGCCTTTTTCATCGTATCGCAGTTCTTGATGCCGTAAACCTTGAGCATGTCCCGTTTTCCTGTTTCATCGCCTGAGTTTGGCGAAGGCGCTGGCTTGAAAAAAGGCGAACTATGCGCAATCGTGGCGGAAAACTCAAGCGCTCCGCCACACGCCAAAGGTCAATGTTGGATCGGCGAGCAGGCCGCGGTCCGGCAACACCCCAAGCGGAAATCCGCAAACGACAACGAACCGGAGCTAGCCGGGATGTTCACGCTTACCGGCATTTCGGCCGTCCAGCCAGCCGGGGAGGGCTTCGGGCGGCATCGCTGGCGAGTAAAGATACCCCTGTCCGAATTCACACCCCATGGTTTTCAGCAGCAGGGCATGATCCTCCGACTCGACGCCTTCAGCAACGACCGACAGCCCCAGTGAATGAGCGAGATTGATCACCATGTGGGCTATTGTGCTTCCGCTATCGCCCATCGATGACATCGACTGCACGAAGCTTCGATCGATCTTGAGACGGTCCAAAGGCAGTCGGTGCAGGTAGGAGAGCGACGAAAATCCGGTTCCGAAATCATCGATGGATACATCCATCCCCATTGCCTTGAACTCGTTCAGGCTGGTGATAACGGAATCCGTATCCAGCATGGCAATCGATTCGGTAATTTCGAGTTCCAAGCGATGGGCGGGAACCTTCAATTCATTGACGATTTTTCTGAGGCGCCCGACAAAGAACGGGTCACGGAACTGCATCAGCGAAAGGTTGACCGCCAGCCGGATGGGCGGAAGTCCGGCCGCATCCCAATTTGCAATCTGGGTGACGGCAGTGCGGAATACCCATTCGCCAAGATTGACCATCAGACCGGCGTGTTCGGCCAGCTTGATGAAGCGATCCGGTGCCACGTGCGTACCGTCGCTGGTGGTCCAGCGCAGCAGGGCTTCGACACCGATCAGCCGGCCAGTGGCAAGTTCGACTTGCGGCTGATAATGCACATGCAGTCCCTGCTTGAGGTTGATGGCATTGCGCAGCTTGTAGGTAAGATCCAGTCGCTCCAGAGCGCTGGCCGTCATGTCGGGCGTGTGATACAGCCAGCGCCCTCGCATGACACGCTTGGCGTGCTTCAGGGCAATGCTGGTGGTCTTGAATAGTTCGAGACCGTTGCCGCATTTATCCGTCATCCGGGTCAGGCCAATGGTGCTTTCGATGGGCAGCAGATAACCATCAACGACGATGGGTTCGTAAAAGGCTTCGTGCAGCCGGGCCGGGTCGAGTCTTGCCTCGGGCGCCAGCAACCCGAAGACATCCGAGCCGACTCTCGCCAGGGTGCAGCCTGCGCCCCAGTACTCCCGCAGTCGGCGAGCGATTCCGATCAGTAGTGTGTCGCCCCGTTGGTGCCCGAGTGCGTCATTGACTTCGGTAAAGTGGTCGATATCGATCAGTGCAATCGTCCACCCGGTTTCTTGGTTCGAAGCGTGTTTGTCTATCGCTTCAATAAAGCCGATACGGTTCAGCAGACCGGTAAGCGGATCCGAGTAGGCCAGGGAGTGCAAATCGCCGAAGAGGCCAATGTTTTTCAGGCCGATGGCAACATTGACGCAGAATACGTCCAGCAGTTGTTTCTCGGTCAGCGACAGCGGTTTCTGCAGAATGAAATGGATGGCGGCATCCCGGCTTTCGGCTCCGCCCAGAAAGAGCGTGACCGCATGCTTGCCGTAAACGTTGCCTTTGTCGTTCAGGCACTGCTTGACTGCGCTGAGCACCGGCTGGTTTTCAATCTGCTCAAGCGGCTTGTCGATCCACGGGGCATATGCGCCGGTCGCGTGGACGACCTTGGCGTTCGCTGCGCCTGCCTTGGCTGTCGATTGATCGGTACAGCAGAACAGCATGCCTTCGGGTGCTTGACCGATTAGCTCGGCAAGACGCGGCAGTATCTTCTGGGCGAACTCGGCGAGCGAAAGGTGTGCGAGGAGATCAGTCGCGGAATCGACAATCAACGACAACCCGCGCTGGCTTGCCAGGATGTTGCAGATCTGCACATAGGAGCGAATCGCCGAAGTCAGTGTCGTAACGAGAGCGGCATGGGTCAGCTCCGACTTGAGTTTGTAGTCATTGATGTCGTAGTCGCGGATAACTTCGGCTTCCGGTGCATAGCCAGGCTGGCCGGTGCGCAGAATAATGCGCATGGCGTGCATGTTCAAATCGTTGCGCAGGGTGCGCACCAGTTCCAGTCCGGAGTGTTCCTGCTCCATGACGACGTCAAGCAGCAGTACCGCAACATCGCTCCTATTGTTTAATAGACTGAGTGCTTCGCCAGCGGAGAACGCATGGAGAAAGTGAAGCGGACGCCCCTCTATTCGTGTGTTGTTGAGGGCATAGCAGGTGGCGTCATGCACGGCCTGATCATCGTCGACAATCAGCACATGCCAGCTAGGTGGCGAGCGCGGGTCGTCTTCCTCGCCTGAATCGTTTCCCTCATCGAGGAATTCGACTAAATCGGTTGCATCAGTCGTTTCACGCTTACGCGCGGAACTCGTATTCTTCATGAATAATCTCTGCATTTTCGCATGATGTTCAATATACTGATTCTGATGGCAAAGTCTAGATTTTCATGGGGCGGAACGAATCACTGCCAATCCGTCCGGCGCGCTTTGTTTCAGGACCGCAACACGTTTGATCGGAGGATGATATGCCGAGGATGAGCCTGAGTCTGGTTGTTTTGCTTGTGCTGCTCTCTGCGTGTGGTGAGAAGGAACCCCTGCGCATCGGATTTATCGGCGGGCTGTCCGGACGCTTTGCCGATCTTGGAACACCGGGGCGCAATGGTGCAATGCTTGCCGTGGAGTTGCGGAACCAGCAGGGGGGTATCGGCGGGCGCAAGATCGAACTGCTGATTCGGGACGACCAGCAGGATCCCGAAGTGGCGAAAAAGGGCATTGATGATTTGCTGGCACATCAGGTTAAAGCCATCATCGGGCCGATGACCAGCAGCATCGCCGCCGCTGTCGTGCCAAGAATGAATGACGCGCGCGTGCTGCTGATGGGGGCGACGGTCACCACGGCATCATTATCCGGTCGCGATGATTATTTTTACCGGGTGGTCGGCACCACGGCTACCTACGCCAGCTACGCGGCACGCTATCACTACGAGAAGCTTGGGTTGCGCACGGCGGCACTGGTGCTCGATGTGGCTAATCTTGATTACACCGAGAGCTGGGTCAGCGAGTATGCCAAGACCTTTGAGTCGCTGGGTGGGAAGGTTGTCGCCAGGGTCCCCTTCGATTCACGCGCTGACAAGAGCTATCTGCGAATTGCCGGCGTCCTGTCAGAAGCCAAACCCGAGATTGTTGCTCTGGCGTGCAGCTCGGTCGATGGTGCGCTGATTGCGCAGAACCTGCGCAAATTGGACAAGTCGGTTCGCCTGGCTGGTTCGGGCTGGACGGCAACCGAGCGACTGACCGAGCTGGGTGGTCAGGCGGTAGAGGGCATGCTGGTTGAACAGTATTTTGATCGCTTTGACGAGTCACCGCGATACAAGGCGTTTCACAAGGCGTTTTTCGACCGTTTCGGACAGGAGCCGGGTTTTGCGGGGACCACTGCCTACGATGCGGCAATGGCTGTTTTTGCAGCGCTTGAAAAGGATCCCTCGGTAAAGGATCTGAAAAAGTCACTCGCCGAAATGAAGCGTTTTCAGGGTGTTCAGGGTGAAATCGTTTTTGACGAGTTTGGCGATGCCTCCCGCAAAACGTATCTGAACGAGGTAAGTCGCGGGCAGTTCGTTCCGGTCAAATAGGTATGGCCAGCGCTGTTACACTAAAACGTATCCTTGCCGCAAGATTCTTTGTTCTGGCCTCGGTTTTTAGTTTGAGCATGATGCTCGTCATGCTTTTCTGGTTGAAGCCGCGCCTGCAGGATTTGGTGACCCGGAGTAACGAATCACTGGCTACTGCACTGGCGGTTCAGGCCGAGAAATATCTGGCGGCGCCGCAACGCACGCTGGAGGTGTTGGCGGAAAGGATCGTTGCCAGCGAGGCCGGGCAGCAGATGCCGCTTACCCCGTTGCTCGACGCGCTGGTCGAAAGCAGTGATTTCTTCGAAGTTATCTACGTCGTCGACCGGAAGGGCCGAATCGAGCATCTCGGTCTGCCTGACACGGTCAAGAACCGAAATGATTTTGTGGATCTCGATCTGTCAGGCAATCCGCTTGTTGACCGAACGAGACACGGCGCCAAAGTTGGCCCGTCAATCTGGTCGAATATTTTTCTGTCCGCAGTCAGCGGTCGCCTGGCGGTTGCTCTGGCCCTTTCTGCGGGAGAACACACAGTGATCGGCGAGGTTGGTCTGGCCAATCTGTCAGCGTTTGTTCGTCGCGTGGCAAACCAGGAAGGCACCTCGATGATCATCGTTGATGGCCAGGGGCAGGTTCTTGCCCATCCGGACGTCGAGGTGGCACGCCAGCAATTGAACATCAGCTATTTGCCTTTGCTCAAAGCCGGAGAACACTCGCTCGGAACGGCCGTGACGCGCTTTGAGGGTGTCGAGGTGATCGCAACGCGTGCGCCGATTGCCGGGATTGACTGGTTGGTACTGGTGATGCAGCCGCTGTCGATAGCCCGTGAGCCGATGATCACGACGCTGGTCGTTTTGTCGGTTGTTGGCTTGCTCGCGACGCTACTGGCAATCGGCTTGGGGATAGGATTTGCCCGTCGCCTTGCCGGAGTTTTCGAGCGGCTGGTCGGTACCGCAGAGTCGGTGGCTGTTGGCCGCTATCCAGGCGTCTGGCCGCGTTCCCGTGTGGTCGAGTTCGGCCGATTGATAGATAGTTTGTTACGCATGTCATCTGCCGTACGAGAACGGGAAGAAGCGCTGGCCAGCAGTCAGAACCAGCTCAGGGATCTCAACCAGAGTCTCGAACAGCGTGTCGAAGAGCGTACGGCCCAGCTGGTAAGCGCCAATGCCGAGCTGCAATCTACCCTCGCGCAGTTATCGGTAGCCCAGGATGAACTTCAGCGTGCCGAGCGTCTCGCCGCCCTAGGTGCTTTGGTTGCCGGTGTCGCGCACGAACTCAATACGCCGATTGGCAACTGCTTGGTCGTTGCGACGGCCTGTGCGGCGAAACAGCGTGAATTCGAAGCAGAGATCGAACACGGACTGAAGCGGTCTTCCCTGAATGCGCTGGTCGAAGGAAACCGGAAAGCAATGGATCTGCTGCAAGTGAATCTTCGTCGTTCTGCCGAACTGATTTCGAGTTTCAAGCAAGTGGCGGTCGATCAGACAACGGTGCAGCGACGCCAGTTTTCCCTCCACGATACGGTTCATGAAATTGTGGTCACGGTTTCCCCGACGGTGAAGATCAGCGGTTGCCGGGTTGTTTTCGATGTGCCTGAAGACATTCGCATGGAAAGCTTTCCGGGGCCGCTCGGTCAGGTTCTGAGCAATCTGATCAATAACGCCGTGATCCACGCTTATGCAGGATGTGCGACTCCGGAACATGGCGAAATCAGCATCGAGGCGCGATTGCTTGAGAACGACTGGGTGGTACTGACTGTTGCCGACAAAGGCGAGGGAATTCCACCGGAGCATATCAAGCGGGTTTTTGACCCCTTCTTTACGACCAGGATGGGGCAGGGCGGAACGGGTCTCGGGCTGCATATTGTGTATAACATCGTCAACGATCTGCTCGGCGGGAGAATTCGGGTTGAAAGCGAACCCGGTCGAGGTTCGCGCTTCATTATTCAGCTTCCCTGCGTCGCTCCTGTTTCGGCTATTGTTGTCTGAGTGCCGTGCTGTCGGGGAAGGCTTGCTTTGTTCGAATCAATATGTATGAATTGAAGCTGCACGGATTTTCGGGATTTATAAGGGAGCTTAAATGAAGATTGATATCGAACGCCTCGGTTTGAAGAATGTCACGATTGATCCGGAGACCTTGTTCAGCTTTCCGGAGGGCATCGCCGGTTTCGAGGATTGCAGGCGCTTTAAGGTTTTTCACGAGGAAGGCAAAACCACCGTTTTCTGGCTGCAGTCCGTCGATGATGTGGCGGTCGCGTTTCCGATTGTGGCTCCCGAGTCGCTCGATATCGAGTACCAGATCGAACTCTCGGATGCCGACTGTGCGCTGATCGACTTGCAGGATGCCAAGGATATCGCGGTTGCGGTTATCGTCTACCGTGACGAGGCCGAGGGCGGAAAGATCGGGGCCAATACACGCTCGCCAGTGATCCTCAACCTGAATAGTCGCAAGGGGATGCAGAAGGTGCTTCAGAGCGTTCATCCGACATTGCTTTACCGCGCCCGATAAGCATCTGCTGGATTGCATTTGTCGCATCAGCTTGTGGATTGTGTTGGTCGCTCTTAGGCGTAACTGACAGTTCCTGAATCATAGGGAATGGCGCTGAATCGATACCACGGCAGTGATTGCCACCAGGCTTCCTGGAATTTTGTGTCAACCTCTTTCGAGAAGCTGCGTTATTCGGCTCATGGTGGGCATCCACCGAAACCAACGGAGCTGAAAATGGGCAGTCTGAGTAATGAATCCTTTGACGAATTTCTGGATTCTCTGAAACTGGCAGGTGTTGCAATCAGCAACGAACGCGAGTTGCGTGAGCGTCTTGCCGAAGCTCAGCGCTGGCGCTTTGCCTTCGCCACCCTGGCATCCAACGGTCGCACGCTGGGCATCCGCTTTCAGGATCGCAGCGCCGGAGAGAACGAAGCCAAGATCCGTCGCGCTTTTAACCAGTTCCAGTTTCCGGAAAGCACCGAAGCGGCCTTCGCTGCCAGTCTCCGCTTAGAACACTGATTCCCGGTTTGCCGCGCAAGCCGCGCGGCGCAACAGAAAGCTTCTCGATTTCGGCGATTCGCCAGCTTTTCGGGAAATCAAGCTCAGGCCCGCCATACAGCGGGCCTTTCTCATTGGGCGAACGAATAGTTTGCTACCGTGTTACTGGTTTGTAGCGAATCCGCTTCGGTTTCGCACCTTCTTCGCCAAGTCGCTTGATCTTGTCTTGTTCGTACTCATGATAGTTGCCGGCAAAGAAGCTCCACTGCGATTCGCCTTCACAGGCAAGAATGTGCGTGCAGATTCGATCGAGGAACCAGCGGTCGTGAGAGATGACCATGACGCTGCCGCCGAATTCGAGCAGGGCATCTTCCAGCGCGCGCAAGGTTTCGACGTCCAGATCGTTGGACGGCTCGTCGAGCAGCAGGACGTTGCCGCCGGCGATCAGCGTTTTGGCCATGTGCAGCCTTCCACGCTCGCCACCGGAAAGCTGGCCGACAAACTTCTGCTGGTCGGAGCCTTTGAAGTTGAAGCGGCCGATGTAGGCGCGTGACGGCGTTTCGTACTTGCCGACGGTGAGAATATCGGAGCCGCCTGAAATTTCCTCAAATACTGTCTTGTTGCCGTCAAGGCAGTCGCGGCTTTGATCCACATAGGCGAGTTTGACTGTCGAGCCGATTTCGACTTCACCCGAATCCGG
>APMI01059808.1_pt1 | contig 10448 bp, 8 predicted proteins | sample 667938 | NCBI WGS metagenome assembly APMI01 (sample SAMN01084076, study PRJNA167559) | wastewater metagenome | biome: Wastewater | place: Denmark: Ejby Moelle, Odense | collected 2011-11-28
TGGCCCTTTGAAGCCTTGACAACCTCCCCTGATTTTATCAGGGAAAGGTGCCAATTCCAACCCGATGAAGTCGGGACAGATAAGTCAGATTCACAGCTTCAAATCATGTTTTAACATATTCAAAGCTCATCTGATTTATCAGGTGAGCTTTTTTATTATCCACAATCCCGGAAAGTGGTTATAGAAAATCTCCCTGGTATCCTTATTCTTGCCTCTTCCTGGTACGTTAGAAAACAAGCAAATAGTCAAAAAAATTTTTAACCTCTCATCATTCAGCATGATGAGATAAACCTATTAACTATGAGTACTACGCTTCATTTTGAAACATTACAACTGCATGCAGGTCAGCAGATTGACCCTACCACTAAAGCAAGAGCTGTTCCTATTTATCAAACCACTTCCTATGGTTTTGATAACAGCGAACATGCCGCTAATCTTTTTGGCCTCAAAGCATTCGGGAATATTTATACCCGGATCATGAATCCCACCACCGATGTGTTTGAACAGCGGATCGCTGCCCTTGAAGGCGGTGTTGCAGCGCTGGCAACCGGTTCAGGGCAGGCAGCTCAATTTCTTGCCCTGAATAATATTCTGCATGCCGGAGATAATTTCATCGCCACCACTTATCTCTACGGTGGTACGTACAACCAGTTCAAGGTAGCTTTTAAGCGACTGGGGATTGAAACCCGTTTTGCTGATGGTGACGATCCGGAAAGCTTTGTAAAACACATTGATAAAAATACCAAAGCTATTTACCTGGAAACAATCGGCAATCCGCGTCTCAATATCCCGGATTTTAAAAAGATTGCAGCTATCGCTAAAGAATATGATCTCCCCCTGATCGTGGATAATACATTCGGTGCCGGTGGCTATTTATTCCGCCCGCTTGAGCATGGTGCTAATGTAGTTGTTGAATCAGCCACTAAATGGATCGGTGGTCACGGCACATCGATTGGTGGTGTAATCGTGGATGGAGGTAATTATAACTGGGGTAATGGAAAATTCCCGCAGTTCACCGAACCCAGTGAAGGTTATCACGGGTTAAAATTCTGGGAGATATTTGGTGAAGGAAACCCGCTGGGTTTACCCAATATCGCTTTTGCTATCCGGGCAAGAGTGGAGGGTCTGCGTGATTTTGGCCCTTCATTGAGCCCGTTCAATTCTTTCCTGCTGTTGCAGGGATTAGAAACATTATCACTGCGGGTACAACGCCATGTTGATAATGCATTGAACCTGGCGCAATGGCTGGAGGCGCACCCGCAGGTAGAGTTCGTCTGGTACCCGGGTCTGAAAAGCAGCCCGTATCATGAACTGGCTAAAAAATACCTGTCGAATGGATTTGGTGGTGTATTGAATTTTGGTATTAAAGGCGGCGTGGAAAACGGACGCAAATTCATTGATTCCCTGAAATTAGTAAGTCATTTGGCCAATGTGGGTGATGCAAAAACATTAGCGATCCATCCCGCTTCCACCACACATGAGCAACTGAGTGATGCAGAAAGAACAGCTTCAGGCGTTTTACCCAACCTCGTGCGGATCAGTGTGGGCATTGAGCATATTGATGATATCAAAGCAGATTTTGAACAGGCATTTGCAGCCGTATTTGCTAAAGAGTTAGTAGCATAAAATGACAACGGTATTTAACTATACAAAACCATTCACATTAGAGTCAGGTGTAACCCTCCCGGGTTATCACCTGGCTTATACCACGCATGGAAAATTAAACACTGCAAAAGACAATGTGGTGTGGATCTTCCATGCGTTAACAGCTAATAGTAACCCGCTGGAATGGTGGCCCGGTTTAGTCGGCGAAGGAAAATTCTTTGACCCTGCAAAGTATTTCATCATCTGCGTGAATAAGCCCGGCAGTCCTTATGGAAGCATTTCCCCTCTATCCGTCAACCCGGAAACGGGGCATCCTTATTATCACCAGTTCCCGGTCTTCACCATCAGGGACATGATAAAAACATACCAGCAACTGAAAGATCACTTAGGGATCAACAGTATCTTTATTGGTTTAGGCGGCAGCACCGGTGGAATGCAATTATTGGAATGGTCTATTGAAGAACCCGGGTTGTTCGAACATATCGTTCCCATTGCCACCAATGCGGTATTATCACCCTGGGCCATTGCCTTCAATGCTTCGCAGCGTTTAGCGATCGAGGCAGACGAAACCTGGCTGGAGCAAAAACCCGATGCCGGGCAAAAAGGGCTGGCAGCCGCCCGTTCCATTGCCTTACTATCGTACCGCCATTATAACGGGTATGAGATCACCCAACCAAGAGACAAAGCCTTTGTTGAATTATCCAAAGAAGCTGTTTATGCGGCCGACAACTATCAGCGCTACCAGGGTTTGAAACTGGTGAACCGTTTCAATGTGATCAGTTATTACCGGCTCAGCCAGAGTATGGACAGCCACGATGTTGGCCGCAACAGGAACGGAGTTGAAAACGCTTTGAAACAGGTTAAAGCAAGAACATTGATCATCGGTATTGTATCCGATGTGCTTTACCCGGTCAGCGAGCAGGAATACCTGCAGAAAAATATTCCCGGGTCCCGGTTACTGAGCATTGCCAGTGATTTCGGGCATGATGGCTTTTTACTGGAATATGAGAAAATAGAAGCTGCGTTAAAGCAGTTCATCGGAGAAAAAACATCACATCATTTAAAAGTAGTGAATCAATAATTATGGAAACACATAAACAGTTAACAATCGGGTTGTTCGGATTTGGCGTGGTAGGCGAAGGCCTTTACAAAGTATTGCAACAAACACCGTCCCTGAAAGCAAGTATCAAGAAAGTCTGTATTAAAAATCCCGGCAAAAGAAGAAATGCACCGGCTTCTTTATTTACCACCGACAAGAACGACATCCTGAATGACCGGGATATTAATGTGATCGTGGAAGTGATTGATGATGCAAACGCAGCTTTTGAAATCGTTGCCACAGCGTTGAAGAACGGGAAGGAAGTGGTAAGTGCCAGTAAAAAAATGCTGGCAGAACATTTACCGGAATTACTTGCACTGCAAAAAGAAACGGACCGTTCCTTATTATACGAGGCATCAGCCTGTGCTTCGATCCCGGTAATCCGGAACCTGGAGGAATATTATGATAATGACCTGCTGCATTCTATCCGGGCTATCGTGAACGGTTCCACCAATTTCATTTTAACCAAAATGTTTGAAGAAGGATTGGATTTCAAAGAGGCTTTATTACTGGCCCAGCAATTAGGCTTTGCTGAAAGCAACCCTAAGCTGGATGTGGAAGGATTTGATGCTGTGAATAAATGGACCTTATTGCTCAATCATGCTTATGGTATTGTGGAAAAGCCTGATAATATCCTGTTCAACGGGATTCAGAATATCCAGGCGGGTGATGCTGCAGTAGCCAAATCAAAAAACCAGCAGATAAAGTTAGTGGCACAGGCAAAGAAATTACAAAATGGGAAAGTAGCGGCCTTTGTGCTCCCCCAGTTTGTAAATCATGATGAGCACCTTGCCTTTGTAAAGAATGAATACAACGGCGTGGTGATCGAAAGTGGTTTTGCTGATAAGCAATTTTTTTATGGCAAAGGTGCCGGCAGTTTCCCTACCGCCTCAGCGGTATTAAGTGATATTGCAGCACTGCGGTATCATTACCGCTATGAGTATAAAAAATTATACCATCATATCCCGCATGCATTAAGCAACGATATTTTCCTGCGGGTCTACATAAGCTTCGATAATCTTGCGTTGATCCCTAAAGAGAAATTTGAATGGATCGAAGAATGGCATGCCCAGGAAGAACGGAAATACCTGGTTGGCGTCATTGCCTTTGAAGAGCTGAAAACCGGTACCTGGTGGAAGGAAAACAATACTTCCCTGGTACTAACTCCCGACCCGGTGATCGAGGATGTGGAAATACGCAAACTCAAGAAAAAGAGCCTTGAACTGGCCGGGGTAGTCGGTTAAAACGGTTTGTGTTTTGTTTATAAGAGGGTTTGCCGGCCGGCAAACCCTTCTTTCTTTATAAACTGTACCTTTGCCGGAATATTTTAGACCATGCGGGAATTATCAGTTGTTATTACGGTGATGAATGAGGAAGAGAACATCCGGCCTTTACTGGAAGCAGTGCGTGCCGCCCTTCCCGGAATCGACTATGAAGTGGTGCTGGTGGACGATGGATCTTCCGACAAGACCAAACAGCAGATACTGGAACATGCCGATGACAGAACCGTATTGGTTGAGCTGCGGAAAAATTACGGGCAGAGTACGGCTATGACGGCAGGCATTGATCATTCCCGCGGGAAGTATGTGGCCTTACTGGATGGCGACCTGCAAAATGACCCTACCGATATCCCTGCCATGCTTGAATTGCTGATCAAAGAAGACTGGGATGTGGTGGCTGGTAACCGCAAGAACCGGAAGGATGGTTTTATTCTCCGCAAGATACCCAGCAAAATTGCTAATGCCCTGATCCGCCGCATGACGGGAGTTTATATAAAAGATTATGGATGCACCCTGAAAGTATTCAAACGGGAAATCGCTGAAGAACTGGGATTATACGGGGAATTGCATCGCTTCATACCGGTGCTTGCCAAACTACAGGGTGCAAAGATCACCCAGGTGGATGTAAAACACCATGCCCGTATCCATGGAAAGAGTAAATACGGGATCAACCGGACCTTTAAAGTAATGAGCGACCTGGTGCTGATGGTCTTTATGCGCAAATACATGCAAAAGCCAATGCACCTTTTCGGAACCATGGGTTTCATCAGCTTCGGCATCGGCGTACTGATCAATCTTTACCTGCTGATCTGGAAAATAATGGGGCATGATATCTGGAACAGGCCCATTCTCATTCTTGGTCTTATCTTTTTGCTGGGCGGTATCCAGCTCATCACTATTGGTATTGTAGCTGATATCAATGTGAGGACCTATTATGAATCGCAGAACAAGAAAACCTACAATGTAAGAAGGGTCTTTAATGGGAAAAGAGAGATCAAACACAATACAGATGTACTGCTCTGATCATTGCAGCAATAATGCCTCATGCTGCCTGAACCATTCGTAGAATTTTTCCAAGCCTTCCTTTAACTGCGTTTGCGGGCTATATCCGAGCAGCGCTTTTGCTTTTGAAATATCTGCAAACGTCTTAGGCACATCTCCCGGCTGGTCAGGTAATTGTTCAATAACTGCTTTTTTACCGGTCAGCTCTTCAATAGCTGCAATCAATTCTTTTAAAGTGATTGTATAATTATTGCCCAGGTTAATGATTTCAAAACCGGATTTCGTATAACTGATGGCCCCTGTAATTCCCTGTACTGTATCATTTACAAATGTATAATCCCTGCTGGTGCTTCCATCACCATACATGGTAATGGGCTGTCCTTTTAAAATAGCTTTGGTAAACTTATGAATAGCAAGGTCCGGACGCTGACCCGGGCCATACACGGTAAAAAACCGCAGGGCTAAAAACCGGATATCAAATAATTTACTGTACACATGCCCCAGCATCTCTCCTGACAATTTTGAGCTGGCGTAGGGGCTGATCGGCATCAGCTGTTCATCTTCTTTCCAGGGAAAATGGTCATTCACACCATACACACTGCTGCTGGAAGCAAACACAAACTGTTTGACATTTTTTCCTTTCGCAAAATCCAGCATATTCTGCAAGCCAATCACATTGGCCTGCTGGTAAGCCAGCGGGTTTTGAATGCTGGGCCGCACCCCGGCTTTTGCGGCCAGGTGAATAATCGCATCAACAGGACCACTGACAAGGTCGCACAATTCAGTACCCGGGGTTTTGGCAAGATCATTACTGATCAGGCGGAAGCCAGGATTCTCTTTCAGGTCACGGATATTTAATTTTTTGATATCAGGAGAATAAAAGGGATCAAAGTCGTCAATACAGGTGATCCTTGTTGCCGGGTCTTGCTGCAACAGCGTCCTGATGAGGTTATTGCCAATAAAACCGGCTCCCCCGGTAACGACATAATGTTTCATACTGATGAAGGCAGGCGCAAAATAATCTTTCCCTCTTCCGGGATAGGTTGCGGAATTGCCGCTGCAAATATATTACCTTATAACTACACTCATTAGCAACCCGTTATTTGAAAATACCGATATAGAGGGATATGCAGGGAAAATTGATCAGAGACCTTTCTGCCAGTTCCATCCAGGTTTTGTTAAACCATGCCCTGAACCTTGCTATTTTCTACATTACATCACGCTATCTTTCCAAAGAAGTTTTTGGAGAGCTTAGCTGGTCGATTGCTGCTTCCACCATCCTGGTTGCCATGCTAAGTTTCGGCCTCGACCTGGTAGTTGTAAAAAAAATTGCAGCCGGTAATGATAAAAGAGAAACAGCCGGGCTTCATCTTGTACACGCATTAGTAACAACAATACTCACCAGTTTAATAATAGTATTACTGTATTTCTGCTTCCCGTTAAAGGGGTCGCTATTTGTTTTTTTAACAGGCATTTTGATCAGCCAGCTGATAGCATCACTCTCTTCTCCTTTTAAGCAGATCGCCAACGGAACAAGATCATTTACTGCGTTAGCAATCATTTCTGTCACATCAAATATTGTAAAACTCATTTTATTAATTGTATTTCTCCTCCTTGGTATACTATCCGTTCAATACCTTACCGGGTTATTTATTATTGGCTCAGTCATTGAACTTCTCGTAGCTATCAGTATAACGATCAGTACAAATAAAGAAATCTTATTCCCGGTATACTTTAACGGGACCAGCTACAAATCACTAATCCGCGAAGCGCTGCCCCAGTATGGTGTTACAATCTTTAGTATCGTTTTGGCAAGATTCGACTGGATCATCCTGGGTCTTCTTACCAGCGCTGTGGTAACAGCAGAATATAGTTTTGCTTACCGGGTCTTTGAGTTATGCCGTCTTCCCTTATTGATCCTTTCTCCCCTGCTGATCCCTATTTTTTCAGGACTATTCGCACATCCTGGCACCCTCACCGCAAAAAAGCAGGTTCAGCTGGGTTTGCTATTCAGAACAGAGATAATTCTTTCCCTTATCCTCCCGGTCATACTGATCAGTTGCTGGGTTCCGCTAATGGAATCGGTTACAAATACTAAATATGGCGCTGGTAATGAATTTGTATTTATCCTGCTGGCTGTTTGCATCCCCATTCAATTTGCCACAGATTTTTACTGGAATATCTGCTTTGCAAAAGGCCGGTTGCTGGTCACTTTCCGGATCGCTGTTATTTCAGGCTTGATAAACATCCTGCTCAATTCACTCCTGATACCTTTCTTTGGGGCAACTGGAGCCGCAATTGCTTACCTGTCCTGCTTCATCATACAGCTTTTTTTATTCTGGAAACAGAACCGCCGGGATAGTATGCAACCTGATATGCTCTATTTTATTAAAGCTGTACTCGCTGCAATTACGGCATTGATCACAGCTAAGTTGGTAGCCGGCGCCCCCTGGATAACTATTTTGCTTTCTGTCGCTTTCTATTTTCTGCTGTGCCTGTTCGCAAAACTCATTTCACTCGATAAGATAAAACCTGCGTTGCTTGTTTTACTAAATCAAAAACGGGGCTATGCTTAACAAAGGGAATGATACTATCAGCATCCTGATTAAAACTTTTGAACGCAAAGGCTCCCTGGTCCGTCTTCTCCGTTCATTGGAAAATGTCGCCTGCAGGTTACCCCTGTTGATCGCAGATGACAGCAGGCATCCGTATAAAAAAGAAATCATCAGCCGTTTCCCTTCACTCGACATTAGTTATCATACGCTTCCCTTCGACTCGGGGTTATCAGCCGGCAGGAATGCGCTGCTTCAGAAAACCAGAACACCCTTTTTTCTGCTTTTCGACGATGATTTTGCCTGGCATAAAAAAACAGACCTGTCAGCCGCATTAAAAATGATGGAAGAACAGCATCTTGATATTGGCGGGGGAATCTTTCAAAACCTGCTTTCCGCTAACAACCTAAAAAGATTAGCCAGGATATTACTAAACCCAGCCCTGGCACGGCAATACTTTCGCCAGACCCCCGTTGAGTCAACTCATATTGGAAATTTCATCATTGAAAATAACACCTGCACTCTTTCTATAACCAATACACAACCCCAAAGCTGCCTGCCCTGCCCCTGTGATCTTGTCAATAATTTTTTTATTGGCCGCACGGCCGGTATCCGGGAATTAGGGGGCTGGGATGATAAGCTGAAAGTTGGAGGACATGAAGACTTTTTTTTGCGGGCTAAGCTGAAGGGATTGAGAACAGCCTTCCTGCCGGGGTTCATTATTAAACACTATCCTGTTTCTGACAGGAACTACCTCGCATTCCGGGAAAGAGCCGTTGAATTTAAAACAAAGTTCATCCAAAAATCCGGGTTTAATGCATACAGGGAAGTAAATGCCGATAACGGGGCAATAATTTTTGATTACGCTTCAAAAAGGGTCAGGGAACCAGTTGCGTGAGACAAGGGAGAAATGATATCAAACAATGGGCACAAAAGGTTGACTGGCCGCTGCTGTTTTTCCTTGTGCTGGTGCTGAATGTAAAACTCATCATTAAAGCAGCCTGCATCCTGCTATTCGTTTTCATTAAAAGAAAAGAATTGCAGAAAAAGGAATACCGGAGGCAGTCCTTCATTTGGTTTTATATTTCGCTGATCCTGATTTCAACAGTCAACCTGTTCGTATCAATCAATACGATTTCCTTCAGTTATTTTATTCTTTTCCTGGCCGGAACCGGCTTCTGGCTGCTTTGCACCGGGGCTTCGCTGATCAACACCCGGTTTGTCGATACAATCCCTGTTGAAAAGCTGAATTATACTATAACTGCATTTTTCCTTCTCAATATTGTCATCACACTCGGGCAACTTTTATACATCATGTGGGATGCCGGGGATATTAATCCTTATACTTACCAGGGTATGTATCAAAAGTACTTTATCAGTACCGGCGACCGGCTGACGGGCATCAGCTTTGATGTTTCCACAACCAATGCGATCATCCATTCCTTTGCAGTCATCTGGTTTTTAAACCGTCAAAAAATATTATTGGTACTACTCAGTATGGCAGCCATGCTGCTGACGGCGAGTAATTTTATTAACCTGCTATTAGCAGCCGTCCTGCTCCTGCTGTTTATATTCCGGAGTACCCGCAATCAAAAGAGCATCATTATAATCTGCCTGCTTTTTACCGTGCTATTCCTGACCCGTATTTCACCACAGAATAATCAATATGCCGGCAATAAACTATTTGGAAGTAAAAAACAATCTTTTCCCGGCAGTCAGACACTGCCGGGAAAAGACACTATTGATCCTAAAAAAGAGATCGCTAAAAAATATCTTGACAGCCTTGCATTTATTAAGAGCACTGCAGCTGATAAAAAAGGAAATCGTATTATCCCTGAACCGTCCGGGATGATTTCCGTAATCAAACCAGCATTACCCAAGGCTAATATTCACAGCGAGCCCTACCAACGAAAAAAAGACACGACCCAATTGCAAAAGCAGCTCCTTGTCTTTGCTGAAAAAAATATCAGCAACCAGCTACCCGGAACGGGATCAAAACCGGGAAAATTGATCGCATTTGAACAAACAATAACCTATTTAAAAAAACATCCTGCCAAACTCATATCAGGGACCGGTATCGGGAATTTTTCTTCCCGGCTGGCCTTCCGGGCAACAGGTTTACAAATTGCCGGTGGTTACCCCAAACAATATGCTTATATAAATCCTGCTTTTCTTTCCAATCATCTCGCACTGCATTTAAGTTATTTTAGCGGTGACGCCGAAAAGCATTCACTCATCAACAGTCCTGATTCTGTTGCAGACCAGTTAGTATCGGAATATGGTATAACCGGAGTCTTATCATTTATTCTCCTGTATTTCCTTTTCTTTTTCAAAATAACCCTGAAAGAAAGAACCGGTTTTCCATTATTAGTTTTTACCGCGGGTTGCCTGCTGGTTGGCTACTGGTTTGAGCAATTATCAGTTATGATCCTCTTTGAACTAGTAATGCTGACGTATAAAAGAAAACAAAAAGAAGCTGCATCTAATGAACAGGAATAGAATTACCATATTGATGCCCGCCTACAACACGGCTGCTTATATTGAACAAGCCGTCAGTTCGGTTTTAGCACAGGATTTTGAGGCTTTTGAATTACTGGTCATTGACGATGGCTCAACAGACGGGACTATTGATATCATCCGCCGTTTCAGCGATAGCCGCATTCGTATCATCCCGCAGGAACATAAGGGAATTTCGGCAGCTCTCAACAGGGGTTTACAGGAGGCAACTACAGAATATATTGCCCGTTTTGTTGCAGATGATATTTGTTTGCCCGGCCGCCTGAAAAAACAATATAACTTCCTTGAGAATAATCCCGGCTATGTCATTTGTGGCGGGGAGGCTGAATATATCTCAGCGGAAGGTGAATACCTTTTTGATTTTAAGTGCCCGGCATACAGCCATGAAGAACT
>APMI01012832.1_pt1 | contig 10446 bp, 10 predicted proteins | sample 667938 | NCBI WGS metagenome assembly APMI01 (sample SAMN01084076, study PRJNA167559) | wastewater metagenome | biome: Wastewater | place: Denmark: Ejby Moelle, Odense | collected 2011-11-28
GACCTTTCCGAGGGTCAACGCCTCGCCCTCGCCCTGGCCGTCGTTCTCGCCGGCCGGCCGGGTCTGGTTCTGCTCGACGAACCGACCCGCGGCCTGGACTACCCGGCCAAACGGCGCCTCGTCGCGGTGCTGCGCGACCTCGCCGCCGACGGGCACACCGTCGTCCTCGCGACCCACGACGTCGAGCTCGCGGCGGAGGCGGCCGACCGGGTCATGGTGCTGGCGACCGGCGAGGTCGTCGCCGACGGCCCGGCCCGCGAGGTGCTCGCCGGATCCCCCGCGTTCGCCCCCCAGGTGGCCAAGATCCTGCATCCGGTCGCCGCCCTCACCGTGGCCGACGTCACCGCCGCCCTGGAACCGGCGTCGTGACCCCCTCCGTGCCGCCGAGTCAGGGACCGGCCGAGCCGAGGCTGCCGGCCCGGGACGGATCCCGGACCGTTCGCCCGCGCCCCACCCGGAACCGATGAGAACCCGTCCGGCCGCAGCGATCTCCCTGCTGGTCACCACCCTCGTGGGGATCGGTGCCTTCACCTGGCCGTTCGTCGCCACCCCGTCGACGACGGCCACGCACGGCCAAGACCTGCCGTGGCTGTTCGCGGCGCTGCTCGGGCTGCTCGCGCTCGTCCTGCTCGCCGAGGCGACGGCCTCCGGGCTCGACGCGAAGACCGTCGCCGTGCTGGGCGTGCTCGCCGCCGTCGGTGGGGCCTTGCGGGTGCTCTCGGCCGGAACCGCCGGACTCGAGCCCCTGTTCGTCGTGCTCGTCCTCGGCGGACGGGTACTCGGGCGCAGCATGGGCTTCCTGCTCGGCGCCGTCGCGCTGCTCGCCGGCGCGTTCCTCACCGCAGGGATCGGGCCGTGGCTGCCGTTCCAGATGATCGCCGCCGGCTGGGTGACCCTCGGCGCGGCGTGCCTGCCGCGCGCCGGCGGACGACGCGAGATCTGGCTGCTCGCGGCATACGGGGCGGTGTCGGCGATCGGCTACGGCCTGGTCATGAACATGTGGTTCTGGCCGTTCCTCGCGACGGGGTCAGCTCCGGTGGGAGGCGGGTTCGTCGCCGGCGCCTCGATGGGCGAGAACCTCGGACGGTATGCCGTGTTCTACGTCGCGACGTCGCTCGGGTGGGACCTGCCCCGGGCGGTGCTCACGGCCGCCCTCGTCCTCGTCACCGGCCGACCGGTCCTGCGGACGCTGCGCCGGGCGGTGCGCCGCGCCGCGTTCGAGGCCCCGGCCGTGTTCGAGCAGTCACCCGCGCCGACCGGAGGTTGACACTCACTCGCCGACATGCGAATCTGCGCATGTGCGTATGAACGTGACCGGCGTGCCCGTCTACGAGGCCAAGGCCGAGCTGTTCAAGTCCCTGGGGCATCCGGTGCGCATCCGGGTCCTCGAGCTGCTCGTCGAGGGTGAGCATGCGGTCCACGAATTGCGAGAGCGGATCGAGGTCGAACAGACGGGTCTCTCGCAGCATCTGGCGGTGCTGCGACGGACCGGGCTGATTCGTCAACAGCGTCGCGGTGGTCAGGTCGTGTACTCCCTCGTCGGGAGCGAGGTCGCCCAGTTGTTGACGTCGGGGCGCCGGCTGCTGCGCGAGGTCGTCGACGAGGGTCGTTTCTTGGCCGAGTCCCTGGACGCCGACGACGAGGGGACCTCTTGACCCGCCGGAGCTTGGCCCGTCGAATCCTGCGGACCGGCCGCGCCGCCGAGCCGGCCCCCCCCACGCCCGGCCCCGGCCGGTCGGGTGTTCGCCGGGAGCGTGCACGTGCGCCACGTCGACGCCGGGTCCTGTAACGGCTGCGAGATCGAAGTCGCGGCGGCCTTCGGGCCGGTCTACGACGCGGAGCGCTTCGGGGCGCGGCTCGTCGCGTCGCCTCGGCACGCCGACGTCGTCCTGGTCACCGGGGTGGTCACGCACAACATGGCCCAGCCACTGCAACGCACGGTCGAAGCGACTCCCCTGCCGAGGCTTGTCATCGCGGTCGGGGACTGCGCCCGCGACTGCGGGATCTTCCGCGCGGGTTACGGCGTTCGGGGAGCGGCAGCCGACGTCGTCGACGTCGATCTGGACGTGGCGGGCTGCCCGCCGCCTCCTGCGGCGATCATCGAGGCGCTGCGGCGGGTGACAGGCCGATGACCGTGGTGGAACTCGCGCTCCTGGGTCAGGTCGCCGCGACGGTCGGGACCGCGCTCGGGACGGTGCTGTTCACAGGCCGGGTCCGTAACGTCCTGGCGGGCGCCATGGTCATGACGTCGGGGATCTTCGGTTGCCTTTCCGGAGGCGCCGCGCTCGGCGGCCAGGCCGGGCTGTCGCTACTTGCCACTCCCGTCAGCGGACTGTCGCTAGCCTGGTCGCCCACCCCCATGGGCGGGTTCTTCACCCTGGTGGCCGGCGCCGTCGCCGTGACCGCGGCGCTGTTCGGCATCGGGTATGCGCACGGGCCGTCGGCCTCCCGGACGACCTGGATCGCGCTCGCGGTGTTCGTCCTCGGTCTGCAGTTGGTCCCCATGGCCGGTGACGTGGTGGCCTTCCTCGTCGCGTGGGAAGTCATGGCCCTCGGATCCACGGTGCTCGTCCTCACCGAGCACGGGGCGCGGCCCTCGGTCCGCTCCGCCGGGCTCTGGTATGCCGCAATGACTCACCTGAGTTTCCTGCTCGTCGGAAGCGGGCTGGCCGTCCTGGCCGCTGCCGCCGGGTCGTCGTCCTTCGAGACGATCGCCCAGAGTCACCTCGGGGGGCCGACCGCAACGGCCGGGTTCGTCCTGGCCGTCGTTGGCTTCGCCGCGAAGTCGGGCGCATATCCGTTGCACGTCTGGCTGCCTCGTGCCCACCCCGAGGCCCCGAGCCACGTCTCGGCGCTGATGAGCGCGGCAATGGTCAAGATGGGCATCTACGGCGTGCTGCTGCTCACCCAGGCCCTCCTGCCCCGCGGGCCCGGGTGGTGGGGGTTGCTCATCCTCGGCTTCGGGCTACCCAGCGCGCTCTACGGGATCCTCGGGGCGTCGGTGACGAGCGACCTCAAGAGGCTCCTGGCCTACTCGACGACGGAGAACATCGGCCTCATCCTCACGGCGATCGCCGTGTCGATGTTGACCCGAGACTCCCGGCCCGGAGTGTCCGCGACCGCGCTCGTCGCGGCATACCTGCTCGTCGTGAGTCACGCGGCCTTCAAGGCCGTGCTCTTCTTCGGAGCCGGCGCCATCCTGCACGCCACCGGCGAGCGGGATCTGGACCGGATGGGCGGGTTGTGGGTGCGGATGCCGGTGTCGATGTCCACGATGGCGATCGGGGCGCTCGGCGCCGCGGCCCTGCCCGTCACGTCCGGCTTCGTCGCGGAGTGGACGCTGCTGCAGGCGCTGATCCACGCCGATGCTCGCACCGACCGACTGACGACTGCCTTGCTCCCGCTCGTCATGGGGGTGGTCGCCCTCACCGCAGGGCTGGCCCTGCTCACGTTCACCAAGGTCGTCGGCGTCGCTGCGCTGGCCAGGCCACGCAGCTCCTCGGCGTCCTCGGCCCGTGAGGTGTCGCTGTCGATGCAGGCTGCCCAGGCCGTCGCCGCCGTCGCGGTGCTGGGCCTCGGCTTGCTCCCGGGGTTGATCGTGGCGCGATTGGCCGGCGTGGTTCCGGCCGGGGCCCTTCCCGCGGAGGTCGGGGTCGGACTCTCCCTGCCCGAGGTGCAGGCTCAGCTCGACCCGGTCGCGCTCACCCTGCTCGTCGTCGGCCTCACCGTGCCAGTGCTCGGCGTGGCCGTTGTCCAGGCCGCGCGGGCCCCGCGGCGGCGGGTGGAGCTCGGATGGGGGTGCGGTGGTGTCCGCACGAGTCCGCGGATGCAGTACACCGCGACGTCGTATGCCGAGCCACTTCTGCGGGTGTTCGACGACGCGCTCGCCCCCTCACGCGACGTGTCCGTGAGCCATACCGAGGAGTCCGGCTACGCGGTGCGCGAGATGACCTACCGACAGGAGCTCGGCGACGTCGTCGAGACCCGCGCCTACCGACCGATCGTCGCAGTTCTCCTGCGCATCGGAGACCGGGCTCGTACCGTCCAGAACGGCGACATCCACCGCTACCTCGCCTTCTCCTTCGCCGCCTTGTTGCTCGTCCTCGTCGGGTTGGTGACATGAGCGACACCCTGGCCGGCATCTTCGCAGCGACCCTGCAGACCGCTTGCGTCCTCGTGCTCGCCCCTGTCGTGGTGGGAGTCACTCGCCAGGTTCGGGCTCGGATGGAGGGCCGTTCTGGCGCAGGGGTGTGGCAGCCGCTGCGGGACCTGCGCAAGCTCTTCCGCAAGAGACCGCTCACGGCCGACGGGGTCATTCTCGGTCGCGCGGTCCCGGTGGCCCTCGTGGCGACGAGTGTCCTGCTGGTCGCGCTGCTCCCGTTGGTGACGATGGTGACCATCCCGGCCGTGCCGGCTGACCTCTTCGTCGTCGTTTCGGTCCTGCTCGTCGGCTCGGTCCTCGTCGCGTTGCTCGGCCTCGACGCCGGCACGGCCTTCGGTGGCATGGGCTCGAGCCGACACATGATGGTCGCCGCACTCGTCGAACCGACGGTCCTCGTGGCCGTCTACGCCCTGTCGATTCCGGTCGACGCGTCGACGCTGTCGACGATCCTCTCGGCCCGGATGACCAGCCCTGCCTCGATCGTCAGCCCGGTCAGTGCCCTCGCGCTCGTGGCCCTGCTCATTGCTGTCGTCGCCGAGACCGGTCGGCTGCCCGTGGACAACCCCAGCACCCATCTCGAGCTGACGATGATCCACGAAGCGATGGTCCTGGAGGCATCGGGCCGGGACCTGGGGTGGGTGGAACTGGCCGCCTGGCTGCGACTGACCGGTCTGATCGGGCTGCTGGTCAACCTCGCGGTGCCCTGGGGCGTCGCCGACCGTGTCGCACCCACCGCCCTACTCGTCGGCATCGCCAGCCTCACCGTCAAGGTCATCCTGGGCGCGGGTTTGCTCGCGGCCGTGGAGGTGTTCCTCGCCAAGGTCCGCCTCTTCCGCGTGCCCGAGCTCATGGCCGGTTCGTTCGTCCTGGCCTTCCTCGCCGTGACCGCCTCCTACCTGACGGTGTGACGCATGATTGCTGCTTCGCTGCCTCCCTCACCCGTGGCCGTCCAGATTCTGGCGATGGCCACCGGCGCCCTGCTCATCACCGCGGTCCTGCTCTCCTGGCGCCGCAGCATTTCCGGCGCCGCTGGCCTGCTCAGCGCCCAAGGCGTGGCCCTAGCTGCGCTCGCCCTCGTGGCCGCCGGCGACGGAACCCCCCCGTGGGCCCTCGCCCTGCCGCTCGTACTCATCAAGGCCGTCGTCATCCCGTGGCGCGTGGTGGGCGTGGCCCGCGAGGTCCACGCCGGGAGCGAGATCAGTCCGCTGGTCAACCCCACCACGGGCCTGCTGCTTTCTGCCTTGCTGGCGACCGTGGCCTTTCTCGTCGGGCGCCCGCTGGTCTCGGACACCGGCGCGGTGAACTCCGGGGCGGTCCCTGTCGGGATCGCCGTCGTGCTTCTCGGCTTTCTCCTGTTGTCCACCCGGCGCCAGGCACTCGCGCAAGTCATCGGTTTCGTCGTCATCGACAACGGCATCGGGGCGACCGCGTTCCTCGCCTCGGGAGGTCTACCGGAGGTCATCGAGTTCGGGGTGCTCTTCGACGTCGTCCTCGTCGTGGTCATCCTCACCGTCCTGACCCGACGGATCCATGCGACGTTCGGGACCTCCGAGTTGGGCGAGCTGCGGGAGTTGAAGGACTAGTGGACCTCGCCATCTGGGGCGCCCTCGCCGTCCCCGCCCTGCTCGCCCTCGCGTCGCTCGCGGCGCCCACGGCGCCGCTGGTCCGGCACACGCCACTGGCCGCTGCCCTCGCGGTCCTCGCGGCAGGCACGGCGTTGATGGCGCTCGGGCCGAACGGGCAGGGCACCGGAGGCGGACTGTTGCGCGCCGACGCGTTGACGGCATACCTGCTCACCGTCGTCGGCGCCGTCGCCTTGGTCGCCACCGGCGGGGCGACGACCGAACGCCCCAACGGCCGGTTCTCCTCGCTCATGTGCCTCTTCCTGGCCGCGATGAGCCTGGCGGTCCTCGCCGACAACATCGGGGTCCTCTGGGTCGCCATCGAGGCCACGACCATCACGACCGCGTTCCTCGTCGCGCACGAGGGGGGTCGACACGGGTTGGAAGCAGCCTGGAAGTACGTCGTCCTCGGATCGGTCGGCGTCGCCATCGCCTTCCTCGGCATCGTCCTGCTCTACGCGGCGAGCCGTCCCGCCCCGACGCTGTCTTGGGCCGCGCTCGTCGCCGCTCCCGACCTGCCCGACAGCGCCCGAGTCGGCCTGGCCCTCGCCGCCCTGGGACTGGCGACCAAGGCCGGCCTCGCGCCGATGCACAGCTGGCTGCCCGACGCCCACAGCCAGGCGCCGGCCCAAGTGTCCGGGCTCATGTCCGGGGTCCTGTTGTCGGTCGCCTTCGTCGCGATCCTGCGCGTCAAGGCCATCTCGGACGCCGCGCTGGGTCCCGGCCTGATGCGCACCCTGCTGACGATCGCCGGGCTGCTGTCCCTCGCCGTCGCCGGATTGCTCCTGCTCACCCAGCGCAACTACAAGCGGCTCCTGGCGTACACGAGCATCGAGCACATGGGCATCATGGCCCTCGGTGCCGCCATCGGCGGCCCGCTGGCCACCACGGCCGTGCTCCTGCACATCCTCGGTCACGGCCTGACCAAAGCCGGGCTCTTCGTCGTCGCCGGGCGGATCCTGGTGGCCACCGGCACCCACGAGATCGGCGAAGTCCACTCGCTCCTCGAGCTGCGCCCGAGCCTGGCCCGGCCCTGGCTGGCCGGGACCACCGCACTACTCGGCTTCCCACCGTTCGGCCTGCTCATCACCGAGGTCGCCATCGTCGTCGCGGGCTACCAGCGGGCCATGGGCGTGGTCACCAGTGTCGCCCTGGGGCTGCTGCTGGTCGTCTTCGTCGGCATCTCCCGGCACACCCTCGCCATGACGTTGACCCGCCACGACAGTGCCCTACCGGACCCGGTCTTGGCCCCCGACCCGGCGAGCCGAGGCCAGCGTCTCGTCGTCCACCTGGCCTTCACCGTGGTCGCCCTGCTCCCTCTGCTCGCCTGGCTACTCGCGGAGCCCCTCCGCGCGGCAGCCGCCGCCCTGGGTGTGTCGTGATGGTGGGTCCGCTGCTGCCGCCTCCGCAGGTCGTCGCTCCGGATGGCCTCGCCGACGTCGTGCGGCAGCAGCTCGACGCCGGTGCCCGCCTCGCCCTCGTCGCGGGTCATCACGACGCCGACGGGATCCGCCTCGTGCACACCTTCCTCACCCCCGGGCAGGCGCCCGACGAGGTCGAGACCACCGTGGCCCACGACGCGGACGGCTTACCGTCCTTGGCACGCCTGTCCTACCCCGCGGGCCGTTTCGAACGCGAGGTGCGCGACCTCTACGGCGTCACCCCGATCGGACACCACCTGCCCCAACGACTCGTCCGGCACGGCCATTGGCCCACCGGCTACTACCCGATGCGTCACGACGCGACCGAGCACCCGGTGTTCGACGCGGACACCGGCTCATTTCCCTTCCTCGAGGTCGGCGGCGACGGGGTGTACGAGATCCCGGTGGGACCGGTGCATGCCGGCCTCATCGAGCCCGGGCACTTCCGCTTCTCCGTCGTCGGCGAGACCATCCTGCGGATGAAGGCCCGGCTGTGGTTCGTCCACCGCGGGGTCGAAAAGCTCTTCGAGGGCCGGGCCCCGGACGACGGCGTCGAGCTCGCCGAACGGATCAGCGGCGACACGGCCGTCGGGCACACCCTGGCGTACGTCACCGCCGTCGAGCAGGCCGTCGGGCTGCCCTGCTCGAGCGCCGACGCCCAGCTGCGCAGCACGCTGCTCGAACTCGAGCGACTGCACAATCACGTCGCCGACATCGGCGCCATCGTCAACGACGTCGGCTACGGGATCGTCCACTCGCACACCCAGATCCAGCGGGAACGGCTGTTGCGGCACAACGAGAAGCTGACCGGACACCGCCTGCTGCGCGGCGCCGTCCGGCCGGGCCGGACCACCGTGCTGGCGCCGCCGGATCTCGCCCTCATCAACGATGTCGGCAGCGAGGTCGAGGACATCGTCCAGATCGCCCTCGGCAGCCACATGGTCCTCGACCGGCTAGCCGGCACATCCCCCCTGCCCGCAGACGAGGCGCGCCGCATCGGCGTGCTGGGCTACGTCGCCAAGGCAAGCGGATTGGCCATCGACGCGCGCCGCGACCACCCCCTCGACGCGTCCCTACCGATGCTCGAACCGGTGACCGAGCCGGATGGGGACGTCCTGGCCAGGCTCATGGTCCGCGCTCGGGAGGTGCGCCAGTCGATCGACCTGCTGCACGCACTCGCCGCCGCGGCGCCGCACGCCCGACCTGCATCTCCGCCGGCGCCCACGAGGAATGCGGGTCGCGGCCTTGGTGTCGTCGAGGCCTGGCGGGGCACCCTCGTGCACCGGGTCGAGATCGCTGCCGGCCGGGTCACCCGATGCAAGGTGGTCGACCCGTCGTTCTTCAACTGGCCCGCCCTACCCGTCGCGCTCAAGGACACGATCGTCCCCGACTTCCCGCTGACCAACAAGAGCTTCAACCAGTCCTACGCCGGCAACGACCTCTGAACGCCAGGAGGGCCGTTCGGGCCGTCCAGCCCGCCTGGCGGCCGCCCGTCGAAAAGCTCAGTCCTCGCGGACCTGGACCTGCACGAACGGCGGCCGGGTCACCGTGGCAGCCACCCCGCGACCACGGACGTCGATGAGCACCTCGTCGCCCTCGGACACCGACCGGCCGAGCAGAGCTAGGGCGATCCCCTGTTTGCGCGTCGGCGAGAACGTCCCCGAGGTGACCTCGCCGATCTGCTCGCCGCTGCGGGTCACCGCACAGTGCGCCCGCGGGATGCCGCGTCCGGTCACCAGCAGACCCCAGGCCAGCCGGGCCGCGCCCGCAGCGCGTTCGGCGTGCAGGGCCGGGGCCCCCCAGAACGCCTCCTTCTTCCACCCGACGGCCCAGCCGAGCCGGGCCTGCACCGGGGTGATGTCCGGGGAGAGGTCCTGGCCGTGCAGGGCATAGCCCATCTCGGTGCGCAGGGTGTCCCGAGCGCCCAGGCCGCAGGGCAGCCCGTCCCACGGTCGCATCGCCTCGAGGATCGCATCCCACAGCGCCGCGGCGTCGGCCCACCGCGGGAGCAGTTCGTAGCCCCGCTCCCCGGTGTAGCCGGTGCGGCATACCGTCAGGGGCCGGCCCTGCCACGAGGCGGTGGCGAAGGACATGTACTCGTGCCCGCTCGGCAGTCCCAGCGCGTCGAGGACCTCGTCGGAGCGTGGCCCCTGCACGGCCAGCACCGCATACTCCTCGTGCTCGTCGGTCACCGTGATCCCCGCGGGGGCTGCGGCCACCAGCCGACGGACGACCTCGGCGGTGTTGGCGGCGTTGGGGATGAGCAGCACGTCGTCCTCGGCGCGCACGTATTGGATGAGGTCGTCGACGACACCGCCGGATTCGTTGCAGCACATCGTGTACTGCGCCTGGTCGGGGCCGATGCGGCGCAGATCGTTGGTGAAGCACGAGTTGACGAAGTCCACGGCGCCCGGCCCGAGGACCGACGCCTTGCCAAGGTGGCTGACGTCGAAGACGCCGACCCGGTCGCGCACGGCGGTGTGCTCGGCGACGACCCCGCCACCGGGGTATTCGATGGGCATCTCCCAGCCGCCGAAGTCGGCCAGCTTGGCGCCGAGGGCGACGTGGCGTTCGTGCAACGGCGAGTGCTTGGCGTCGGTCATGGCCGTCAACCTAGCCACCGCCGGTGACCGGCGCCAGAAGCGCCGCCGCGAGCCTGGGTGCGCTCAGCCGCCGGCCTTGCGGCGGAACATCCGCTGGGCGCTGGCCGGCCCGTGCGCCTCGGAGACCTTCGAGCCTTCACCGTCGGCCGACACGTCCCGCCCGCCGTGGGCGTGCTTGCGGTCCAACGCCTCGCGGAACTTCGCCTTGGTCTCCTCGGAGGGACCGACGGCCTTGCGCGCCTTGCCACCCTTGCCCGCCATCGCCGGCCTTCCTCGTCGCTGTCCTTGCGGACCATCACTGTGTCACCGGCGCGGCATACCGCGCCACCGGCTTCCCTCAGCCGTCCTTGCGCCGCTGCCGCGAGGACCACTCCCGCATCCGGCTCGGATACCCGACGAGCAGGACGTCGTAGACCGGCACGCCGAGGTCGCGGGCGAGTTCCGCGGCTACCGCTCGCGACCCGACCGCGCGACGGGTCCACTCGCCGTCGGTCGCGACGAGGACCATACTCGCGGCACTGACGTTCGTCGCCGGCTCGACGTAGGCCTCGACGCCGCGACGCGTCGCAGCGAAGGATCGGAAGTGCTCGCGCACCGCCGCGACGTCGACGGACATGTTCGGGCCGTCGGCCGGACCC
>APMI01000524.1_pt1 | contig 10445 bp, 4 predicted proteins | sample 667938 | NCBI WGS metagenome assembly APMI01 (sample SAMN01084076, study PRJNA167559) | wastewater metagenome | biome: Wastewater | place: Denmark: Ejby Moelle, Odense | collected 2011-11-28
GCGCGCACTTTGGGGCTGGGCTGGCCGAAGCGGTCTACGCGGCCTTCTCGTTGCTCGTGTCGAGTGGGATTCCATGACAGGTCGTAATGGACCACAGCGTCGAACTGTTCTTGCAGATTGACGCCCTCGGACAAGCAGTCGGTGGCGATCAGCAGGCGGCGCTCGGATAGGCCCAGCGTCTCGACGCGGCGCTCGCGCTCCTCAGACGGAAATTCGCCGGTAACTGCGTCCACGGTGACGCCGCGCAACTTGCCATCCAGATGTTCGCGCAGGTAGTTGGCGGTGGCGATGTATCGACAGAACACCACCGGATTGAACCCGTCGGCGATGAGCTGCTTGAGGTGCTCGGTGAGCAGGCGCAGCTTGGGGTCGTCTTCCTCGCCCGCCAGCTTGCGGGCTTGAACCAACAATGCATGCAGTTCCGGATCGCCCGTATCAGCGGCCGGTACCACATCGTCCTGATCCAGCGCGTCCTCTCTACCGTCGAACAGGGTTTCCAGCACCTCCTGCGACGTGCTATCCACCTGTCCGGCAAGCAGGCGAGTCTGCAGGGCCTGCACGGCTGCGGCAGGACTGGAGGCCACGCAACGCATCAATGCCAGAGTGCCCCAGAAGCTCAGGCGCTGGCGGCGGGCGTCATCGCCGGCGCGCTGGGTAACGTCACGGCAGTAGTCGAGCACGTCCTGAAAGAAGTTGTCCCAGTGGCCGCTGAGGTGATAGATGACCTCGCCAATTTCCCGCTTTGGGAAGATGCTGCCCTCGCGCCATTCATCGATGTCCGGGCGGCGACGTTGGACGAAGTGCTGGGCGAGCTTCTCGCGCAGCTTGTCCTTGTTGTCGCCACTGGCCGTGGCGAGCTGGGCGAACACAGGCTTGAGCAAGGCCAGCAGGCTGTAAAAGGCGTCCTGGTCGCCGCTGTGCGGGGTCGCCGTGAGCAACACCAGGTGGCGCTCGGCATCGGCGGCCAACTCGCGCAGCAACTCGTAGCGCTGCTGGCGTGCCTGGCCTGTGCTGACACAGGTGTGCGCCTCGTCGACGATGACAAATTCCGGGCAAGCACGAATGAAGTCGTGGCGATGCCGGTCGGACTTGATGTAGTCCAAGCTGACCACAGTGAAGGCATGGGCATGGAAGATTGAATCGCCGATCGGCAACCCACGCTCAAGGCGGGCGGCGCTGCTGGCGGTGACCGCCATCGCCGGGATATGGAAGCGCTCGTTGAGCTCGCGCACCCACTGCTCGACGAGATGCGGCGGGCAAAGCACGGCCATGCGTTGGATCTCGCCGCGGTCGAGCAGCTCACGGGCAATCAGCGCGGCCTCGATGGTCTTGCCGACGCCGACATCGTCGGCGATCAGCAGACGCACCGGATCCAGGCGCAGCGCCATCAGCAGTGGCACCAGTTGGTAGGTGCGCGGCTCTACCGAGATATTGCCGAAGCAGCGGAATGGACCGGCGCCGCGGCGCAGTGCCATGCGCAACGCATCGGCCAACAGCAGGGCATCGTGCTGTCCGCCTTCCTGCGCCGGATCGGGGGCGGGGAAGTGTGCGGGGCCGATGTCCGGCTCCAAGCCGGTATGCATGAGCGCGCTTTCATCTTCTCCTCCAGCGAGAGGCCGCAGGCGCAGCAAGGGCGCGACACTGCCTGGTTCGACTATCCACTCGCGACCGCGGGCGCGGACGATTGAGCCAGGAGTGAATTGAGCAAGAAGCGTGTTCATTGGCAGGATTTCAATGGCCTAACAGCCGCGCCAAGCGCTGGAACAGTGGTGTCCAAACGTCGGGGTCAGCTGGGAAACGGATGAAGGTGTAGCCGCGGTCTTCCCAAGCGGACTGCAGTTCGCGGGGGGTATCGGGCAGTGCGATCGCGGCGTAGTGGTCGGGCCAGTGCAGGACGGTACAGGCATCGACCTGTGCAGTGGCAGGCAGCGGCAGCGACGCAGCGTGCTGGTCGCGTGCGTGCAGCCATTGACCGGACCAACCAGGCTGAGCGACGGGCTCCGGTGATGACACAACTGTGTGCGCCACAGCCTGCAGCTCGGTCTGCACTTGGGCTAAGCGCCAGAGGGTGCGCAGCGCCTGCGAGTCGCGTCGGTCAATCAGCTCGTGGTCGGGTTGGTTGTAGTACGAGAGGAGGCAGCGGTAACACCCAGCAACGCACTTCACATCTTCCTGATCGGACAGTGCGTTGAAGTCGGGCATCGCTCCTTCGGTGGGCACGTCGTAGTGCATGACGCGAAGTGCCTGCCGAGCTACTTGGGCAAGCGCATCAGGCTCATTAGCCAAACGCGTCAGCACACCCGCACCACCTTCGGTCGTCTCGTAGAACAGCACGCCACGGCGCAGGCGCGCATCGGGCAGCGGTTCGGCCAGAAGCTCGGACTCCTCAAGCTGGTAGATAGATTCGATGCCGCGCTTGAGTGCGTGTTGCAGCGTGGCCAAAGTGACCGGAGCACAATCGCCATTGGGTTGCAGCAGCAGTGCATTCTTGTGGTCCTGCACGAATGGCACGATTCGCTGCGGCGGGAGTCTGTCGTCGTTGCCCCCACCACCATCGTCGTCCACCTCCTCCTTCACCCACCAGCCGGTGCGCGGGTTAATGAAGAAGCCAAACAAGTTGGGGTTCTTCCGCCTGCGCAGGCCTTTGTTGATTCGGGTGACGGTGGCCTGGGCACCGTATCGCAAAGTCAAGATTTCGCCCTCCCCATCACAGGCCAGAACAGTACGAACATCCACTTGTCCGCCACGGACTCCCCATTTGAATACTGTCTGAAGCTCGAAAGCCTGGCGTTGACGCTCCTCGTCGTTGGCGGTGATGCGTTCTGCCGGCTCGGTATCGACGTTCTCGATGCGGAACATGCCGTTGATCTGCTGGGCATCGTGCAGCGGCATGGCACAGGAATGACAGTCGTTCCAGTGGCTTTCGAAATGCGCCGCACCACAATGCGCACACACGCGCGTTGCCTGGGTGGCCAACAAGCCGCCGGCTGTGGCTTGGTCGGCCGCGGACAACGCGATGCGCGCCCGTACCACGCGGTAGGCGCGCCCCTCGTGATAGACCAGACTGCGCGGCCCGAACTCGGATAGGGCCAGGAACCGGGGCCTCTGTAGGAATAGGTTGCCGCTGCACACGTCTCCACGCCCCGGGACGTAAGCCATCAAAGGTAGGCGCGGGAAGTTGTAACCGGGCAGGAAACCCTCGGTCGCAAGATACCGGTAGGTGTAGAAGTCGCTGGACAAGGAATCGCGCCCATGCAGCAGCAAGTTGATCTGGTCGATGGCCTGATTCAGTCGACGTCTGGCGTCGTCCCGCTCCCGACGGTCCGTGATCGCGTAGTTGTCCAAAGTAGCCTGTGCGAGCCTCTTCTGCCGCTCTGCCGAACTGAGCAGGTCGCGCCAACGATTGAACGCTGAATTGAATTGAGCTGCAGCCTCGGCAACGACCTGTTGGGCGAATGCATCAGGTCCCGGGTACCACGGTGCACGCTCCCCGCTGATGTATCCGGCCATTGCCTGGAGAATGCGAGTGGCCCGTGCGGTCGCGTCGACCTTTGCCTGCTCGGTTCCCATGGCAGTCACCAGCGTATCGCGCACCGGCGCGAGGGGCAGACTTGGATCGACGACGTTGGAGATTGAGCGATCAAGCTGCTGCCCAGTGGAGGCTAGCCAGATGGCCTGCAGGTGACTGCGGATCAGGGCTTCGTTGGCCAGATCCAGCAGTGGCGGCTTGACCACGCCATGAACCATCGCAGACGGTTCGCGGAAGAAGTACTGATCATGAGGGCTGCGCGCTGCGCAGTACGTAACCACGAGCGCAGCCTGACCACTGCGCCCGGCGCGGCCGGCTCGCTGGACGTAGTTGGCGGGCGTGGGTGGCACGTTACGTAGGTACACGGCATTGAGCGCGGAGATGTCCACGCCTAGCTCCATGGTCGGCGAGCAGAACATCACTGGTAGAAAACGGTTGGGCTCGCCGTGCTCACGTGCTGTCGTCTTCAGCTCACCCGCAAGCTTCTGCTGCTCAGGCTCGCCGAACCGGAAGCGGATCTCGCGCAGCGCGCGAAGTTCGGCATCCACCTGGGCAGTGTGTTCGCGTGCTTCCATCGCGAACAACGAGTGCTCTTGTTGGGCCAGAACGTCAGCAACGCCCCGGTACTGACTGATAAAGAATGCGTTGGCGCCAGCTCCGCCTTCACCAGCAAGAAAGCGGATGCGCCCAGCGTTGAGGCGGTAGCCAGGAACGTTGAAATCAGTGTGCTCGTCCCTGCGGATGAAACCACCTGCCTGCGCGGTTCGAATCATGAATTCGAACAGCGTCTGGTACTCGTTTCGGTTCAGCGAGCCTGCGTGTGCGTCCTCCCACAGTCGGGAATTGCGTAGGGTCTTGCCCAGCAGAGTCTGCAGCCCCCCTCGCAGGATCAGTTCCTCGTCCCGCCCACGCAGCGCCTGTGCGGGTGGCGGCTGTAGAAACAACCAGCGGCGGCCCAGCAGCAGTTCCTCGCGGCCGAATCCCCAAGGGTTGCGCAATAAGCGCAACGCCTCATCTCGGCGCTGAGCCAGCATCTGCGCATCGAGCGCCGCAGCATCCACCGCAAGACCTTTGCGCATGTAGTTGAACAGCGCGTGGAAGGCCCGCTCGCGCACCGTTGCTCTAGCGTTGCGCAACAAAGGAGGTGCATCGCCGAATAACTTGGTGTCGGCGCAGAGAGCTGACAGCCCTTGGTAGTCAGCTCGAAGCAGGCCGAGTTCTTCCAGGTTCGGATTGGTGTAGCGCCAACCACGTCGTTGGTCGTACCAGGCGCGATAGGCCAGCACGAAGCGGAGTGCCTCTTTGGAATCGGCAAGATCACGTCCGATCGCCGCCGGATCTTGCATCCACTCCCTTCTGTGGCTCTCGGCTGGGTCTTCACCTTGGCCAAGCTCTCTACTGAAGCCGAGCGCAGCTAGCACGGCGGTGCCAATTTCGCTGTCGGACAGGCCTTCATCGCCAGCTTCACGCAATGCCCGATAGATCGCACCGCGCAACAACATGACGAAGGTGAAGTCGTTGAAATGACCGGCTTGGAGCGCTGCGTCTTGGCGGTTATCGGTAAAACCGAGAAGTTTGCGCTTGTCAGTGCCGATAGCCTTGCCATCCGGGCCATGCATCCATCGAAGGACGCTGGAGGTGAGGAGCGTAGTGGCCGAGCTTCGGCCCTCAGCTGACAATGCAGACAATCGATTGATGTCTTTGCCTTGCGCGCCATGCACATCTCGGCACTGCAAGCAGAAACGAAACTTGCCGGGCAGGAACCAATAGCTTGGTCCCGTGCCGACACGCCCGTCCGGTTGCACCAGAACCTGCTCGGCGGCTAGGTGGCGATGGGTTCGCTTCAGCCGCGGCTCGCCTGCAGGCGAGGTTTCGATCCACGATTCCGGGTAGTCCTCCACGCGGCCCGTGAAATCCAGGGTTTCGGGCGCCGGATCGCCCAAAAGGAACCCTAGTCGCTCACCTTGTGCATCATCATCGGCATCGGACCGATCTTCGTTTTGGCCGGTCTGCCTTGGGGTGTCGTCGATGTCGCGCGCCAGCAGCATGCGCCCGCCGTCCTCGCGGCGCAGCCGAACGGGATGGTAGTCCTGGCCGCACGTACGGCAGAAGTAGGTGGAGTAAAGGCGCTTGGTCGGGTCGGCGGGTAGAAACTGTTGCCCATCAAGCTCCACGGGCCGCGAGTCATACGGATCGAGTGTGGTGTACGCCACGCCAGCACCACTAATAAACTGATGTAGTCGGAAAGCGAAAAAAGCTTTCTCGCCAGCATCCTTGCTGGCGATTCGCGCGCTTTCTGGAGCCGCGGCGGTCAGCAGAATGTCGCGCAGTGCACGTCCTGCTGTATCAACATCTCGCCCTGACTCCGCGGCAAGCAAGCTGGTCGCCATGGCCACAGTCAACGGCTTGGCTCGCACCCATTTTTGTCCCTGGTCGCGGGTAATGCCCAGCCGGGTCTCGACCCATATCGCCAGCGGGTGATCACGTAGCGCCTGATCACTGAGGTCGGACCGGATACCGGCATCGATTGCAGTCGCGAGTTCGCTTGCAACGGATTCCGCAGTTCTCCCGGGATGGGTGGCCCGATCGAGATCTTCCGTGATTATGTTGAAGTGAGGAATCGTCGTGGCAAACAGGGTCGACGCCACTTCGGCCACTTGGCGATTCTGGTCTTGCTGAGTCCCGCCCGACGCCATGGTGGCCGAGGTGCCAATGCACTGGAGGCGTTCCGGTGCCATCCGCTCACGTACACGCCGCACCAACATGGCCACATCGGCACCCTGCCGACCGCGATAGGTATGAAGTTCGTCAAGGACGAGGAACTGAAGCCCTGCGCAATTGCGAATCACTTGGGTGTCAAGCTCGGACTGACGTGTCATGAGCATTTCCAGCATCATGAAGTTGGTCAGCAGAATGTCTGGCGGGTTGTCTTTGATCCGCAGCCGCTCGGCCTCATCCTCTTGACCTGTGTATCGGGCAAATGTGACCGGGCCAGCTTCACCGAGGAACTTGACGAGCTCCTCGCGCTGGCTATTGGCCAAGGCATTCATCGGATAGATCACGATGGCGCGGGTTCGCGGGGTCTTGTCGTGCTCTTTGGCGCGGATTACGGCGTCAACAATGGGCAGAAAGAAGCACATCGACTTGCCTGAGCCCGTACCAGTGGTGACCACGAAGCTCTCGCCCTGGGTGCCAAAGGCAATCGCCTGCTCCTGATGTCGATAGAGGCCGATAGGAAAGCACTTTGCCGTCTGCGGAGACAGCTCTCCTGTCACCGCAAGTTCCGCCGTGGAGCGGCCTTGCTGGTAGCGGGGATTGATCTGGATCAGCGGCTCCGGCCAGTAACGGCCACTGGAATAGGCGCCATCGATTCCACGCCGCAGATCGTCGGCCAGGATTGTCGTGAATGAACGTGCAAAACGACTGTAGTCGCCGATCAAATGCTCGCGAAGTGAAAAAACGTCCACCCTTCCCCTTCCATTGACGGGATTCGCTACATCCCTTCAGGACAACTCTATATCCTTTTCGGAATATCAATCTCCCTAGCAGAACGTGCAGCCATTAAAAATGGTGAGGCCCGCAGCGCACAGCGCCAACTGGATGTTGAGAAGAAATGCGATTGTCAAACTTTTTTACGAGAAGCAAGAATCGCGAGAAGCAGTAAGTGTTGTCACCGGTCACCAGCCAGAAAGAGATCTAATCTTCATCTATGTTTGCCCGACTGAGCGACCACACATCGGTGTGTGGTCTCACCGCCGCTGTCCTTGTGGAAGTCGGCGATGGTCTCGAAGTCCGGCGCCAGCCGCCCGTTCAGCCAAATCAGTTTGAGGATCCGTTGCGTTCCCCGCTCAAAGCGTCGGCTGGGTGGGATGCGGTTGAGGTAATCGTAGAGGCAGTGAGGACGGAAACTTGCTCGATCAATTGTGAAATTCGGCACGACCTAATGGCGCGCAGATTCCATGTTCACGCTCTCTAAACCGCACGAATAAGCGACTAGCGACTTGGCCCTTGCCTTACTCGGGCGAAGGCGGGTCACGTGGGATCTCGTGTGAGTCTCGGCTGCTTTCTCGGGGTTGAGCCGGTTGCTTTCACCGCGTCACGCGGCCTTGTCTTTAATGATTGGCGTGACCTTCTTGTCGTCCGCTTTCAACTGATCAATGTAATCCGCCCACGCCTGCATGGCATGGCGGCGGTCGTCGTCGAATGTGGTGCGGTCGTAGGCCTTTTGCACGTCGCCCTTCTTGGCGTGCGCTAGTTGGGCCTCCAGAATGTCGGGGTCGATGCGCAAGCGCTCCCGAGCGACAGTGCGTAGCATGCCGCGGAAACCATGCGTTGCATGCCGGCCCTGAAAGCCCATCTTCCGTAGAGCAAGACTCAGTGCGTCGCGGGTCAGGTGCGGCGTTCTCTGGCGGGCCAGCGGCGGGAAGACGTATTCCTTGCCCTGCGTGTAGGCCAACATGTCCCGCAGCACCGCTACCGCTTGGGTAGGCAGCGAGACGATATGGGCGTGCCTAGTCTTCATTCGTTCGCCGGGGACATGCCACTCGGCCGCATCCAGATCGATTTCATCCCACCGGGCCGAAGCGACGATGCCGGGCCGCATGGCAGTCAGCATGGCCAACTTGAGGGCCGCACGAGTCACGGGGTAATCGTAGGCGTCGATGGCCCTGGCCAGCGCCGCGACTTCCTTGGGGTCGGTTGCGGCCGGTATGTGGCCACGGCTCCGGGTCGAGACCACGCCGCGCAGGGACAGCAGCCTGCCCTCCTCGCGCAACTCTTTGCGGATGGCGTAGGCGACGATGCCGGAGACGTACTGGCGGGCCTTAGAAGCCAGCGACGGGGTTTCCTTGGCGATGTCCTCCAAAGCTTGGGCTGCCTGACCGCTACTCAGGGTAGTGATCGAGTGCCGCCCGAGCTTGGGAATCAGATAGGTCTCCACGACGTACTTCGCCTTGCGATACGTCTCTGGTGCCCAGTCCTTCTTGCGCATGTCCAGCCAAGCCGCTGCCGCGACCTTGAACTCGGCATCGACATTGCGCTTTTGGGCGTCTCTGGCAGCCTTTCGGTTCGCATTGGGGTCAAGGCCCTGCCGAAGCAGCGTGCGGGCGGCGTCGCGGCCCTGTCGGGCCTCAGCCAGCGAAACCTCGGGGTACACGCCCAAGGCCAACAGGTTCTCCCTGCCGCCGAAGCGGTACTTCAACCTCCAATAGCGGGATCCAGTGGGCCGCACGTCCAGAAACAAGCCGCCGCCATCAAACAACTTGCCGGGCTTGGCATTCTTGATAGCCAATGCAGTGAGCTTGCCGGAATCCATCGCCATCGGTCTGTACCCCCGCCAATTTGGCCCCGTCTGGAACCGATACCCCGATTTGTACCCCCAGATTGCCCCGGATTCAAGCGAACTCAGACGGACGGTAGCGAACTAAGACGCGTCGACCAGCATTAAGCGCCAGAAGCACTTCCAAGGGAGAAAGGCACAAAAAACCCCGCCGTAGCGGGGTTTGATGCATTGCTGATTGGTGCCCAAGAGGGGACTCGAACCCCTACGACCTAAATCGCTACCACCTCAAGGTAGTGCGTCTACCAATTCCGCCACCTGGGCATTGCTACGGCCGTTTTGGCCGGGTACTGCAAGTTTAAAGCGTTGACGCTGTGGCCGTCATTTAGCCGGTGCGGGTGCCGCCGGCTGCCCGGCCTTGGGGGCTTCGGTCGACGCGGCAACAGGCGCTACCGTAGTCGTTGCTGCAGGCGTGGTTTGCGCAACCGGTGCCGCAGCAACGGGAGCCGTCGGCGCACCCTGCGCGGGCGCAGTGGGGATGCTAGCCGCTGGCTTGGCCGCAGCTTGCTGCGCCATTACGCCCAAATCCACCTTGGCGGGGCCGCGAACGGCTTGCTTGCTGGCATACATCGCCATGCCCATGCTGGTGACAAAAAACACAATCGCCAGCCATTTGGTGGATTTGCTGAGGAAGTTGGACGCACCACGCGCACCGAACACGGTGGACGATGCACCGCCACCAAAGCCGGAACCGGCCTGCGCACCAGAGCCTTGTTGCAGCAGCACAAAGGCGATGATGCCGATGGCCACCAGCACATACAGAATATTGACAAGTTGCAACAGCATGGAGGTTGTCTCTAAGTCGGTCAGGCCAGCGCAGCTGCGATAGCCAAGAAATCTGCGGCGACGAGGGAAGCGCCGCCAATCAACCCGCCATCCACATCGGCCTGCGCAAACAGACTGGCCGCGTTGTCGGGCTTTACGCTGCCACCGTACAACAGCGGCAGTGAATCGGCGATTTTAGCATCCATATCGGCCACTTGGCTACGGATGAAAGCATGTACCGCCTGCGCCTGCTCGGGGCTGGCGGTGCGGCCAGTGCCAATCGCCCACACCGGCTCGTACGCCACCACCGCATTGGCAAATGCCGCTACGCCTCCCAACTCCAGTACCGGGCGCAATTGGCTGGCAATCACCGCCTCGGTCTGCCCGGATTCGCGTTCTTCCAAGCGTTCGCCCACACACAGGATGGGTGTGATGCCAGCGGCCTGTGCGGCTTGGAACTTCTGCGTCACCAATTCGCTGCTTTCGGCATGATATTGGCGCCGTTCGGAATGCCCCACCAAGGTATAGCGCGCGCCCACATCAGCCAACATGACAGCAGCCACTTCACCGGTAAACGCCCCTTTGGCATGCGCGCTCACATCCTGCGCACCCACGGCCAAATCAGAGCCTTCACAACGGGCCAACACTTCGCCCAGATACGGATACGGCGGCAGCACGATCAAACCAACGCCGGCCGGCGCACCGGCTTTGATGGCATCCACCAAGGCGGCGGCGAATTCACGGCTGCCTTGCAGCTTCCAGTTCCCGGCGACGATCTTGCGGCGCATGCGCAACTCCCTTCAATGTGTCAGC
>APMI01011382.1_pt1 | contig 10445 bp, 7 predicted proteins | sample 667938 | NCBI WGS metagenome assembly APMI01 (sample SAMN01084076, study PRJNA167559) | wastewater metagenome | biome: Wastewater | place: Denmark: Ejby Moelle, Odense | collected 2011-11-28
GCGACCCGCTGTACGGCCCGCGCAAGCCACGCGCGACATTCGGGCTCACACGCCAGTTTCTGCATGCCTACCGGCTTGGCTTTGCCCTGCCCTCCAGCGGCGAGCGCGTCGAGTTCCAGTCGCCCCTGCCCGAGGATTTACAGAGGGCGCTTGAAGCCTTGCGTGCGCGGGCCAGCAGCACGCGCTAAGCCCATTTGCGCATACTGGCACAAAGAATACTGACAGTGTGGGCAGCGACTGGTGCTATACTAAGGGCGCTGATGTAACTAAAGCGATACGGAGCCATGGTTCGATTCAAACATGCCATTCGTATCGTAGATTAAGGAGAAGCGCATGCGACCGAAAATTACCATCGTCGGCGCTGGTTTCGTTGGTTCCACTGCCGCGCACTGGATCGCCGCCAAAGAGCTGGGCGATATCGTTCTTGTCGACATTGTCGAAGGTGTGCCGCAGGGCAAAGGTCTCGACCTGCTGGAGTCCGGCCCGATCGAGGGATTCGACCTGCATGTCAAAGGCACGAACGACTACGCCGACACCGCAAACTCCGACGTGATTGTGGTCACGTCGGGCGCGCCACGCAAACCCGGCATGAGCCGCGAAGACTTGATCAAGATCAACGCGAACATCACCCGCGACTGCATTTCAAAGGCCGCGCCCCTCTCGCCTAATGCCGTGATCATCATGGTGAACAACCCGCTCGACACCATGGCCTACCTGGCCAAGCAGGTTAGCGGCTTCCCCAAGAATCGCGTGATCGGCCAGGCCGGCGTGCTCGACAGCGCGCGCTACCGCTCGTTCATTGCGATGGAAGCCGGCGTTTCGGTGGAAGACATTCAGGCCATGCTCATGGGCGGCCACGGCGACGAAATGGTGCCGCTGCCGCGCTTCACCACCATTGGCGGCATCCCCGTCACCGAGTTCATTGGCGACGAGCGTCTGAACGCCATCGTCGACCGTGCGCGCAAGGGCGGCGGCGAAATCGTTAACCTGCTGAAAACTGGCAGCGCCTACTACGCGCCCAGTTCAGCCACCGTCCAGATGGTCGAGGCGGTGCTGCGCGACAAGAAGCGCGTGCTACCCTGCGCCGCATTTCTTGAGGGCGAGTATGGCCTGAACGATATGTACTTCGGTGTGCCGTGTGTCCTTGGCGCGGGCGGTGTAGAGAAGGTGCTGGAACTGCCGCTCAACGACGATGAGATGGCATTGGTCAAGAAAAGCGCCGACGTGGTAAAATCATCTATCGAGGCACTGAAAGCCATGTAGTTCGGCTGCAAAGATGCTGTGCGCGCACAATTTCAGCCTGCGCGCACAGCACTGCGCAAACAGGAAGCTGCGGCAACCTGATCGCGATGCACGATGAAGGCCACAGGACGGTATTCAACATCCTGCGACGATGAAACACTTCTGCGAGGCATTGCCGAAGGGCACCGCGATGCGCTGGAGGTTCTCTTCGTGCGCTATCAGCGCCAGGTCTATCAGCTCGCGCTTGGCATCACCCGCGAGGCCGAAACCGCCGAAGAAGTGCTGCAAGACACCTTCTACCGCCTGCATGCACACGCAGGCTCACTCGATGGCTCTCAGCCGCTCTTGCCCTGGCTCTACCGTGTTGCTGCCAATCTTTCGTACAATTGCGCACGGCGGCGGCGATTGTGGACCGAGCCATTCCACGCGCTGGCCGAGCGACTATTCGCGCCAGCACGGCGCTCGCCCGAACAAGTTGCCGAGCAACACGAACTCCAGGCCATTCTTCGTGCCGTACTCGACGACCTGCCACCCAACCATCGCGCAGTTTTAGTGCTACACTATCTGGAAGATTATTCGATCCCAGAGATCGCGGCGATTCTCGATTGCCCGGAAGGTACAGTCAAATCACGCCTGTACCACGCCCGCAAACTCGTCAAGCACCAACTTCAGCTTCGCTATGGCGGCGGGGCGATTCAGCCAGATCAACTATGAGCGTAACTACCAGCCCAACATCGAAACAAGCAACCAACATACGCTGGCGACTGCTCGGCGGTGATCGCTTCTACATCACCGCCCGCTGGGGTGTTTTTGCCCTGCTCTTACTGATTGGCTGGCTGCTCGTCGGGCAACCGATCTGGCCACCTGCGCTTGACATGCCACCGCTTCTGCTGCTCGTCTGGGTATATGGCATTTTCAACCTAATCATGACGGTTGCGCTGCTGGTGCCGGCGTTTACCGGCGTGCTCAACAATGCCTTTATTGTCGATATTCTTTTTATTTCGCTGTTTACCTACTTCAGCCACGACCCACGCGATCTCTACTATCCGCTCTATCTTCTGCCGCTGGTGAGTGCGGCCTTCCGCCTGTCGCCGCGCGGCAGCTTTCTGGCTGGCATGTTCGCCGCTGGAGTGTACGTCATTGCCTATCTGCTCGCACGCATTGGGCCAAACAACGGGCCGGCCCCAACTGAAATTGTGGTACTGGTGGGCTTGCTGCTGCGCGCAGTCGCGCTGATATGCATTCCCTGGCTCACCAGCGGCCTCGCTGAACGCTGGACGCAGAACAACCGCCTGAGCGTTGAGTTGGCCGAGCAGAAACAACAGCAGTCACTGGCTGAAGCGAATGCCTACCGCGACCAGATGCGTTCGCTGTATGAAGTCGCATACACGCTCTCGACGACCATGAACTACCAGAGCGTGCTCGACACAACACTGGTGGAGAGCCGCAAGCTTGTGCCACATACCTGCGGGCTCGTGCTGCTTTCCACCGGCCAAACCGACGAACTGTATATCGCTGCGGCCTACGGAATAGGCGAGAACGACCGCCAGAAGCGCATTCAGCTTGGCACCGGCACGATCGGTCAGGCGTTACGCTCGCCCGATGCATCGATCACCGAAACAATTGGCCGAGAACCCGAAGCTGCGCCGATCACTGCGCTGGCCGGATGCCAATCGGCATGTCTTGTCCCATTGCGCGCGGCGCTGCGCACCTATGGCTTGCTGGTTATTGCCAGCGACCACCCGCGCGCATTCAATCAGGAGCAACTGGGGATGCTTACCGCGCTGGCAAACTACGCAATTATCGCGCTTCACAATGCGCAACTTGTGTACGACCTGCGCCAGGAGCGCACCAAGCTCCTTTCGAAAGAAGAAGAAGTTCGCCACCAGCTCGCCCGCGATCTGCACGACGGCCCAGCCCAGGCGCTCGCCGCTATTACCATGAATGTGGAGTTTATCAAGCGCCTGCTGGAACGCGACCCCAAGCGCGTGCTCGCCGAACTCGACAAGCTTGGCTCGCTGGCAAAGCGCACTACCCACGAAGTCCGCACCATGCTCTTCGAACTGCGGCCGCTCGCGCTGGAAACGCAGGGCCTGGATGTCACCCTTCGGCAGTATCTCGAACGCTTCCAGAATCCCAGCACAACGATCTCGCTTGAATCAAACGAAATCACCGTCGACCTCGATACTAAAGTTGAAGGAACCTTATTCAACATTATTCAGGAAGCTATCAATAACGCGCTGAAATATGCGAAGGCATCGCAGATCTGGGTGCGCCTGAAAGAAACGCCCGCCGCACTTGAGGTTACTATTCAGGACAATGGCAGCGGCTTCGATCTTCAGAAGGTGCTAGAATCGTATGAGAAACGCGGATCATTTGGCTTGCTGAATATCGAAGAGCGCGCAAAGCTCATCGGCGGTGCCGCCGAACTGATGTCCGCACCCGGGCAGGGCACAACTGTGCGCGTCACCGTCCCGCTCGCTTAATCTCCTTACCCATGACAAATCCCTACATCCAATCATCACGCGTTCACGCGGCGCTGCGCGCTCTCGGCGTTCGGCCCTCGCGCGACATGGGCCAGAATTTCCTGATCGACCCTCAGGCGCTCGCCACAATCGTCGCGGCTGCCGAGCTTGCGCCAACCGACACGGTGATTGAGGTGGGCCCTGGCCTTGGCGTGCTCACGTGGGAACTGCTTCAGCAAGCCGGGCGCGTGGTCAGCGTCGAGCTCGACCGGCGATTGGCCGAGCGCCTGACAGAAGAATTGGCCGCCGAACCGCATTTCACGCTGGTGCAGGGCGACATTCTGCGCACACCCTTCAGCACACTGCTCGGCGAAGAAGAAGCGTACAAAGTCGTTGCAAATCTTCCGTACCAGATCACTTCAGCCGCGCTGCGCCACTTTCTCGAAGCGTCGCACAAACCTGAGATGATTGTCGTGCTTGTGCAGTGGGAGGTAGCCGAGCGTATCTGCGCCGGGCCGGGCGATTATAGCGTGCTGGCACACTCAGTGCAGCTCTATGCCCAACCCGAGATCATAGCGCGCGTGCCAGCCAGTAGCTTTATTCCCGCGCCCGCCGTCGACTCGGCAATCCTGCGCCTGCATATCCATTCCGGCCTGCGTGTCGATGTACCGCCCGAAGCACTGATGCGTCTGATCAAGGCCGGCTTTCTGCAAGCGCGAAAAAAGCTTGGCAATGCGCTGCCCTCCGGCTTGGCATCACTAGGGATTCAAATCCCCAAAGAACAAGCTCTTGCTGCGCTTGCGGCAGCCCAAATCGACGCGGGTCGCCGCGCTGAAACTCTGACGCTTGATGAATGGGCCAAGCTGTATCGGGCATTTAGCTTTGATCCAAACCAGAGCAGCCGAAAGACATAAAAAATCCCCAGTCATGCTTCACAGCATAACTGGGGAAAAGCAGCAAAAAATTAGTTATTGATCGAGATCTCCTGCTGAGCCAGGGGCAATGCAAAGCTAAAACAGCTTCCCTCGCCTTCTTCGCTTTCCACCCACATTCGCCCCTGATGGCCCTCAACTATTTGCTGGCAGATGGTCAGGCCCAGCCCAAGATGGTTACCCTTGCTCGACGAACGGTTGTGCGCTCGGTAGAAGCGCTGGAAGATCTTCGCTTGCTCTTCTTTCGGAATACCCACGCCCGTATCACAAACATGCATCACAACTTCATCGGCTTGCAGTTCTGAGAAAAGCGTAATTGAGCCGCCTGGCGGGGTAGCCTTAATCGCATTCTCAATCAAGTTATTCAATACCTGCCCAATCCGCTCACTATCAAACACAAACTCTGGCAGGTGCGCACTCACATCATTAACCAGCTTAAGGCCATTTTGCTCTGCCTGAAGGCTCAAGCGTGTGACTGTAGCAGTAACCAGAAGGGACAAATCATTCAGCTTTGGGTCAAGTACAAGTCGGCCCGCTTCAACACGATTGTATTCCAGAAATTCAGAAATACGGCTTTTTAGTAGCTCAACCTGGCCGTCAGCAATGGTTAGAAATTCATTCTGCAAGGCGGTAAGCGCGCCCGCTTGCCCGCGCAGCACGACTTTAATAAATCCATTCAACGAATTTAGTGGGTTGCGCAATTCATGCGCCACCATCGAAATAAACTCACTGCGCGATTTTTCTTCGATTTTCTGCTCGGTAATGTCATGCAGCACAATCGCGACCAGCGGGGCATCGGTGTCGTTATAGCGCACCTGAGAGGCATATGCCTGGTAGTATTGGCCGATTTCGTCTTCCTCTTGGCGGAAGTGCAGGTTGCTCATCAACGTTGGCGTATGCTCAGCACGAAGCCGCGTAGCTATTGCTTCAAGCTGCCGTGTCAGGATTGGCCCGCGCGCCGTGTCCTCAATCATCGCCTGACCCAGCGCATTGGTCATCACAACCTGCGACGCTTCATCAAGCACAACCAGCCCATCATTGATATCGCGCAGTACGGCCTGCAGAAGCTGCTGCTGCTGGCGCAAGCGGCTATGTAATTCGGCATTATTGATCGCAATACCCGCCTGCATCGAAAGTGCAGTCAGATGGCGAGCATCGCTACTCGAATACGTAGCCGAGCCGCGACTGACAACAGTCAGCGAACCTTGCGCCGGGCCATCGCCAACAAAGAGCGGAACACACAGGACTGAAATCATATCCTGCGGAATAGTCTCGGCAAGCTCGGCATCCTGCACGGCGTTGGTGATAATGATCGGAACTTCCTGGGTAATTGCGCGCCGAGTCAACGAGCTTGCCCAGGCATTATCTTGCTGACCATCCAGCATAAACGTGCGGTGCTCATAAGCAGCGCCCTGCTGAAGCGATAGCACGATTCCGTGGACGCGGCTTGTACCAAGCATTTGCACAGTGCTATCGACAATCTGGCTCAATACTTCGTCAAGGCTCAGGGTGCTCGTGATAACACGCAAACCTTCTTCAAGTGCGTGGAGCTGACGCATGCGCGCGCGCAGATCATTTGCACTCCGCTCAAGATCACCAATACGCGCCTCGCGACCCATTCGCTCAGCTCGTAATTCGTGCCGTAGGGCGGTATTCACGCGCTGCTGAAATGACATCGCCCAGATGGCAATGACACCAATACCAAGGCTATTTGCGAGCAGAGCCCATTCCGACATCGGGTCGAGCGATAAGCGGCCCCCGCCAGTCGAGGCCACATAGATATAGATTGGCCCAAAGAGAAATGGCAGAATCATTGCAAGCGGCAGGCGCCGGAAACTCGCAAGCGCGCGCATCGCGAGCAAGATATACAGCGGGTAAATCGCAGGCCCAAGAATATTTGCCTGGCTTAGCAGTAGCATCGCAAAAAGCAAATCAATGCCAACCGCTAACCATGAGGTCGTAGGGAGAGTAGAAGTGTAGACCGTGGAGCGAGGGCGCCGTCGGATAAAAATCAAGCTGAGTTGCGCGATACCATAGAGGACGAGAAATCCACCGATAACCGGCGACAGTGGCATATTCAGCAGCCACCAAGCATATATAAGACTCAGAAGTGGAGCAGCGGCACGTAATAGATCGCGCCGCTCAAGCGCGGCCCAATGCTTCGTGCTAGTCGTTATTGCTTCGCCGGCTGCCATACCTGCCGCTGCTCTCCTCACTTAGCCTTCGCTATAAACAAGTGCGTGGCTAGATTTCGAACTTATACCCAAGATTGCGAACCGTTAGTACATGATGGGGATGCTCGGCGTCCTTTTCGATTTTGGTACGCAGGCGGCGAATATAGACTGCCACCAGGTTGCTTTCGCCCTCGTAATCGTAGCCCCATACCTTGCTGAGAATCTGGCTGGTGTTCAACACCCGGCCAGCATTCTTCATGAGGTAGTACAACAAACGAAACTCAAGTGGTGTCAGCTCAATCGTGCGGCCATCCTCAAACAGTACTTTGTGCTCAACCGGATCGAGTGTAATACCGCCCTGACTAAGCCGTGCCGATGGGTTCAGCATGTCGCTGTTGCGTCGGCGCAGCACAGCTTCAACACGCGCGAGCAACTCAGAAGGCTCAAACGGTTTCACAAGGTAGTCGTCGCCGCCAATCTGCAGGCCCATCACGCGATCCTGCAGCTGTGAGCGCGCCGAAAGAAAAATGATCGGAACATCCGAAGTTCGGCGGATCTGGCGGCAGATATCGAAACCGTTCGACTTGGGCATGGAAACATCAAGAAGAACAAGATCAGGGTTGTATTGTTCGATAACCTGTAAAATACTGGGACCGTCGTACGCCTTGAAAACGCGGTAGCCGGCCTCTTCAAGCAGAAATGAGGTCAATTTCACACTAGGCAGATCGTCGTCAGCAACTAAAATATGCATCTGCGGGCTCTCCTTGTAGCGCGTATCAGCAGCAACCACAGCAGTGGCCTAGGGCCATGCTGTTGTGCGTTCTTTGTCTGATGCACGGTGGCTTGTTCAAAATATCTCTAATGATATAAACTGCTGCGATGACGAAAAAGTTACGCCTCATAATACCCGATTTTGGTTGTGTTTCTGTTAAAAGTTTGCTCACACTACAACGGATATAACGTTCGACCTTGGATGGTGGGTACTACGGATAAGGAATTCTCGAAGCCGAATCAAAAAGAGATGCCTGCCAGCAGAAATATTTGGCACGCATCCCCTAGACGCAGTTTTATAAGAAGCTAAAACGGCAGATCTTCTTCGTCGAAGGTGTTAGTGCCGCGCGGCAAGGCAGCCACTTTAGCAGCGCGCGCAGGGCGGGCGGATGCAGCGGCGGCAGGAACCGTGGCGACCGGCGGGGCGCTTGTTGCAATCGGCTCGGCAGAAACCGATGCCGATTGATCACGCCGAGTATCGAGGATGATGATGTCGTTGGCGATAACTTCGCTAAGATAGCGCGTTTGCCCGTCCTGATCTTCCCACTGGCGGGTTTGCAGACGGCCTTCGACATAGACGCGCGAGCCTTTGATCATCCATTGCGCGCAAATATCGGCGAGCTTGTTCCACGCCACCACGCGAAACCACTCGGTGTCTTCATGTGCTTCGCCTTCGGCAGTGCGCCACGAGCGGTTGGAAGCGACACGAAACGTTGTTACAGCATGACCTTGCGGCGTTTGGCGCAGTTCGGGGTCGGCACCCAATCGGCCGGTAAGTTGCACTTTATTTAAATCCTTGCTCATTGCTGTGCTCCTCTCAATGCCGATTGCGGGTCTGTTCGCACTATAGCACATTTGTTCTTGAAGTGTCAAGCTTTTTTTGCGCCTATACGTACTATAAACTCCTACTTTTGGTCCTTGCGCGGAGCTTGCGCGAATATGGTACAATATGCGCAACAGGCATTGACGGAGACAAGTAGCTGGTTGTAGCGCAGTTCAGCGAGCACGCGGTTGGTGAAAGGCGTGCCTGGCAGATCAGTGAACATCCCTCCCGAGCCGAGCCTCGAACCGCATCAGGAGCTGCCGTCGCGCGCAGATTGGCACCTGGGGCAGAGTAAAGGTTTCCGGTCTCGCCCGACGTTACCCGGGCGGAGGTGTGTTAGCACCTTCACGAAGCGGGCGCATATGCGCTAAGCGGGGTGGTACCGCGGGGTAGATGATGCCTCGTCCCTGATACAGGGGCGGGGTTTTTTGTTGTCCTATAGAACCGATCAGGGCGGCGAGTGGCGAACGGTTCGCTACCTGCGCCCCGCTGGAGGAACTATGCCATTTCAAGATGTCGATGCCAAGCTGGCGTTTCCCAAGCTTGAGCAAACAGTTGCACAATGGTGGGCCGAACAGAATATCGTCAAGCAGGCCTTGGCGGCCGGCGACCGCGCGCGCCCGTTTATCTTCTTCGAGGGCCCGCCCACGGCGAATGGTCGGCCGGGCGTACACCACGTTGAAGCGCGCGTCACCAAAGACCTGATCGTGCGCTACCAGCGCATGCGCGGGCGCTATGTGATCGGCGCGCGCGGCGGCTGGGATACGCATGGCTTGCCGGTCGAGGTGGAGGTTGAGAAGGAACTGGGTTTCAGCGGCAAGCCCGACATCGAGAAGTATGGCATCCGCGAGTTCAACGCGAAGTGCAAGGAAAGCGTCAACCGCTATGTCGACGAGTTCGAGCGGCTGACCGACCGCATCGCATTCTGGCTCGATCTCGAAAACCCATACACCACCTACGACAACAGCTACATCGAGTCGCTGTGGTGGATCTTGCGGCAGTTCTGGGACAAAGATCTGCTGTTCCGCGACTATAAGGTCACCATGCACTGCCCGCGCTGCGGCACGACCCTGGCCGATGCCGAGGTGGCACTGGGCTTTGAAGACAATGTCGACGATCCGAGCGTGTGGATCCGCTTCCACCACGAGCCGAGCGGGCACCCACACGACGCGGCGCTGGAAGGCGCGGCTTTTCTGGCCTGGACGACCACGCCCTGGACCTTACCGGCAAACGTTGCCGTCGCGCTCAAGCCCGACGCCGACTATGTGCTGGTTGAGTACACGGGCGCTTCGACTGGCTCAGGACAGGCTGATGCGCCCGAGCGCCTAGTGCTGGCCGAGGCGCTGGCCGATCAGGTGCTGGGCGAAGGCAACTACCACGTGCTCGACCGCTTCAAGGGCGACGCGCTGTGGGGCGTGCGCTACCAGCGCCTGTACGATGGCGTACCCGGCGCGGGCGACAAGCCCGACCTTGAGCGCGCCTACATGGCGATCGCCGACGATTTTGTGTCGCTGGAAGATGGTACCGGCATCGTCCACATCGCGCCGGCCTATGGCGACCTGGAGGTTGGCCGCAAATACAATCTGCCAACACTGTTCTCGGTTGATCTCAGCGGCCACGCCTACCCGGCCTATGACGCGCTAGGCTTTGGCGGCATGTTCTTCAAGCAGGCCGACCCGGTAATCACGCGCAACCTGAAAGAGCGCGGACTCTTGTTCCGCAGCGCGCGGGTGAAGCACTCCTACCCGTTCTGCTGGCGCTGCAAGAACCCGCTACTGTACTATGCCAAGCCTTCGTGGTACATCCGCACCACTGCCAAGAAAGAGCGGCTGGTAGCGCACAACCAGGAAGTACACTGGGTGCCCGAGCACATCAAGAACGGGCGCTTCGGCAACTGGCTGGCGAACAACATCGACTGGGCGATCTCGCGCGAGCGCTTCTGGGGCACGCCGCTGCCGATCTGGGTGTCGGAAGATGGAAAGCACATGGAGTGCATCGGCTCGGTGGCCGAGCTTGAGCAGAAGGTTGGGCGCAGCCT
>APMI01029753.1_pt1 | contig 10441 bp, 13 predicted proteins | sample 667938 | NCBI WGS metagenome assembly APMI01 (sample SAMN01084076, study PRJNA167559) | wastewater metagenome | biome: Wastewater | place: Denmark: Ejby Moelle, Odense | collected 2011-11-28
ACCTTGCCCGTTGCCCGCCGGTGGCCAGCCGAGCCGGGACACCTCCGTCATTGAGCACGCCAGTTTCCCGATAGTAGTTATTGGAAACCGAACTGGAGGAATCATTCATGTCAGAAAACACACACGCATTGGCTGAGGTCATCCCGATCGGCCGTCATCCGGCGCTGTTCCCGCGCCACGCTGAAGCGCGCCATTTTGAGCATGGCTGGGTCATTGTGGAGGAAGTGGATGACAACCAGCGCCTGGTGCGCTGGTATGTCTTCGAAGAAGTGCCAGAGTGCGAGTTCGATGAGCGGTTCGGCGATGAACCTATCGTAGATGCGCATGACATTTCGTCGTTCACCGAGTGGGTCGATATCAGTAGTTTGCGTCAGGTCGATGAGCGCGATCGCCCAAACGATTGGCAGAACCTGCAGCGCTTTGGCGTCCTGCGCCGGCCGCCCGAGATCCGCATGGAGTTAGAGCGGCGCGCCGAAGACTTTCGCGAGGCATTCTTGTTACCGCACTAAAGGAGGCAGCGATGGATGGATATCCCAAAACCGGGACTGGTAACGACGTTGGCGACTTCCTGGTGCTGCTGTTCCTGGTCTTCTTTGGTACGGCGCTGGCCTGTGAAATCTCCAATCAGTTGACCACTGAATCTCACGGCACGTAACCAAGCGCTATCATCTCGTTGTCCGGTGATTTGGCAGAGGGCTGCTGTCGGCCCAGAGCGTGTCAAAACGTGGCGAGAATTTGGCGGTGTCGGGGCAAGGTTTCGCCGTCGCGATGGAGAATCGCTGAAAGCGTATGCTGAAAAGGCCAGCGGCGCGAAGAAAGGCCTTTTCAGGCCCGCATGGCTTCAATCAGGGCCCCGTTACCCAAGATTTTCATCACTCGCTTCAAGTTGTAGGCGAGGACATGCAGCCCCATTTCCGTACTTACCCGATCCAGGGTTTTGGTCAGGAAGTGCGCGCTGCCCATCCACAACTTGAGCGTCCCAAAAGGATGTTCCACCGTCTGGCGTCGGATGCGCATGCTGTCGGGTGCTTGGTCCAGCCGGGCTTGCATGGCCTCAAGGACTGCTTCGTTTCCCCATCGAGCGATGCGTCGTTCCGTACTGGGCGTACATTTCTCCTTGATGGCGCACTGCTTGCAATGCGAGCTCCAGTACCGGTGCTGCGCCAGACCCTTCTCAACAGTCACGTAGCGCCAGATCAGGGGCTGTCCGGCCGGGCAACGGTATTCATTCTTGGCGGCATCGTAGATAAAGTCTGCCCGGTCAAAGCGTCCGTCGGCCTTGGCGTTGGACGTTGCCGTTTTGGGAACAATGGCGGTGATTCCTACCTCATGGCAGGCCAGAATTTCTTCGCCCTTGAAATAACCCCGATCGGCAATCACGGTGAGGTCGGCCACGCCCATCGCCGTACGGGCCTGTTTCGCCATGGCGCTCAGTTGGTCTCGGTCGATGCCGACGTTGGTGACCTCGTGCGCCACGATGAGATGATGCTTGGCATCAACCGCCGTCTGGACGTTGTAGCCGACGATGCCGGTTCCGCGCGTCTTCATCGACCGGGCATCGGGGTCGGTCAGGGAAATCTGTTTGTCGGGCGTTGCATTAAGCTGGACCTCAATATCCTTGAGCGCCTGCATCTGCGCCTTCAGGGCGGTGATCTTGTCCTGAAGTCGCTCGGTCCTTGCTGGGGCCACCGCCGGCTCCTGCCGATCCGCGGTATCGAGCGCACTCAGGTAGCGGTTGATGCTCGATTCGATTTCTTCCATTCGCCGTTGCAACTTGGCGCTGGTGAAGTTGCGGTCCCGATTGTTGACTGCTTTGAACTTGCTGCCATCAATCGCCACCAGGGCTTCGGAGAACAAACCGAACTGCTGACACAGTACGACGAACTGCCGACAGACACTGCGGATCGCCTTGCCATTGTCTTTGCGGAATCGGGCGATGGTCTTGAAGTCGGGCATCAGGCGCCCAGTCAGCCACATCAGTTCGAGGTTGCGCTGACTCTCCTTCTCCAGCCGCCGACTCGATTGGATGCGATTGAGGTAGCCGTAGATGTAAAGCTTCAGCAACACGGCCGGGTGGTACGCCGGCCGACCGGTGAGCGCCGGATCGATGCCGTCAAATCCCAGTTTGCCGAGATCCAGTTCGTCAACGAAGACGTCAACCACGCGCACCGTATTCGTTTCGGCAATGTACTCGTCGAGACATTCTGGGAGCAGTGTGCTTTGCGTCCGGCTTTCGCCTTCGATGAAGCGCTTCACGGCACATCCCCTCTACACGAATATGCCATAAGTATACAACAACCGGCGTTTTGACACACTCTGGGCCGATTGGCGCCTGATGACATTCGGCAGCGGGGTTGTCCGGCAGGATCGTGCCCATTGTGGTCAGATGGCCAAAGGAAGCGTACGTGCCGCTTACCCTATTACTCCGGCCGGTCCTCCTTCATGCAACGATTATGCTGGGAGAGTGACATTTCTAAACGAAAATCTCGATTGACATGGTGCGAAAAGTGCGGTGATACTTATCGCGAGGTCGTTGAATTTCCGATCCTTTCCTTCACATCTCAGCGTTCATGCGGCATTGCCAGCGGATACGAGCGGCCAACTGGCGAATCTAGGTTGATCTGCTAGCCTTAGGCTCGCAGTAGAGTTGCGTATAAAGCAGGAGTCATGCGATGCAGAATGCTCGGTCAAAGATCATTGCCCCGGTAGCGATGGTACTCGTGACAGTGGCAAGCTTAAGCTGTCTACTTGCCACCGACGCAAATGCTCAGGTGGCCACGCCGCCTAAAGTCTGCGCGGCGGCGGACAAATGGTTCGAGTGTAGTCAAAAGGTCAAGACAGCCATTAAGGCTACAAACGACCCCAAGGTCGCACTGGCAGCCGCCTCCGAGTGGGCGGTACGATATGACGCACTCTACAAAGCCAACGCTAGAGACAAATGGACCTGGGATGACCAGGTTATGCTGCAGCAACTGACTGAAAAGCTTTATGACGAGGCGCTTGGAAAATACCTAGACCCGGCGTCCCTCGCCTTCGGACTCGCACTCGCAAAGTATTTACCCAAGCTAGCGGCGGCTCTTGAGTTTGCCGGTAGCGCTGCGGTTACCGGCTTCATCGTGCTGCTAGCACCAAGCCCAGTGGCCAACGACTTCACTGAAGCCGGCCTTGACAACAAAGAGATCAACGCGCTCGTCATGTCAAAGATGCCGCCCACAACATTATTGACGGTCAAGCAGCGATACCCGGAACTGTTCAACAAAGCCTTCACCGAGGTTCAGGCCAAGAAGAAGGTGTACAACCCATGAAACTCGGCACCATATGTGGCCCAATTTGAAACCGGCTGCAATAGCCCAGCGTTCACTGAAGATTAGATTGCCTACTCTCTGCGCCTGGTTTTACTGCTTCTTGAGGTGCGCATTGAGCCGCGGGCCGCTCATCCATGTTGGCGCCTGCTGCCCGGAGCCGCGGCTCACGCAGCGCACAATTCTGGTGACGCTGATGGTCGAATCCCAAACGCGGAATTCGGGCAGCCGCACTGCATCCTGGTGGACGTTCGCAAGAAGTGTGCGTCATGGTTTGGTGCCAGCCGCACTTCTCCCGCTTCTAGTTACCTCACAGGTCTTTGCCCAATCGACCGATGCCCTGAACAGGGTGGGCGCACTTCGGACAATTGCGGGTGTCGATCCCGTTTTGTCTCAGGCGATTTTGCGGTCCGGTGCGTTGGCTCTTGATGCCGCCACTGGCCCTAATCGGCTAGCTGTTCTGAACGATTTTTCTGTCTTAGTGACATCCAGCAAGAATATTCGATCCTCCAACGACCTCGCTTCGCTTTTGTTACAACCGGAAGCCTTGAAGCTGTCCCTTGCTCATCGAATCCCATACCCCAAAGCCGTCCTTTCGAATGGGCAGATTCTGTGGGATTCGATGCGCGCCACAGTCCGGATGGATCTGTTCGCCACACGGAACAGTTCGACAGGTGCGGCCACTGCGGACTCTGGCAATGCCCCTGCGCAGGTGGGCACAGCGCTTGAGCTCATGGTTGACCTAGCCGTTGGTTCGGCCGACAAGCAGAGCATAGAGAAATTCATCAAGGATTCTCTACCCTCTATTGCTGAAAATTCTACGCTGGATATCGACGCGCTGAGAAACACCATTGCGGCGGCGGTGATTGGAGAGGGTTCTGGACAGGTCGCCCTGACAGTGAAGCAGTTGGGCGAGGTCAGGCAGATTGTCGCGAAGTACGTCGGACGCGAGGTCGATGCCGCGAAGCAACGCTTCCCGAAAGGCATGAAGTCCTCGGGCGACGTCGAGTTCCCTGGGCCTTCGGCCACTGTTCAGCACATGCGAGACCTTTCTTCCTTGCTTGCATTGACCGCCAGTTTGACTAAGGACAAAGGCATTGCAGCAGTCGCCCGGGACGTTGCCAGGTTCACTGAAGGTGCTTCGCAGATCGTGAATGCCGCTTCGCTGATCGTCGCGTCGACGAACCCAATGATGGCGGTCGGCGCACTGATGAACCTGAACGCTGGTTTTAGCAGCCTCGCAGGCTCTGGTGGCAATGATTCGGCGGCACTCGCGGACATTCAGTCCTCGATCAACAGCTTGATTGACCTTAACAAACGCCAGTTCCAACAGTTGAACGCACGCCTCGACGTGCTCGACTACAAGATGGACATGGTGCTCGATGAATTATCTACGATCAACCAGAAGCTCGATCTTCTGCTCAAAGGCCAAGCCAAGCTGCAACGCGACGTCGAAAAGCTGGGTGAATCGATAGACGAAGCCCTCTCGAGGTTAGACAGATCGCAAACGGAGATAATCGAGGCAATCTTGGACACCCAAGAGCGACCGTGCTCAGCCCACAAACGCTACGGCACGATTCTAAAGCCAGGCGATGCGATCATTGCCGACTGTTACTCTGCCTTCATTCGGCGCCTGGATCTTGCGGACAAATCAGCGGCTCAAGTTCCGTTGTCGGCCATGGATCGTCCGGGTCGACAACTGCGCAAAGAATTGTTCGCAAATTCAGAGGGGGACCTGACGACAAAAGGACTGTCTCGCTATCTCACCGTTTACGCAAATGCTATCGAGCGCCTGCCAAAGGCAGGTGTGACTCAACGGGTTGATCTGATTCCGAATCCACAGGAAGTACTTTCGGCGGCGGAAGGATACCTTTCCTTTGCAAACGACTATCCAGACGGTTTCTGGTTCACGGACAAGCGAGCCGACCTGCGAAAATTCATCGCGTCCATGGAGCGAATCGAGATTGCGAGACAGCGCATGTTGGGATCGACCCGCGCGCAAACGGAAAATATTCAGGTTCGAGTTGCTTACAATTACGCGACCGCTCTGGAGCAGTTCGAGGAAGTCATCAAGCGAATCGTGCGCGACTCCGACTTGAATGATTTGCTCCACGGGATCGAAATAGATAGGCTTTCGCAATCGGCTCCCCAAGCCATTGCGCCGTGCACTGATCAAGTTGCGAGTCGCACAAACATCGAGGGCAGAACAGACATTGGCACAGTAACGATTCCAAGAGAGTATTGGAAGATTCAAAGGGCTGCCCCGGTTTCCGCCCTGAAAATCCCGTCTGTCTATACCGTGACGCCAAGCCTCATGGAATGGTCCAGATTGATTGACCAGGACGGAAAGACTATCTCGGCGCTTCCTGGCGGCGGCGCCGATGAGGCTCCTCTCAGGGTTTGCTTGTCCGGCATTGGCCCACGCAATATGAGTACCCCTGGGTCCCCCGGACGTGAATTTAGGCTCATCTACTCCTTTATGGGGCAATCTACGGGTACATCTTCTTGGAAGATGAACTACGTCGGAGAAATAACGCCCAACCCAGGCTTCGGTGGCCGGCTACTGGCCTTCGTTGACGGGGTTCCCGCCATCAAGACAGATTTTCTGGATTCTATCGTCAGACACCTGACCGAACCAGCCGAGGTCGCCAAACATAGAGCGATCGCCGCGAAGTCAGCAAGATTTTATCCAATCACGAGGAGTTCGATTCTTGCAGGATACCTGTTGGACAGGTCCAAACTGAATAAGCATGTTGCTCTGGAACTTGAGCAAAGCTTGGACGAACTCGATGATGCACTGGCCATTCTGAAAGCTTACTTGACTTACTCAGCCCCTGTGGATTTCGCTACTTCCGCAAAACTCAGAACGTTGCTAAACAGCTCGGGTAGTGGGCAACTCGGCAATAGCAAAGCCGCGAAGTCATGGGCGGAGTGCGCATCTTTCATCACCAAGCCGCTTCTCGTGAGGGGAAAGGAAGTCGTGTGGGACCTTCGAAAATGCAGTCCAGGTTGGAATGGCCGCAGTGTGAGGGACTTGCGCAGAATGTTCGCCCTGAATGCGGACTCGATGTGGTCAAGCATGAAAAGCCTGCGTCAGTCTGAAGATGACTCCATGATCCATCTGGCCGTGATGAAGGCCAGGATTCTCTCGTTGATTACGGACCAGGACAAGCGCTGGGGACCGCGGGTCAATTGAGGTCGTGTCTTGCTGGCTCAGGACACGTAGTGTGAGTGCACCAAGCCGAGAAGCTCCGACCATCCCATTTTCGCCGACTTGAGGCAGTGAGGACATCAAATGGCTTGCCGAATAACGGTCATTCAACCAGGTCTAAGGAATCCTTGGCTATTCAAAATAAGTGACCACCTCGACCGGCCAGTTGTGGCCGATTGTGTGAGGTCGCCAATGGCCGGTTTCAAGGTCTCCAGTTCGGAAAACGCGGGTTTGGCTGAGCGGCCGCTATCGGGAAAGCTCGATGGCCGGAATGGGCACGCAGCTGCCGTTCGGCTTTAGCGAACGTCACGCCCCGCAGCCCAATGTCAGCGTGCTTCTAAGCGGGCATTTTCGTTGGTGGAATCACTCATATGTAAAAACATAATAATCCATTATGGGTATTGACGACTGAATCGGTGAGGCGTAGAAATACACCTGCATCTTGTTGTACGTTCGTTAGGCCATCTAACGCAACGGTGACCAGTCAGCCCCTGTCACTGGTACAGCCTTCAAGGCTTGGGGTCTATTCTTAGTTTCATCCATCCGAACGGGATATCACACCTCCCGTCCGGGATACGTGCGATCTCCCGTTTTCATTTTATTTAGGAGATTGTCATGTCCAATCAACAACGTAATTCCGCTTCTTCCGACGCTTCCAACGGTTACTTTGATCTGCACACGCGTGGTATTGGGTATCTCAACCGTACGCGCTGGGTTGATACCAAGGGCAAGGGAGGCCGTCGTGGCACCCCGTTCCTGGCTTGCAGCATCAATGCATTGCATGGCGACGCGAATGATCCGAACACTTCGTTGTTCGATTGCCGTGTCTCCGGTAGTGACGCCCAGGAAATCATCCAGGCAGTCATGCCTTCCGTCGAAAAGAAGGAAAAGGTTATCGTCGGGTTTGTCATCGGCGATATCTATGCGCACACCTACGAACGTAAGGTGCGCGAAAACGGTAAAGAAACCGGTGCAGTCGAAGCGGCTTGTCTTATCAAAGGGCGACTACTTCAAATCACCTACGTCAAAGTGGGCGACGAAGTTGTGTATCACAAAGACAAGGAAGGGGTCGTGACCACTTCCCTGGACCTGGCGGGTTCGGACGATTCTGATCGTACCGGCACTCACGATTAATCAGCTTCGGCTTTATCACCCAGCGGATCCTTCTCTTTGAGAGCGGTCCGTTTTTCTTTACTGGAGATGACTCATGAATAAAAACGGAGTTTTGGCTAAACAGTACCTGGATGTCAGCTTGCCTCTGCAGGTACTCCAAAGTAATGCGGGGTTTTATCTCGGCACTGCCGATGATGATGGACCCTGCTCACGTGAATCGGTCGAATTCTGGCCAGCTCGTGGCGGTGCAGAACAAGCCCTTCTCAAGGATGAGTTCACGCAACGTCAGGAGCCGTAGGCCCGAAATAACTTTCACGCTAATTCTATTAACCCTGCCCGGGATGAGTATCCCGGCAGGGGACTTGTCTCGGGTTTTAATTAACTGGAGACGAATCAATGAAACGCAAGGAAAAGATCCGATGGTTGCGCGAGGTCGCTAAATGGCTGCGCGCAGCGGCCGGAGCGCCTGGTGTTTTGCTGGTGATGGTGTGGCTCGGAAACGGTGCTCTGTTGCTTATGGGGAAACCCTTGGCAATACCGCAACCTGAACCCGACAAAATGGGAGCGCTCGGTATCATTGCTGTGGCGCTGTCGTACATCTGTTTCAGCGCAGTTGCTACCAAACTTGAGCTGCAGGCCGATCAACTGGAAGAAGAACCCCGTCCGACGATTGTTGTCGAAACACCCTACAAGGTGCGCCGGAAGGGCGATGATTCCACTTAGGCTACCCTACAATCTGTGATAGATTAGGAGGCATTATGTGGTCTATCAATACATTCCCGATGATGTTTTTTTGGCAAACGTTAGCCGTATTTGTCACGTTTGGCTTTGCCCTGACAATTGTTGGTTTCTGGGTTGCCAAGCAGCCAGTGACAGATGACGACGAGAAATCGACGGGTGGCAATATTCGCTCGATGCGTAATCCGTACCGAGTGATGCTACAGCAACGTCGCGCCCGCACCTTTCATCATTAACAGCACAGCAAGCAATCCTTCCTGGTTGTAACCAGGGAGGGTGCTGCCCAAAAATATCGTCTGGTTTTTGGACAGCACCTGTTTCCAGCGTTTTGCGTGTTTCGCTAAAAACACGACGCCGTTCGCGGTGCAAAGTGACCTGTCAGCCCCTGACACAGGTACAGTCGAAAGACTCGGGGTTTTATTTAGTGCGGGAGCTCCCTGGTAGGCTCGTCCTGTCCTCCAGTTTCGGCCTCTAAAGCAACCCACGGATGCCTGTGGATCGGAAATCCATAGGTATCGCTTCAAGCAAAACCCGCCGGCCTCGTAAGAGGTTGGCGGTTTCATCCTCAGCAATTCGACAACCCGTCGGGAAACCTCCCGACAAGGTGGGTTCTCCGACTTTTTCATTTACGGAGCACTTCGATGTCCATATCCCTACCTGGCAAGCTGCGCGTCAAACGTCTTAATGGCGCCAATGGTCCTTTTTGCGTCGGCGATCTCGAAACCGAGATTGGTGATTTTCGGGTCAAGGACGCGATCCTCGATCAATTCGACGAAGGCCTCTACGAGGGGCAATTCTGTATCCAGCAGATTTTCCCCTGGTCCTATACGGCTTACGGCCGGATGGTCATCGAGATTCGCGCAAAACTGGCGGATCTGCAGATTGATGGCCATACCCGAGCTGGTGCCGAGCGGGATTCGGTTGAACCGGATCCCGCGAAAGAATCTCCTGTTGAATCCGTAGTGCCTGCACCGGCACCTGCAGCTCCTCCAGCAGATCCTGTGACAGCCTCGCCAGCGGTTCCGATCGACGCAGAGCAGGACACACCGAAGCCGCGCGCACCACGTACCCCCGCGAAGCCGCCGGTGGACACAAACAACGAAGCCGACCAGGCTTTGTTTGGTGATGACCTTTTCGGCGCAGTTGCCGAGCGTCAGCCGGTCAAGCTCGATCCGACCATTGACCGCATCCAGTTCCGTCTCCAACGAGATCGTCTCAAGGCGCTGGACTACACGTTCCACGCCGGTTCGCAGAGCTGGATGTTCTCAGCGTAGTTTTCTTAACCAACGAAAGCCCGTCAGTGGGCTTTCCCATGCGCTGGTCGCATCGGAAAGCTTGCCTCGCGGGTTGTGATTCACAAGCAGGTATGCGGCCGACCGACAGGCTGCGGCGTTTAGCGCCTCGTGCGCTCATGTTTTGGCATCTCTGGCCCCCTTGTTCAGATGCCTCGTTCCGGTGGATGTTGTCGCCGAGGCGATGAGGGGCTTGTTCAGCTCAATAGCTTTTTTGTTTTCTAGCAGAACCCGCGACGGGTTCATCAAGAGCGTTCCGCAGAGTGCTTTTGATGAAATCGTTGCACCACACCCACCGGTGTGTCGAAGTCTGTCAGCCCCTGTAACAGACACGGAAGCAATGCTTCCTGGGGTTTTCTGGTTGTTCATCTTGCCCATCGGGTTTTCTCCCGCTGGGGAGGATCCATGGGTCAATTCTCGAATGGAGGTTACTCATGGCTTTAATGTTCTCAAGACTGGCTCACAGCTTCATCAAGAACGGTTATTACCCGACCGATGAAGTCACACTGGGGCGCATCATGTCAGCGCTCGATATGGGCGCCGGCACGATCCGAATCTGCGATCCGTGCTGCGGTGAAGGATCCGCACTGGCCGATGTGCGACACCATCTGGTCGAAAGTGGGGCACAGGTCCAGGCCTTCGGCGTCGAGTTCGACGCTGAGCGTGCCTGGCATGCGAAATCATTGCTCGATACGGTCCTGCATAGCGACATCAACGATGTCTCCTGTTCGCCGCGGTCGATGGGCTTGCTATTCCTGAATCCGCCCTACGGTGATGTAGTTGCC
>APMI01025635.1_pt1 | contig 10440 bp, 9 predicted proteins | sample 667938 | NCBI WGS metagenome assembly APMI01 (sample SAMN01084076, study PRJNA167559) | wastewater metagenome | biome: Wastewater | place: Denmark: Ejby Moelle, Odense | collected 2011-11-28
CGCCGCGGCGGCCGCGGCAGCCGATGAGCTGACGCTCGCCCATGCCGAAATCACCCTTTGCGGAAAAGCGCTCGGCGCGGTTCGCCACCGCCACGAAGCCGCTCGACAGCGCCGGGGCGAAGACGATGCCGGCGACCGGGGCGCCATCATGGATGAGGGCGATGTTGACGGTGAACTCGCTGCGGCCGGCGATGAATTCCTTCGTGCCGTCGAGCGGGTCGACGAGGAAGAAGAGGCCGCCGGAAATATCCGGCACATGGCCCGCCGCGACGGCCTCTTCGGCAACCACGGGAATGGTAGGGAAGTGCTGCCGCAGCGCGGCCAGAATCACGCGTTCGGCCTCCTCGTCCGCCTCGGTGACGGGGGAGCTGTCGGGCTTGATCTGCACGTCCGGCCCGACGCTGTGAATGGCCATGATCGCCCGGCCGGCCGCAAGGGCGGCGCTTTCCATGACCTGTTTCAGGGCGGCGGGATCGGGTTGCATGTCCTATGGCTTAGTCGTGCTCCGGCGCGAAAGCAAATGTGTCGTTCCCGGCAGCATGTGGAAAGAGTGGTGTGCAGGCGGGCTGCGACGATGCCGCGCCTTGCCGTTTTTGCTGCATATGCGAATGTGGGGAGACTGATCCGGGATTTCGCATGCGCTACTCCGCCCTTTCCATCTTCAAGCAGGCCTTTGCCGGCAACCTCGGCTGGAAACCCGTATGGCGGGAACCCCAGCCGAAGCCGCATTACGATGTCATCATCGTCGGTGGCGGTGGCCATGGTCTGGCCACGGCCTATTATCTTGCCAGGGAATTCGGCATCCGCAATGTCGCGGTGCTGGAGAAGGGCTATCTCGGCTCCGGCAATGTCGGGCGCAACACGACCATCGTGCGCTCCAACTACATGCTGCCCGGCAACGAGCCGTTCTACGAGTTCTCCCTGAAGCTCTGGGAAGGGCTGGAGCGGGAGTTGAACTACAATGTGATGCTGTCGCAACGCGGCATCATCAGCCTCTATCACAACGACGGCCAGCGCGATCACTATACGCGGCGCGGCAATGCGATGATGATGGAGGGCGTGGCGGCCGAGCAGCTCGACCGCGAGACGCTGAAGAAGATGCTGCCCTTCCTCAATTTCGACCATGCGCGCTTTCCCATCGTCGGCGGGCTCCTGCAGCGGCGTGCGGGAACGGCCCGGCATGACGCGGTCGCCTGGGGCTTTGCCCGCGGTGCCGACCGGCTCGGGGTCGATCTCATCCAGAATTGCGAGGTCACGGGCATCCGCCGGGAAAACGGCGTCGTTACGGGCGTCGAGACGACGAAGGGCTTCATCGGCTGCAACAAGCTCGGCCTTGCCGCTGCCGGCAACAGTTCGCGCGTCGGCGAGATGGCGGGGCTGAAGCTGCCGCTGGAGAGCCATGTGCTGCAGGCCTTCGTGACGGAGGGGCTGAAGCCCTGCATCGACCACGTGGTCACCTATGGCGCGGGCCATTTCTATATTTCCCAGTCCGACAAGGGCGGGCTGGTCTTCGGCGCGGAGATCGACGGCTATTCCTCCTATGCGCAGCGCGGCAACCTTGCGACGGCGGAACATGTGATGGAGGAGGGGGTGACGATGATCCCCGGCCTTTCCCGCGTGCGGGTGCTGCGCGCCTGGGGCGGCGTCATGGACATGTCGATGGACGGCTCGCCGATCATCGACCGCACATCCATCGAAAACCTCTACCTGAATTGCGGCTGGTGCTACGGTGGCTTCAAGGCGACGCCTGCCTCCGGCTTCTGCTTTGCGCATCTGATCGCCAAGGGCGAGAGCCATCATGTGGCGCGCGCCCTGCGGCTCGATCGTTTTGAACGCGGTTTTCCCATCGACGAGGCGGGTGCCAACCCCCAGCCGAACCTGCATTGAGCTGAGCCATGGCGAGCCTGATATCCTGTCCCCATTGCGGCACGCGCCCCAAGGAAGAATTCTCGATCCGCGGCGATGCCACACCCGTCCGCCCCGCGCCGTTGGCCGCGGACGAGGTCTGGCACGATTATGTGCATCTGCGCGCCAATCCGCGCGGTCGCATCCGCGAGCACTGGCAGCATGTCGCCGGCTGCCGCCGCTGGCTGGTGGTGGAGCGGGACAATTTCACCCACGAGGTCTTTGCCGTGCTCGATGCCGGTGCTGAGAGGGGAGGTGCGCAATGACCGCCCATCGCCTCGCCTCCGGCGGCCTCATCGACCGCAGCCATGCCGTGCGCTTCTCCTTCGATGGCGCAAGCCTTGCCGGCCATGCCGGCGATACGCTGGCCTCGGCCCTGCTTGCCAATGACCGGCTGCTCGTCGGCCGCAGTTTCAAGTATCACCGTCCGCGCGGTATCGTGACGGCCGGTCCTTCCGAGCCGAATGCACTCGTGACCGTCGGCAGCGGCGTGCGGCGCGATCCGAACACGAAGGCGACGGTGGCCGAACTCCATGACGGCCTCGTTGCCACCAGCCAGAATCGTTGGCCAAGCCTTGCCTGGGATATCGGGGCGGCGAACGACCTGATGTCGCGCTTCTTCTCGGCCGGTTTCTACTACAAGACTTTCATGTGGCCCGCTGCCCTCTGGGAAAAGCTTTACGAGCCGCTGATCCGGCGCGCCGCCGGTCTCGGCCGCACGGATCTGCCGCCGGACCCGGACAGCTACGAAAAGAGCTGGGCGCATTGCGATCTCCTCGTCATCGGCTCCGGTCCTGCCGGGCTTGCGGCGGCGCTGGTTGCCGCGCGCTCCGGCCTTCGCGTCCTTCTCGCCGAGCAGGATTTCGTGCTCGGCGGAGCGCTGCTCGCCGAGACGGTGCCGCTCGATGGCGAAGCGCCCTATGTGTTCGCCCGCCGCGCGATCGACGAGCTTCAGAACAGCCCGAACGTCACCCTCCTGCCGCGCACCACCGTTTTCGGCTGGTACGACGACAATGTTTTCGGCGCCGTCGAGCGTGTGCAGAAGCACAGCGCGGTGATCGATACGGGCAGGCCGGTGGAGCGCCTGTGGCGCATCGTGGCGCGGCACGCGATCCTTGCGACGGGCGCGGAGGAGCGTCCACTGGTCTTCGGCGGAAACGACCGGCCCGGCATCCTGACGGCGAGTGCCGTCGGCACCTATGCCAACCGCTACGGTGTTGCCGTCGGCAGGTCGGTCGCCATCTATACCAACGGCTCCTCCGGATACCGCACGGCCGCGGAACTGGTGGCGCAGGGCATCGGCATCGCCGCGCTCATCGACAGCCGCACGGATGCTGTCGACGAGGTGCCCGAGGGCGTGCGGCTGATCCGTGGCGGCTCCATTGTCGATACGCGAGGCCGCCAGCGTGTCCGCTCCATCCTCGCCGATCGCGGCGGCTTCGAGGAGCTGATCGCCTGCGATGCGGTGGCGATGGCAGGCGGCTGGAGTCCGGTCATCCATCTCGCCTGCCAGCGTGGCGGGCGGCCGGTCTGGTCGCAGACCCTGCAGGCGTTTCTTGCGCCGGATGTCGGCCCGGGACTCGTGATGGCGGGTGCGGCAGCGGGGCGCTACCGCCTTGCGGAGTGCTTCGACGACGGCGCGCGCAAGGCCTCGGCCTTCATCGAGGCGCTCGGGCGTCCGGTTGCCGGTTTCACGCCGCCGGCTACCGGCGAGCAGGTCCATCCCGCATTTTCGGCGCTCTGGCATGTGCCGGGCGCGAAATCCAAGGCCTTCGTCGACTTCCAGAATGACGTGCATACGGGTGACCTTGGCCTTGCCGTGCGCGAGGGCTTCGGCCATGTCGAGCATGCCAAGCGCTACACGACGAGCGGCATGGCGACGGATCAGGGTAAGCTCGGCAATGTGAATGCCGTCGGCATCCTCGCCGCCATGCGCGGCGTCAGCCCCGCCGCGGTGGGCACGACGACCTTCCGGCCGTTCTATACGCCCGTCTCCTTCGGTGCGCTGGCCGGCACGTCCGTCGGTGAACATGCCATGCCCGTCCGCCGTTCCCCTTTGCATGGCTGGGCGGCGCGCAACGGTGCGTCCTTCATCGATTCCGGGCTCTGGTATCGCCCGGCCTGGTTCCCGAAAGCCGGAGAGAAGGGTTGGCGGGAGGGTGTGGACCGCGAAGTGCGCAGCGTCCGCGAGCATGCCGGCCTCTGCGATGTTTCCACACTCGGCAAGATCGAGGTCTTCGGGCGGGACGCCGCCGAATTCCTCGACCGGCTCTATTGCAACCCGATCCTCAAGCTCCCCGTCGGCAAGGCGCGCTATGGCCTCATGCTGCGCGAGGACGGCATGATCCATGACGACGGCACCGTGAGCCGGCTGGCGGAGCGGCATTTTCTTGTCACCACCACCACGGCCATGGCGGCCGGCGTGTTGTCGCATATGGAGTTTTCCGCGCAGGTGCTGTGGCCGGATCTCGATGTGCGCTTCCTCTCCGTCTCCGATCAGTGGGCGCAGATGTCGATTGCCGGGCCGAAGGCACGCGCCATCCTGCAGGCGGTGGTCGAGGACGATCTTTCGAATGCGGCCTTCCCCTTCCTCGCCGCGCGGGAAGTGCGGCTGAAGGGCAATCTCAGGGCGCGGCTCTTCCGCATCTCCTTCTCCGGCGAGCTCGCCTATGAACTGGCCGTGCCGGCCGGTCACGGCGAGGCCGTGGCGGATACCTTGATGCGGGCAGGTGCGCCGCACGGCATCTGCGCCTATGGCGTGGAGGCGCTGAACGTTCTGCGTATCGAGAAGGGCCACCTGACGCATGCGGAGTTCGACGGCCGCGTGACGCCCGACGATGCCGGCCTCGGGCGCATGATGGGCGCATCCAAGCCGGATTTCATCGGCAAGCGTCTTTCCACCCGTTTCGGTCTGACGGCCGCGGACCGCGCCCAGCTTGTGGGCCTGCGGGCGCTCGAAGCGGACAAGGACCTGCGCGCCGGTGCGCATCTTCTGAAGGATGGCGCCAAGCCCTCGACCCTGAACGATCAGGGCTGGGTCAGCTCCGCCTGTTTCTCGCCGACGCTCGGGGGGCATGTCGCGCTCGCCTTCCTCAAGTCCGGCCGGGAGCGTTATGGCGAAAAGATCGTGGTCTGGGATCAGTTGAGGGGCGTCGAGGCCATGGCGGAAGTCTGCAGCCCGGTCTTCGTCGACCCGGAAAACCGCAGATTGATGGCGTGAGGTGAGGGCGATGGCTTACGAATATCAGGCGGCGCATGCCCTGGACGGCACTATCGGGGCGATCTCCGAGCACAGGGCGAATCATCTGGCGGTTCATCGCGCGCCGGCCCTTGCCGTCGTGCTGGCTGCACCGGGTCATGCCGCGGCGGCGGCCGACATCCTCGTTGCTCGCGGCGAGTTCGAGGCCCGCTTTTCCGGTCCTGGCGAATGGCTGGTGCTGTCCGAGGTTCACGCGCCGGAAACACTCGCCGCCGAACTCGCCGTCCGGCTCGGCGATCTTGCTCATGTCTGCGACCAGAGCCACGGGCGCGTCGTCTTCACGCTGAGCGGTCCCGATGCCGCCCGCATCCTGGCGAACGGTATTGCCATGGACCTGCATCCGGACGTCTTCCCGGTCGGCCGTGCGGCGAATGTGCGTTGCAACCACCTCTCGGTAAACCTTGCGAGAACCGCGGAAAACAGCTTCGATCTCGTCGTGACGCGAAGCTTTGCGCAGGCGCTGGCGGATGATCTCAAGGTCATGGCGCGCGGACGCCAACTATCGGTGGATTTCGCCACGCGCTGACCTTACGTCGGCACGGCAAGTCGTTGTTGTTTCAAAATGAAACGACGGCGGATGCAACTTTCGTGCATGTTTTTAGGCAAAAGTGCCGATTTTTCCGCCGGTTTTTTGGTTTCCATGGCGTTAAATGCGCCATTTAACGCTTCTTGCTAAAGAAATTGTCGATCCGGGCTTTTTGGGCTTCCCTTTTGCATCGAAAGCGGTATGGAATCCGCATAGTCTAAACAAGCTCGAAAAAAGAGCGACAAGAACAAGAGATGCGGCCCATCAGGAACTGCATCCGGGGGATTATATATGGAATACTTCGTGCAGCAGCTCGTAAACGGGCTGACTCTTGGCTCGATTTATGGTCTGATAGCCATTGGCTACACCATGGTTTACGGCATCATCGGCATGATCAATTTCGCCCATGGCGATATCTTCATGCTCGGCGGATTTGCCGCTCTCATCACCTTCCTTGTCCTGACCAGCGTGTTCGTCGGCCTTCCGGTCGTCATTCTGCTGCTGGTCATGATCGCCGCCGCGATGCTCACCGCATCGCTGTGGAACTGGACGATCGAGAAGGTCGCCTACCGGCCGCTGCGCGGATCCTTCCGCCTCGCGCCGCTGATCACCGCCATCGGCATGTCGATCGCGCTGTCCAACTTCATCCAGGTCACGCAGGGTCCGCGCAACAAGCCGATCCCGCCGCTGGTTTCCTCGGTCTACAACGTCTTCGGCATCGCGATCTCGCTCAAGCAGCTGATCATCATGGTGCTGACCGTCGTGCTGCTCACGGTCTTCTGGTACATCGTCAACAAGACGTCGCTCGGCCGCGCCCAGCGCGCCACCGAACAGGACCGCAAGATGGCGGCGCTGCTCGGCATCGACGTGGACCGCACGATCTCCGTGACCTTCATCATGGGCGCCTCGCTCGCCGCCGTCGCCGGCACCATGTACTTGATGTACTACGGCGTGACCGTCTTCACCGACGGCTTCATTCCGGGCGTCAAGGCCTTCACGGCTGCGGTTCTGGGCGGTATCGGCTCGCTGCCGGGCGCCGTTCTCGGCGGCCTGCTCATCGGCCTCATCGAGAGCCTGTGGTCCGCCTACTTCACCATCGACTACAAGGACGTCGCGACGTTCTCCATCCTCGCCATCGTCCTGATCTTCAAGCCGTCCGGTATTCTCGGACGACCGGAAGTCGAGAAGGTTTGATTTCATGTCCAACATTTCCAACACCCATGAGAGCGCCGGCGGGAACCTGACGGCGCAGGCTCTGCGCGAGGGCTTTTTTGCCGGCCTCGTCGCACTCGGCCTCTTCGTTCTCTTCGTCGGTCTCGAGACCACACAGAACATCCGCAACGAGCTTGTGCTGAACCAGCGCTGGGGGCTGCTCGCGATCTTCGTGATCATCGCCGCCGTCGGCCGCTTCCTGTCCGTCGCCTATATCCGCCCCTTCATGGCCGCCCGCAAGGCAGCCGCCTCGAAGACGGGCGTGGATACGGAAGAGAGCTTCTTCAAGCGCAATTTCAGCAAGATCGCCATCGTCGCGCTGCTGTTCTATCCGCCGCTGATGATCATGCTCTTCGGCGTTCAGGGCTCGCTGAAGTGGGTCGACAATTTCGGCATCCAGATCCTCATCTACGTGATGCTGGCCTGGGGTCTGAATATCGTGGTGGGCCTCGCCGGCCTGCTCGACCTCGGCTACGTCGCCTTCTATGCCGTGGGCGCCTATTCCTATGCGCTTCTGTCGCAGCAGTTCGGCTTCTCCTTCTGGGTCCTGCTGCCGCTCGCCGGCATTCTCGCCGCCTTCTGGGGCATGATCCTCGGCTTCCCGGTGCTGCGCCTGAAGGGCGACTATCTCGCCATCGTGACGCTCGCCTTCGGTGAGATCATCCGCCTTGTGCTCATCAACTGGACGGAAGTGACCAAGGGCACCTTCGGTGTCTCGGGCATTCCCAAGGCTTCGGTCTTCGGCATCTGGTCCTTCGATGTCAGCGCGCCGAACAACTTTGCCAAGGCCTTCGGCCTGCCGATGTCCTCGGCCTACTACAAGGTCTTCCTGTTCTATCTCATCCTGGCGCTGGCCTTGCTCACCGCCTATGTGACGATCCGCCTGCGCCGCATGCCGATCGGCCGTGCCTGGGAAGCGCTGCGTGAGGACGAGATCGCCTGCCGCTCGCTCGGCATCAACACGGTGACGACCAAGCTGACGGCCTTCTCCATCGGCGCGATGTTCGGCGGCTTCGCCGGCTCCTTCTTCGCCGTGCGCCAGGGCTTCGTCTCGCCGGAAAGCTTCGTGTTCCTCGAATCGGCGATCATCCTCGCCATCGTGGTTCTCGGCGGCATGGGGTCGCTCGTGGGCATCGCCATCGCGGCGGCCGTCATGGTCGGCGGCACGGAACTGCTGCGCGAGATGACCTTCCTCAAGGCCATCTTCGGACCGGACTTCACGCCGGAACTCTACCGCATGCTGATCTTCGGCCTCGCCATGGTCGTCGTCATGGTCTGGAAGCCGCGTGGCTTCGTGGGAAGCCGTGAACCGACCGCCTTCCTCAAGGAACGCAAGGCAGTCTCCGGCAGCTTCACCAAGGAAGGGCACGGCTGATGGCGACCCTGACGAATACGGTAGCGACGAATACGATGACGAAAGATCCCATCCTCAAGGTCGAGCATCTCTCGATGCGCTTCGGTGGCCTCATGGCCATCAACGACCTCTCCTTCGAAGCCTATCGCGGCGACATCACCGCGCTTATCGGCCCGAACGGCGCCGGCAAGACCACGGTCTTCAACTGCGTGACCGGCTTCTACAAGCCGACCATGGGCATGATCACCATGCGCCAGAAGGCGGGCAAGGAATTCCTGCTGGAGCGGATGACCGACTTCGAGGTCAACCGCGATGCCAAGGTGGCGCGCACCTTCCAGAACATCCGGCTCTTCTCGGGCCTGACGGTTCTCGAAAACCTGCTCGTCGCCCAGCACAACATGCTGATGAAGGCTTCCGGCTTCACGGTTCTCGGCCTGCTCGGCATGCCGGCCTACAAGAAGGCCGCGGCGGAATCGATCGAGATCGCCCGCTACTGGCTGGAAAAGGCCAACCTGATCGAGCGCGCAGACGATCCGGCAGGCGATCTGCCCTACGGCGCGCAGCGGCGTCTCGAAATCGCCCGCGCCATGTGCACGGGGCCGGAGTTCCTGTGCCTCGACGAGCCGGCCGCCGGCCTCAACCCGCGCGAGTCGCTCGCGCTCAACGAACTCCTGCGTTCCATCCGCAACGACAGCGGCACGTCGATCCTGCTCATCGAGCACGACATGTCGGTCGTCATGGAAATCTCCGACCACGTGGTCGTGCTCGAATACGGGCAGAAGATCTCCGACGGCACGCCGGACCATGTGAAGAACGATCCGAAGGTTATCGCGGCCTATCTCGGTGTCGAAGATGATGAGGTCGAAGAGGTGATCGAGCAGATTGAAGACACGCAGGGAGGGCCGCACTGATGAGCGATACGCTTCTCAGCGTCCAGGGCGTGGAGACCTATTACGGCAATATCCGCGCGCTCGCCGGTGTCAATGTCGAGGTCAAGAAGGGCGAGATCGTCTCGCTGATCGGCGCCAACGGCGCCGGCAAGTCGACCCTGATGATGACGATCTGCGGCAGCCCGCAGGCCCGCACCGGCACCGTCATCTTCGACGGCGAGGACATCACGCGCCTGCCGACGCATCTCATCGCCCGCCGTCGCATCGCGCAGTCGCCGGAAGGTCGCCGCATCTTCCCGCGCATGACGGTGTTCGAAAACCTCCAGATGGGCGCGAGCCTCGACAATCTGAAGTATTTCAACGAGGACGTGGAGAAGATCTTCACGCTCTTCCCGCGCCTGAAAGAGCGTCAGGCCCAGCGCGGCGGCACGCTTTCGGGCGGCGAGCAGCAGATGCTGTCCATCGGCCGCGCGCTGATGGCCCGTCCCAAGCTGCTGCTTCTCGACGAGCCTTCGCTGGGTCTTGCCCCGCTGATCGTCAAGGGCATCTTCGATGCGATCAAGGTGCTGAACCAGACCGAGGGGCTGACCGTGTTCCTCGTCGAACAGAACGCCTTCGCCGCTCTCAAGCTCTCCGACCGGGCCTATGTCATGGTCAACGGGCAGGTGACGATGAGCGGTTCGGGCAAGGAACTTCTGGCCAATCCGGAAGTGCGCGCGGCCTATCTCGAAGGCGGCAGGCACTAAGGCGGATACGGTAGGGGAGACAAGAACAATGCAGGGAATTCTCTACGAAGAACCGTCGGTCTGGCAGTTCCTCTTCATTACTGTCATCATGGGCGGATGGACTGCCTGGCGCACGGGGAAAAGCGTTGCGGAGAACTGGCAGAACTACGGAACGCTGGTCGTCTACGTCCTTCTTCTGGGCGCGGCGATCCGCTTCATCCATCATGCGCTGTTCCATGGCAGCATGCTGACCGTGCAGTACTATGTCGTGGACACCGCCGTGCTTTTGCTGTTTGCTACGCTCGGCTACCGCTACTATCGTACGCGGCAGATGACCAACAATTACTACTGGCTCTATGAAAAGGCGTCGCCTTTTTCCTGGAAGTCCAAATAACCAGAGGGAACTCCGCAGCCGGTTTCCGGCGGCGCTATAAGGATATCGGCGCAATGAATGCGGGTGTTGCGACCGGTTGAAACCAACCCGCTATAAATTTTGGGAGTAACAATATGAAGAAGTCTCTCATGTCGGCTGTTGCTTTGGCTGCAATGGTCGCTTTCAGCGGCAGCGC
>APMI01005428.1_pt1 | contig 10438 bp, 9 predicted proteins | sample 667938 | NCBI WGS metagenome assembly APMI01 (sample SAMN01084076, study PRJNA167559) | wastewater metagenome | biome: Wastewater | place: Denmark: Ejby Moelle, Odense | collected 2011-11-28
GGCCGGGGGTGCGAGCGGGCGGGCGAGCCCCCCTGCCAGTACCGGCAGGGCCAGGGCAATCAAGCCACGGCGGGTCAGAAAGCGGTCCGAGGCCCAGCCGATCAAGGGGTCGGCAATGGCATCGGCGATGCGTGTCGCCAGCAGGATGAGGCCCACCAGAGACAAACTCAGGCCAGCCTGGCCGGCATACAGGGCGGGCACATGGACGTAGATTGGCAGCGCTGCGAAGGCCAGCGGCAAACCGAGCGCGCCGTAGCGCAGCACGCCGGCCAGCGGCAGCGCCGCCGTTACGCTCATGACGCCAGCCCGAGCAGGCGCGCGCGCAAGGCCGGCACGCGGGTGCGGCTATCGAGCCAGATGGCGAAGAAGGCCTTGGCAAAAGCCGGATCGGCAAGCTCGCCGGACAACCGTCCCTGGTGGTAGAAAACCGCCCCGCGCCCCGGCACATGCACGCCGACGATGGTTTCGCCTGCTGCCACATCGGGAAAGACCTGTTCCAGTGACAGCTTCCAGCGCGCCAGACGGGCCTCGTCGGCACCACCAAGCCGGCGCATCTCGTCGAGGCTGGTGGACACCAGCAGCGAACGGGAAAAGGCACGCGAATAAGTCAGGACCAGTGCGAAGGGCACATCCTCCCGGTAGCCCGGGCCCGCCACCCACAGGCTAGCGTCATACAGATGCACGCCGATGAAGCGTGCCTCGCCGGAACCAAGCACCTGCCAGCCGGGCGCCAGTGCCTTTACCGGATCGGGCAAGGCCGCCGTCAGCGGCCCCGCCACAAACAGCGCCGCGGCCAGAAAAACGGCCCGCGACAGGCGCCCGCCCCGTTCAGACGGCGTCGGCATGACGAAAGTGGAACTGATGCACATCCACGCTGCCGGCCCGGAAGCCGGCCTCGCAATAGGCCAGGTAGAAGCGCCACATCAGCACGAAACGCTCGTCGTAGCCCAGCGCCCTTACCTGCGGCAAGGCGGCCTCGAATCCCTGCCGCCAGCGCACCAGGGTCTCGGCGTAGTCGAGGCCGAAGGCGATATCGTCGGCCACCGTCAGTCCGACCCTGGCGGCCTTCTTGTGCACCACTGCCGGGCTCGGCAGCATGCCTCCCGGAAACACATAGCGCTGGATGAAGTCGGTGCCCTTGCGATAGGACGCAAAGAGCTCGTCGGCGATGGTGATGCTCTGCACCAGCGCGCTCCCGCCGGGCTTCAGGCGTGCCTTCAACTGGGCAAAGTAGCCCGGCCAGAAGCCCTCGCCGACCGCCTCGAGCATCTCGATCGAAACGATGTGGTCGTAGCTGCCGCGCACGTCCCGGTAATCACACAGTTCGAAGTTGGCCTTGTCGGCCCAGCCGCCCCGCGCCGCGCGCTCCCGCGCCCACGCCAGTTGCTCATTGGACAGGGTCAGACCGAGCACCCGGCAGCCGAACTCCTGCGTCGCCATTTCGGCAAATCCACCCCAGCCGCAACCGATCTCGAGGATCAGCTGGCCCGGCTGAGCGTCAATCTGCTGCAGGATACGGCGGTACTTGCGGGCTTGTGCGGCCTCCAGACTGTCGTCCGGCCCCAGTTGCAGGGCACTCGAGTAAGTCATCGAGGGGTCGAGCCACAGGCGGTAGAAGTCGTTGCCGAGGTCGTAGTGAGCCTCGATGTTGCGCTTCGAACCGGCGCGGGTATTGGCCCGCAAGAGGTGGGTCAGGCGGTGTCCGATGAGGCGCCAGACACGCCCGTGAATGGCACGCTGCAGGCCGTCGCGGTTCTTGGCCAGCAGGGTCAGCAATGCCGGCAGATCATTGGTGTGCCAATCACCGGCCATCCAGGTTTCGGCAAACCCGATGTCGCCCTTGGCGAGGATCTCGTCGAAAACGTTTTCGTCGTCGCAGCTCAAGTGGGCCACGCAAGGGCCGCGCCCGACACGGCGCGACAGGCCACCTGGCAGCGTCACCTCGATGGCGCCGCCCTCCAGGCTGTCGAGCAAACCGAGAACCAGGCGGGTGCCGCGCTTGAGACGGGCGGCCTGCCCGGGAATGCCGCTGACTAAGGATTGGTCGAGCCGGTTCATGACGAGATCTCCTCGGTGGGCGGAAGGGGTTTACGGAAAAAGGGCACCCGCTTGACGGCCAGACGCAGGGCCTGCCAGTGGATGCGGGCGACGACGCCGAAAGTCATCAAAGGCAGGCGTGCCAGCCAGTGCAGCAAGGCGCCGCCAGTCAGTGGCTGTTCGCGTCCCGACAAAAGGGTGGCGAGCTGGCAGCGCCCGTCTTCCCAGTAGTCGATGGCGGTGCTGACCACCGAGCCCTGGCGGGCAAAGCGGAAGCGGTATTCGCCACGCACCGGAAAGAAGGGCGACACATGGAAGACCTTGCAGGCCGTGAGCTGGTCACCGGCCAGAATCGGCCGCCGGTCGGGGTGGGCGACCAGGTAATTGTGGTGTTCGCCAAAAGTGTTGCTGACCTCGGCCAGCACCGCGCGCAGCGTGCCGGCGCGGTCGTGGCAGAACCAGAAGCTGACCGGGTTGAACAGGAAGCCGAACATCCGCGGCATGGTCTGCAGCACGATTTCGCCGTCGATGCCCGCCATGCCGTACTGCCCCAGCAGGCTGCGGATCCACGGCAGCAGGGCCGATCCATCACGCGCACCGTGGTCGCGCGTACGCACCGCAAAGACGTTGGGCCGGTCGATGCCGAGCAGTGGCACGCGCAACTCGCCCATGGCCGACAACGGAATGCGCAGGGTTGCCAGCGGGTAGGTAAAACGGTTGTGGGCCGGACGCGTGCGCTCATGCATGACGGCGCCGATGCACACACAGGGGGCAAAGCGCGGCGCGCTCATCAGGCGGCCACCTCGTGCCGGCGCTGCCCGCCTTGCCAGGGGGCCTGAGCGCCCAGTGCATTGGCAACGACCAGCGCCGACTTGAGCCCGTCTTCATGAAATCCGTAACCCGTCCATGCGCCGGCAAACCAGCTGCAACGTTGCCCCTGCAGTGCCGGCAGGCGCGCCTGGGCGTCAATGGCGGCCTGGTCGAAGACCGGGTGGGCATAGGTGAAATGGCCCAGCACACGATCTGCCGCCGGCGCGGCCAGCGGGTTCAGGGACAGCACCACCGGGCTTGTGACGGGTAGCGGCTGCAGGCGGTTGAGCAGGTAGGACACCGACACCGGCATCTCGCCCGGCGCCCCCTGCCCGGCGAGGTAATTCCAAGCCGACCAGACCTTGCGGCGGCGCGGCAGAAGGCCGGTGTCGGTGTGCAGCCAGGCCGCGTTGTCCTGGTATTTGACGGCCCCCAGCACGGCCCGCTCTTCATCCGTGGCGTCGGCGCCGAGGATGCGCAGGGTTTGATCGGAATGACAGGCAAAGATGATCTCGTCGAAGTGCTCGATGCCGTGGCGGGTTTGCACCTGCACCCCGGCGGCGCCATCCCTCACCACCCCGAGTACCGGCGTCGCGCGTCGCACCTCGCCGATTCCGGCGGTCAGCTTGCGCACGTAAGTGCGGGCGCCGTTCCTGACGGTGTACCACTGGGGCCGGTCGAGGACTTTCAGCAAGCCGTGGTTGTGGCAGAAGCGCACGAAGGTGGCCAGCGGGTAGGCCATCATCGTGCGCGTCGGGCAACTCCAGATGGCTGCCGCCATGGGAATCAGGTACCAGTCGCGGAAGGCCTGGCCGTAGCCGTGGGTGGCCAGGTAATCGCCGAGCGCCAGATCCGGAATATCGCAGGTCTGAGCCATGCGCGTGGTTTCACGGTTGAAACGCCGGATATCGGAGAGCATGCCCCAGAAAGCCGGCCGGGCCAGATTGCTGCGCTGGGCAAACAAACTGCCCAGATCGCTGCCGGCCCACTCCAGGTCGGGCGCGCTCAGGCTGACGCCAAAGGACATCTCGCTCTCGACCGTATCGACGCCAAGCACGGCGAACATCGCGCACAGGTTCGGGTAGGTGTCGCGGTTGAAGACAAGAAAACCGGTATCCACCGGAAACACCTTGCCGTCTACTTCGATATCCACCGTATGGGTGTGCCCGCCCGCGTAGTCGGCGGCCTCGAAGAGGACGACATCGTGGGCGTCGCTGAGCAGCCAGGCACTGGCCAGCCCGGCAATGCCGGCGCCGACGACGGCAATACGCTTCCCTGCCGGCCTGCCCGAGAGCAGCCGGTCGATATTTCCACGGTCCATGGAGAACTTCCTAGGTTTGGCGCATCAGGCGTTGCGGCCTTCGATGAGGGCGTACGCCGAATGGTTGTGAATCGACTCGAAGTTCTCCGATTCCACGGTCCACGCGGCGATGCGGCGGTCGGCACGCAGACGCAGGGCCACGTCGCGCACCAGATCCTCGACGAACTTCGGGTTGTCGTAGGCGCGTTCGGTGACCCACTTTTCGTCCGTCCGCTTGAGCAGCCCGAAGACTTCGCAGGAGGCTTCTTCTTCGGCGATGCGCACCAGCGCTTCGAGGCTTACGTCCTCGCGCAGCACGGCACGGAGCGTCAGTTGGGAACGCTGGTTGTGGGCACCGTAATCGGAGATCTTCTTCGAGCAAGGGCACAGACTGGTTACCGGCACCACCACCTTCACGGTCACTTCCGCCTCGCGGCCAAAGGCCTTTTCGACGCTGATCGTGGCGTCCAAGTCGAGCAGGCTGGCGACGCCCGACACCGGCGCGTGCTTGCGCATGAAGAACGGAAAGCGCATTTCGATGCGTCCGGCCGGCGCCCCCAGGTGGATAAGGGTGTCGGCGATCATGCTGCGCAGACCAGCCAGATCGAGCGGCGCGCGATCCGCCTCCAGCACCTCGACAAAGCGCGACATGTGGGTGCCCTTGACCTCCGGCGGCAGGAAAACCGTCATTTCAAATGTGGCAATGCTGTGCTGCACCAGCCCTTCCGCGTCGACAAAGCGCATGGGGTAACGCAGGCCGCGCACCCCAACCCGCTGGATGGACAGATTGCGAATGTCTTCGGATGCCTGGATGTCGGGAAGATGCAGCTTTTCGGGAGCGTTCACGCGGGTTCTCCTGTCGGGGCCGGGGGTGGCGATCTTGTCTTCTGTTTATTGACGCTCGGCGAGCGCCTGTTCAACGGCGTTCACAAAGGTCTTGCTGTCCGGCGCGGTCGTGCTGGGGAAGCTCAACACTTTCTGGCCACTACGGTTGATCAGATATTTGTGGAAGTTCCACTTGGGCCTCTCGCCGGTAATCGACGCCAGCTGCTTGTAAAGCGGATTGGTGCCGGAGCCGACCACATCCGACTTGGCCAGCATCGGAAACTTGACCCCGTAGGTCAGCCGGCAGAACTCGGCGATTTCCTTGTTGCTGCCCGGCTCCTGGCTACCGAAGTCATTGGACGGAAAGCCGATCACCACCAGGCCCTGATCCTTGTACTTGGCGTACATCTTCTCGAGCCCTTCGTACTGCCCGGTAAAGCCGCAGAAACTGGCGGTATTGACCACCAGCACCACCTTGCCGCGGTACTGGCACAGGGACTGGGGCGTGTCGTCCTGCAGCTTGGGAAAGGTGTAATCAAGCAGCGCCGGGCAGCTTTCGGCAGCGGCCTGGGCCGCCGTGGCACCAAGGCCAAGCAAGACGGCGGCGGCCAGGGAGCGGAAATATCGGGTCATGGGAATCTCCTGTTTCACGAACCGACGTTTTGATGCAGGAACATCATCACGTCCAGGTCCTGGGGTTGGACAGAGGCCGGCTCCGTCATGGATGCCGGCTCTCCGATAGACCATGCGCGGGGAATCTCGGTTCTCGCCATGCTCTGGATTCCAAAGGCGATTGCGCCCAGCACGAAGACGGTAAAAAGAAGTGCCGAAGGTTTTTCAACAGGCTGAGTGTTCACGATGTTTGTCCTAGACAATCAGAGTTCGTGTTCCTACAATAGGATCAAAAAAAAGCTCTGTCAACACTTTGTCCAGGACAAACCATGAACACACCAACTCTTGCTCCCGAAGGCCTGCCGATTGCTGCCGTCGAGCGCGACACCGGTCTGGCCAAGGACACACTGCGGGTCTGGGAGCGACGTTACGGTTTTCCGCTACCCGTCCGCGATGCCAACGGCGAACGGGTCTATTCTCCCGAACAGGTAGACAAACTGCGCCTGATCCGGCGCCTCATTGACCAGGGCCTGCGCCCGGCCAAGCTCATGGGGCTCGATCCGCACGCCCTCGCGCAAATGCTCGATGAACTGGGCGGCCCGCAGACCGACGATCCGGAACGGCACGCCCAATTCCAGGCCATCCTGAAGTTCGTGCGCCTGCACCTGCACGAAGACCTGCGCCGCACCCTGCAACAACAGTTGATGAAGATGGGCCTGCAGCAGTTTGTCATCGGGGTTGTCGCCCCCCTCAACAACATGGTCGGCGACGCGTGGCTACGCGGCGAGCTCGAAGTGACGGAAGAACACCTCTATACCGAACAGGTGCAGAACCTCCTGCGCACGGCAATCAGCACCCAGACCACCACCACGCGTGAGCCACCGCGGGTGATGCTGACCACCTTTCCTGACGAACAGCACGCCCTCGGCCTGCTGATGGTCGAGGCGATGATCGCGCCCGAAGGCGCCTGTTGCGTGTCGCTGGGCATCCAGACCCCGGTGGAAGACATTCGCGCTGCCGCCACCGCCGGCCGTTTCGACATCGTCGCGGTGTCGTTCAGCAGCGCCTACCCGGCCCGGCTGGCCATTGACGGGCTACGCACCCTGCGCGCGGCGCTCCCTGCCACCATTGCCCTGTGGGCCGGTGGAGCGGGCCTGCGCGGCGCCGAACGCAAACTGTCAGGCGTCAAAGTCTTCAAGACCCTTGAAGAAATACCCATGGCCCTGCAGGCATGGCGCAGTAGCGCCGAAGCGGTGCTTCAGCCATAAACCGTAGCGGGCGCCGAACGCAGATTTGGCACACGGCCCAAAGTCCAGTGCGCCGCCGCCCAGCCCCACACTGCAGCCAGGCCACACCCGGCCAACCCGGCTGGCGGCGCCTGACCAAGAAAGTCGAGGGCGTCCACAAGCACACGGGCGGGATCGGCAACATCAACGGCCCGCGCCAGAGTTTGCTTGGAGAGCTTCTCGCCCGCCGCGTTGCAGGCCACCGGCAAGTGCGCGTAGGCCGGCGTCGGGTAGCCCAGCAAGCGCTGGAGCAGGATCTGGCGGGGCGTCGAATCGAGCAGATCGGCCCCGCGCACCACTTCTGTGATGCCCGCCTCGGCGTCGTCCACCACCACCGCGAGCTGATAGGCGAACAGACCATCAGCGCGCAGCAAGACAAAATCGCCCACATCGGCGCCGATATCCTCTTCGATCACCCCCTGCACGCCGTCAAGGAAAGCCACCCGGCCCGGCGCAACGCGTAGCCGCCAGGCCCGCGCCTCCCGCCCCGGCGGCAAGCCGTTGCGACAGGTGCCGGGGTAGCGCCGAGTGCCGTCCCGGGCCAGCGCCGAATCGGCCATTTCCTTGCGCGTGCAAGCACAGCCAAAGACCAGCCCGTCAGTCTGCAGCCGCGCAAAGGCCTCACGGTAAGCGGCCGTGCGGGCGCTCTGCCTGACCACCGGACCATCCCACTCGAACCCGAAGCGTTCCAGCGTGCGCAGAATGCCGTCGGCGGCTCCGTCCACCGTGCGCGGGGTGTCCACATCCTCGATGCGCAGCAACCAGCGGCCACCCCGGCTACGCGCCGACAGGCAGCTCGCGAGGGCCGCGACCATTGAGCCGAAATGCAGCGGCCCGCTCGGCGAAGGGGCAAAGCGGCCAACCACAGGCGCAGCCGGCGGCACGGCCCGGTCATTTCCGACAAGTTTTTCTTGCATCGCACAAAAGAAACAACATTTTATAAATCATGCATTTACTTCGCAAACAAAGCATGGCTATGACTTTTGGCATATTCCACAAAACACAATGCCCACCGATAATCCGGCCCGACGCAATGGCAGCGCCGCTTTCCGGATTGTCGCAGCCACCGGCCCCGCCGTGAAACGCCGCTTTCCATCTCGAACTCAACGGAACCGACGCTCCGACACCTTCCGCATGAAGCTTGGCAGCCTCTCCCTCTTCGGCCACCATTCGCCTCGTTCCAGTACCGATGGCAAGAGCAGCGTATCCACGCCACGAAGCAGCGCCTACCGCATTCAGGTCATCGCGCAACTGTGCTGCATCCTTACCATCATCGCACTGTGGCCCCATGTTGCCATGCCCATGCAGCTCGCTGTCTGGTGGCTTGGCATGACCGTCGCACAGTTGCTGCTGGCCGGCCTTGTCCGGCCACTCCTGAGCAGCAGAGCGCAGCGGGACGAGCTCTTCCTGCATCATTATCTGTACTCGGCGAGTGCTGTCATCGGCGGCGCCGCCTGGGGCTCGCTGCCGCTGGTCGGCCCCTATGAGGCTAACGCTGCGGCGCAAATGATCCTGTTCATGGTCCTCGGCGGGATCACCCTGGCCGGTGCCGCGATTCTCGCGGACAGCCGCAGCGCCTATGCCATGTTCGTCTCGGCAACCCTCCTGCCACTATTCATACTGACGCTCGTCAATCCGCCCCCAGCCCTGCCCCAGGCAAGCGTGTGGCTCATGGTTTTCGTGGTGCTCGCCTTTACGTTGAACGACATCCTGCACAGCGGCCGCCGCACCTCGGGGCGCTCGCGGCGGGAAATCTCCGACTTGGCAATGACCCGGCAAACCATGCTGGAGCACAGCAGCGAAGCCATCCTCCTGTCGCGAAGCATGCGCATCCTGCACAGCAACCGGCGCTTCGCCACCATGTTGCACGATGGACACGCGCCCCTTCCGGGCAGTCGCCTGCAAACCTGGTTTGCGCAGCGCGAGGATTGGAAAGTACATGCCAGGGCCGCCTCCCGAAGCTTCAGGCGCGGCGCAACCTACCGCGAGCCCGTCCGCTTGCGGCGCCGTGATGGCAGCGTTTTCTGGGCCGAGGTCTCCGGGCAGATGGTCAATCCGGGCGCACATCCCCTACAGGTCGTATGGGTCGTTCGCGACATCACCGAACGGATGAATGCAGCCGCTCGCGAGGCCATCGCCTGTACCCAGCTACAGGCGCTGATCGGACAGAGCGCCGACTGGTACTGGCAAACTGACGCCCAGCACGTCCTGATGCAGGTGAGCGGTCACGCGGGGCTGCCCGACGACCCCCTCAAGTGCAACGTCGGCCGCCCTTGGTGGCAGTTTCAGCGCCCTGGCGGCGGCTCGCCTGCCGAGCAGGCGACAGTGCGGCGCAGCTTCGAAAGCGCCCAGGGCTTCCGCAACCTGCTGGTCGAGGTTCCCGCCGGCAATCGCCCGCCGCTGTGGCTCAATATTTGCGGTACGCCGCGATTCAACGAGCACGGCAGCTTCCTCGGGCATCATGGCACGGCCACCGATGTCACCGACCAGCTCCGCGGCAGCGAACGTATCCACCATCTCGCCTACCACGATCCTCTCACCGGCCTGCCCAACCGGCGCTTGCTCACCGACCGGCTGACCCAGGCCATCGCCCGCGCCCAACGCTATCGGGAGCGGGTCGGGGTGATTCTCATCGACCTCGACAATTTCAAGCGCATCAACGATATGGGCGGACATGCGGCCGGCGACCAGGTGCTCCTCGAAACCGCCGATCGCCTGCGCAGCTGCCTGCGCACCTGCGACACGGCTGCCCGCCTCGGGGGGGATTCCTTCGTGGTACTGCTGAGCGAACTGGACCTGCCCTCCGACGCTGATCACGTGGCCGCCAAGATTCACCACGCCATGCACCAGCCCCTGCAGCTGCCGGCACCCCGCGTGCCCCTCAGCACCAGCATCGGCATTGCCATTTTTCCCGAGGATGCGATTGCCGCCGACAGCCTGCTGGAAGTCGCCGATACCCGCATGTACCGGGCCAAACGGCGTGGTGGGCAGCGCATCGAACACGCCTGAGCCTTGCTGCTCCCGCGCTCGGCCGGCGCCGCTACAATGGGAGCACGATCCACTAGCCAGCATCCGGCCGCTGAACATGCCCCTGAACGAGCCGTCCTGCAGCCTGCCCGCTGCCGCCGCCTGCGACGAACACACCTGGCCGACAACACAGCAGACCTCGGTGCTGCGCCTCGACGGCGATACCGTCCGGGCCTGCCTCGATGAGGTGGTCGAAGAGGTCCCGGTAGCCCTGGTGTACAACGGCATATCCCACGCGGTGCTGCTCGCCACCCCCTCCGACCTCGAAGACCTGGCCCTCGGTTTCAGCCTCAGCGAGGGCATTCTGGCCAGCCGCAGCGAACTCTACGACAGCGAGACCGTCGCCCGCAGCAGCGGCATCGAGATGCGCATGGAGGTGGCCGCCGGCCGCTTCGCCGCCCTCAAGGAGCGGCGTCGCAACCTGGCCGGACGCACCGGCTGCGGGCTGTGCGGCGTCGAAAGCCTCGACGCCCTCGCCCGCCCGCTTGACCCGGTGCCCGCCGCGGCGCCGATTCCCGGCGCCGCAGTCGCCGCCGGGCCT
>APMI01047263.1_pt1 | contig 10438 bp, 10 predicted proteins | sample 667938 | NCBI WGS metagenome assembly APMI01 (sample SAMN01084076, study PRJNA167559) | wastewater metagenome | biome: Wastewater | place: Denmark: Ejby Moelle, Odense | collected 2011-11-28
GCGCTGCGGCGGCTCGGTCATGAGGCCGCCTGGAGCGTGCGCGGCGGCCTGGCGCTGTGGCCACGCGTGCCTGGTGCCGGCGACGCGTCGCTCGCCATCTGAGCGTGTGAAGGGCCGGGGCCAGCCAGAACAGCGACATCGTTGCCTTGGCGCAGGATCGCCAAGACGGGTCGGCCGCAACTGCCTTTGGCCGGGCCGTGCCGCCCAGGTCAGCGTGGCGGCCTGGCTACCGCATCAGGCCTCGTCGCGAGGCCTCGTCACGTAGACATCTCAACATGAGCTCGGCGCCCGGCGACAACTGGTGCCCACGGCGGGTGATGATGCCGTAGACGTCCATGCGAAGGCCCAGATCGAAGTTCAGGGTGGTCAGCAGGCCTGCGTCGACGTAGGGGCGCACCAGTTCGTCCGGCAGCGCGGTCACCATGTCTGACTGGCTCAGCAGACTGGTCGCCACGGGAAGCGACAACGTCTCCACGGTCTGGTGTGGTTGGTCCAGGCCAGCCGAAAGGAACACGGCCGTCAGTCGGTCTCGCAGGATGCTGCCGCCGGGAGGCAGGATCCAGCTCTGTCGGGCCAACTCGGGCAGCGTGAGGTCCGTTCGACCTGCCAACGGATGATCGACGCGCGCCACGACGCTGTGGGGCTCATCCGTCAGTGGCTCAAAGTTGAGTTTGCCAGCCGCTTCGCTGTCCAGGATGCGGCCGATGACGAGATCCAGATCGGCGCTCTGAAGTTGCTGGGTCAACAGCTTGCTTGTGTCGACCAGCACGGCCACGTGCACCTTGGGTTGCAGAGCCTTCAGCAGTGTGATGGCCGCAGGGAGCAACGTCGTGGAGGGTGTCAGCACGGCTCCCACGGCCACGCGGCCTGCCATACCCGACTGCAGCTCCATGACTTCTTGATGGGCCGCGTCGAGCTCGGCCAGTGCTGCGCCAGCTCGGCGAATCATCACCTCACCGTACCAAGTGGGCGAAACCCCTCGCGGCAGACGCTCGAACAGCTTCACGCCCAACGCATGTTCAAGGTCGGCCAGGAGCTTCGACGCCGCGGGCTGCGTCAGGCTGGCCGCTTGCGCGGCATGCAGGATGGAACCGTGCCGCCCGAGTTCCACCAGCAGCACGAGTTGGCGCGTCTTCAGGTGAGACCGAACGAAACGATCCGATGGCTGGTCAGTCATGCCGCTGCTTGGGCCTAGTCGTGGTACAGCTGTGAGCGGCCGCCGTCGATGAGGATGTCGGTCGCGTTGATGAACCGCGCTTCGTCGCTCGCAAGAAAAAGTGCCGTGTATGCGACCTCGATGGGTTCGCCGACGCGCTTGGTGGGCAGAAGATCCACTTGGCGCTGCGCTGCCTCTGGGCCGATGCTCTTGAGCCATTCCACCACACGCTCGGACAGGATCAGGCCGGGAGAGATCGAGTTGACACGCACATTGCGCGCGGCGTATTGGATTCCCAGGGCCTTTGTCATACCGATGAGCGCATGCTTGGCGACCGGGTACGGGAAAGCGTTCGGGATGATGCGATGGCCGTGAACCGAGGCGACGTTGACGATGCTGCCTCCGCCCTGCTCCAACATGCCCGGGAGTACGGCCCGGCTGCAGTGCATGGCGCCGTCGAGGTCGACCGCGAAGCAGCGCTGCCACTGCGCCGTCGTCATCTCGAGGGGCTCTGCGAACACGTCCATGCCTGCGTTATTGATGAGGACGTTGACCGTGCCGAAGCGTTCCGCGCCGCGCGCGACCATCGCATTGACGGCCGCCTCGTCCGCGACGTCGGCCGGCAGGAGCATCGCGTTGTCCTGGCCGAGTTCCTCGACGAGCGCCGCACCGCTGGCGTCGGCCTTCAGGCCGTTGAGGATGACCTTGGCGCCTTCGGCGACAAACAGGCGAGCGATCGCCTTGCCAATGCCCTGGGTGGAACCGGTCACCAGGGCCACCTTGCCTTGCAGACGTGCACTCATGACTCAGGACCGGCGTTCGCCGCGCATCTTCAGTTGGTCCAGCAGCACGGCAGCCAGCAGGATGAGGCCGCGCACCAGGTATTGATAGAACGCATCGACGTTCAATAGATTCATCACGTTCTCGACGGTGCCCATGATGAGCACACCGATGACGACGCCGAAGATCCGCGCCTTGCCGCCTTGCAGCGAAACACCGCCCAGCACGCAGGCCGAGATCACGTCCAGCTCGAAGCCTGTGGCTGCATTGGGCTGACCGCTGGTCATCCGTGCCGAGAGGATGAGCCCGGCCAGTGCAGTGACGACGCCCTGCAGGAGGAAGATCCACACTCGAAGCCGCTCCACGCGGACACCGGCCAGTCGTGCGGCTTCGGGATTTCCGCCGATGGCCAGCGTGTTTCGCCCGAACACCGTGTGGTTCAGCAGCACACCGAAGACGAGAAAGCAAAACGCGGTCATCCAGATGGGCAGAGGCAGGCCCAGGAAGGCGGTGTCGCCAAGCGAGATGAAGCCCTCGTCGGCAATACCCACGGCTTGTCCCTTGGATGCAATGAACGCCAAGCCGCGCACCATCAACATCGTGGCCAGCGTGGCGATCAGCGCGTTCACGCGCAGGTACGCAATCAACACGCCGTTGCCCGCCCCGATCAGGGCGCCAGCCAGCAATCCGCTTGCGAGGGCCAGGCCGACGCTGCCCGTGAGTTCCATCACCATGGCGCCGAGCACCCCAGTGAAAGCGATGGTGGAGCCTACGGACAAGTCGAAGTCCCGCGAGGCTAGGCAGAGCATCATGGTGCAAGCCACCATGCCTATTTGCGCGACCGACAGCAGGAGGCCGACGATATTGGCGCCGGAGAAGAAGTTTTCGACCGTCAAGGCCAGCACAATGAAGAGCAGGGCATAGCCCAGCGTCATGCTGTGTTCCTTGAGCAGCGCGCGTGCGGAGGAGCTCATGGCGGATGCGGGCTGCGCCAGCGAGGGGGTGGTGGTCGTGTTCATGGGCAGGGCAGAGGGGTGGCGTGCGAACCGTCCGGCAGGGCCAGTGCGAGAGCGGCGGTTTCGCTGGCTTGTTCGCGCGTCAGCTCGCCGCTGATGCGACCGTCGCGCATGACGATGAGGCGGTCGGAGATCCCCAGAACCTCCGGCAGCTCGCTGGAGATGACGATAACGCAGCAGCCCGAAGCGGCTACTTCGTGGATGATTTTGTAGATTTCGTTCTTCGCGCCGACGTCGATGCCCCGTGTCGGTTCGTCGAGGATGAGAACCTTCAGGCCGGGCTCGGCAAGCCAGCGCGCCAAGATGACCTTCTGCTGATTTCCTCCCGAAAGGAGGCGGATCTCCTGCTCGCGTGTAGGCGTCTTGATACGCAGCTTCCTGATGAAGTCGTCTGCCCGTTCAGCCTCCTGGCGATGGCGCAGGAAGACACCGCCCGCCAGGCCGTGGCGCCGGCAGCTGATGTTGATGTTCTCCGCCACGGACGAATGGGCCAGGATCCCTTGCTCCTTGCGATCCTCCGGGCAAAGCACGATCCCAGCGGCAATTGCATCGGCTGGGCTGCCCGCCTTGACCGCGGCTCCATCAAGCCAAACTTCCCCGCTGCGGCGTGGGTCGGCGCCGTACAGCAAGCGCATCAGCTCGCTGCGCCCCGCGCCCACCAGGCCGAAAAAGCCCAGTACTTCGCCCCCGCGCGTCGCAAAACTCAGGGGCTCGGGCAGACGCTCGCTGCGCAGTCCGCGCGCTTCGAGCCGCATGGGTCCTTGCTGGCGGCGACGGTAGTCATAGATGTCATGAAGCTCTCGGCCGACCATGTCGGCGATCAGCCGCTCGCGCGGCACCTCGGCCATGACGTCATGAGTGACGATCTTGCGGCCGTCGCGGAAGATGGTGCATGCGTCGCACAACTCGTACAGCTCTTCGAGCCGGTGTGAGATGTAGATGAGGGTCCGGCCTTCGGCGCGCAAGCGCTTCACGAGGCGGAACAGGATCTCGGTCTCCCGGTGCGAAAGGCTGCTGGTCGGCTCATCGAACGCGATGACTTTTGCATCCTGCATCACCGCTTTGCAGATCTCCACCATCTGACGCTGCGCGATGGACAACTCGGATAGTCGCGAGCCGGGGTCCAGCTCGACGCCGATGGACGCAAGTTGGACCGTCACCCGGCGACGTGCAGCCTTGTGATCCACGAAGCCGAGCCGCGTCGGGAGGCGACCCAACAGGACGTTCTCGGCGACGGACAGCTCCCCGACGTACTGCAGTTCCTGATGAATGATCGCCACGCCCGCAGCGATGGCATCGCTGGCGGAGTTGAAGTGCCTCTCCTCACCGTCGACGAGCAGCCGCCCACCATCAGGTCTGTACTGTCCGCCAAGGATCTTGAGGAGCGTGCTTTTACCTGCACCGTTTTCCCCCAGCAGGCCCATCACCTGGCCTGGCTTGGCCTCGAAGCTGACGCCGTCCAGCGCTTTGACGCCCGGAAACGTCTTGCTGATGTTGTCGAACCGCAGTGCCGACATGTCAGAGCCCCATTTGCTTGCGGAGCTCTGCCTGGTTCTTGCGCGTCATCAGCGTGCCGCTCGTCAGGGTGACGGGCGGCGGAGCCTTGCCCTGCGTGGCCCACTCGAACACCGCGACCGCCGTTTCGTAGCCATGGCGCCTGGGGCTGATGAGCACGGTGCCGAAGAAGCCCGTGGGTGAGGCCTTCGAGAACTCGTTCAGGGCAGTCTGGCTGCCACCGATGCCGATGCCCAACATCGCATCGGCCTTGATCCCTCGGCCTTCCGCCGCACGCACGGCTCCCAAGACCGCCTCGTCGTTCAAACCGAAGGCGATCCAGCGTTTGAACTTCGCGTTCTTCGTGAACGCGATGTTGGCCGCGTTGAAGGAACTCTCCGTATCGGTCTTGGCCTGCGGCGCTTCGATGATGTTGGCGGCGGGAAATCCTGCCGCCGTCAGTGCGCTCACCGCGCCCTGCGTGCGCTCACGTGCGGTGGGCAGTTGATCGAACGCAACCCGAATGGCGCCGACTTCTTCCAGCTTCCAGCCACGCGCTTTCATCTCTTCCAGGAGACCCTGGCCGGCTTGCTTGCCAATTTCGTAGGCGGAGATGCCCATGTGCGGAATATCGGCGATGGGCTTGCCGGCGCCGTCGACCAGTTGGTCGTCCACCGACATCACCTTCAGCTTGTGGCGCTTCGCCGCGCGGTTCACGGCCACGCCCAGCTTGACGTCAGGCGCGCAGATGACAAAACCGACCGCCTTCTGCGCGGCCAGGTTGTCGATGGCAGCCAGCGTCTTCTCTCCGTTCGGAATGCCAATCTTGACGAGCACGAAGCCCCTGTCCTTGGCGGCCTGCTCGGCAAACCGCCATTCGTCCTGGAACCAGGGCTCCTCGGCCTGCTTGACGAGAAACCCGATCTTCACGGGCTCGGCAGCGTGCAGTGCAAACGCCGTGGGCAGGAGCGCCAGGGCCAGTGCGGCGCGTCGTTGCATCGTCATGTTGTCTCCTTGTTGGTTTCAATCTTCAAAAAGCGCGTCCGCGACCCCGATCGCCCTGGGCAGCTTCATTCCGAACAGGCTGCCGGACAGCGGCTGCGCAGCGAGCGCGTCGCGGTCGAGTTCAGTTCTTGCGGTGGTCAGCATGAGCTGATCCATGCCATCGCCGCCGATTGCAGGGCAGGTGCTGTGCAGGGCCGGAGCTGTCACGTAGCCCATCAATTCACCGATGCGGTCATAACGCGCGATACGGCCCAGGCCCCACTGTGCATTCCACAGGCAGCCTTCGGCATCGACGATCGAGCCGTCCGGCCAGGCGTCCGCGCGATCCATCCGTGCGAACACCCGGACGTTCTCGACCTGCGCGCCGTCCGAGTCGTAGTCACAGCACTGGATCCGCTGTGCCAACGTATCGCAGAAGTACATGGTGCCGCCATCCAGGCTGAAGCAGATGCTGTTCGCGATGGCCACCGCGGGGAGCGCCAGACGGCGTAACCCTTCGGCTACCGAGTACTGGTAGAAGCTCGCAATGGGGCGGCGCTCTTTCGACTCGTTCAAGGTACCGAAGACAAAGCGGCCGCTGCGATCGGTACGACCGTCGTTGATGCGTGTCCGAGGCTCGGCGGCGTCGACGGGTGCCAGGGTCACCAACTGCTCAGCCTCGAGGTCGCCATTGAGCGTCGCGAGCGCCAGGCGCTTGGCCAGTCCGAGCAGGACGCGCCCAGAACGGCAATGAGCGAAGCTGCCCAGTCGGTCTGGAAGGCGGCACGTCCTCGGACCTGCGGCGCCAGGTTGCCAGGCGTGCAGTGCGCCGGCCTCGATGTCGGTCCACCACCAGCGACCTGCATGCCATCTGAGCGCCTCGCCGAGCGTGGACGCCTGTCGCAGGACGAGTTCCAGGTCTGCGTTCATCGCATATCCGAGTGCCATCCGAGGGATCTCGTCATCCGTCAATGTTGAGTCTTGGTCGAGCGATGTCACTTAGAGCGACGTCCACGCCTGAACGAAAGCGTGCGCACGCGATGCGACGTCACTCGGGCTGGCGCCAGGTGAATAGAGCGCCGAGCCGAGACCGAACCCGGAGGCCCCCGCTTTCCTGTACTCGGCCATCGTGTCGGGCGTGATGCCGCCAACCGGAAGCAGACGCAGGTCGCGTGGCAGTACCGCGCGCATGGCCTTCAGCGCGGCAGGCGACACGAGTTCCGCCGGGAATAGCTTGAGTGCATCCGCACCCGCGCGCAGGGCTGCAAACGCCTCGGTCGGTGTTGCGATTCCGGGTACGCAGACCATGCCGTGGTCCTTCGCCGATTGGATGACCGCCGTATCGGCGTGAGGCATCACGATCACACGGCCGCCGGCATGCTGGACGTCGCTCACGGCTTCGGGGTCAAGGACGGTCCCTGCACCGACCAGCGCGTCGTCAGGGAGTTTCCGAGCCAGGCGGGTGATGGACTCCAGGGCGCTCGGTGAGTTCAATGGAACTTCGATGACCCTGAAACCTGCTGTGTAAAGGCCATCACCGATGGCCTCGACCTCGTCGGGGGTCACGCCTCTCAGGATGGCGATCAGCGGCAGCTTGTCCAGAGTCGTGTGGAGCATGTCAGACAGCAATGTTTCGAGCGAGATGCCAGAGACCGGCAGGCGCGGTGTTGTTCAGTTGAAGCACGGAGTCGGCGCCGAAATGGCGCAGGGCGGCGGCGTAGCGCCCGCACAGCGCCGCTTCGCCAATCAGCGCAATCTGCCCTGGTGGGTTGGACTTCAGCTCGTGAGCAACCTCATGGCCGATCAGCAGGCCGGAGAGGTAGTCAGTCAGCTGTTCAATCGGCAGCCGTTCGAAGAGACCCAACGTGCGCACGGCGAAGAGCTGATGGCTGAGCGCGCCGCCTTCGCTCGCGGCATGAAGCCCCGCCTCGAAGACATGGGAATCGTCGGCGGCCTCGTCATTGGGCATGAGCCTGGCGAGCACCGAGTGCCGGCGCAAGAGCGCATACAGCTCGCCGGTCATGTGCGTTGCGAAGCTCACCACCTTCCCCGCTCGGATGCGGGCCCACTTCGAATGCGTTCCAGGCAACACCAGGTTCGACAGCTCGGCAAGTTCCGGGCGGGCGGCGAGGGCGCCGACGATCTGTGTCTCCTCGCCGCGCATGACGTCGGGCTGGACCCCGTCGTCGTACTGCAGGCCGGGGATGATCCAAAGCCTGTCATTGACCTTGACTGCACGCTGCGCGATATCGGCACTGTCAGCCGGACAGGGCGCATAGGGCGCTTCGTGCCATCCGTGCTGGCTGCCCACCATCCCGCATGCAATGAGGGGCAGCTCAGGCCAGCCCTGCGTCACCGCAGCAAGAGCCTTCGAGAACGCCGCGTCGCCTGTCAACGCGGAAGCGCCGTCTTCGGACTGGCGAGCGGCCAGAACAGCCCCGTCGCCGTCCAGCAAGAATGCACGCAAGCGCGTGCTTCCCCAGTCGAGGGCGATGAGGCCTTCGCTGGTCACCATTCGGCAAAGCTCCCGTCCGCATGGCGCCACAGCGGGTTGCGCCAGTCGGGCGCCTTCTGGCTGGCTTTGATGACCCGCTCTTCGTCCACGACCACACCAAGGCCGGGCTTGGGCAGCGGCTTCATGTAGCCGTTCTCGATGTGGAAGTCTTCCTTGTTCAGGACGTAGTCGAGCAGCTCGCCACCCTTGTTGTAGTGGATGCCCATGCTCTGTTCCTGGAGCACTGCGTTGTGTGAGACGAAGTCCACCTGCAAGCAGGACGCGAGGGCGATGGGCCCCAGCGGGCAGTGCGGGGCCAGAGCGACGTCGTAAGCCTCCGCCATGGCAGCGATCTTCACGCACTCGGTGATCCCGCCTGCATGCGACAGGTCGGGCTGGACGATGGACAGGCCGCCTGCCTGGAACACATGCTTGAACTCGAAGCGCGAATACATCCGCTCGCCCGCGGCCAGCGGGATGCTGGTTTGTTCCGCCAGGCGCGGGTAGTACTCGGCTTGCTCGGCCAGCACGGGTTCTTCGACGAAGAGCGGGCGATAGGGCTCGAGGGCCTTGAGCAGAGGCTTGGCCATCGGGGCGGCCACTCGACCGTGGAAGTCGATGCCGAACTCGATGTCGTGGCCAAAGGCTTCGCGAATCTCGGCGATGCGGGAGACGGCCTTGTCGATCTTGCGCGCGCTGTCGACGATGCCGAGTTCCTCGGTGCCGTTCATCTTGAAGGTGTCGAAGCCGCCTTCGCGGAGCCGCTTGATGTCGCGGATGACGTCGGCGGGTCGGTCGCCGCCGACCCACGAGTACACCTTCATCTTGTCGCGAACCAGGCCTCCGAGAAGCTCGTACACCGGGGCTCCCAGTGCCTGGCCTTTGATGTCCCAGAGCGCTTGGTCAATGCCGGCGATGGCGCTCATCAGGATTGCGCCGCCGCGGTAGAAGCCCCCGCGATACATGACCTGCCAGAGGTCATTGATCCGGCGTGGGTCTTGCCCGATGAGGGTGGGCTCGAACTCGTGAACGGCAGCTTCGACGCTGCGCGCCTTGCCCTCGATGACCGGCTCGCCCCAGCCGCTGATGCCAGCATCGGTGTCGATCTTCAGGAACATCCACCGCGGCGCGAGGCGGTATGTCGTCAACTTGGTGATTCGCATGGGCCGTGTCTATTGAGGAACGGCTGAAGCTTACGATTTCCTGCCAGTTTTGAATTATCGTTTATTTGCTAGTTTTTATCTTTATTGCCTATAGCTCGTAGCGATTTGGCATCTGCTTCCGATCTTTGCAACAACGAAAGCAAAAAGGAAAGAACAAGAAAGAACGCCGCCACGAAGGCGGCAGTTCGGGTGTGGTCGGGCGCGCCCACGAACGGGGCCTCGCTACCTGCGGCACCGGGCCTGCGCTGAACATGGGCGTGGCGCGCCGGCAAAGGAGGGTTCCGGTGCGGCATTGGCACGGGTCGAACGGGGCGCCATGCATCTTGTGGACTGCTGTGAAGCACCGTCGTTCCAATACAAAGCGAAAGCATGAACGAAAATCCTCACGCCTGTTCGATGAACCACTGTCCAACACGCTGAGATTGGACTTTCGGCGACATGGACCAGCGAATTCCTGTTGCTCGCCAACGCTAGCAGAAAGCGGTGTCGCAATGTTCGTCTCTTTGAATATCCGTGTGCAGACTGAGCGCGCGATGTGGGTTGGGGCGCTGACCGGTCGGCCGCTTGTCGATGGACTTCCCGCCCTGTGACGACCGCGTCGAGCCAAGCGTGCTCGCCGGATTCTTGAGGGGGTCATTTTCGATGGCGCGACGAGGTATGAAATTCGAAGATAGAAAGCGTTGTCAGACGAATACATCGCCGCATTAAAGGACCTGCGGTATGCCTTGAACCAATACATGACGTCATCGAATGACATACCTGTTTCGTGGGTTTGAAAACGAAAGCCGAAAACATTGGTGTTAACCATCTTCGAAATTAAAAGAAAGCCACCTATTCTTTCGTTGTCCGATCCGAGACATTCGGGCGTATAGGCAGCCGAACCCCGTGAGCGGCGTAGTCACAGATCTGAACAGGCGGCCCTCGTGGGCCGCCCCTACACAGAAGGAACCCATCGATGAGTCCTCGTCAAACCATCCCAGCCCAGGCGTGCCCGCGTCGAACCGCGCTGGCCTCTGCATGCGCCGCCGCATTCGCGGCGTTCGGTGCCGGAGCGGTCATCGCCCAGGAGGCCGGCAACACGGATAGGGCTGAGAACCAACTGGAGCGCGTCGAGGTCACTGGCACACGGGCGAGCCTGCAAAAGTCACTGGCGCTGAAGCGCAACGCGGCGGGGGTGCAAGACAGCATCAGTGCCACCGAACTGGGCCGGTTTCCCGACAACAACGTCGCGGACTCGTTGAGCCACATCACCGGCGTGTCCATCTCGCGCACGGCCGGCGGCGAGGGGCAGAAAGTCAGCATCCGCGGCTTGGGCCCCGAGTACACGATCACGACCTTCAATGGCCGCCTG
>APMI01014644.1_pt1 | contig 10436 bp, 10 predicted proteins | sample 667938 | NCBI WGS metagenome assembly APMI01 (sample SAMN01084076, study PRJNA167559) | wastewater metagenome | biome: Wastewater | place: Denmark: Ejby Moelle, Odense | collected 2011-11-28
GAAGTTCGGGCAGGACGTCGCGCTGCTGGCGCAGTCGGAAGTGGGCGAAGTGCGGCTCGCCGCCGGCGGCGGTTCGTCGGCGATGCCGCACAAGCTCAATCCGGTCGCCGCCGAAATTCTCGTGGCGCTGGCGCGCTTCAACGCCACGCTGGTTGCGGGCATGCACCAGTCGCTGGTTCACGAGAACGAACGCTCGGGCGCGGCCTGGACGCTGGAATGGATGCTGCTGCCGCAGATGGCGGTGGCGACGGCAGCCGCTTTGCGCACGGCGACCGATCTGGCCCGGACGATCTCGTTCAGTGCTTCGGCCTGACTGCCTCGTAAAGCGCGTCTCCCCTCAGAACATCATGTGCCAGAGGCGCATGACTTCCTTGGAGATCGCATGAGTGGTGTGCCAGTTGTCGTAGAGCGCCTGCCAGAGCACATAGAATGTGGCTGTCATGATAATGATGACGTAGCGCATGCTCCGTTCCCCGTGTGCAGTGCAGCAGAATCTACCAGATTCGTAAACGGGCGGTTATCGCGCGCCTTGGCGGGCGCGGTGCGTGTCAGCGATGCGACCAGTCATTGGGGTCGTCCGAATTGTTCGGCGACAGGCCCAATATGTCGCCGTCGGTGTTGACGCCGAGCCCCAGCACCGTGCGGTTGGCATAGGCGAAATAGGCCGCCACCTGGTTGATTTCGAGGATCTGGCCGTCGTCATATCCGGCGTCGCGCAGGCGATCGACATCCGCCGCGCGCAATGTCGACGGCGCACGGGTCAGTTGGGCCGCGTATCTCAGCCCCGCCTGTTCGCGCGGATCGAACGCCGATGCGAGATCGTCGGCCACGATGGCGCGGCGCATCGCCTGCGCCCGTTCGTCATCGCCGAGCAGCCGCGCCATCCCGGCAAAGTGATGGTCAAAGCAATAGGCGCAGGCATTGAGGTGCGAGACGAGCACGCCGATGGCCTCAAGGTACCATTTCGGAACCGTGTTGGCCGAGTGGTGCAGCACATATTTGTAGATCGCCATATGACCGTCCATCGTGTGGGGCCGCAGGCTGTGGGCCATCATGATGTTGTCGACATTGTTGTCCGGGCCCTTCACCCGGTCGTAGAGCTGCCTGAGGCGGCCGGTGGAATCGTCATATGAAATCGTCTTGATGTAGGTCACGGAAAAACCTCGGAAACAGCTTGGAGCAATGGCGCGGCGGGAAAATCCGCCGGTTCGGACCGGGTGTGCGATGACGTCCTGGCGGCTGCGTCGACGCGTATTGCCGTCAGCCTCGGCCCGTCGGTCCGGCGGTCGGCTATCGCCCGAAAAATGGTAAAAAAAAACCATGTTGGCGCAGCAAGGGGGCGGTCGCCCGCCCCCTTGCCGGTTCAGTCGATCGGTCGCGCCGACTATTTGATTGCCTTGTCGGTGATCGCCGCGGTCCAGGCGCCTTCGGGCGCCTTGGTGATGATCTTCTGCGCCAGCAGCGCGTCGGCGGTGCGTTGGTAGGCCGCCTCGATCAGCTTGCCATCGGCATTGTCGATCAGCTTGGCCACTTCGCCCATCATGCGCTTCTGGTGGTTTTCGTCCTGGCCGCCGTTTTCGACAACGATGCCGGCGGCTTCGTCCGGGTGCTCGGTCGCGTATTTCCAGCCCTTCATCGAGGCACGCACGAAGCGCACCATCTTGTCCTCGAAGGCTGCGTCGGCGAGCTTGTCCTGCATCACGTAGAGCCCGTCTTCAAGCAGGTCGACACCCATCGCCGTATAGTTGAAGACGATCAGGTCTTCCGGCTTGTAGCCGGCGTCGATCAGCTGCCAGTATTCATTGTAGGTCATCACCGAGATGCAGTCGGCCTGCTTCTGGATCAGCGGCTGCACGTCGAACGACTGCTTCAGCACGTTGACGCCGTCGGCGCCGCCTTCGGTCGGGATGCCGAGCTTGTTCATCCAGGCGTAGAACGGATATTCATTGCCGAAGAACCAGACACCGAGCGTGTGGCCCTTGAAATCCGCTTCCGTCTTGATCGGTCCGTCCTTCGGGCACACCAGCTCCATGCCGGCCTTCTTGAACGGCTGGGCGATGTTGACAAGATTGACGCCCTTGTCGCGCGCCGCGAGCGCCCCGCCCATCCAGTCAACGATGACGTCGGCGCCGCCGCCGGCGATCACCTGCTCGGGCGCGATGTCCGGTCCGCCCGGCTTGATCGTTACGTCGAGGTTCTCCTCGGTGTAGAACCCCTTGTCCTTGGCGACGTAATAGCCGGCGAACTGCGCCTGCGTCACCCATTTGAGCTGCAGCGTGACGGCGTCGGCCGCCCACGCGCTGAATGAAGCAAGCGACATCGCGCTGCCGGCAAGCAATGAAAGTGCGATTTTTTTCATTCTGTTACCCTCTGAAGTTTGCCTATCCACCACGGACAGACGGATGCCAAAACGTCACGGAACGCTCGATCAGAGCGAGGATGCCGTAGAAGAGTGACCCTACGACTGCGGCCGCCGCGATCTCCGCCCACACCATGTCGACATTCATCCTGCCGACTTCGGTCGAGATGCGGAAACCCATGCCCACAACCGGCGTGCCGAAGAACTCGGCGACGATAGCGCCGATCATCGCCAGTGTGGAGTTGATTTTCAAGGCGTTGAAGATGAACGGCATCGCTGCCGGAAGGCGAAGCGAGACGAGCGTCTGCCAGTAGCTCGCCGCATAGGTGCGCATCAGGTCGCGCTCCATCGCGCCGGCGGTCGCAAGCCCTGCGACGGTGTTCACCAGCATCGGGAAAAACGTCATGATGGCGACGACGGCGGCCTTGGATTCCCAGCCGAAGCCGAACCACATCACCATGATCGGGGCGACGCCGATGATCGGCAGCGCCGACACCATATTGCCGATCGGGATCAGCCCGCGCCGCAGGAACAGATAGCGGTCGGCGAGGATCGCCACCGCAAAGCCCGAGGCGCAGCCGATCAGGTAGCCGCCCAGCGCCGCCTTGAGCACGGTCTGGTTGATGTCGGCCAGCAGGATCGGCAGCGACGAGGCGATGCGCGCGCCGATTGCCGAGGGCGGCGGCAGCAGGATGAACGGCACGCCGGCGCCGCGCACCACCGCCTCCCACCAGATCAACAGCCACACGCCGAACAGCACCGGTATCAGCAGCCTCAGCAGCGTCGTCACCGGGCGCAGCGCCGCCAGCAGGCTGACGCATCGCCAGGCGATCAGCCACAGCGCCGCCAGCAGCATGTAGAATGACCACGTCGCTCCGCCGCTCCTGCCGTCGAGTTCGCCGATCAGCAGCCACGCGCCAAGATGCGCGGCGGCGAATGTCGCCCAGGCCTTTGGCCTGGCCCCCGCCTGCGATGCGTCGAACAATGCGGCGGCGACGATCATCGCGACAATCGCCAGCGCCGTCGTCGATCCGCCCGGCGGCGATGCGGGGTCCGTCGCAAACAGCGGCAGCAAGGGCAGCGCCGCCAGCGCCAGCACGGCGGCGACCAGTCCCTGCCAGGAGAAGCGCAGCCCCGTCATGACGGCCGCGCTCCCATGGCGCGCTCGGTCATCCGTCCGGCGACGCCGACCAGCGTCACCAGCAAGGCGGCGACGACGGAGCCTGCCACCAGCGCCGCGAACATGTCGATAGTCTGGCTGTAATAAGCCCCGGTCAGCAGTTTTGCGCCGATGCCCGCCACCGCCCCGGTCGGCAGTTCGCCGACGATCGCGCCCACCAGCGAGGCGGCGACCGCCACCTTCATCGAGGCGAACAGGAACGGCACCGACGCCGGGACGCGCAGCTTCCAAAACGTCTGCCATTGCGTGGCGTTATAGGTGTGCATCAGGTCGAGATGCATGATTTCAGGCGAGCGCAGCCCTTTCACCATGCCCACCGCAACCGGGAAGAAAGACAGATAGGTCGAGATCAGCGCCTTGGGGATCAGCCCGACGACCCCGACCGCCGCCAGCACCACGATGATCATCGGCGCCAGCGCCAGGATCGGAATAGTCTGCGAGGCGATGATCCACGGCATCAGCGAGCGGTCGAGCGTGGTGACGTGCACGATGCCGACCGCGATCGCGATACCGAGCACGGTGCCGAAGAAAAAGCCGAGCAGCGTCGCCGACAGCGTCACCCAGGCATGGTAGACCAGGCTGCGGTTGGAGGTGATCTTTCGCAGAAAGGTGTTTTCCCACACGTTTTGCGCCACCTGGTGCGGCGCCGGCAGCGTCGGCTTCGGCTGGCTCATCGTCTTGCCGACCAGTTCGGAAAACGTGCTTTCCACCCCGGCGCGCCGGTCGAGATCGCGCTGGAACGGCGCATTCATGTAGAATGCCCCGGCGTACCAGACCGCGATGATGATCGCGAGGATGGTAAGGATCGGAATGAGCGACGAGCGCACGGAGGTCATGGGGCGTCGCCTGGTCTCCCTCCCCCTTGAGGGGAGGGGTTAGGGGTGGGGGTCGCGAAGATCTCCTCAATCCTCATAGCTGTGCCCTGCCCTCAGGCCGTCGCGGACCCTCGCCGCGATGGCCAGAAACTCCGGCGTCTCGCGGATGTCGAGCGGCCGCTCTTTCGGCAGCGTCGATTCGATCACGTCGGTGACGCGGCCCGGACGCGGGCTCATCACCACGATCTTGGTCGACAGGTAGACGGCTTCCGGGATCGAATGGGTGACGAAGCAGATCGTCTTCTGCGTCCGATCCCAAAGCTCCAGCAATTGTTCGTTCAGATGATCGCGGACAATCTCGTCGAGCGCCCCGAACGGCTCGTCCATCAGCAACAGGTCGGCGTCGAAGGCGAGCGCACGCGCGATCGAGGCGCGCTGCTGCATGCCGCCCGACAATTGCCAGGGAAACTTTTTCTCGAACCCGGTGAGGTTGACCATGGCGAGGGTGCGCTTGACCCGTTCCGCCTGCTCCGTCCTGGAAATCCCCATGATCTCCAGCGGCAGCGCCACGTTGCGCTCGATGGTACGCCATGGATAGAGCGCCGCCGCCTGGAAGACGTAGCCATAGGCGCGGCGCTCGCGCGCCTCGCGCGGGCTCATGCCGTTGACGGTGATCGTCCCGTCCGTCGGCTGCTCGAGATCGGCGATGACGCGCAAGAAGGTCGTCTTGCCGCAGCCTGACGGCCCGATGAAGGAGACGAACTCGCCCTTGCTGATCGACAGATTGACGTTTGACAGCGCGTGAACCGGACCGTCATTGGTCTGGAACGTCAGGCCGAGACCCTTCGCATCGACGACAGGAACCGTAGAAGCCAACTGCACCGCCCATTTTTTTTCGCCGCGTTCCCTATCGCGGTTCTGTGAGTCTCAACCCAGCAAATTTCGACCAAACAGTCAAATTCTAGCGAGGCGACATTTTTCGATGAGCTGGGGACAAGACGCCGCCAGATCGCGATGCTGCGACCTGTCGGCGCCTGCGCCCGCAGGCGGGTTGTTACCGCGAGTTGTGACCCCCATCACACTCCCGTCGCCGGAATGCCCTTGCGCTCCACCTTGCGCGGCGCAACCAGTTCCTTCCAGGTCGACAGCGCCTTGTTGACCGCCATGCCGGGCTCGCGGCCGACAAATTCGCCATGGCCGGGATGGGCCTTGACCTTGCCGTTGTCGACGGCCATCTCGCCGCGCGTGAAGACATATTTCGGCAGGCCGGTCACCTCGACGCCTTCGAAGACGTTGTAGTCGATCACCGACTGCTGCTTCTTCGACGAGATCTTCTTCTTCGCGTTCGGATCCCACACGACGAGGTCGGCGTCGGCGCCTTCGACGATCGCGCCCTTCTTCGGATACATGTTGAGGATCTTTGCGATATTGGTCGAGGTCACGGCGACGAACTCGTTCATCGTCAGCCGCCCGGTGTTGACGCCATAGGTCCACAGGACCGGCATCCGGTCTTCAAGCCCGCCGGTGCCGTTCGGGATTTTTGTGAAATCGCCGACGCCGTTGCGCTTCTGCTCGGTGGTGAAGGAACAGTGATCGGTGGCCACCACCTGCAGCGACCCGGCCTGCAGCCCCGCCCACAGCGAATCCTGGTGCGCCTTGTTGCGGAATGGCGGGCTCATCACCCGGCGCGCCGCGTGGTCCCAGTCCTTGTTGAAATATTCACTCTCGTCGAGAACCAGATGCTGGATCAGCGGCTCGCCATAGACGCGCATGCCCTTCTGGCGGGCACGCCGGATCGCCTCGTGCGATTGTTCGCAGCTGGTGTGCACCACATAGAGCGGCACGCCCGCCATGTCGGCCAGCATCACGGCGCGGTTGGTCGCCTCGCCTTCCACTTCCGGCGGGCGCGAATAGGCGTGGCCTTCCGGCCCGTTATTGCCCTCGGCCAGCAGCTTTTGCGACAGCGCGGCGACGACGTCGCCGTTTTCAGCGTGCACCAGCGGCAGCGCGCCGAGCTCGGCGCAACGCTGGAACGAGGCGAGCATCTCGTCGTCATTGACCATCAGCGCGCCCTTGTAGGCCATGAAGTGCTTGAACGAGGTGATGCCCTTTTCCACCACGGTCTGCATCTCGTTGAACACCTGTTCGCCCCACCAGGTGATCGCCATGTGGAAGGAATAGTCGCAACAGGCTTTCGAGGTCTTGTTGTCCCACATCTGCAACGCCTCGAGCAGCGACTGGCCGGGCGCCGGCAGGCAGAAATCGACCACCATGGTGGTGCCGCCCGACAGCGCCGCGCGCGTGCCGCTCTCGAAATCGTCGGCCGAATAGGTGCCCATGAACGGCATTTCGAGATGGGTGTGCGGATCGATGCCGCCCGGCATGATGTAGCAGCCGGTCGCGTCGAACTCATGGTCGCCGTGCAGGTCGGGACCAATCGCCGCTATCTTGTCGTGCTTGATCAGCACGTCCGCCTTCCAGGTGCGGTCGGCGGTGACGATGGTTCCGTTCTTGATGACCTTGGACATTGGTTTTCCCCTTGATGCGTCCTTCGTTTGAGCGGCCGGTCGAACGACTACAGCCGCCGTGATCTCCACCTTCGCAGATCGCCCATCAGCGCGTCCAGCGTTCCGAACACCGGCACGACGACAGCCCACTGCGCCGGCTTCAAGCTGGTCTTTTGCGCGCAGTCGAGCGCGATGCGGCGCTGGTGTTCCTCGTCGACCCAGATGCGCGAGAATTCCAGCAGTTCGGCGGTGATGTCCTCGCGCAGATTGTTGATGCGCTGATGGTTCATCCGGAAGATCGACAGCGCCGCCAGCCCCGCCGTGATTGCAGCGATCGCGGCGATCAGCAGCAGGTAGTGCGGATTGCCATCGTAGCCGCCACGAATTTCGGCGTAGAGCCAGGTCAGCAGCGAAAACAGCACAAAGGTCTTGGCGATCCTGAACGTCGCCAGCGTGCCCTGCACCCGTTCGCGCGTAAGGGCATCGCTCTCGACCTCGATGTTGCGCAGCTTCTTGGCGAATTCGTAGAGCCGCTGGTTTTCCTCCTGCGTGTGCTCTTCGCCGCGCGCCACCCGCAGCGTCTCGAACGATCTGTGGGTGATGTCGTCGACGGCGGTCCATCCAGACAGCGGCACGATCGCCGGCGGCAGATAATAGCCGACGCCTTCGAACAGCACATAGGTCAGGTGGATGGTGGTCAGGAAGATAAACAGCAACAGGAAGATGGCGAAGTCCGAGACGCCGAGCGTGTCAAAGATGTTCTGATAATTCTGCACCACGCCGTTGAGCAGGTCGACGCTGGGCAAAAAACCTTCCGTGGCGTTGCCGAGCGGGATGAACCCCGACATCACATAGAACACCACGCCCGCCACCAGCAGCCGCGAGGTCATGAAGTTGGAGAAGCGGATGACGCTCTGGAGCAGTCCGTCGACGTCCATCGTCAGCCCCCGTCCGCCGTCGGTTCCGGATGACCCCCACCCCTTACCCTTCCCCTCAAGGGGGAGGGAGGCGTCGGCGTCGCGCAATTCCCCTCCCCCTTGAGGGGAGGGGTAACGAGTGGGGGTGCTGCAATCGCCGGGTTCTCCGACATCAGACCCAAAGCACCCAATATCTCTTCGACGCAACCGTCGAAGCTCTCCGCCAGTTCACAGGTATTGAACCTCGGGACACGATAGCCAAGCAACTCTAGTCTGCCGTCCCGCACCGTATCGCGCGCCAAACCGTCGACCGTGAAATGCCGTTCGCCGTCGACTTCGATGATCAGCCGGCGCTCATGGATGGCGAAATCCGGATAGTAGCCGGCAATGGGAGCCTGGCGCCGGACATGAATGCCGCAACGCCGTCGAAATTGCTTCAGTTCGGAACAGAGCTTTTTCTCGTCGTCGGTCATGGAGCGCCGCAATTGCCGCGCCCGTTTGATCGCGCCTGACGAGACCTTTGTCGGCAAGGCTACCCCCACCACCACTGCATTTACGTCCTCAATGTCGCCAGTTTGACGCCAAAACCGATGAACACGGCCCCGGTCAGCCCCTTGACCCAGCGCTGAAATGTTCCGCCGCGCGCCGCTCTCGAAAGCCGGTCGAACAGCAGCACCATCGGCCCGAACCAGGCGAGATTGAGCAGCGCGTGGATGGCGACCAGGATGAAAGCGGCCGCAGGCGACGAGCCGTCATGCGGCATGAATTGCGGAAAGGCCGCGACATAGAACATCGCCACCTTCGGATTGAGCATGTTGGTCAGGAACCCTTCCGTGAACGCCTTGCGCAACGTCCGGGGGTTGCGGGCCGGCTTCACCTCCATCAGCGCCGCCGGCGCGCCGCGCCACGCGTCCCTCAGCGCCTTGACGCCGATCCACGCCAGATAGGCGGCGCCGGCGAATTTCACGATGGTGAACAGCGTCGACGATTTGAGCAGCAGCACCGACAGGCCGAAGATCGCGAATGTGCCGTGCACGAAGAACGCTGCGGCGAAACCGGCGATGTTGGCGAAACCGGCCGCGCGGCCCGACGTCGGCACCGTGCGCGCGATCAGCAGTCCGTTCGGCCCCGGCGACATGATCAGCAGCGCCGTCATCGCGGCGAAGGCGAGGACCGTGGAGGGGGTCATGGGCAGCCTTCGATGATTGCGGCGGCGATACCCCCACGCCTAACCCCTCCCCACAAAGGGGAGGGAAACAGGTCGAAGCCGACGCCAACGCCCTCTGCCTGCGATGGAAAGCGACAACGGGCGTGGCCAGCGCCGGTTCCCCCTGCCCCTTGTGGGGAGGGGTCAGGCGTGGGGGTAGTCAGGCGCGACCGGCTCAAATCGACACGCTCACCCCTCGATCCCCGCCGTCTCCACCACCGCGCGCAGCAGCACGTCGCAGCCGGCGGCCGCCCAGTCCCTGGAAATCTCCTCCGCCTCGTTGTGCGACAGGCCGCCGACGCAGGGGCACATGACCATCACCGACGGGGCGACTTTCTGCATCCAGCAGGCGTCGTGGCCGGCGCCGGAAATGATGTCCATATGGGTGTAGCCCATGTCCTCGGCCGCCTTGCGCACCCGTCCGACCAGCACCGGGTCGAACGTCACGGGGTCGAAATGGCCGACCGCCTCGACCGAACAACCGACTCCGAGCGCCTTGCAGATCGCTGCGGCCTCCGTCTCGATCCGGGCCCGCATGCCATCGAGTTTGGTCTGGTCGGGCGAGCGGATGTCGACGGTGAAGATCACCGTTCCGGGCAGCACGTTGCGCGAATTGGGCGAGAACTTCACCTGGCCCACGCCGCCGACGCATCCGGGCTGGTTCTCCATCGCCACCGCCTGCACCATCTCGAAGATGCGCGCCATCGCCAGCCCGGCATTGACGCGCATGTTCATCGGCGTCGAGCCGGTATGGGCTTCCTTGCCGGTCAGCGTGAATTCCAGCCACCACAGGCCCTGTCCGTGCGTGACGACGCCGATCTGCCTGTTTTCGGCTTCCAGGATCGGACCCTGCTCGATGTGGTATTCGAAATAGGCGTGCATCTTGCGCGCGCCGGTCTTTTCCTCGCCGACCCAGCCGATGCGCTTCAACTCGTCGCCGAACGTCTTGCCGTCCATGTCCTTGCGCCCATAGGCCCAATCCTGGTCGATGACGCCGGCGAAGACGCCCGACGCCAGCATGGCCGGCGCGAAGCGGGCGCCCTCCTCGTTGGTCCAGTTGGTGACCACGATCGGATGCCTGGTCTTGATGCCGAGATCATTCAGCGTGCGCACAACTTCCAGCCCGCCGAGCACACCGAGCACGCCGTCATATTTGCCGCCGGTCGGCTGGGTGTCGAGATGCGAACCGACATAGACCGGCAGCGCCCGCGGATCGGTTCCCTCGCGCCGCGCGAACATGGTGCCCATCTCGTCGACGCCCATGTCAAGGCCCGCCGCCTCGCACCATTTGCGGAACAGATGTCTGCCCTCATTGTCGGCGTCGGTCAGCGTCTGGCGGTTGTTGCCGCCCGCCACCCCCGGCCCGATCTCCGCCATGTCCATCAGACTGTCCCACAGACGATCCGGGTTGATGCGCAAATTCTGGCCGGGTGCTGCTGTCATGACTTGTC
>APMI01003529.1_pt1 | contig 10435 bp, 7 predicted proteins | sample 667938 | NCBI WGS metagenome assembly APMI01 (sample SAMN01084076, study PRJNA167559) | wastewater metagenome | biome: Wastewater | place: Denmark: Ejby Moelle, Odense | collected 2011-11-28
GCGCCCGCGTGCGCGGGCCGCGGGGCGCGAGGCGACCACGTCGGTTCGACGAGCGTCCCGGGCTTGGCGGCCAAGGACGTCGTGGATGTCCAGGTCGGAGTCCGCCGGCTCGCCGACGTGCAGCGACCCGACTTCTCCGAGGCCTTGGCCCGATCGGGCTATCTGCGGGTGTTCGGGCACGACGTCGACCACCAGCGGCCCGGGCGGTTTCCCCCCCTGGCGAAGGCGTTCTTCGGCGGGTGCGACCCGGCGCGCGTGGTCAACGTCCACGTCCGCGACGTGCGCTCGCCGCAGTACGAGGCGGCTCTGCTGCTGCGGGACTGGCTGCGGGCGCGACCGGCCGAACGGGACGAGTATGCCGCCCACAAGCGCGACCTCGCGGCCCGCACGTCGACGACGAAGGCGTATGCCGCCGCGAAGGACCCGTGGTTCGACGAGGTCTATCCGCGGGCCAGGGCATGGGCCGCAGCCTCGGGCTGGTCGGCCGGGCCCTAACCGCCGAGGTCCGCGAGGACGTAGATGACGAGGAATCCGAGGAAGAACATCGCGCCGAGCCACACCGACTCGCGCTCCTCGTGGGCCTCGACGAGCAACTCTTCGACGACGAGGTAGAGCAGCGCGGCGGCGCCGAAGGCGAGCACTGCCGACATCACCGTCGTGCTTACCGCACCGAGGAACAATGCCGCGCCGATGGCACCGACCGCCGTGGTCAGGCCGAGGCCGGTGCACACGAGGACGGACCGTCCCTTGCCGAGCCCGGCCTCGGTGAGTTCGCTGACGACCGACAGCCCGAGGAAGAGGATCTCCAGGGTCAGGGCCACCGTGAGGATGATCCCCTGGGTCGAGCCCAAACGGGCCCCCAGCCCCACGAGCACACCGTCGAGGAGCAGGTCGACGGCCACCGCGCCGAGCATCCCGATGGGCAGGGCCGTCGCGGTGGCCGCCGCGATGGTCTGTCGTCGCAGCGACCCCCACCGCGGCGGGTGCGGCGGGATGACGCCGGCGGCGTGCGCCTCGGTATGCCGCCCGTAGGCGCCCAGGCCGAGGACGAGGATCGCCCCGGCGACGAAACCGAGGACGGTCGCCCCGAGGTGACCTTCGGCACGCAACTCGGGCATGATCTCGCCGACCAAGGCGGCGGTGACGACGCCGGCGGCGAAGTGCTGCACCCCGCTGACCATTCGGGGCCCGGGCGGGCGGATCGTCGCGACGAGTGCGCCCAGGGTGGACGCGGCGACCGGAAAGCTCACCAGGAAGGCGGCTTGTGCGACCAGGCTCATGAGTCCCCCCTTCGCGTCGAGTCGGCCTCCGGCCCCCCGGCCTGGCGTCGAGCCAGGCGCACCGGGCGCGGCATACCGGACCCTAGCCGGTCAGCCGGTCGGCCGGTGTTTGGGAGGAGGGGGAGGGTCAGGTGCGCCCGACGCGGGATCCTGGTCAGGGGGCTCCGGTTGCCAGTGTCGACGCCGTGCGGACAGGCTCCCAGGGTGTCGGCGTCGGCCCGGCTATCGGCAGGTAGACGGGGAGCGAAGTTCCGTCGAAGCCAGACTCCGGGCGGGCCGCCCGGTAGCCGTCCCCAGGCGTCAGCGGCCGCAGGACGAGAAGCCGCGATGCCGGCCGCGCGGCATACCGGGCTTGGGGTTGTCGGGGGTCGGACGTACCGTGCTCGCATGCGTCCGACGACCGACCTGCAGCGTCGGGTGGCCCCGTTCGAGGTGGTCTCCGATTTCCAGCCCAGCGGCGACCAGCCTGGGGCGATCGCCGAGCTCGCGAGGCGGATCAAGTCGGGCGAGTCGGATGTCGTGCTGCTCGGGGCGACCGGCACCGGCAAGTCCGCGACGACGGCGTGGCTCATCGAGGCGGTCCAGCGCCCCACCCTCGTGCTCGCCCCGAACAAGACGCTCGCGGCCCAGCTCGCCAACGAGTTCCGCGAGTTGTTGCCCGGCAACGCGGTGGAGTACTTCGTCTCCTACTACGACTACTACCAGCCCGAGGCGTACATCCCCCAGACGGACACGTACATCGAAAAGGATTCCTCGGTCAACGAGGAGGTCGAGCGACTGCGCCACTCGGCGACCAACTCGTTGCTCACCCGTCGCGACGTCGTCGTCGTCGCGTCGGTGTCCTGCATCTACGGTCTGGGCACCCCGCAGGAGTACGTCGACCGGATGGTCCCATTGCACGTCGGCCAGCAGATCGAGCGCGACGGGCTGCTGCGCCGGTTCGTCGAGATGCAATACACCCGAAACGACCTGGCGTTCACCCGGGGCACCTTCCGGGTCCGCGGCGACACCGTCGAGATCATCCCGATGTACGAGGAGCTCGCCGTGCGCATCGAGATGTTCGGCGACGAGATCGAACGGCTCTACACGCTGCACCCCCTGACCGGCGAGATCGTCCGGGAGGAACAGCAGATGTACGTCTTTCCGGCCTCGCACTACGTCGCCGGGCCCGAGCGGATGGAGCGGGCCATCGGGGGCATCGAGGCCGAGCTCACCGAGCGGCTCGCCGTCCTGGAGAAGCAGAACAAGCTACTCGAGGCCCAACGGCTGCGGATGCGCACGGCATACGACATCGAGATGATGCGCACCCTGGGGTTCTGCAACGGCATCGAGAACTACTCGCGCCACATCGACGGTCGCGAGGCCGGGTCGGCGCCGAACTGTCTGCTCGACTACTTCCCCGAGGACTTCCTGCTCGTCATCGACGAGTCCCACCAGACCGTGCCCCAGATCGGGGCGATGTACGAGGGCGACATGTCCCGCAAGAGGATGCTCGTCGACCACGGCTTCCGGTTGCCCTCGGCGATGGACAACCGCCCGTTGCAGTGGGAGGAGTTCCTCGACCGGATCGGCCAGACGATCTACCTCTCGGCAACTCCGGGGGAGTACGAGCTGGCCAAGTCCGGCGCCGGCGGACCACCGGTCGAGCAGATCATCCGCCCGACCGGCCTGATCGATCCCGAGGTCGTGCTCAAGGCGACGAAGGGCCAGATCGACGACCTCATCCACGAGATCGGCCTGCGCAGCGCCCGCGACGAGCGGGTCCTCGTGACCACCCTGACGAAGAAGATGGCCGAGGACCTCACCGACTACCTGCTCGACAAGGGCATCCGGGTGCGCTATCTGCACTCCGAGGTCGACACCCTGCGCCGGGTCGAGCTGCTGCGGGAGCTGCGGCTCGGCGAGTACGACGTCCTGGTGGGGATCAACCTGCTCCGGGAGGGCCTGGACCTGCCGGAGGTCTCTCTGGTGAGCATCCTCGACGCGGACAAGGAGGGGTTCCTGCGCTCGGCCCGCTCGCTCATCCAGACCATCGGCCGAGCCGCACGCCACGTCACAGGCCAGGTGCACATGTACGCCGACCAGATCACCCCGTCGATGAAGCAGGCCATCGACGAGACGAACCGGCGCCGCGCCAAACAGGTGGCCTACAACGCCGAACGCGGCGTCGATCCGCAACCGCTGCGCAAACGGATCGCCGACATCACCGACCTGCTCGGGCGAGAGGACGCCGACACCGAGGCGTTGCTCGGCTCCGGTCGGTCCCGATCCCGGGGCAAGGGCGGCGGGATGCCGGGTGGGCCGACCCGCGGGTCAGGGCGGGGTGCCGCGGCTGCCGACGCCGGCGTGGCCCGAGGGGGAGCGGTGGCGCAGCTTCCGGCGACCGAGCTCGCCGGACTCATCCAGGAACTGACCACCCAGATGCACACCGCGGCAGCCGAGCTGCACTTCGAGCTGGCCGCACGGCTGCGCGACGAGGTGGCCGAGCTCAAGAAGGAGCTGCGCCAGATGCGCAACGCCACGGCGTGAGCGCACGAGGTTTCGGGCGCCCCTGCGCTGTCTGAGACCGATCCCACGCCGCCGGTCCTCGGATCCGGGTTAGGCACACCTAACCGAGGCCGTACCATGCCAACGTGGGTCCGCATTTTCCCGGCAACCTGGCGCGGTGGCCGTTGGGTCATGCCGCGCAGCTTGTCGACGCCGAGGGGCCGGAGTCCTTCCGTCGTCGCCTCGGCCACCTCGGCCTGCGGTCCGGGGCGCTGCTCGTGCCGCTGCAACGCACCCCTGGACGGGGCCTCGTCGTCGGCGTCGGCGATTCGCGGGTGGCGCTCGACCGTGCGTCCGTCGCAGCCATCCGCGTCCAGGACGTTGTGTCGTGAGTTCGTCGACGACACCGCGCCAGCGGGCGATCGCCTCGCCCGCCGCACCGTCGTGCCACGAGGAGGCAGCCCCGGCGGCACCTGCCGACGCTCCCGTCGTCGCCCTCGTCGGTGCCCCCAATGTCGGCAAGTCCACCCTGTTCAACGGTCTGACCGGAGCCGGGCGGACCATGGGCAACTGGCCGGGGACGACGGTCGAGATCGGCCGGGGCGCGTGGCGGCCCGCGGGGGCCGACGGTCCGGCATACGATCTCGTCGACCTACCGGGTGCCTATTCCCTCGACGCGCTCTCGCCCGACGAAGTGCTGACGCGATCGCTCATTCTCGACGGGCCTGCGCGGGAGCGTCCCGATGTCCTCGTGCTCGCGGCCGACGCCACCCACCTGGCCCGCAGTCTCTACCTGCTCGCCGAGCTGCGCGAACTGCGGCTGCGCGTCGTCCTCGCGCTCACCATGGTCGATGTCGCCGGCCGGCGCGGCGTCGCCATCGACGTGGCCGCCCTGGCCGATGCGACCGGCGTGCCGGTGGTGGCCCTCGACCCGCGCCGGCGCACCGGGTTGGCCGACCTCGCTCACGCGGTCGAACAGGCCCTTTTGGACGCTGCGCCGTCACCGCGGCCGCATGCCGGCGGCGGCGATGCCTTCGACCGCGCCGACGAGCGGTTCGCCTGGGTGGATCTGGCGGTGCGACGATCGGTGGTCCGGGACGGCGTGACCCGGCGCACCTGGAGCGACCGGGTGGACCGCGTCGTGCTGCACCGGTTCGCCGGCCCCCTCGTCTTCGGCCTCGTCATGTGGCTCGTCTTCCAGGTCACGACGACGGTGGCGACGCCGCTGCAGGACGCCCTCAACGCGGTCTTCTCCGGCCCGCTGACGTCGTGGGCGACCGCCGCCCTCGGCGCTGTGCACGCGGACCATCCGGCCGTCCTTGGGCTGGTGAACGACGGCTTGATCGCGGGGGTGGGGATGTTGCTCACCTTCGTCCCCCTCATGGCGATCATGTTCCTGCTGTTGGCCCTGCTCGAGGACTCCGGGTACATGGCCCGGGCGGCCGTCGTGGCGGACCGGACGATGCGCGCGATGGGACTACCCGGACGGGCGTTCCTGCCGCTCATCGTCGGCTTCGGCTGCAACGTCCCGGCGATCGCCGCCACCCGCGTCTTGTCGGGGGGGCGCCAGCGCACCCTCACGGCGCTGCTCGTCCCCTTCACGTCGTGCTCGGCGCGCCTCACCGTGTACGTCATGCTCGCCACGACGTTCTTCCCGCGGTATGCCGGCACGGTCGTCTTCGCGTTATACGTCCTGTCGATCCTCCTCGTCGTCGTCGTCGGCCTGCTGCTGCGCGCCACGCTCTGGCGCACGCTGGGCAGCGAGCCGCTCCTGCTGGATCTACCGCCTTACCAACGCCCGACGTTGCGGGTCATGTCGTCGGTGACCTGGCTGCGGCTCAAGGGCTTCCTGCGCACAGCGAGCGGGATCATCGTCGTCACGGTTGTCGTCGTGTGGCTGTTGCAGGCCACCCCCGTGCGTGGCGAGGCCGCGTTCGGCCGTCCGGCCGTCGCCGACAGCGCGTATGCCGCCGTGGCCGGCGCGGTGGCTCCGGCGTTCGCGCCCGCGGGATTCGCCCAGTGGCCGGCCAGCGGTGCCCTGCTCACCGGCTTCGTCGCCAAGGAGGCGGTGATCTCCTCCTGGGCCCAGACGTATGCCGCCCAGACCGACTCCGGGCAGGTGGACGACGGAGCCCTCGCAGCCGCGTTACGCGTCGACTTCGACGCCTCCTCGGGGGGTCACCCCAACGCCGCCGTGTGGGCCTTCCTGGTGTTCCTGCTCGCGTACACCCCCTGCGTGGCCACCCTGGCCGCTCAGCGTCGCGAGGTCGGCCTGGGCTGGGCGGCCTTCGGCGTCGGCGTCCAGTTGGTCGTCGCCTGGTCGCTCGCCGTGCTCGTGTTCCAAGTCGGTAGGTTGATCGGGTGAGCATCCCGGAGGGCGAGCTGGCCGACCCCAGCCGGACCCCTTCCGGGCCGTTGCGCCGGATTGTCGACGCCCTCGCGGCAGGGGCCCACAGCCGCGGCGAGTTGGCCGGTCTCACCGGACTGGACCGTGACGTCGTCGATGCGGCCCTGGACCAGCTCGCCCGCCTGGGCCGGCTGCGTGTCGAACGGCTGGCGGGCGGTTGTCCGGACCTCGGGTGCGGCACGTGTGCCTCGGGACGGGGCGACGGGCAAGCCGGCTGTGGAGCGTCGGGACCGGCGACGTCCCCGGGACCGGTCGCCCTGACTCTCGTTACCGGGCGACCGGGGTGAATCGCGGCTCCACCCCGGTCCTGCTCCTGCTCGCGGCGGTTCTCTCCGTCCAGTTCGGTGGCGCGGTGGCCGCCACTCTTGTCCCGCAGGTGGGAGCGGCCGGGTCGGTCCTGTTGCGGCTCGGCATCGGCGCCGTCGTGCTCCTCGTGGCGATCCGCCCGCGGTTTCGCGGGCATTCCCGGTCGGCGTGGCGGACCGTCGTCCTCTTCGGTGTGGCCCTCGGCGCGATGAACTGGTCGTTCTACGCCTCGTTGGCCCGGCTGCCCATCGGGGTCGCCGTGACCGTCGAGTTCCTCGGGCCGCTCACCCTTGCCGCCGTGTCCTCTCGTCGTGCGAAGGACCTTGCCGCGGTGGCCGCCGCGGGCGGCGGGGTCCTGCTTATCTCCCAGGTCCTCACCACCCAGGGCGCCGACCTCGATCTCGCGGGGATCGGCCTGGCCCTCGTCGCGGGGGCGTTTTGGGCGGCCTACGTCGTGCTCTCCCAGCGGACCGGGGCCGCCTTCGCTCGGCTCGACGGGCTGGCTGCCGCCATGCTCGTCGCCTTGGCCTTCATCGTGCCATTCGGCCTTCCGTCGGTGGCGGAATGGGACGGCACGGTGCTGCTCAAAGGCGCCGCGGTGGCAATCCTGTCCAGCGTGCTCCCGTACTCGCTCGAACTGCTCGCATTGCGCCGGCTGAGTCAGCAGGCCTTCGGCATCCTGCTCAGTCTCGAGCCGGCGGTCGCTGCCCTGGCCGGGTTCCTCGTCCTGGGGCAGACCTTGGGCGGGATGCAGTTGACCGGGATGGCGCTCGTCGTGGGGGCCAGCGCTCTCGTCATGGGCGGCAACGTCCGCAGGGACCCCGCCGCGGGGTCGGCCACCTGAGTCGGTCGGGTCAGACCTCCGGGGTGTCGTCCTCGCCGCTGGGCAACGCGGGGGTCGCCTCCCGTTTGTCCCGGGCCGAGTGCAGCAGGCTGGCCACCGTCGTCACCCCGAGGATCCCGACGATGGCCCCGAGCGACACGCCGATGGGGATCTCCGGCACGGCGTGCACCGGCTGCCCGCCGTTGATGAAGGGCAGGGTGTTCTCGTGCAGGGCGTGGAGGACGAGCTTGACCCCGATGAACGCGAGCAGCAAGGCGAGGCCGAGCGAGAGGTAGACGAGGCGCTGCAGGAGTCCGCCGATGAGGAAGTACAACTGCCGCAAGCCCATGAGGGCGAAGATGTTCGCGGTGAGCACGAGGTAGGGCTCCCGGGTCAGCCCGTAGATCGCCGGGATCGAGTCCAGGGCGAAGAGCAGGTCGGTGGTGCCGAGGGCCACGATGACGACGAACATGGGGGTGATGAGCCGCCGGCCGCCCTCGAGAACGGTCAGCCGTGCGCCGTGCCAGCTCTGGGTGGCCGGGAAGGCCCGCTCGACCCACCGGAGCAACCGGTTCTCCTCGAACTCGTCGTCGTCGGTTTCGCCCTCTCGGGCCAGCTTCACCGCCGTGTAGACGAGGAACGCCCCGAAGATGTAAAAGACCCAGGCGAACGAGTTGATCGCCGCCGCGCCCAACGCGATGAACACCCCGCGCAAGAGGATCGCGATGACGATGCCGATGAGCAAGGCCGACTGCTGCAACCGCTGCGGCACCCGGAACTTGGCCATGATGAGCAGGAAGACGAAGAGGTTGTCGACCGACAGCGAGTACTCGGTGAGCCACCCCGCGAAGAACTCCCCGGCATACCCTCCGCCCCACACCCGCCACACCACGAGGCCGAACGCCACCGCGGCCGTGACGTAGGCCGTCAGGTGGCGAGCGCATTCCCGCGTCGTCGGCACATGCGGCCGGCGCCCGACCACGGCGACGTCGACGGCGAGGAACAGCGAGAGCACTCCGATGGTGCTCCACCACAACAGCGGGGCAATGTCCACGAGCCTGACCTTCCCGTCACCGGAGTCGCGCACGGCGGTATGCCGTGCGTGTCCCGGAGGTCTCTCCCGCCCGTGGGTGGACCGGCCCCCCGGGCGTCGCGCGAAGCGACGCCGTGCTGACGAGGGAACCGCTGCCGGGGATACTCCCCTTCGGTACGCAGGATCATAACGTCCGCGCTCAGCGCGCGGACCCACCGTCGGCCCGCGCCACGCGCCCGGTTAGTGGCCGTCTTCGTCGACTGGTCCTTCGCCAAGATCTCCGTAGGGTGGGGTCATGGCCATCGCACGCTTCCCGGTCGTCGTCCTCGATTGTCCTGACCCACAGGTGCTCGCGCAGTTCTACGGGGCGCTGTTGGACTGGCCGGTCGAGAAGCACGACGGCGGATGGTGGTCGATTCGCGCCGACTACGGGGACTCGATGGCCTTTCAGGGGGTCGAGGACTACACCCCGCCCCGATGGCCCGGGCAGGACACCCCCCAGCAGATGCACCTCGACGTCGTCGTGGACGACCTCGACAGCGCGCAGGCGGCGGTGCTCGAACTGGGTGCGACCACGCACGAGCATCAGCCGGGCACGACGTTTCGTGTGTTCCTCGATCCGGCGGGTCATCCGTTCTGTCTCTGCTTGGGCTGAGCGTTCCGGGGCGATTTGCCGCCGGGGAAGGCGCCACCGTGAGCCGCGACCCCAAGGACCGCCAGCGGGCCGAGAGCGCACTGTCGGCCAAGTACTCCTGGCAGTGGCGAGTCGCGATGCTCGTCGAAAAGGTCGTGACCCGCGGGCGAACGCGGCCTCGGCCGGTCCTGCTCATCGAGTCGGCGGCGCCATCCGACGCCCCGGCGTCGACCTCCGCGTAGTCGGTTGGTCTAGCCGCGAACGGGGCGCAGCGTCCACCGGACGACGAGGCGAGCGACCGGCATACCCTCGCAGGTCAGGTCGACGGCCACGTCGAACTCGGGCCGCTCGCCGCGGTCCAGGGTCGCGAGCACCTCGGCCGGGTCCGCGTCCAACGTCGCCGTCGCCGTGACGTCGGACTGCGCGAACGCCGTGTAGTCGATCTCGGCGTGGACGGCCAGCGGAGTGGCCCGCGAGAGCGTGCCGCCGAAGGCCGCGAGGACCACGGCGCCACTGGCGGTCTCGCCCGCCGTGAACATCGCCCCGGCATGCGGGCCGCCGACGTGGTTGAGGTTCTGCGCACTGGCCGGCAGGCGCACGACCGCCCCGGACGGCCCGACCTCGGTCACGGTCAGTCCGACGGTGCGGGCGAACGGCACCATGGCCAAGAGTTGTTCGCCGAGGGTGTCCATAGCGTTCTCCTTCCCTGCGGTCCCACACTCACACCGGCCGCTGCGACGGGGTAACTTGCGCACGACCGCGGCAGACGACGCGTCGATGAAGGCAAAGGTCGCGTGCCATGGCCTGAGGGTACCCCCGGGTGGCCAGTGCACGTGTCCCGTACCTCATCGCCTCGCCGCTGCCGGCGGGGTCGCCGACACTGGACCCATGCCCGGTTCAGCCGTCGCTGATCGCCTGGCCGAGATCGTCGGGTCGGCTCCGGGTCGGGTCTGCGTCGCCGTTCGTTCCTCGGAGGGGTTCGCGTGGGACCACGACAGCGACCACGTCGTGCCGGCCGCGAGCACGGCGAAGGTCCCGATCCTGCTCGCGGTGCTCGCCTCGGGAGTGCCGCTGGACCGGGCGTTGCCACTTCCCGAGGACCGGGTCGGTGGGTGCGGACCGCTGCAGTTGCTGCCGTCGGTGCGCTCCCTGACGGTGCTCGAGCTGGGGCGGCTGATGATCGCGCTGAGCGACAACGACGCCGCCAACGCGCTGCTCGACGCCGTGGGGTTCGATGCCGTGACAGCGGTTCTGGCGACGGCAGGCGCGGGGCACACGGTGGTGCGGCGTCGGTTCATGGACCTCGCCGCCGCTCGTGCCGACCGGGACAACCTCACCACGGCCGCCGACCTGACCCGGGTGCTCGTCGCCCTGCGGGAGGGTCGCCTGCTCGACGCCGCGACGACGCAGCTGGCCGTCGACATCCTCCAGGAGCAACAATCCGTCGACGGGTTGCCGGCGTACC
>APMI01032879.1_pt1 | contig 10435 bp, 6 predicted proteins | sample 667938 | NCBI WGS metagenome assembly APMI01 (sample SAMN01084076, study PRJNA167559) | wastewater metagenome | biome: Wastewater | place: Denmark: Ejby Moelle, Odense | collected 2011-11-28
GATATTATTTTCACTGTTATCACCCGCCTGGAAATAAGCCGGCTGACCATCGAAGTGGAAAAAATAGACCCTAATGCCTTTATTGTTATGCATAGTGTTAATGACACCAGAGGAGGAATGGTTAAAAAAAGGCCGCTCAATCATTAGAATTTCACTGTATTAAAATCATTGTTGGTAAAGTCAAAAACTTTTGTATCTTTTCATTGCCTCCCGCCCTCTGGATAACGACTTATCCGAAACATCATTCAAAAGATTTAGGTCATGCTTAAAAGAACCAAAGGTCGTCTCCTGCTCACATTGCTGGTGATTACAGGTATGGCAGGAACCCTCAACAACGCTTCTCTTGGCAGTAAAGAAAGAAAATTTGCTGTCCACCACCTGAAAGAAACAAAAGCTAACCTCCTGAAAAGTGTAAAGGGCCTGTCGGAGACACAACTGAATTTTAAACCTGCAGCTGACCGCTGGAGTATCAAAGAGTGTTTCTACCATATTATTTTAGTTGAGAATGGGCTATGGGCTATGTTTGAAGCCACCATGAAAACTCCGGCCACCCCGGAAAAACGTTCAGAGATAAAAGTATCTGATGAAGAGATTATAAAAATGATCGAGAACAGGAGCCAGAAAGCAAAAGCTGCTGAACCTTTTTTGCCTGCCAAAGCCAGCTGGAAAAATATGGCTGAAGGTATCACTGCGTTTAAAGCTTCCCGCGGGGAACACCTGAAGTATGTGAAGAACACTACGGAAGACCTTCGCAACCATGTCTTCCAACTACCTTTCGGGTCTATCGATGGTTACCAGTTCCTGCTTTTTATGTCGGCACATAGTGACAGGCACACCCAACAGATTAATGAAGTGAAAGCGGATCCAAATTTCCCCAAACAGTAAATAATCCGGACCTGAAAAACCAGGCCCTGGCTTACAATCGAAAAGCGGATCATTTTTAAAAAGCTTTGCCGGCCGGAGCTATTATCTTTTCGACCATCAGCATCTTCCCGTCATACGTCATTCCTTCCACCACCACTTTAAAGCTTTTTGTCCTGTCTGTATTGTAAAAGGTCAATGGAATTTTTGCATTCACTCCTGCAACATTAATATCAGGTTTCCAATAAAGGGTCAGCCGCTGATCTGGCTTGTCATTATTTTTTGCCGGGACTTTATAATCCGGCGAATAAAACTCTTTGATGACCGTATAGCCGTTATATCGCAATACTTCTCCCGCCGAAGGGATAGAAGCAAAAAGATCTTCTCCCTTTTTCATATAGATTGCTAATGCGCCACCTGCACCTCCACCAGTGGAGCCTACAAAATTGCTATAAACTCTAACCATTGCTATTTGTGAGGGGGGAATGAAGGCTACTGTGCTTGCGTCCGTTAATATTTCATCCAGGAAAATATCCATTCCCTGGTTACCTAACGAACTGATCGATGCCATTTGACGATAATAAACAGACCATTCGCCACTATCGTTTCGTTGAGCAACTAAACCAGGAACCCGTGCCTCTAAAAAATCAAAGATGTTCTGGTAGGTAACTGCATCATCTGTGTTCGTCAGGTCAAATGTTCTTCTTGACTCACCTGAAAAGGCTCCTGAAGTATATTTTCCTTCCAGTTCTTGTAACGGGCTCTTCTTCAGACTTTTTATGACAACTTCTGACAAGACCAGCCCATTTGCCTTTATAAAGGCTGTATACTCTTCATTCAATTTGCGCTGAAATTCTTTTGTCGAGATTTTATCGCCAGATAATACTATCTCCTGTTGATCAACCAGAGGCAAAAGATAAGAACGACTTAATGAATCTGCGGCGGGTTTTATATCCACAAACCTGCTTTTCTTCCCCCGGATATCACTGAATAATACACTGGCCTTTCCAAAAAAGATCAATGAATCAACCCTGTATCTTCCGTTTGCATCTGTTTTTACCAGCTGGACATTTTTGCTGGAATCGGCTGCCACAATATATACCAACAAGTCTTTTTCCGCAAAAGGCTTTTTAGTGCCTTCCAGGTTCACCTGCCCTGACAAAGTAATATATCCCTGGTCTTTGTACTCGTTAACAGGTAATGTACCTTTTATCAGTTGCTCCCATTTGAACCTTCTCCAGCCGTTTGTCATCATCAAAAGGTCCGCTGCATATTTGACTGAGTCGTTGCCCGAAGAAAAATAATAGGCAGGATTATGAACATAGCCTTTGAGATCAGAGGTAAGTAACAGGGATGAATAGATATCTTGTTCCCTGTATAAACGGCTTTCGAAAGCTGCATCGGTAACGGCTACTGAAAAATTACCTTTCACCGTGTCTGTAAATGCCAGCGTGAAATGATTTTTTCCCCTGCTATTTATATTAATAGTATCAGTTACCAACTGGGCGGATTGGACATATTCTTTATTATCAATAAAGCTCAGCCGTTCAGCTAATGGCAGACCATCTTTATTAAAAACAGTGATATGTAAAATACCCGAAGAAAGATTATCGGTTTTGATCAGCCCGCTGAGTGCCGCCGCCCCTTCTTTCAGGGGTTGTTTAAAGACAACATTGTGCTGCATCTGCCCGAGTATATAAGCAGAACTAAAGACAGGGTCATTTTTAGGCTGGAAGATTTCGAAATGTATGCCATCATCTCCTGTCAGCAGCCGGAAAACAACTCCTTTATCCATCACTCCGGGCAGCTCATATTTCTGCCCGGAAGCATCATTTTCCAGTTGCACATAATAGCCAGCTTTTTCCGCTGTACTGATATCGATCATTCCCATGCCATCATGGTAAGAGCTGAAATCAGTTATTGTCTCTCCTTTTTTGTTCTTTAATACACCCTTCACAGCCACAGGCATTCCATCTTCAGCAGTAGCTTTAAAAGCAATGGTATTGGGCTGACCCACCACAAAATTTCCTCCTTCCGGGAAGAAATCAACCCGGATTTTCGAAGAAGCAGAAATTACGGGCTTTAAGTTTTGTTCCTTGCCTGTAATATTTATTAGTCTTTTAAAAACAAAATCAGGATCATGATTCAGCATAGTGGCTGTGTAGGCACGAATCATGTACTTTCCCGCAGGTAAAGTATCCGGCAAATCCAGCTGGCCCCGGGAAACAGCAAGTACTACCGGAAATGTGTTGCGCAAAACAATGGCTGACTTTTCGTTCAGCAACTCCACAAACAGGTTGCTGCTTCGGTCATACGGCAGAAATTCTGCATACTGATAGGCTTTGAACCATATTGTCTGACCTGCGAGATATTCATCCCGGTCGCAATGCAGGTATAACTTTTCCACCGGGTTCCGGGCCGCCCATTGTTTTAATTTGTCGTCAGGAGATTGTGCCAAAAGCAGAACGGGGAGGCTCAGAATAACCGTTAACAACGTTTTCCTTTCCATTGATTGAAGGTTCAGCTATGAAATTAATCCCTGCAGGCCGAAAGACAAAAAAAGCACTGCTTAAATAAGGTTAATTCCCCTGCCGGGACACGGTGAAACGCTATTGGAAAAGCAAGAGGATATGTGTATTTTGTGTACCCTATATCATATTCTATGAAGCCAGTATTTACTTCACTTTTATTGATCCTGCTGCTCCCGGGCTGCAAAAAAACAGTTGAAAATATCCAGCAGGACCTGGTAATCAAAGCTATGACCGATGGGCAATGGAAGATCACCAGCTTTACCCGGAACAGCAATAATATCACTTCCAGCTTTTCAACATATAAATTTCAATACTACAGCAATAAAACTGTTGATGCCATCAATAATGGTACGGTAGAAAAAACCGGCACCTGGGACGGGAATGCCTCTACGATGACCACTTCTGCCAACTTTATTAATGCTTCCAGCCCTCTTGACCTGATCAATGGTAACTGGCATATAGACCGTAACAGCTGGACTTATGTGGAAGCCACACAGACCGATGGCACAGAAACTAAAACCATGCGTCTTGATAAACTGTAGCCCCTTATCAGCTATTTTTGTTGAAATCTTCCGCACCCTTATTTTTTAAACATTCAGGCAACATAGCTGTCGAAATTATTTCTTTGATTGTAGAAAAGTCAGCAATTAAACCTGTAACAGCCAGATAGGAATAATTTTTGTATTGTATTTGTTCTACAGTTGCAGGGAAAACTATTAAAACTGCCCGATTTTGAGACTTGTGTTGCGGAAGCACTTTACTAAGCTGATTGCTTTACTGATATTCATTTTATTAGGCTCATTTATTCATGCACAAATCCCCGTTGCCAATTTTACCGGCACACCTTTGTCAGGTTGCTCCCCTCTTATTGTCAATTTCCAGGATCTTTCCGGTGGTAATCCCACTTCCTGGAGCTGGGATTTTGGGAACGGAAATACATCAACATTGCAAAACCCAACGGCCAGTTATTTTACTCCCGGCACCTACACGGTCCAGTTAACTGTTACCAATGCCAGTGGATCCAATACCCTGACCCGGGCACAGTATATAACAGTTTATGAAAACCCGGTTGTCAATTTCTCTGCCAACAATACCAGTGGTTGTTTTCCTTTACGGGTTCAGTTCACCGACCTTTCCACTGCTGGCGCTGGTAATATAAATGTGAGCTGGAACTGGGATTTTGGAAATGGCAGTACATCTTCTTTGCAGAATCCTTTTGTCACTTATACCACAGCCGGGCTATTTACAGTTACGCTGAGGGTTACCAACGATAAAGGTTGCACCAGGACCATCAGCCGCCCCGCTTATATTGCCGTTACCCCGGGCGTATCTGCCAGTTTCTTTCATTCTCAACCCACTGTATGCAGTGCTCCCGCTGTTATCAATTTTACCAACCTGTCAACCGGCCCCGGTGTATTAAGTTATCAATGGGATTTTGGAGATGCAGGCACATCAACTGTGCAAAACCCTTCTCATACTTATACTGCTAATGGATCTTATATCGTTACATTAATAACTTCCAGCAGTGCCGGATGTGTAGATACATTCCGAACCGCAGTACCCATCATTATTGGGGGATTCAATACCTCTTTTACTGTTCCGGCTAGCGTTTGTGTTAATGAAATAGTTCCCTTTGTAAATATGTCAACGCCGGTACCGGTAAGCAGCAGTTGGTCGTTCGGAGACGGAGGCACCGCTAATGGCCTCAATGCAACTTATGTTTATACAGCCCCGGGGTCATATACGGTTTGGTTATATAACACTTATTCAAACTGTACCGACTCTGTTTCGCAAACAGTTATTGTAAACTCCAGGCCAGCAGCCAATTTTAGTGCACCGGTTACATCCCGTTGTGAACCATCTCTCACTGTTAATTTCCAGGATCTTTCTGCAGGCGCTGTAAGCTGGCAATGGGATTTTGGGGATGGATCGCCAGCATCATCAGTACAAAACCCGATACATACCTATACTGGTTATGGCATCTATAATGTATCACTTATTGTTACTAATGCAGCAGGTTGCACAGATACAATCGTTAGACCTGCTTATATACGGGTGCAAAGGGCCACTATTGCTGTAAATGGTTTACCGGTCCGGGGTTGTGTTCCCTATACGATCTCTCCCGTGCCTGTAATCAATTCAGTTGATGCTGTTATTTCTTATGAATGGGATTTTGGAGATGGGATTGGTACCTCCACATTGCCTAATCCTAATTATACTTACACCATACAAGGGACATATACCGTACGGCTCATCATTACGACAAGTACCGGTTGCAGGGATACTCTATTATTACCAGGCGCTGTAAGAGTAGGCACAAAACCAGCTGCTGATTTTTCAGCTTCACCAATCCCTGTTTGTGCCCGTCAACCGGTTAATTTCCTGGATGCTACTACCCCTGTTGCCGATGAATGGCAATGGAATTTTGGCGACGGAGGTACATCGCTTCTGCAAAACCCAACCCATAATTATAGCGATACTGGCTATTTTTCTGTCACACTGATTGCAACTAATAACGGATGTGCTGATACTGTTGTAAGGTCTAATTATATCTATGTATTTCCCCCCATAGCTTCATTCAATACCACTCCGGATTGCATTAACAGGTTGCGATTTAGTTTTACAGATTTATCAATTGTAAATCCTACACTGACGCCGCTTAGCTGGGAGTGGAACTTTGGCGACGGCAGCCCTTTGGTAACTATACAAAATCCTGTTCATACTTTCCCGGGTTTAGGTTCTTACCAGGTACGGCTAATAGTAAGAAACGGAAACTGTGCTGATACTACTACCAGAACAATCAGGGTAATAAATGAAGCCCCTGATTTTACAGCAAATCTCACTAATACCTGCAAACCGGCTACAGTAACTTTCTCTGCTGCTAATGTTACTGCTTCAAGTATTACCAATTATTTCTGGAGTTTCGGGGATGGGATTCAGCAAAATACCGCTTCCGGCACAATTGCTCATTATTATACAAACTCCGGTACATATAACATACGGCTTATCATTACCGATGTAAATGGATGCCGGGATACAGTAATCAGAAATAGTTATATTCGTATTAACGGCCCACTTACTAATTTTTCTGCTACAAATATTGCCGGTTGTACCGGGCTGACAACAACATTCAATGACCTCTCCACCACAGACGGTTTAAATAATATTATAAATTGGGAATGGAATTTTGGCGACGGTGTTATTCAGAATTTCAGCAGCCCTCCTTTCCAGCATATATATACTGCGCCCGGCACTTATTCTGTTAAGCTGAAGATTACTGATGCAGCCGGTTGTATGGACAGCACAATACTTAATAATCTCGTTACTGCAACTGATCCTGTTCCTGACTTTGTTTCTGCTGATACGCTTACCTGTCCCGGCGCCACTGTAAATTTCACTAATACTACAATAGCCACCGGCTTCAGCAGTCAATGGGATTTTGGAGATGGCAATACATCTGCCCTGACTTCCCCAACTAATATTTATACAACAACCGGGTTATATAATGTTAAACTCCGTATCATAGATGCTGCCGGTTGCACAGATTCAACGACCAAAAATGTTTATATCCGGGTAGATACCCCTGCTGCCAATTTTACTGCCAGTGATACAGCGGGAGGATGTACCCCATTGGAAATTCAATTCACTAATACATCAACATTCTATACGGCTGTCTTATGGGATTTTGGGACAGGGCAGGGTACTTCTCCTTTACGTGACCCTGTACATTATTACTCTGCTCCCGGCACCTATGTTGTAAAGCTCCTGGTAACAAGCCCCGGAGGTTGTCTTGATTCTGCTTTTCAAACAATAACTGTTTTTGATACTACAGGTGCACGGCTGAATTATACTCCCATCAACGGGTGTAAACCACTTTCTATTGGTATGAATGTGATAAGTACAGTTGCAGGAGGCTCGTATTTCTGGGATTTTGGTGATGGGAACATCCTTAGCAATACCTCGCCCAATGTGAACCATATTTATACCTCATACGGCACCTTTGTTCCCAAAGTAATTCTGCGGGATCCTGCAGGTTGTTTAATTCCGCTTGAGGGAATTGATACGCTACTTGTCAGCGGAGCTGATCCTAATTTCGGTGTGAATCAAACTCTTTTTTGTGACAGTGGATTTGTAAACTTCAGCGACTCCACCACTTTTAATGATCCGGTCATCAGTTATAACTGGTCATTTGGAGATGGCAGCACATCCTCTTTACAAAACCCGGTTCACCAATATACATCACCCGGATTATATACGGTGTCACTTGATGTGCAAACACAAAGTGGTTGCCGCGACACCGCTACCAGGCAACAGATCGTAAAAGTGGTGCAAAGCCCTCTGATTGCCATTACCGGTGATAACGAAATCTGTATTAATGAATCCATTTTGCATACCGGTGTATTTTTGCGAACAGATACTTCTGCCGTGTCATGGCAATGGATCTTTCCCAATGGTAATACCTCTTCCCTGCAAAACCCTTTGTTACAATTTTACAATACAGCAGGCAGCTTTATCGTAACCAGCATTGCTACTAACAGCAGTGGTTGTGCCGATACCACTACACAAACAATAACTGTTCACCCATTACCAACTGTTACGTTGCCCGGACAAATGACAGTGCAGTCTGGCTTCCCGGTCACTATTCCTGCCACTTATTCGCCCAATACAATCAACTGGCAATGGTCGCCTGCTGCCGGTTTAAGTTGCACCAACTGCCCAAGTCCGGATGCCGGGCCAAAATTCAATACAAACTATACTGTATTGTTTACGGATGCAAATGGATGCCGGAATACGGGTACAGTTGAAGTGGTTGTTATTTGTAAAGATGCGAACCTCTTTATTCCAAATACTTTCTCTCCGAATGGGGATGGCAGTAATGATATCTTTTATCCGAGAGGAAAAGGGTTATTCAGTGTAAAAGTGTTGCGCATTTTCAACCGCTGGGGTGAAGTGGTTTTTGAAAGACAGAATTTCCAGCCCAACGATCCGTTGGCCGGCTGGAACGGAACCTATAAAGGAAAGAAACCACAGGCCGATGTATACGTTTACCAGGCTGAAGTATTTTGTGATAATGGCGATACTATTAAATTAAATGGAAACATTTCTTTAATACTCTGATGCTGAAAATAAAATCAACGATATTATTTCTTTTATCAGCTATCCTGTTATTAAATACCGTAGTGTATGCCCAGGATATTCATTTCTCTCAATTTTTTGAAGCTCCGTTGCTGCGTAATCCGTCATTGGCAGGGATCTTTTCAGGAGATGTGAGAGTACAGGCAGTTTACAGAGACCAGTGGAATAGTGTGACCAATGCGTACCGCACCGTTTCGCTGAACGGAGAATATAAAATGCCTGTTGGAAAGGGTGATGATTTCGTTACCATGGGTATGCAGTTACTGCATGATCGTGCCGGTACTATCGGCTGGACCTCCACCCATATTTTGCCGGCCCTGAACTATCACAAAGCTTTAAGCAGTGACCGCAACAGGTACTTGTCATTGGGCTTTATGGGAGGTATGGTGCAAAGAGGTTTTGATCGGTCCAAAATGACAACTAACTCACAATACGACGGCGGTGGTGATGGGGAGACCTTTCAAACCGCCTCATATATTTATCTTGATGGCAGCGTGGGTCTGAGTTATAATTCAAGTATTAATGACAACCCGGACAATAATTTTTTTATTGGCGCCGCTTATCACCATTTCAACAGGCCTTCTTATTCCTTTTACAGGAATCCTAATATTGAATTATACCCCAAATGGATGTATTCTGGTGGTATAAAACTTGGCGTTACTGATTATGCCTATGTAACCTTGCAGGCAGATCATTCAAGACAAGGTGCTTTTAGTGAAACTGTAGCTGGCGGTATGTATGGATTGAAATTGGGCGGAGACCCTGATAAACCTGATTATACCGTTCATGCCGGTGCATTTCTCCGCTGGAACGATGCCCTGATTCCTGTTATTAAAATTGACTACGTTCCTTTTTCAGTAGCACTTAGCTATGATATCAACATTTCCAGGTTAAAACCTTCCAGTTATGGCAGAGGTGGTCTGGAATTATCGGTATCGTATATTGGATTTCTTGAACGGTTTAACCGGTCAGCACTCAATTCTACACTATGCCCGAGATTTTAAGTAATAGAAACTGTAACCTTTTTCACCAAAGTTTGTTGATGTATTCAAACAGTTAGAGGACCATTAAAATAGATAAGACGTTATGAAAATTGAAGTTGGACAAGCAGCACCAGGTTTCACTTTATTTGACAGTGAAAAAAAGGAAGTAAGCCTGGCTGAGCAAAAAGGTAAAAACATATTATTACTCTTTTTCCCCCTAGCTTTCACCAGCGTCTGCACCAAAGAATTGTGCGAAGTAAGAGACTCAATCAGTATTTATAATAATGTCAATGCCACCGTTTTTGGCATCTCCACTGACTCACTTTATACCCTCGCCAAATTCAAACAGGAACAAAACCTGAATTTTTCCTTGCTCAGTGATTATAATAAAGAAACAGCCCAATCCTATGGTTCTTTATACGAAACCTTTGGCTTTGGTATGAAAGGAGTGGCTAAACGTTCTGCTTTTGTAATCGATAAAGAGGGTTTTGTCCGTTATGCAGAAGTATTGGAAAATGCCGGTGAAGTACCTGATTTTACAGCCATCCGCGCAATACTGGCCAAACTGGGCTAAATTTCAGTTAAAATTCTTCTGCCTGACCCTTGCAGGTAGCTGATTCACAATTGATAATATTTTTTACGGGAAATACCTTGTATAAGTTAGAAAAAGGCTCTATTATTGAGAAATAAAAGTAAATTTGTTTCGTTGAAGCGAATTCTACCCATACTATCCTTTATTCTTTTGACAGCTATCACTTCAGGTGCGCAAATAGCCCGTACAGCCCCTGCCTCTGAGACGGCTGAAAAAGTGAAATTATACCCCAACCCGGCTACTTCTTATATCACCTTTGATTTACAAGGCAATTACCAGAAAGGTATGTCTGTTCAGGTATTCCATATGCTGGGTAAAAAAATGTTTGAGAG
>APMI01098654.1_pt1 | contig 10435 bp, 10 predicted proteins | sample 667938 | NCBI WGS metagenome assembly APMI01 (sample SAMN01084076, study PRJNA167559) | wastewater metagenome | biome: Wastewater | place: Denmark: Ejby Moelle, Odense | collected 2011-11-28
GGATAACTCTACTTCACTTCGCTCACAATAGAGCTACTGAGGCGGAGGAGTTCGATTTCGGCGAGTTTGACGTTGAAAGCCGCTTCAATCATGCGTGATTCCGTGGCAACGGCGTTACGTTGCGCTTCGCGGAATTCGATGGCCGTTGAGTTTCCAAATTTGTAGCGTTCAAAAGCCAAATCTACGTTTTGACGCGCTATTTTTAGGTTTTTCTCCTCAAAACCAAACAGTTGAAGGCTATTTTGGTAGCTGTTGTACGTACGCTCAAGGGCCGACAACAACTGGTTTTTCAAATCTGCTTCTTGGTATTCGGTAATGATGGTGTTGACCTTGGCGTTTTGCTCGCGGCGGCGTTGGTTATAGCCGTCGTAAATCGGCACGTTGAGGCGCACTCCGTAATTTAACACCCGCGACTGCCCTTTTTGGGCTCCAAAACCCGCTTCGTTATTGAACGAGGTATAATTATAACCCGTCACCAAATCCACCTGCGGGTATTTGGTTGATTTGACTTCTTTTTCGTTGATTTTTGCCAACGTACGGCTTTGAGCTGCCGCCAACAAATTGGGGTTTTCGGTCAGTTTTTGCTTCAAATCGGCTAAGGACAAATCATTACGAAAAACGATGGTATCCATGACCGAAAACTTGGTTTCAAAATCGCGGAACAGCAAAGCGTTGAGGTTCACATTGGCGTTTTGAATCACCTGCTGCTGCGCCAACACCGCCGCTTGATCTTGGTTGTAGTCCACCTGCGCGGCCAAGTATTCCGATTTTGACGTTGTTCCTACTTCATAATTTGCTTTGGCAAGTTCTTGGCGCGTCGCCGAAATATCCAACGCATTTTGGAGTGCTTTGAGGCGTTGTTTTTGGCGAATGATTTCGTAATACGCATTAGCCACTTGCGAAACGGTGTTCTGAATTGCAATTTGAACGTTGGTTTTACCCAACTTTTCAAACTCTTTCAAACGGTCGGCGGCGGCAAACATCCCCATCCCGTCGTAGAGTGTCCACACCATGGTCACCCCCGCGTTGTTGTTGCGGTTATCAATTCCGCTCTGCACCAACGGCTCACGGATATTGTTAAAAAACGATTGGTTGATGCTGTTATGGGTAAAGTTTAGGAGAGCCGTTCCCGATACCACGGGCAACATCCCCGCATTTCCTCGGGTGTTGTCATTATGGGCAATGGCCTCCCGACTTTGAACCACTTTAATGGAATAGCTTTTTTCGAGTGCGGTAGAAACGGCGTTTTCGAGCGTCATTAGCTCTTGGGAAGACGAATCCAACGATAAACAAAAAACGATGGGGAACGCAAGAAAAAAGTATTTCATACCAGCAAAAACGAAATTAGTGGGCTTTTATGTAGGGCAAACTGCCATTCTTTCGATAACAGAAATGGCAGAAAGTTCGTTTAATGGATTGCGATAAAACTTTCGCACTGCTTCAAAAATAGCTTTTTAAAGCGTAGCTTTAGGCACAGTTTAACCCTGACACGATGAAAAACTACTTTTACGCGCTCTGTGCCGCCTTTTTAGCGGCATGTTCAGGCCAGAAGAAAGCCGACCTAATTGTTTATAATGCAGTGGTCTATACCGTCGATTCGACCTTCTCCAAAGCCTCCGCTTTTGCCGTTAAAGATGGCAAATTTGTGGCCGTGGGTGATTCGGCCACCGTCTTTGCTCAATTCCAGTCCGACTCCCTCGTCGATGCCCAAGGAAAACCCGTTTACCCTGGCCTATACGACGCCCACGCCCACTTCTACGGCCTCGGCCAAATGCTCGACCAAGCCGATTTGGTGGACACGCAGTCGCCCGAAGAAATTATCGAACGCCTCAAAAAATACCAAGCCGAACACCCTGACGCCGTGTGGATTATTGGCCGTGGATGGGACCAAAACGATTGGCCCGTGAAGGAATTTCCGACCAAAGACATCTTAGACAAAGCCTTTCCCAATAATCCTGTCTATTTGACCCGCATCGACGGGCACGCGGGTTGGGTCAATTCCAAAGCTTTACAATTGGCCAAAATCACCGCTGAAACAAAAGCAGAAGGTGGCTTGGTGGTTTTGAAAAATGGTCAACCGACGGGCGTGCTCATCGACCGCGCCCAGCAGCTTGTTCGCGCTCTCAATCCTACACCCACCAAAGAAGATATTACATCGAAACTTCTAAAAGCACAAGCGATGTGTTTCCAGTACGGCCTCACCAACGTCGGCGACGCGGGGTTGTCGCCTGATGTTATCGACCACATTGATAGCCTCCAGAAAGCTGGAACGCTCAAAATTCGATTGTATCCGATGGTGAGTGTCAGTCAAGAAAACATCGAAAAGATGCTCAAAAAGGGCATTTACGTCTCTGACCGATTGAACGTTCGTTCGTTTAAGATTTACGCCGATGGCGCGTTGGGCTCGCGCGGGGCTTGTTTGCTCAAACCTTACAGCGACGCTCCCGAAACAACGGGTTTTCTGCTTTTTAGCCCCACCGAACTTGAAAAATGGATTTCTCAATTGGCCAATAGCGAGTTTCAGGCCAATACGCACTGCATCGGGGATTCGTCTAACCGCCTGATACTAAACCTCTACGCGAAGTATTTGAAAGGAAAAAATAACCGCCGTTGGCGGATTGAACACGCCCAAATCGTGGACGCAGCCGATGTAGCTAAGTTTGGCGATTATTCGATTTTACCCTCCGCCCAACCTACGTACGCACGCTACCTCCGACATGTACTGGGCGGGGCAGCGCTTGGGCAAAGACCGCAAAAAAAATGGGTACATTTTCAAAACTTTGATGGAGCAAAACCACAAAATTGCGCTGGGAACCGATTTTCCCGTGGAGGCCGTTTCGCCTTTTTATACCTTCCATTCGGCCGTGTATCGGCAAGATGCCAAGGGCTTTCCTGCGGGAGGCTACCAAGTAGAAAATGCCCTGACGCGTGAACAAACGCTACGCGGAATGACGATTTGGTCGGCCTACGGTAATTTTGAAGAAAATCGCCTCGGCAGCATCGAAGTAGGCAAAGCGGCCGATTTTGTTATCCTAGAAAAAGACCTGATGACCGCCCCCGCCAACGAACTCCGTGAGCTAAAAGTAAACAAAACCTACGTAGCAGGCGAAAAGGTTTTTGAACGAAAATAACAGGCTGGAAGCCTACAAAAAAGGGGTACGAGGCAAAATCTCGTACCCCTTTTTTTATTTTATTTTTTGTTAAAATATTGCAATTACAACTACAAACTAAGATATTTGGAGTACCATTTTCAGCGTTATCTCAACACTCCATCTATCTATGCAGCCACGCGACTTTCTATCTCTTATTTTTTATCAAAAACTACCATTTCAAACCATGAAAACGCTCCAAAAAAAATCACGCCACTGCAAGTCGTTTGCAGTGACAACTCCTAACATTGTATCGTTGATCAACAACGGCCACCGCCCAAACGCCCGCAAGCAAGTAGGCACCACAAAAACCACCGTTTCTTTTTTGAAAAACATTACTTTCTTTCTTTCATTTTTAATCCTTGGGTTTGGGAGTGAACTCAAGGCGCAGGAAAGCCCCAAATGGGAAATTGGAACTGATTTACTTTGGTTGGTCGGTAAAAATTCCTTGCCCGATTATTCGCTTTTTTCGAGATGGCATTATAACCCCAACAGGGCCTTGAGAATTAGAATTGGTACAGATGTCCAAACCAACCCTATACGCCCTCGCAAAGTTTTCAAAGCTAATTTTATGATTCGTTTAGGTCATGAATGGAGCAAGCAAATAGCTAAAAAAACAGACTTATTTGGGGGGCTGGAGGCTCATTATCAAAAAGATGAAATTCAATCGTGGTTAATTCCTGCACCTCAAGCATTGCCTTTTTATTTCCCCGATTATAGCTGGCAAATTGGGGGTGTTGCTTTTATTGGATGTCGATACTTTATCAATCGTAACTTTTCCTTTTCTGTGGAGTCTAGCATAAAAGGTGCTCATCGAGTTTATGGATTAAATTCTTATTCTGGTGGCTTAGTTCTTGTGACCCCTGACAACTTTGTGTTAGAAGGTGGGGCCTTAAAATTCTTATATCAAACCCCAATTAAAGGTGCGGTATTTGAAATTAAGCCGATTCAGGTTCTTAATTTCTCTTATCATTTTTAAATAATTTAATTCTTGATAGCGCGAGCATCCCGATAGTGCGAGCATACTGCTCGTACTTACCATTCACAGGCTTCTAGCCATCTTCACATAACTGGCTGGAAGCCTGCGAATAAGCGGCACGAGGCAAAACCTCGCGCCATCAAGGAGTAATCGTATAAAATGGAATAAAAGATGGGATAGAAATAAAACGAATCACACTTAATTAACTAGCCAATGATACGTACAAAGTCTATCATTTCACTCTTTCTCCTTATTGCTACTTCTTGCTCTGTATTTCAGGACATTGGACCAAGCAAATATTCATGGGGTTCGTTTTCGGCCAAAATAAACGGGAAAGTATGGGGGGAAAGTTATTCTGGAGGATTTCAAGAGATTCGAGGCGATACTTTTCAAGGAGGCAACGCTGAAAATCAATGTCCAGAAGAGAGTCATTCAATCAGTTTCGATTGGTTTAATAAACAAGGATTCCACCGTGAAAATCTTATTTTAAGGAAAATACCTTTACTTTCTGGAAAACATCAAGTAATCCCTAATCCATCGAAATGTAAAATGACAGATCCTATCTATGCCATGTTTTATACATCTACTGACGATGGGGATGTACTGGGGGATATCTACACGATTTTGCCTACACAGGATAATTTTGTTCAGATAGATAACTATGATAATTACACAAGATAACTATGATAATTACACAAAGGAAATTAAGGGGAAATTTCAGTTAACATTTGTTATTAAGAGTATCGGCGGTAATCATGTATTACCCGATACATTGCGATTAACAGAAGGTAGATTTCATACAAAAATTAAGTAGCCACCCACGATAGCGCGAGCATCCTGCTCATGCTCACCATTCACAGACTTCTAGCCTTATCCATCTTCACACAACTGGCTGGAAGCCTGCGAATAAGCGGCACGAGGCAAAACCTCGCGCCATCAAGGGTTTTTTTTGAAGATATAATTTAACCGTTTCAATCGGTCTGCGTAACACGCTAAGTACGTGGCTTTGGCGGTATTACTCAACCAAGCCTTTTGTGTCAAAGTCCTTACTTTTTCATACTCTTTTTGAAAAAACCGCAATTGTTCACGTACTCTTTTCTCGATGATTCCAAGACGGGAACCAAAAACCAAGAAATCATCAAAGGCATAAAAAGCATTGGCTTCGTAGCTATCCGTTTCGTATTCATCCTTAAAAAGTCCATCTTTCAAGGCCATGTCCGAATCGGCGAGATGTAAGCGGGTACAAATCAAGTCGTAAGCAGGGCTTAAAACAAAATCACCATCGAGGGTTTCAAGAATCGAAAAATTTTTGAGGTGAGCATCTCCGTTTGAGAATAGGTAGTTGAACAAAATCAATCGAAAAAAACGCTCTATTCCGATCCGATAAGCGGGCAAATAGTCTTTAATCAATTGCGCCATTTCTTCGTAACTTCCTTCGTACTTGTAGTCAGAACCTCGATTTTGCTTCGTTCGTCCCAATAAAGAAGCAAAATCTTCTTGCCGCCATTTTGAGCCATCGGGACGAAAATCAAAGCGTTTGATGAGCAATGCAGGCTCTCCGTCTTCAAAAAAAATCAATCCATTGGTGGCCGTTGAAATACCATATACTTGCTGAGCAATCTGCATTGTCAAGTGCTCATTCGCTGGAATTTCGCGGGCATTGGGTAAATCAGGAGGAATGGGTTTCAGAATGTAGGTGGATGGTTCGTTGGGCTGAGGAAGTCTTAATGTAGTACCATCGAGCACCAACCCATATTTTTCTTGCACTCCCGAAATCGATAACTGTCGGAATGTTTGCCCAAAAGCCTGAAAGGCGGTAGTTCTGATGTCTTGATGCTTGAAGCCCAAGAAAGGTGACACTCGCCTACCATCAAAAAGTAATTTTTGGGCTTTGGGGCTATAAGCATCAAAACCTGATTGCAAAGTCGATGGACAAACACTTATTTTCATACCTCAACACCTTGGTTTTGCGTTTGCGCTACTACCCGTACGGCTCCAATGGTATCTGTGTGCGCGATGGCCAACAAAAGTCCAAAATCGTCGTTTTCGTCAATTTTTAACAATCGGCATTGCAACGCTCGGTTGTATCCTTCCGACAATAGCCCATAGAAAAAGGAAAATAAATGCGTAGAGCTGAACGCTTGCGACGAAATTGGCAGAGTCAAACTCAAGGCTCGGGCATTGGGCTGGGTAATGTACCTTTCGTCATACTGAAACACATAGCCTTGCGAGGTTTCTGTGAGCGTTCCAACGGCGTCCAAATTGAGATACACGATAGCTTTTCTCATGATTTGATGGTTAATGTAAGTTCTAAACCCAATACATCCACCATTTTGCTCAGTGTTTCAAAAGATGGATTGGCAACGCCTGTTTCAATGGCAATGACGGTCCGAAGCCCCACCCCCGATAAGTCCGCTAAATCATTTTGCCGAATGCGCAGCCGTTGTCGCCGTTGCTTGATGACAACTCCTAGTTGATGCAAATCCATATTTTTTGTTGTTAAAATAGGCAATATACTGCTTATTTATAGTAAATACAAGATTTAATAATGGGTTTTCGACTAAAATAGGCAATATATTACATCTTCATAAAAACGACTAAAAGCACGCAAATAATCAGCACAAGATGCAACTTCTTGTTATTTTTGTGGAAAAACTGCACTAACCGTGACTTTCCGCAAACGAGTTTACAATACCCTTGAGTTTTCGGCCAGTGGGCGACGAGGGCTGAACTTGTACATCAACATCAGTTTGGTGTCGGTCATTGTGCTCAATTCCTTGGCCATTGTCCTACACACCGTCCCCGAAATTCGTCACAATCGCCTCTACGAACAACTTTTTCAATATTTCGAGATTTTTTCCGTCGGTATCTTCACCATCGAATACTTCCTACGGATTTGGTCGTGCGTCGAAAACCCTCGGTACCGAAGCGATTGGCGGGGGCGTTTGCAGTTTATTTTTTCGTTTTGGGCCATTGTCGATTTTCTAGGGATTTTTCCCTTTTATTTCACCCTCCTTACCTCCGACTTTGGCATCATTCGTATTTTGCGCGTCTTTCGACTCTTCCGATTGTTTCGGGTATCGCGTTATTCTCGTGCCCTCAAAATGATTCGAAACGTCTTCTACGAAACCAAAGAAGAACTGCTGATTTGTTTGTCGTTCATTGTTTTTACCCTCGTCATTTCGTCGAGTGTGATGTATTACTTAGAACACAACGCCCAACCCGAACGCTTCAAAAGCATTCCAGCTACCCTTTGGTGGGGCGTTATTACGATGACCACCACGGGTTACGGCGACATGTACCCCGTTACGGCTGCAGGAAAAGTTTTTGGGGGTGTTGTCTTAATGCTTGGTATTGCGCTTTTTGCCCTGCCAACGGGTATTGTTGCGTCGGGTTTTATGGAACAAATTCGCCGCGACAAAGGCCGCAAATATGCCCGCTGCCCCCACTGCAATGAGCTTATCGACTTGCAGGAAGTACCTCATATTCACAAACCTGACCCCAAAAAACACTGATGCGGATTGGATTTGATGCCAAACGGGCGTTCAATAATCGAACGGGCTTGGGCAATTACAGCCGTTTTGTGCTCAATGCACTACGCACTTTTGCCCCTACGCACACCTACACGGCCTATACGCCCAAAATAAAATCGGGACTGTTCGACGAATTTCCCGCGTCGCTTACCCGCACGCCTGCGTCGTCCAACGCCCTATACGGCGCTTGGTGGCGGAGTTATGGCGTGTCGTCTGATGTACAACGAGATAAGATTCAACTTTTTCACGGGCTTAGCAATGAGCTCCCTCAGGGATTGGGCAACATCAAATCAGTCGTTACAATTCACGACCTGATTTTTCTACGTTACCCGCATTTATACCCCGCCATCGACCGTTTTTTTTACCAACGTAAGTTTAAAAAAGCCTGCGCCGAAGCCGACTGCATCGTGGCCGTGAGTGAACAAACCAAACGCGACATCGTCGATTTCTATGGTACTTCGCCCGATAAAATCAGGGTCATTTACCAAGACTGCCACGAGGTTTTTCACGCTAATAACTCCATTTCGGCCTCGTCTTACAACGCAGTTCAACAAAAATACAACCTAACTCGTCCCTTTGTCTTGTGCGTCGGCACGATTGAAACCCGCAAAAACCAAGGTCAGTTGGTCAAGGCATTTGCCGAAGCTTCATTGGAGGGGGCGGAATTGATTTTGGTTGGGGGAAAAACGGCGTACCAAGCCGAAATCGAACGCTACCTAGCGCAGCACCAACCCTCGACCCAAGTACGGATTTTTAATAACGTTCCGTTTGCTGATTTACCTATCTTGTATCGGCTGGCTCGGGTGTTTGCCTACCCTTCGGTGTTTGAAGGTTTTGGTATTCCCATCGTCGAAGCGCTTCACAGCGGTGTGCCCGTGGTGGCAGCCACGGGTTCGTGTCTGGAAGAAGCGGGTGGAAAAGGTGCTTTGTACGCCGCCCCCGATGACGTTAATGAACTGGCGGCCCACCTTCAACGCCTCTGGAACGACGAGCCACTGCGCGCTCAACTTGTAGCCGACGGTCAGGCACATTTACACCAATTTTCAGCCTCTAACATTGCAACCCAACTTTCGGGATTATATGAAGAGGTAAATAAACAATAATCCGTTTTATCGTAAAATATGCAACTTCCAGCTCCCTTTATAAACCTATTGCAGGCTCAACTTGGAACCGATTACACTGATTTTGAGGCCGCTTTACAAACGCCTCCACCCGTCAGTATTCGCTACAATCCTAGAAAAACCACCGCTCCTTCGTCCCAAATCACACCTATTCCTTGGTGTTTGGAAGGTCGGTATTTGGACCAGCGTCCTGTTTTTACACTCGACCCACTTTTCCATGCGGGGGCCTATTACGTACAAGAAGCCTCGTCGATGTTGATTGGACACGCACTGCCCCAAGTGGCTAACGTGGCCAAACCGCTTCGCGTGCTCGATTTGTGCGCTGCCCCTGGCGGAAAAACCACCCTATTGACCTCTTTACTTCATCCAGACAGTTTGGTACTGGCCAACGAAGTGATTAAAAGCAGGGTGATGATTTTGAAAGAAAATGTACAAAAATGGGGTTCACCCAACGTCCACGTGAGCAACCATGACCCCGAAGATTTAGGGAAATTAGAGTCGTTTTTTGACGTTATTTTAATAGACGCTCCTTGTTCTGGCGAAGGTCTTTTTCGCAAAGACCCTGCAGCAATCAATGAGTGGTCGGAAGGAAGTGTACACGTATGTGCGGGTCGCCAGAAACGAATCGTGGACGCTGCCTTGCCTTTGCTTACTCCTGGTGGCATCTTGTTGTATTGTACCTGTACTTACAACGACAGTGAAAACCAAGGAACGGGTCAATGGCTGCTTGAGCAGGGTATGGAAGAACTCAAAATTAACGTACCCGCTGAGTGGGGAGTGGTAGAAAAAACCATTGGATACCAATGTTATCCGCACCGAGTCAAAGGCGAAGGTTTCTTTTTTTCAGTGTTTGAAAAGCCTCACGCCTTTCGTTCGGCCCAGCGCTACGATACTTTGCCCAGAAGAGGTAAAGAAGAAGGCTTCCGATCATGTAAACGTTTGACAGCAAAACAACTTCCTGAAGCCCGTAAATGGCTCGAACAACCCGATAAGTTTCATTTGTTTGTAAAACCCAACGGAGAAGTAATTGCGTTTTTAGACAGTCAATTAAATGACATTCGGATTTTGGACAATACCCTTTCGGCCAAAGGATTGGGACTTGAAATGGGAGAGTTTAAGGGAAATGATTTTATTCCGTCGCACGCCCTCGCGTTAAGCACGGCCCTCTCATCGGATATTTCTCGACTTGAGCTAACCGAAAACGAAGCACTGGTGTTTCTAAAGAAGGAAAATTTGTCGGTAGATGCTCCGCGTGGTTGGGTACTTGTGACTTACCAAAATCAGGGATTGGGCTGGGTGAAGGGGTTGGGTAATCGGGTCAATAATTACTTACCCAAAGATTGGCGGATTCGGATGGAGATTCCTGAATGATAGACATTCTAAAAAGCAAAAAGCCTCCCAGCATTGGAAGGCTTTTTGTCGGGATGGCAAGATTCGAACTTGCGACCTCCTGGTCCCAAACCAGGCGCGATGACCGGACTACGCTACATCCCGAAAAAGACTGCCCCCGAGTGACTCGGAGGCAGTTTTATAATATTGTGGCGGCTACCTACTTTTCCACATTTTATTGCAGTATCATCGGCGGAGTGGGGCTTAACTTCTCTGTTCGGAATGGGAAGAGGTGAACACCCACCCTGTAACCACCATCAAGGT
>APMI01011292.1_pt1 | contig 10434 bp, 6 predicted proteins | sample 667938 | NCBI WGS metagenome assembly APMI01 (sample SAMN01084076, study PRJNA167559) | wastewater metagenome | biome: Wastewater | place: Denmark: Ejby Moelle, Odense | collected 2011-11-28
TGCCGCCCCTGCCAAGCCCACCCGCCGCCAGCCGCCCAAGCGCGACGCGGCCCCGCCGTCCACCGCATCGCGGCTGCTGCGCACGCCGCTGTGGCTGGCGCTGACGGCGCTCATGCTGGCGCTGCTCGTGCTGGCCCTGGCCACGCACGACGTGCGAGACGCCGCCTTCACCACCAGCGGCCAGCGAGACCTCGTCGGCAATCGCGTCGGCAGCCTGGGCGCCTGGGTGTCGGACGGCCTGCTCTTCCTGTTCGGTTTCTCGACCTGGTGGCTGCCGCTGCTGGCGGTGCGCGCCTGGTTGCGCGGGCTGGCGGGCCTGCTGCGCCATGACACGCCGGAGCCGGTGCGCTGGAGCCGGCGTCTGCGCTGGTGGTGCGGCGTGCTGCTGCTGATGGCCGCCAGCTGCGCGCTGGAGTGGAGCCGCCTCTATGCCGTCGAGTCGCACCTGCCGGGGCATGCGGGCGGCCTGCTGGGCTACACCCTGGGGCCGCTGGGCATGAAGAGCCTGGGCTTTGCGGGCTCCGGTGTCGTCTGGATCGTGTTGCTGCTGACGGGCATGTCCTGGGCGCTGCGCTTCTCGTGGGGTCACGTGGCCGAGACCATCGGTGAGCGCATCGAGCAGTTGCGCGAGCAGCGCATCGAGCGCCGCGAGATCCGGGCCGACCAGAAGGCCGGCGAGCAGGCCGTCAAGGAGCGCGAGCAGGAGGTCGAGGTCGAGCGCCAGATCGAGCGCCAGGTGGAGGCCGAGCACGCGCCGCTGGTCATCGAGGTGCCGGTCGTCGAGGTGCCGCAGTCCACGCGCGTCGCCAAGGAGCGCCAGCAGACGCTGTTCGTCGACGCGGGCGACGCCAAGCTGCCACAGGTGGACCTGCTGGACGCCGCGCCGGGCCGCCAGGAAACGGTCACGCCCGAGTCTCTGGAGATGACCAGCCGCCTCATCGAGAAGAAGCTGCGCGACTTCGGCGTGGAGGTGCACGTCGTGGCCGCGTCGCCGGGCCCGGTCATCACGCGCTACGAGATCGAGCCGGCCACCGGCGTGAAGGGCTCGCAGGTCGTCAACCTCGCCAAGGACCTGGCGCGCTCGCTGAGCCTCACGTCCATCCGCGTCGTCGAGACCATCCCGGGCAAGAACTACATGGCCCTGGAGCTGCCGAACGCGCGCCGCCAGACCATCCGCCTGTCCGAGATCCTCGGCTCGCAGGTCTACGCCGATGCCGCGTCCCAGCTCACCATGGGCCTGGGCAAGGACATCGTGGGCCTGCCCGTCGTCGCCGACCTCGCCAAGATGCCCCACTGCCTGGTCGCCGGCACCACCGGCTCGGGCAAGTCGGTGGGCATCAACGCGATGATCCTCAGCCTGCTCTACAAGGCCGAGGCGCGCGACGTGCGCCTGATCCTCATCGACCCCAAGATGCTGGAGATGAGCGTCTACGAGGGCATCCCGCACCTGCTGGCACCCGTCGTGACGGACATGAAGCAGGCCGGCAATGCGCTGAACTGGTGTGTCGGCGAGATGGAGCGGCGCTACAAGCTCATGTCCAAGATGGGCGTGCGCAACCTGGCCGGCTACAACAAGAAGCTCGACGAGGCCAAGGCCAACGGCGTCAGCATCCCCAACCCCTTCGCACTGAACAACGACGACCCCGAGCCGCTGGAGCGCCTGCCGTTCATCGTCGTCGTCATCGACGAACTGGCCGACCTGATGATGGTGGTCGGCAAGAAGATCGAGGAACTGATCGCACGCCTGGCGCAGAAGGCGCGCGCGGCCGGCATCCACCTGATCCTGGCCACGCAGCGGCCGTCGGTGGACGTCATCACCGGCCTCATCAAGGCCAACATCCCGACGCGCCTGTCCTTCCAGGTCAGCAGCAAGATCGACAGCCGCACCATCCTCGACCAGATGGGCGCCGAGGCGCTGCTGGGCATGGGCGACATGCTCTACATGCCGTCGGGCACCGGCCTGCCCATCCGCGTGCACGGCGCCTTTGTCAGCGACGACGAGGTCCACCGCGTTGTGGAGTACATCAAGTCCCAGGGTGAACCCAACTACATCGAAGGCATCCTCGAAGGCGGCGTGCTCGACGACATGGGCGGCGAGGCGCCCGCGCCCGGCGAATCCGCCGGCGAGGCCGACCCCATGTACGACCAAGCCGTCGCCATCGTCCTACAGCATCGCAAGGCGTCCATCTCGCTGGTGCAGCGCCATCTGCGCATAGGCTACAACCGCGCCGCGCGGCTGCTGGAGCAGATGGAAAAGTCCGGCCTCGTGGGCGCCCTGGCATCCAACGGCAGCCGCGAGCTGATTGTTCCGAAGCGAGAAGAATGAAGAAGCTACTCATCCTCTGGACCCTGTGCGCCGCCGGCCTGGCCCACGCCGACGCGGTCGACGCACTGCGCGACTTCGCCCGCGACGTGAAGAGCGGCAAGGCCGCCTTCACGCAGACGGTCACCTCACCGGACGGCAAGCGCAAGAAGGTCTCCAGCGGCAGCTTTGAGTTCCAGCGCCCCAACCAGTTCCGCTTCGCCTACGCCAAGCCCTTCGAGCAGGTCATCGTGGCCGACGGTCGCAAGGTCTGGATCTACGACGCCGACCTCAACCAGGCCAGCTCGCGCAAGCTGGCCGATGCGCTGGGCACCACGCCCGCCGCGCTGCTGGCCGGCAGCAACCTGGAGCGCGACTTCACGCTGAAGGCCCAGCCGGCCGAGGGCGGCCTGGACTGGGTGCAGGCCAGCCCGAAGCAGGCCGAGTCGACCATCCAGTCGCTCAGGCTCGGCTTCAAGGGCCGGGAGCTGGCGGCGATGGAGATCGTCGACGGCTTCGGCCAGCGCTCTCGGCTGGACTTCAGCGCCGTGCAGGCCAATGTGCCCATCGCAGCCGAGCGCTTCCAGTTCAAGCTGCCGGCCGGGGCCGACCTGATCGAGCAGTGAGCGGCTCCCTGTTCGACGACGACGCGCCGCCGTCGGCCGCGCAGGCTGCGGGGGCGCCGCCGGTGGTGCCGCTGCCGGAGCTGCTGCGGCCGCGCCAACTGGACGAGGTCATCGGCCAGAGCCATCTGCTCGGCGAGGGCAAGCCGCTGCGGCTGGCGTTCAAGTCCGGCAAGCCGCACTCGATGATCTTCTGGGGCCCGCCCGGCGTCGGCAAGACGACGCTGGCGCGGCTGACGGCCAGCGCCTTCGGCTGCGAGTTCATCGCGCTGTCGGCCGTGCTGTCCGGCGTGAAGGACATCCGCGAGGCCGTCGAGCGCGCGCAGCAGTACGCCGCGCAGCGCAAGCGCACCATCCTGTTCGTCGACGAGATCCACCGCTTCAACAAGGCGCAGCAGGACGCGCTGCTGCCGCACGTCGAGTCGGGCCTGTTCACCTTCATCGGCGCGACCACCGAGAACCCGTCGTTCGAGGTCAACTCCGCGCTGCTGTCGCGCGCCCAGGTCTATGTGCTGAAGAGCCTCAGCGAGGACGAGCTGCGCCAGCTCGCCGCGCGCGCGCTGCACGAGGCGCTGCAGCCGATGACGCTGGACGAGGCCGCGCTGACCACGCTGGTCGGTTATGCCGACGGCGACGCGCGCCGGCTGCTGCACCTGCTGGAGCAATGCCACACGGCGGCGCTGGCGGCCGGCGTCACGGCCGTGGACGCCGCCTTCATCACGCGCTCGCTGAGCCTGAACGTGCGCCGCTTCGACAAGGGCGGCGACAACTTCTACGACCAGATCTCGGCGCTGCACAAGTCCGTGCGCGGCTCCAGCCCCGACGGCGCGCTGTACTGGCTGTGCCGCATGCTGGACGGCGGCGCCGACGCGCGATACCTGTCGCGCCGCATCGTGCGCATGGCCTGGGAAGACATCGGCCTGGCCGACCCGCGCGCGCTGCAGATCGCCAACGACGCGGCCGCCACCTTCGAGCGGTTGGGCAGCCCCGAGGGCGAGCTGGCGCTGGCGCAGGCCGTGCTGTACCTGGCCTGCGCGCCCAAGAGCAACGCCGGCTACAACGCCTACAACGCCGCGCGCGCCTTCGTGAAGCAGGACGGCAGCCGCGAGGTGCCGGTGCACCTGCGCAACGCGCCCACCCGGCTGATGAAGGAACTGGGCTACGGCCACGAGTACCGTTATGCCCACGACGAGCCGCATGCCTATGCGGCCGGCGAGACCTACCTGCCCGACGGCATGCCCGAGCCCGGCTGGTACCAGCCGGTGCCGCGCGGGCTGGAGGTGAAGATCGCCGAGAAGCTGGCCTTCCTGCGCCGGCTGGACGACGAGGCCGGCGACCCGCCGGCCGAGTCGCCCTGACCGCGCCCGTCAGGCGATCGTCACCACCAGCTCTGCGGTGTAGCCGCTCGTCGCGTCGCCGCTGATGCTGGCCATCTGGTAGGTGGTGCCGTCGCTGAACACGTTGTCTGCGGCAAAGCTGGTCACCGACGTGTTCTGGCCCTTGGTGTAGAGGGACGTGGCGTAGACCGCCTGCGTGGTGGCCTGCGGAAAGGCCAGTTGCGACGTTGCCGTGGCGGTGACGTTCAGGTTGTTGTTCAGGTAGACCTGGAAGTGCACGTGCGTGATGCGCCCGGCATACCAGCCCGGGTAGATGGTCGTGAACGTGACCTGGCCGCTGCTGTCGGTGACCTGGATGCCGCGCAGGTAGGTCAGCCCGGCCTGGCCCGCGTTGTTCGAGACGTTGTAGCCCGAGTAGAGCCCATCCTTGTCGCAGTGCCAGATGTAGACGGCCGCCCCGCTGACCGGCGCGCAGCCTGCGCTGAGGTCCTGGATGGTGAGCTTGATCTTCAGCGGCACGCCGGTCTTGCTCTCGCGGATGTCGCTGCGCACCATGGCCGTGTTCGACAGGATGGCCAGCAAGGGGTAGGGGCCTTCGGTCTCGGTCGGGGTCAGTGTGCAGGTGCCGGTGCTGGCTCGCGTGGCCAGCACGGTGTAGGTGCGCGTGGTGACGCCATCTTCGGCCGTGACGACGATGGACAGCGTGGCCGTGGCGCCCGCCGTGAGCGGGATGGACGGCGAGGTGCCGCCGCTGGCGACCGTGTTGCCGTTGACCTGCACCTTGGCGGCCGAGCTGCTGGCTGTCAGCGTCACGGTGATGCTGGTGACGGTGTTGGCGATGGCTGCGTTGTAGCTGGTTGTTGCCGCAGCGAAGGCCGGCGACAGGCTGCCGGACGACAGCGTCAAGGCGGACAGGCTGGCATCGCTGGAGACGGTCGCCGCCGCCCGTGTGACGGTGAGGGTCGTCGTGCTGGTGGTGGCAAGGTCTTCGGCCGTCACCACCACGGTGAGCGTGTTGCTGCCGACAGCCAGCGCGATGCCTGCGGACGCGCTGCCGTTGGTCACCGCCATGCCGTTCACCGTGATCGTCGACGCGGCCACGGTGGCCGTTGGCGTGACGGTCAAGCTGGCCACGCTGTTGGCGACCGAGGCGGTGTAGCTGCGCGTGCCTGAAGCGAACGTCGGGCTCAGCGTGCCGGCGGACAGCAGCAAGCCGCTGAGGGTCGCGTCGCCGGACACCGAGGCGGCGGCGCGGGTGACCGCCACCGTGTAGTTGCGCGTGGTGCTGCCGTCCTGGGCCGTCACCTGCACCGTGATCGTCGTCGTGCCTACGGCCAGCGACAGCGCCCCGCTGGCCGCGCCACTGGCGGTGGTGACGCCCCCGACGCGCAGCGTCGCCGTGCTGCTGGCCGTCGTGGCGGTCAGGGTCAGGCTGCTGACGCCGTTGGCGACGCCCACCGAATAGGACAGCGTGCCCGCCGCGAACGCGGGCGAGAGCGTGCCGGCCGACAGGCTGAGCGCCGACAGGCTGGCGTCCGAAGAGGCCGCCAGGGCTGCCCGCGTCACGATGACGGTGTAGGTGCGGCTGCTGCCGTTCGCGGCGCTGACCACCACCGACACCGTGTTGCTGCCGACGTTGAGCGCGACGCTGCCGCTGGCTGCGCCGCTCGTGACCGCCGTGCCGTTGACCTGGATGGTCGCGCCGCTGTCCGCAGCGGTCGGCGTCAGCGTGAGCGTGGCCGTCGAGTTGCTCACCGAGGCCGTGTAGTTGAGCGTGTCACTCGCGAAGGCCGGGGACAGCGTGCCGCTGGACAGGCTGAGCCCCAGCAGCGTTGCGTTGCCGCTGGTGGTGCTGGAGCCGCCGCCGCAGGCCTGCAGTGTCAGTGCGCCCAGCATGCTCAGTGCACCCAGGGCCTGGCGCCTGGCGGGGCGGGCGGTGGAAGGAGGGGTGGTGGTCATCGGCGAGCCTGCGGTCATGTGGGGATGGGGCGCAGCATGGCTCGCGAAGCTATCCGGCATTTGTGAGCTTTGTGTCGGGCCCGACATGAAGCGCACCCTTCCCGGACGCATGGAACAATCTCCGCTTTGGTGTCCCGGAGGCGGTCCGATGGCATGGTGGAGAGGCGCTGCAATCTGGCTGGCCGTGCTGGCCTGGCTGATCCCTGCGGCCGCAGCGGGCGGCGCCGAGGGAGGGACGCTCAGCCGCGTGCGCGAGACCGGCGTCATCGTCATCGGCTACCGACCCGCCTCGCTGCCGTTCTCCTATCTCGACGCGCAGCTCAGGCCCACGGGGTACTCGGTCGAGCTCTGCGAGCGCGTCATTGCGGCGGTGCGCGAGAAGTTGCAGCTGCCCGACCTGGAGGTGCGCCGCGTCGAGGTGGCGTCGGCCACCCGCATGCCGCTGGTCATCAACGGCACGCTGGACATGGAGTGCGGCATCACCACGCACACCGCCGAGCGGGCTCGCAATCAGGCCTTCTCGCTGACCATCTTCGTGGCCGAGACGCGCTTGCTGACACGCGCCGGCGAGCGCGTGCAGAGCCTGGCCGACCTGCGCGGCCGGCCGGTCGCGTCCACCATCGGCACCACCAGCATCCAGCACCTGGCCAAGGTCAACGAGCAGCAGAACCTGGGCATCCGCATCCTCGGCGGCCTGGACGACCCCGAGGGCTTCCAGTTGCTGAAGAGCGGCCGAGCGGCGGCCTTCCTGATGGACGACGTGGTGCTGCGCAGCCTGCTCGCGCAGCAGGGCCCGGGCGCGGACGACTACCGCCTCTCCGACCAGACGCTGACCATCGAGCCCTACGCCATCGGCCTGCGCCGTGGCGACCCGCAGTTCAAGGCGCTGGTCGACGAGGTGCTGGCCGGCCTGTACCGCAGCGGCGAGATCCACGCGATCTACCGTCGCTGGTTCGAGTCGCCGCTGCCGTCGCAGGGGCTGAACCTGAAGCTGCCGATGAGCGCGGCCTTCCGCCGCGTGATCGCGAACCCGACGGATTCGCCGGATCCCGAGCGCTACCGGTGATCTAACGCCGCAGGCTGTGGTACAGCCAGGCGCCTTCCAAGCCGGTGAGGACGAGGAAGGCAAGCCCCAGCGGCATCATCGACTGATCCATGACGGACCAGTAGATGCCCGCTGCAGCGCCCCCCAGTCCCACGACATGCGCACACATGCTGACGGCGAAGTTGTCAAACGGGTTCTTGCGCTTCTCGGGGCGGAACTTCATGGGCGCCCTCCTGACGGACCACTCTAGCGGAATGCATCTAACACGATGCCGTGCCGATGCAGCTTGTCGTACAGCGTCTTGCGCGGCGTGCCCAGCAGCTCCATCGCGGCGGGCACCTTGCCCTGGGTGCGGCGCAGCGCCTGCTCGATCAAGGCCTTCTCGACGACGTCCATCTGCTTGGCCAGCGGCAGGCTGGGCAGGGCCTGCAGCGCGGCCTGGGGGTCGAGGTCGTCCAGCGCCAGCACGAAGCGGTCGGCCGCGTTGCGGATCTCGCGCACGTTGCCGGGCCAGTCGTGGGCCATCAGCTCGCGCAGTTTCTCCGGCGTCAGCTCCGGCGCGGCGCGCTCGTAGCGGGCGCAGGCCTGGGCGACGAAGTGCTGGAACAGCAGCGGCACGTCCTCGCGGCGCTCACGCAAGGGCGGCAGCGTGAGGGTGGCGATGTTGAGGCGGTAGTAGAGGTCGCTGCGGAACTGCCCTGAGGCGGACTGCTCCTTCAGGTCGGACTTGCTGGCCGCGATGAAGCGCACGTTGACCGGCAGCTCGTCGTTGGAGCCCAGGCGCTCCACGCGCCGCTCCTGCAGCACGCGCAGCAGCTTGATCTGCAGCGCGATGGGCATGGTCTCGATCTCGTCCAGCAGCAGCGTGCCGCCGTTGGCGTGCTCGATCTTGCCGATGCGGCGCTTGGCGGCGCTGGTGAACGAGCCGGGCTCGTGGCCGAACAGCTCGCTCTCGAACAGCGCCTCGGGCAGGCCGCCGCAGTTGATGGCGACGAAATGGCGGTCGCGGCGTGCGCTCTGGTCGTGCAGGCAGCGCGCCACCAGCTCCTTGCCGGTGCCGGTCTCGCCGACGATGAGCACGTCGGCCGAGGTGCCGGCCAGGTTCAGCACCTGGCGGCGCAGCTGTTGCATGGCGGGCGACTGGCCCAGCAGCGCGGCCTCGATGCCGCTGGCGCGCTGCAGCTGGGCGCGCAGCTCGTTGGCCGAGTGGCGCAGCGTGCGCAGGTCCAGCGCACGGCGGGCCACGTCCAGCAGCCGCTCGGGCGCGAAGGGCTTCTCGATGAAATCGTAGGCACCCGCGCGCATGGCCTGCACGGCCATGGTCACGTCGCCGTGCGCGGTGATCAGGATGACCGGGATGGCCGGGTCGGTGGCCTGCACGTGCGCGAGCAGCGCGCGGCCATCCATGCCGGGCAGGCGCACGTCGGTGATGACGATGATCTGCGCGCCGGGCTGGATGTGGGGCAGGGCCTCTTCGGCGCTGCGGCAGGGCACGACGGCCAGGCCTTCCAGCTCCAGGGTCTGGGTGAGGCTGACCCGCACCGGCAGGTCGTCCTCGACGAACACGACCTTGTAGCCCTCAAACATCGCCAGACTCCCGTGCTGCTGCTTCCCAGGTTTCGACCGCGAGGTCGAATTCGAAACTCATGCCCTGCGCCAGGCGCTCCGCGCGCAGCGTGCCGCCGAACTCATGCACGATCTTGGCCGAGATCACCAGGCCCAGGCCCAGCCCCTCTCCGGCCGGCTTGGTCGTGAAGAAGGGCTCGAAGAGGTGCGGCAACTGGTGGTCGGCGACACCCGCGCCGCTGTCCTGCACCTGCACCAGCACGCGTCGCCCGCCGTCCTGTGCGACGGCCCGCACGCACAGCCGGCGCTCAGGCTCCTGCTGCATGGCGTCGATGGCATTGCCGAACAGGTTGACCAGCACCTGCTCCAGCCGGTTGGCCTCGGCGCGCACGCGCAGGCCCGTGGGCACGTCGACCTCGACCTCCAGGTCCAGCGCGCGGCTGCGGTGCTCCAGCAGCAACAGCGCGTTGCGCACGCAGCCCAGCAGCGGCGCGGTGCCGGCCACCTGCTCGTCGGCCTTGCGCGCAAAGCTCTTGAGCTGGCTGGTGATGCGGCTCATGCGCTCCACCATGTCGTCCATGATCTGCAGGTTGGCGCTGACGGCATCGTGGCGGCCACTTTCCAGCAGCCGGATGGAGTTGCGCGCCAGCGCGCGCAGCGCCGTCAGCGGCTGGTTGATCTCGTGCGACAGCCCCGCCGACATCTGGCCCAGCACGGCCAGCTTGCTGGCCTGCAGCAGCTCGCCCTCGGTCTTCAGGCGCTGGGCGATCTGGGTCTTGAGCGCGGCGTTGCTCTGGCGCAGCTCGGTGGTCCGGCTGTCCACCAGCTGCTCCAGCTGGGCGTGGGTCTGGCGCAGCGCGGCCTGGGCCTGGGTGAGCTGGCGCAGCGCCCGCCGGCGCGAGGCCAGGTACAGCACCAGCAGCCCCGCGCTGGCGCCGAAGGCCGCGCCACCCCAGGCGGCGTACTGGGCACGCTGCCTCACCTCGGTCAGGTCGGACAGCGCGACCAGCCGCAGCCCCAGCGGCACGAGCTGCCGCTGCTGGGCCAGCATGGGCTTGGCTCCCGGCAGCGGGAGGCGCACCTGCTGGTCCTGGTGCACCTCCAGCGAGGCCGGCAGGTCGAGATCGGGGCCGATGGCCTGGGGGTAGCGCGCGCTGGCCTGCAGGGCCTGGCGGCGCGACGGGTCGGCATGGTCCAGCACGGCGTACTTCCAGGCCTGGACGGAACTCATGATGACGACGTCCTGGTCGTCGGCGACGAGGATGCGCTCGCCCTGGGAGCGCAGGCCCAGGTCCACCCAGGTGGCCTCCAGCGGGGCGAGGTTGAAGCGCACGACGAGGACGCCCGCCGCATGGCCGGCCTGGCGCAGCGGGTGCAGCAGGTAGAAGTCGGTGCTGCCCGTGCCGGGGTCGGCGGCGAAGAAGTGGGCGCGCCCCTGGGCCAGGGCTTCGGCGAGACGTGCCGGCGGCGTCAAGGCCTCGCTGGCGGCGAGCACCTCGCCCTGCGGCCCTGCGACGAAGATCTGGTGGGTGCCGGCACGCACGTTGACCCGGGCCAGCATGCGGCTGGCCGCGCGGCGGGCCTGCTCGTCCCCGGGGGCCT
>APMI01016196.1_pt1 | contig 10433 bp, 13 predicted proteins | sample 667938 | NCBI WGS metagenome assembly APMI01 (sample SAMN01084076, study PRJNA167559) | wastewater metagenome | biome: Wastewater | place: Denmark: Ejby Moelle, Odense | collected 2011-11-28
GCCAGGTGATGCTCGGCGCGGCGATAGGTATAGTGATCGATAAACTGATCAACCGGCACACTACTGAGCGCAACCGTCGGGACGCGCATAGCGTTGAAAATATCACTCACCACAATAGCGTTCATAATGGTCGCGAGCATACCGGCGTTATGGGCAGTCACCTCACCGATACCATGCCCAGCCAGCTGCGCCCCACGCGCGTAGTTGCCACCACCCACCATCACAACCACCTGTGTGCCGCTTGTCAGCAATGGCCGTATCTGATCGGCGATCCACTTCACCCGCTCAGCGTCAACACCGCCCTGTAGATTGCCCTGTAATTGTTCCCCTGAAAGTTTGAGTAGAATACGCTTATACATACCTCTAGTATAGCACCGGTTATCGCGGGGCAGCAAAGTCAGTACACCCCTGGTGACGTATTGACAAAGTAGACCTTTTTTGATATAATATAATCATACGGGACCAGCTTGTCACATCCCACCCTTCACGGGGTGTATTTTTTATGGTATAAATAATACGAAGATTCCTTCGAGCATTGGAGCAGCATGGAGCCTCCCGTGATTATCGCGATCATCATCGTCTTGATTATCGTCGCCGTCGTCATCGCCCGCCTTCGTCGGCACGAGCGCCACCGCAGCAAAAGTGATGCCGGAGACACTGTCGGCGACATCCTCGATGCCATCACAGATATCTTCGACTAGCGCAGGTGCGCACCAACCCCTCTTCGGAGGGGCATTTTTATTTTTACTCGCTACACACATTGACTTCTTTGCTGTTTCTTATATAGTGTATTTAGCTCGTCCACGCCTCTGTCGGGATGAGGCCAATATCGCACATTAAGGAGAAACCGTGGCAACTGTCGCAGCAATGGTACAAAATGGAAGTCTGCCTATTGACGCGAGGGCAGTGGAAGACGCCCATGAATACGCTATGGCGACACGGGCCGTCGCGCTTCAGCTGGAGCGCATGCAGGCCATTCACGACTGGATGGCAACGCTGCCCTGGTGGCGCCGACGTGAGTTTCGCGTTTACCAGTGTGACAGCAGCCCCACTAGTCGGCTTATCACACTGTCGCGTCGACTCCGGTGGAAAGTTCAGGAAAATCTGGGCCGAGACTGTTTTGTGTATACATCCGACTCTATCAAGGGACTACAGGTGATCAGCAAAATACCCGTAGCCTTAATCGACGAGCGGCTGGCGGCATTTGTGCGCGAGTATAGGCTCGAGCAGTATGTGATCACGCCACAGGACGCCTAACACCGTCGCCCCGGGTACAAAGTAGTGATATCGCTAGACTGACGGGAGGCCCTCCTGTCAGTCTAGCGCACAACCCCAAGTGCAATCCGCCCTCCGACGAGGGCTATTTTTTTATATTTATCATAATTTGATTTATATTATTAATAATGCTATAAATATATTTGATTGCGTAGCGTGTTGCGCAAAGTATACCTACAACAAGGGAGTGCCACGTGCTAGATTATCTGCCATGGCTCATCAACATGTCCGGCCTCGAGTACTGGGGTGACGGTATCGTCGTTGGCGTTTCGATCGCCGCTATCATTGTTACAACCTTCTGGCTCGGATTCCTGGCACTCGACGCAGACTATGAAAACTACCTCGGCATAAAGCGCCTTTGTGGTGTTGCCGCTATCCTCGTTGCTACCTTTTGCATGCTCTCAGGCATCAAGTCATACGGGATAGCGTCCGATCGCTATGACTACCAGGGCTCATATCTGGATTCAACGAGGAGCACAGTAGACAGTATGGCAATTGCCATCCGACAGCCAGGTGAAAATGCATCGCTACTCAAGGATAGGCATGGGCCAATCGAGGTCACTGTCGCGACCAAGGGTAGCAAGGGATCTGTGTCGCTCAATACCTACCTGTGCCGTGCCACGGAATGCCTAGGGCTAACGGTTGGTCAGTCTCTCGACTGGCTCGTCTACCGGCCCTCCTATGGTGCGTCCAGCTGGTACCTCCTGCCCTCCGGTGCATCACGCTAGCACACCCCAGCCCCTCTACGGAGGGGCTTTTCAAAACCAATTGAAGAGGGGTGGGTATCGCACAGTGTACGACACCCACCCCTGGGTACGGAGAGAGCCGGGCTAGCCAAACACCTCGACAGCCCACTGTTCGAGCAGGAAGTCCTCGAACGGGCTGTCGTGTAGGGCTGTCCCGACCAGCACACTCAGCCAGCCAACAGCTTCGTAGACCTGGCGCGGCGTGTCGACGTCGATTCCGTCCTCAGTGGCGTAGGCGGTGGCGTTCAGCGCGTCGCGCGCAATGACCTCTGCCAGCTTGGCCGACAGATCGATGGTCGTGCCGCTGGGCACATGACTCTGCAAAAACTGCTGCAGACTTTTGGCGGCTTCGGTGATGCTCATTCGCTTGGTCAGGTCCACCTGTGCTCCTTCGGGTGCGCATCTCATCCTTGTGATGAGAAGTTATAATACAATTTATACTTTACTTTTATATTATTGTCAAGTTCATCGAAAGTATTGACATTTATTTTATTATTTGCCATAATAAGTTTCAAGATCAACAGCTACTGATCGAGAGGGCTCCCAAGTGGAGTCTTTTCATCTGCTCGCTGTGCGATCATTAACAACCTACCGAAGCAAAGACTCGACCCCACGGAAAGGGGGAGCAATGAAGCGCATCCTCATGGCAGCGCTAACGCTAGTCGGCCTGCTCCTTACCACCGCCCCGGCCCGTGCGGCCGATGTGGTAGATGAGGCTATCGCCACCCTGCAAACCACGTCTGTGTACGTGGCCAAGGGTGCGGAGAAGACCGACACCAACAGCGCGGCGATCATACAGGGCTACCTGAGGCAGGGAGATCACATCGTGATTGTCCTCTTGCCGAAGGGCGCGACCAAGCTGACCAACGACGAGATCGCCAGCAAGGTGCTCGACTCCCTTGCGGAGCACAGCATCCTCGGCCTCTACTCGAATGGTCAGCTGAGTGCGTACTCCCGCCGGCCGTCACTCAGCCAACTCGATGTCAGCGACATGATGGCCCGGGCTTCCCAGGTCAACATGAACCTGCCCGTCGAGAGCATGACGACCTTCACGAAGCTCGTCCATCAGTACCAGGCCGCCCACCCCGAGCCAACCCCCACGGTCAATACGACCGCGGGCAATTCGGGCCCGGGCACCGGCCTACTGATTGTGATTGGTATCGGCATGGTGTGCGCAATCGGCGGTGTCTCGCTGGTAGTTTATGGCAGCAGCCGCACGCGGCGTGCAGCCACCGACGACACCAGCGCACCCAGCGAAATCCGCCAGTTCACCGAACTGGCCGACCAGCTGGCTGAAGACGTCGCCAAGGTCGCCAACATCCGAGACCGCGAAAACATGCGTGTGATGCTAGACACCCTCCGCGATGTCGTCGCCAAGACGCGTCGCAAGCGACCCCAGGTCGCCGTGGTGACCGCCAGCAACCTGGCGGAACAGCTGAACATCATGCGCACGATCGTGGGGGGCTACCTGGACGACCAGGAGTATCCCAATTTGCGCGGAGCCCAGGAGCGTCTTTCTGGCTATAGCAACGCCTTCGCCAACTTCCGCCACTTCGCGGAAGAGCGCATGGCCGAGCTGCTGGCAGAGAATTACGATGCCTTGCAGTTTGAGATCAACCGGTGGCGTCCAATGGACGACAACGATGTTCCGAGCTCGCTCAACCTCTCTGCGGACAACCGTCCGTGGAGCAACCCGCAAGACCGAAAGTGAAGGAGAACCCCATGAAGTTCCAGAAGGCTCTCGGCGCGACTCTGGCCATCATCGGCCTGGGCACGGCCCTCACCATCAGCGCCTGCACGTCGACGCCTCGTGCGACGACGAGCGACATGGGCGCCTACACCATGGGCACCGGGTACGATGGTGCGGACGCAAACGTCCACAACATCTACTACCCAGGACAGAAGTTCGACAAGTCTGCCCAGGAGAACGTGTTCTACTTCCCTCTGAATGCGAGGAACATCGTCCTTAAGTCGGGGAGCACTGACAAACTCGCCAACGGCGAGAGCGTCTCGTCGGTGAGTACTTACACGAGCACCGGAACCCAGGTGAACGTCCCAGTCCGTATGGACTGGACGCTAAACCAGGACCCCAAGGTGCTCAAGGAGGTGTTCATCCCGCTGTGCAAGAAGTACAACTGTGCGTCGACTGACGTCAACGCACGGAACGAGAACTTCTCCTCACAGGGATGGACGCTCGGTTTCCTTGGCGAGAATGCCACACCTACCTTCATCGAGGCCGTCAAGACCATCATTCGGTCTCAGGATGACACCGTATGGAATGACCAAAGCAAGAAGGATGCGCTGAACCAGGCTATCTCGGCTGAGTTCATGGATGCATTCCACGCCAACACCGGTTCCACCGCCGATCTGTTCTGCGGCTCAGGTGATGCGTCTGGCTGGTCGGGTGCTATCGGCACCTCGACGTTCAAGTGCGGCCCGGTCCGCATCACACTCGGCGACATCGTGCCCGCTGACACCGGCCTCCTGGACATCCAGGCCCGGCAGGCGAAGGCGGATGCCGAGAAGATCGCGAACCAGAAGACCCTCGATGCCGCCCGCGCTAAGTACGGCAACAGTGCCGAGACTGTGCTGGGAGACATCGACCGCATTGCTGCCTGCAAGGCGGCCGGAGTGATCTGCATCTTCGGTGCGACCAACGTTGGGGTGAACGTCACCCCACCCGCGACCAAGTAGTCGCAACCAGGGTCGTCCCCCGTTTGGATTCATCCAAGCGGAGGGACGGCCCCTCTTTTTATTCCACTGTATTTGATATATGATTGATTTTCTGATATAATAATATATAGGTAGAACTTCTCGAGAAGGAGATGGGTAATGTTTAGTATCCTCAAGATTGCCGTCATCAGGTGCTGGCTTGACATACTACTTGCCGCACTCGGCATGGCAGCGTGGCTTTTCAGTATCCACTACGCCGAGCAGCTGCTCGGTGGCAGTAGTGTGGGCGGCTTCATTGCCGACGCCATCCTGCTGACTGTCGCGATCACGCTTGGTGTCATTGCACTCGACCGCACGGCATACGCCATCGTGTATGAGCCAAGACAACTCGTCGTCACACTGACCGGCAGCCAATTCACCACAAGGGGAAGCAGCGTGCGCTACGCGTACCGCTTCGACAACGACGGGTTGGTGCATGTACCAACCGACGCAGGCAAGCGCCTCTACGCTGGCGGCCAGATGTCATTCTGGTATCGGCCGATCGACGTCATCAACTGCCACAGGACAACGATCTACGGACTCCCATGGGGGTTCGAGTTCCCCGATTCATGAGGGCTACCCGCCGCTCCAAGCCTACGAACCGTAGGCGAGGGGCGGCGCTTCATTTTGCGCTATACTATACATATGAAACTCTACTCGTGGAACGTCAACGGTATTCGCGCCGTACTAAATAAAGGTGAGTTCCAAAAATTCATCGCCGCCCATGACCCTGATATTTTGTGCCTACAAGAAACCAAAGCCAACCGCGACCAAGTTGAAGTGGATTTTGAGCAATACCACGAACATTTCTTTGGCGCCGTGCGCAAAGGCTATAGCGGCACCGCCATCCTCAGTAAACAGCCCGCCATCCGCTATATCGACGGTTTATCCGACCGGCTCATCGCCCAGTTTCACCTGGCAGATGACGAGTATGGCAACCCAAACGACGAGGGCAGGGTAATCTCGGCTGAATTCGATGATTTTTGGGTCGTCACTGTTTATACCCCCAACAGCAAGCGCGACCTCAGTCGCCTCAAGCTCCGCCACGATCGCTGGGACGCAGCGTTCCTGGCCCACCTCCAATCACTCGAGGCAACCAAGCCCGTGCTAGTTTGTGGGGATTTCAACGCTGCCCACAAGGCGATCGACCTCGCGCGGCCTAAGGACAATGAAAAAAGCGCTGGATTCACGCCAGAGGAGCGCCAAGGTTTCGACAATCTCATCCAGGATGGCTTCGTCGACACCTACCGCAGCGCCTACCCCGACAAAACCGATGCCTACACCTGGTGGACCGCCTGGGGTGGCGCCCGCGCCCGCAACGTCGGCTGGCGTATCGACTACTGGCTGGCAAGTAAGGCTATTGCAGCGCAGGTCAAAAACCCCCAAATTCATGCAGATGTCATAGGTAGCGACCACTGTCCAGTGAGCATTGAGCTGTAGTCCATTCTGTAGTGTGGGTCTGCGCTTGATTTATTTCAGTATATGTGCTATAATTATATATACACCATGCAACGTCGTTGCATGCGTACCAACAACGTGAGGAAACACCATGCGTCGTACGCTCGCCGTCATCAGCCTGATCGCCGCCACCCTGGGCCTGGGTGCCTGTGGCAACCCATCCAGCAGTAGCCCCAACTCGCCCAGTCCCGCCAACGCCGACTATGTCGGCTGGCAGACGGTCGACATCAACGGCACGCAGCTGCTGTGCGTGCGACTGGGCAACGGGGCAAGTTGTGACTGGGTCAAATATCACCTCGACAGGGGTGATCTGGCCCGGCCTAGCACGACCGCAAAGTCGTAGCCGTCTCCTTCGACCCCGCATCTCCCACTACCGGAAGATGCGGGGTCGCTTCAATTTAGTGAGCAATGAGTCTCATAAATCCATCTTTCATCATGTCAGGTTGCGTGCGCCGTTGTTTAATAGCCTGCAGTATGCGATGTCGGCTATAAAATGCCCTAAACGGCACCGTATGGAGCCCGAATGACACCGGTGTATAGGCAGGAATCTTCTCGGCGTCCCCATCTGTGTGCAGATAGGTTTCACTGAGTGGCGTCAACTGTTTTGCGTGCCCAGGGTGAAGCATCGTATGCTCCGGTGGCAGCACCCACGGCTGGGACATCAAGCGAACAATATATGGCAGCACGTCTTGTGGCCGCTTGCTCGATAGCTCAACATAAAACGCCTTGTGGTCGGCCAGCTCGACTGGTGGGTGTAGATACTGGGCCACCACGCCGCTATTCGCGACCGTCGCATCGAGCAGTTCATGAACATCACCATCGTCTGTTTCTACGAGGAATGAATCGACATTCTGGATCGTCCAGGGAAGCGCACTTAGCCCATACAAGTCCCGCACCCACGACAGCTTATAGCCAGGCCGTTCCCGGAAGCTGGGTGACGCAATATAGTGTGCCGTCGTTGCCATCGCACCAAGGCCACTGTAGAGCGCGCTCAGACGCTCGATACGCGTACCGCCTACTTCCCACTGGGTCACGAGCGGCATAATGTCGACCGCTGGTGACGATTCAATAATTTTTGACGGCTGCGACAGCATGTGGCCGGCGTGTAGTTGTGTCGCGAGATCATTGCGATACCCACCGGGCAGCGGGAGTAGTACCGCGTGATGCGCCGCTGCGCTCGCATCTGCCAGCGCCTCTACGGCCGTTCGTGCCGTGCCGTCGCCACCAGCCGTCACCACAACATCACCCCAGCGTACTTTTGTTTTCAGCATGTCGGTAGTATCAGCGGGGCACGGGTAGCTGGCGAGCTCTACGACACGGTTGCCGAATCGTTCACGAATATCGTCGAGCTGCTGCACGACCGTTTCACTACGCGTGCTCACAGGGTTAGACAGCACGACCACGCGCTCAAAAGAGTTCTTACTTGTCACAGCTATCTAGTATACACCTGTATACTGATGGTATGGACACATCGTACTGGCGGCAACAAACAGCTGACAAACCACTCTTCCCCGACATTGAGTGGAGCAAGCCCGAGCAGCGCACGCAACGCGGCAGGCTGGGAATTATTGGTGGTAATAAGCTCGGCTTTGCGGGTGTCGCAGAGTGCTACCAAACCGCACTCGCTACCGGAGCGGGCGAAGTGCGCGTCCTGCTACCAGATGTGCTACGGAAAACAATCCCCGCCAGTATGACTGATGTTGTGTTTGCTGCCAGCAACCCTAGCGGTAGTCTGGCGCGCGATGCACTCAGCGACATGCAGGCCCTGGCCCACTGGAGCACTGTGCTACTCCTGTGTGGCGATGCTGGACGCAACAGCGAAACGGCTATTGTCTATGAAGACCTACTCCGCACATACCCAGGACCACTCGTCCTTACCCGCGATGCAATTGACCTAGTCAAAAATAGTAGCGAGATGCTTGTCAACCGTCCCAACACCTTGCTCGTGCTATCGTTCGCCCAGCTCCAAAAGCTATTTCAGAGTGTCTACTATCCCAAAATGTTAACCTTTAGTATGCAGCTGCTTCAGCTCGTTGAGGCCGTACACAAGTTCACCATTACATACCCCATCACACTAGCTGTGCTACACCGTGATACGCTCATTGTGGCTCATGGTGGGGAAGTGACGACCACTGCCTGGGGCAGCCCGCTCGCCATCTGGCGTGGCACTACTGCCGCCCGAGCCGCGACCTACTGGCTATGGACACCCGCTCAGCCACTTGAGGCAATCACCGCGGGTATGGTTTCGAAATTATCGTAGTATTCGCGATAGTGTAGTATGTATTGACTTTTATTATATTTATGCTATAATCAAATATAAGACGTTAATCTACCCAGAAGGGGTAACCATGTCCGTTCTTTCCACCATTAAGAACCGGCTCGACCGTGCCGCCACCCGCTTCCTGCGAGTGGTAGTCAGCCTGCTCATCGCGTGTGTCGCTATCATCGGCATTATCGCTGTCAAGCAGTACGCTGACGCTGCGCCCGCCCGCGAGGCGGCGGCCAGAGAGGCGCGCCTGCAAGCCGCGCTCGCCGACCCGAATCTCGGCCTCAACGACACGGAGAAGGTCAACGAGGTATGGCACGAGTTGCGCATATCTGGCCGAGGCTACGACCAGCCGTGGAAGCCGAGGGACTACGTCGTCCCCGAGGATCCCGACCTGCGCTGCCTGAGCGACTTGGGCCAATACCCGCTCCCCGGCGGCAACCTCAAGGAGTGTTTGCGCTCGCTTGAAACCAGCGCCTTCGGCGGCTGGCTGAGTGAGAGCTGCTTCACGGAGCCCTACGCTCGCAAGTACGGGTACGGCAACGAGAGCTGGGGTGCAAGAGGCATCGCAGCGTGCATCAACGAGAACACCAGCTCGGCGCGCCACCATCAGTTCATGGCCGCCCAGGATGCCTTTTACGGCCTCGTCACCACCCGGGCAGCGAAATTCCGGGCCGAAGTGGCCACCGCCACCTTCGCCAGCGAACGAGCCAAGGCCGAGTACATCGTTCGGCTGGCTTGCACAAGCGACCGTGTGCAGTACCTCGCTGCCGAGCAGCTGTTCGGTGAGCAAGGCTTCGACAAGTCGTCCACGGCCAGCCTATGGTACGACGCGTCGAAGCGCCGCCCAGACGGCGTAAACCAGTTCGACATCATCGTCGGCTACGTCTGCTCCATGCAGAAGTAGCCCTCCTACCACCTGGGTGTCCCAATGGTCAGCAATGACCAACTGGGATACCCGGGTGGGTTTTTTATAGTGTATAAATTATAAAATAATATTATTGTTTTTTACGCTAACTGATTGATTAAATATGCGTTTAATGTTAGCATGTTGTGTAGGCGTACCTACAAAAAAGGAGTGGTGGCATGGAGTTCTACTGGCTATCGACACCGTGGCCGCTGATTGGTTACATGGTCGCAGTTGTCTTGTCGCTGATTATTGCCGCGGAAGCGGATACTCGCAAGTCGTTTTTTAAGGTTTCCTGCACAGCATTCGTTGTCTTGGCCATCATCGGAAACATTGGGACCGCACTGTTCTCGCAGTCTGGCCCGAAGCCGCGCACTGGCAGCGCTGCACTTGCAGCTCAGAGCTTTGGGTTCGCGAGCGGATGGTCCTACCCACTCGTCATCGGCGGTACAACTGGCGGAACGTCCGGCACAGTGCGCGCGAGTGGGGGGTTGTTCTCTGCTCGGGCCGTTGCTGACCTGCAGCCGGCCACAGCCGTCACGCTGAGTTTTACCAACGGCAGTGACAGCTGGATGTTAACGGTACCTACCGACAAGATCACGTTCCATCAAAACCAAGAGGCGCCGGCGTCAATGACCATCGTCATGACGAACGCGGAGTACGGCATCAACGCGAACAGGTGGGATGACCCCATGAGCGACTGCCACTGGGGTATCTCCAACTTCGCGATCGGCTGTGTCAAGTGGCCGCTCAATACCGAGCCACAGCTCACATCGGCCGCAAAACAGCTGGGCCTGCCACCAGTCCTCGCCGGTAACATCTACCACGTTGACATCACCTTGCCACCCGATCTCTACCAGCAGGTAGCGGGTATCCGCAGGTAACGCCAACAAGCCCCCGAGACCCGGGCATACAATAGGGTCTCTTTTTATTTACCAGAGGGGCTTGCAGTAAGTGATCGGGCCGCTTAATATATCCCGTTTGCCCCTGTCTGGTGTTGTATTATACTGAGTTTTATGATATAATGATAGAAGATGCTCGTATCGTTTGATTTCGAGCAAGTTCCTAG
>APMI01033373.1_pt1 | contig 10430 bp, 9 predicted proteins | sample 667938 | NCBI WGS metagenome assembly APMI01 (sample SAMN01084076, study PRJNA167559) | wastewater metagenome | biome: Wastewater | place: Denmark: Ejby Moelle, Odense | collected 2011-11-28
ACCGGGGCGCCGGGGCGCCGGGGCGCTGCTAGATAATGACCGTGAGCGCGCGTGGCTTTATGCGCACCGAGACCACCGGCCCAATCGCCTGCATTAGTTCGCCGTCCGCTTCGTATAGCGGGGGTTCGCCAAACTCGAGGGTGAACGCCGCACCACGCTGCACCGCGACATGGCGCGACCCCACGTGGGTGCCGCGGGTGGCGCGCGCGAACAGGGGAAGGCGCGCCAGCGATGGCACGTCGCCGATGTCAATCACATCCAAGGCGCCGTCATCGAGCAATGCATCCGGCGCGATGTGAAACGCGCCGCCAAACCAATTCCCGTTCGCCACCACGGTCATGAGCCGACGCTGCGTGGCGGTGCGTTCGGCCGTCGTTCCGGTAGAGAGGGCGGCGCGAAAGCCGCCGTACTGCAACAACGCCGCAAGCGCGGCCCACACGTACGCCGCCGTGCCACTCAGGAATGGCCGTGTGCGCATGCGTTGCAGCACCTCAACGTCAAAGCCAAAGCCCGCGGCATTCACGAACGGCACGTCGTCGATATAGCCCACGTCCACGGTACGCTGGTGGCCGCGGGCAACGCGTGCTGCCATCGCACCAATATCGTGTGACGGAATTCCCAGCGTCTTCACGAAGTCGTTGCCCGTGCCCGCGGAGAAAATGGCGAGCGGAATAGGCGCTCCCACGTCGAGGAGCCCATGCGCGGCATGGTGCACCGACCCATCGCCGCCCACGACGGCGAGCATGGTCGCGCCTCGTTCGACGGCTTCGCGTGCGAGGCGTCGTTCGTCGCCACCGCGCGCCGTTTCCACGCGCCGCACCGGCAGATACGCACCTAGGGCGCGCTCCACCTCGTTCGCATGCGCGGCCGCGCGCCCTTGGCCGGCCGCGGGATTGACGAGCAGTGTGAGCACAGTGGATGAGAGAAAGGATCGAATAGGCACCGCGTGATGCGCGGCACCGATCACGTGACGGAATCTGCGCGTCGGGGTGAGCGACGTCACGGACGACAGCGGCCCGTCCACACAACTTACCATCGTTGCTTGACGACGTATCCGCTCAGCCCGGAGTGATGCCATGACGCAGTGCACCTTTTTGTCGAACCCCACGCGTGCCGCGCTCGCGGTCGTGACGGTTGTTGCCTTATCCGCCTGTAGCGACGGCACCGCGCCCGGCGCTGACGGACAGGTTGGCGTGGGCTTTCAGTTGGCCAGCACCAGCGCCGCCGCATCGACGGTCAGTCTCGATGGCGTGACAACGGCGAACGGCGCCACCGCCAACGCCACCGCCGATGGATTCACGATCACACGCGGATCCGACAAGATCGTGATCACGAAGGCGCAGCTGGTCGTGCGCGATGTCAAACTCAAGACCGCCGCCGCGAGCTGCAGTGACGATGACACCAGCAACGACGTGGTGTCGACGGATAGCAAGAGTGGGTCGTCAAACGGCTCACGCCACGATGACGACGATGATCTCGAATGCCCGACTATCAAGGTGGGGCCATATCTGGTTGATATGCCGGTGACCGGAGCGGACGGTGGCCGCGTGAGTGTACTGGTGCCGGAGGGCACCTACTCCAAGGTGCGGCTCACCATCCACAAGGTCTCCTTTAGCGACTCCGCCGATCTTGTGTTTCGCCAAACCAACCCGGACTTCCGCGATATCAGCGTTCGTCTGGAGGGCACGTACAATGGCAAGGCGTTCATCTTCACCAACGATGTGAACGCCCAGATTGATGTGCCGCTTACATCGCCGTTGGCCATTAAGGCGGGTGGTGACAACGTCACCGTGTCGCTCGATCTTGCGCCGTGGTTTGTGAACGCTTCCGGTGGCTTGTACAACCCGGCCGAGGCGAACGTCCCAGGCCTCGTACGCGCGAAAGTGCAGAACGCCATTCGCTTCGCCTTTCGGGCCTTCCGCGACGCAAATCGCGATGGCAAGGAAGACTAGGCGTGGCCCGTGAGCACGCATTTCACGAGACCATTCGCGTCTATCTCTCCGCCGAAGATGCGGCGCTTCTCGAACGACTGGCCATCGAGACCGGTCTGACGAAGACCGATGTGCTGCGGCGTGGGTTGCGCGCCTTGGCGCAGAAGCGCTTCGAGACGCAGCCGCTGCGGCGGTTCCTGACCGAGGCGGCGCAAGGCGACTGGCCCGCGGGTATTGCGGAGTATCCAGACGATGTGGCAGGACCGGAAGTGAACGGGTAAGGCACATCGAGTGGCTGGACCGATGGTCATGCGGAGGGGCATGGCTATCGCAGCAAGGGGGCGGACGGCATGGATGCCGTCTCGCCCCCTTGTTGTGTGTCGTCCTACCGAGCGGCCACGCTTACTTGGCCACGAGGCTCCGCAGCACGTACGGCAGGATGCCGCCATGCTTGTAGTACTGCATCTCTTCCGGCGTGTCGATGCGGCCACGCACGCTGAACGTCTTCACGCTACCGTCGTTGGCGGTGGCCTTGACCTGCAGCGTCGCGCGCGGCGTGAGCGTGTCGTCGAGCCCCACAATTTCGTAGCTCTCGAAGCCCGTCAAGCCGAGGCTCTGACGCGTCTCGCCGTTGACGAACTCGCACGGCAGCACGCCCATGCCCACCAAGTTCGAGCGATGGATGCGCTCGAAGCTTTCCGCGATCACGGCGCGGACGCCGAGCAGCATGGTGCCCTTCGCCGCCCAGTCACGCGACGAACCCGTGCCGTACTCCTTGCCCGCGATGACAATCTGCGGCACACCGGCCGACTGACGCGCCATCGACACATCGTAGATGGCCTCAGGCTCGGCGCCCGGCGCCGTGGCCGTCCACCAGCCTTCCTTGCCGCCGGTGAGTTCGTTCTTGAGGCGGATGTTCGCGAACGTACCGCGCATCATGACCTCGTGATTGCCACGACGCGCGCCGTACGAGTTGAAGTCCTTCTTCTCGACGCCCAGCGCGTTGAGGTACTTACCGGCCGGGCTCGCACCGGCAATCGAACCGGCGGGCGAGATGTGGTCGGTGGTGATGGAGTCACCGAACATGCCCAGCACCTTGGCACCCACGATGGGGCGGATGCCCGGCGGCGTCATGGTCATGCCGTCGAAGTACGGCGGGTTCTTCACGTAGGTGCTGCTGCTGTCCCACGCGTACTGGCTACCCGTCGGTGCTTCAATGGCCTGCCAGTACTTGTCGCCCTTGAAGGCGTCGGCGTACTGCGTCGTGAACTGCTCGCGCTTCACGCTCTCGAGGATCGTGTCCTCCACTTCCTGCTGCGACGGCCAGATGTCGGCGAGGAACACGGGGCCATCGGTGCCCATGCCGAGCGGCTCGGTGGCCAGATCAATGTCCATGCGGCCGGCCAACGCGTAGGCCACCACCAGCGGCGGGCTCGCGAGGTAGTTGAAGCGGGTCTGCGGGTTCACGCGGCCTTCAAAGTTGCGATTGCCCGAGAGTACCGCGGCCACGTTCAGCTTGCCCGTATCAATGGCTTCGCTGATTTCGGTGGGCAAGGGACCCGAGTTGCCGATGCACGTCGTGCAGCCGTAGCCGACCACGTTAAAGCCCAGCGCATCGAGCGAACTCATAAGGTTGGCCTTATGGAAATACTCGGTGGCCACCTTCGAGCCCGGCGCCAGCGACGTCTTCACCCAGGGCTTCGTGGTGAGGCCCTTCGCCACGGCCTTCTTGGCCAGGAGGCCCGCGGCGAGCATCACGCTCGGGTTGCTCGTGTTCGTGCAGCTGGTAATGGCCGCAATAACGACCGCGCCATCATGCAGCTCGAACTGCTGCTGCTTGTACGACACATGCTGCGCCGTGCCAATGCCCGTCGCGGCGTGCTGTGCGGCCACGGCTTCGGCGTACTTGGCCTTGCTCTCGGTGAGCGCCACGCGGTCCTGCGGACGCTTCGGGCCGGCGAGGCTGGGCACCACCGTGCTGAGGTCGAGCTCCAGCGTGTCGGTGAACACCGGGTCGGGCGTCGCGTCGGTACGGAAGAGTCCCTGGGCCTTCGTGTACGCTTCGACCAGCGCCACCTGCTCCTCACTCCGACCGGAGAGCCGCAGGTACTTGAGCGTCTCGGCGTCCACCGGGAAGAAGCCCATGGTTGCGCCGTACTCAGGAGCCATGTTGGCAATCGTCGCGCGATCGGCGAGCGCGAGGCTCGACAGACCCGTGCCGTAGAACTCGACGAACTTGCCCACGACCTTCTTCTTGCGGAGCATTTCGGTGCAGGTGAGCACCAGGTCGGTGGCCGTCGCACCCGCCGGCAGCTTGCCGTGCAGTTTGAAGCCAATGACCTCGGGAATGAGCATGCTCACCGGCTGACCCAGCATGGCCGCTTCGGCCTCAATGCCGCCAACACCCCAGCCCAGCACGCCCAGGCCGTTGATCATCGTGGTGTGCGAGTCCGTACCGACCAAGGAATCGCAGTAGGCGAGCGTCTCGCTGCCCTCGGCGGCGGTGAACACCACCTGCCCGAGGTACTCGAGATTCACCTGATGGCAGATGCCCGTGCCCGGCGGCACCGCGCGGAAATTGCGCAGGGCCGTCTGTCCCCACTTGAGGAACTGATAGCGCTCGCCGTTGCGCTCGAACTCGAGCTCGGTGTTGAGCAGGAGCGCCGCTTCGGTACCGTACTCGTCTACCTGCACCGAGTGGTCGATGACGAGATCGACCGGCTGCAGCGGGTTGATACGCGTCGGGTCGCCACCGAGGGCCACCATGGCGTCGCGCATGGCCGCGAGGTCCACCACGCAAGGCACGCCGGTGAAGTCCTGCAGGAGCACGCGCGCCGTGCGGAACGCGATTTCCTTGTCGACCGATGCCTTGACGTCCCAGCGCGCGAGCGCCTCAACGTCGGCCTTCTTTACGAAGGCGTTGTCCTCACCACGGAGCAGGTTCTCGAGGAGAACGCGCAGGGAGAAAGGGAGCGTCTTCGCGGTGCTGCCCGACAGGCCATCGAGCGCGTCGAGCCGGAAGTACGCATAGGGACGGTCGCCCACCTGCAGGGTGGCGCGGCTGCCAAACGAATTGGGATGCGACATGAAGGGGAGTGCCTGCGCGCGCCGACCCCACGGGTGGCCACGCGCGTTCGGTACGGAGCCACTCATCGCGCCGTAACGTCGCCCTTCGTGCGACGCCCGGTACCGACGAGGCTACGAGTAATATCGGTCCCTGCGCGGGATTCCGCCTGCACTTTCTCGGGCCAGCCCTCAGGCCGAGCGGTCGAGCTGGTCCTCCAGGTCGTCCCGGGCGCAGACCGGCCCAATCATGATGGCGTTTTCCGGGCAGCAGCGGGCCACCGCGCTCTCACGCGGCGAAAACTCTTGGACCGCCACCAGCGGTTCGGCCTTCCCGGCCGCGTCGAGCCGCATGAGGTCGGGGTGGCGGGCGACGCACAGGGCGCACCCGGTGCACCGGTGCTGGTCCACCTGAATGGCCATATCCTCGCGGGGAAAGATCCCGCCCGGGGCGGCCAGCAGGGCATCGAGGTGCCGGAGTGCGTCGCGGGTGGCCTCGTAGCCCACCCTGAGCAGTTCATCCACGTGGGTGAACGAAAACCAGCCAATGTGCGACACCTTGGGGCGCACGAGCAGCAGCGGCGGCGAGGTCCATCGCTCAAGGGCCGCCTGCTGCTGGTGGTGCATCATCATGGTGGCCGCGCGCATGAAAATGGACGCAAACCCCTGTTCCGCGACGCCCGCCGCCAACGGCACGTCGGCGATGCCCACGTCCACCGCGATCAAGGCATCTACCTCGAGACCGGCAATGGCGATGGGCAGATTGTCGGTGGTGCCGCCATCAATGCACACGCGGTCGCCCACCACACCCGGTGGGAAGAAGCCGGGCAGGGCACAGCTGGCGTACACCGCGTCGCGCACCGACACGTTCCGTAGCCCCGGGCGCCCAAAGACCAAGGGCACTCCCTGCTCGACATCCACCGCCGTGACCAGCAGCGGCGTGGAGAAGCGGTCGAAGGTGCCTTCATCTACCAGCTCCTCGGTGAGTGTCCGGAGCGGCGCCTCGAGGTAAATGGAGCGCGACAGCATGCGCTCCATCAGCATGCCTACGTGGTTAATCCGGAACAGGTCACGCCGGCGAAAGCGTGACGCCCGCTCGGTGAGCTGTTCCGGGGTGCGTCCGCTTGCCGCCGCTGCGGCAATCATGGCGCCGATACTCGACCCCGCGTACAGCGCCGGGGTGATGCCCGCCTCGTGCAGGGCCCGCAGGGCGCCAATATGGGCCATCCCCTTGAGCGCGCCCCCTCCTAGCACGACCCCAATGCGGGGCCAGTGTCGCGCGTTCATGCGCCAGTCATCCGAGCCGGTAGATTCACGTACATGCGTGTGCTGCTAGTGGAGGACGACGATACGCTGCGCGAGAGCGCAACGGCCTTTCTACGCGCCGCCGGGTTTGCTGTTGATCCGGCGGCTACGGGGAAGATGGCGCGCGAACTGGCGGCCGTCAGTCCGTATGATGCCGTCGTGCTCGACATTGGACTGCCGGATGCCGATGGCTATGCCTTATGCACCGAATTCCGGGCCCGTGTTCCGGCGCCGCGTGTCCTCATGGCCACCGCCCGCGATACCGTTGAAGATCGCATCGCCGGGTTGGACCTTGGCGCCGACGACTATCTCGTCAAGCCGTACGCGTTGGGCGAGCTGGTGGCGCGCGTGCGCGCTCTGCTCCGGCGTCCCGATCACGCGGCGCCCACGCTACTGCATGTCGACGATCTCGTGCTCGACCCCTCCACCCGCGAGGCGCGGCGCGGCGAACGCGCTATTGCGTTGACCACGAAGGAGTTCGCGGTGCTCGAGGTGCTCATGCGCGCGCCGGGGCGCGTGCTCACGCGTGAGTTCATTGGCGAGCATGCCTGGGATGACAACTTCGACCCCGGCAGCAACGTGATTGACGTGTACATCGCGCGGCTGCGAAAGAAGGTTGATGGGGACGGCGAGACCGCCTTGCTCTCCACGGTGCGCGGCGCCGGCTATCGACTTGGACAGCCGCCGGCCCGTCGCTCCCTTCGATGACGGGATCGGCTGCGGGCGTGGTGCGGGTGGAGGTGAATCGCCCGCGCATTCGGTTGCGCTTTACGGCGCTGTACGCCGCCACCTTGTTGGTCGTGTTGCTCTCGGCGGCAGTCATTGCCCGTTTCGCGATTCGGCGCACGCTGGAGCGAAAGTTTGAAGATTCGGTGCGGAGTTCGGCGGGGCTGGTGAGTCAGTTCTTTCGCACCGAGGTGGCGGAGTATCGCACCACCGAAGCCACGCTGCAGCACATCACGGGCGAGTTGGTCTTCGAAGATCGCTCCATCCGCATTATTCGTCCCGATGGCACCGTCTTTCGTGGCGCGCGACCACCGGGCCGTCCCGCGACGGAGGAGTTTGGGCAGATTCGCTCCGTGCGCTTCCCGCTCGACGCGTCACTCGCGCCAGGATGGATGGTGGAGATTGATGCGAATCTCTCCAATACGCACGCGCTGCAGCACCGCATCGATCGCTGGTTTGGCGTCGGCATTCCGCTCTTTGTGCTCGCCGCCGCCATCGCCGGTTGGTGGCTGACGGGACGAACCCTCCGCCCGGTTGGCGCCATGGCCGACGCGGCCGCGCGCATTGCGCCGGCCAGTGGTGCCCGCCTGCCCATCGATAATCCCGACGATGAACTCGGGCGGTTGGGGGTGCGCTTCAACGCGCTGCTCGACCGACTTGATGGTGCACTCTCGCAGCAGCGACAGTTCCTTGCCGACGCGGCGCACGAACTCCGCACGCCCATCGCGCGCATGCGAGCGCGGGTGGAAGTCTCGCAGCTCGAGCTCACGCAACACGCGGCGGCCGGCGCCACGCTTGATACCGCCCGCATGCAGACGCTCATTGCGCTCGAAGACGAATTGCGTTCGGTGTCGCAGCAGGTGGAGCAGCTGTTGCAACTCGCGCGTGCGGACGCGGCCGACGACGCCGCCCTTACACCGCTCACGCCCTGCTACCTCGATGACCTCGTAGCCGACGAGGCGCCTCGGTGGCAGCCGCCGGCGCAGCACTTGGGCATCACGCTCGACTTTGACGCACTCGAGGAGACCCCCGTACAAGGCGACGCCATGCTGCTCGGGCGGTTGCTCGGTGTGCTGGTGGACAACGCGCTACGCTACACGCGCGCCGGTGGGCACGTGCGCGTGAGCGTCCGTCCCGAGGGACGGACTGCGCGACTCGATGTCGAAGACGACGGCATTGGTGTGCCGGAGGCGGATCGGGTCCGCATCTTCGATCGGTTCTTTCGCGGTGCCGAAGCGCGCGTGAAGCGCGCCGATGGCAGTGGGTTGGGGCTCGCTATCGCCAGTTGGATTGCACGGCGGCACGGCGGTCAGATCGAGGTGGGGGACAGCGCGCTCGGAGGCGCGCGCTTCACCGTGCGGTTACCGCTGCGCTAGGCGCAGGGTACACCGCGGAGCGCACACAGCGGCGCTAACAGATGTGCGTGGGGCGCCGGTTCATGAGGACGGGGCGCTCGGGCTGCATGGCTTTGCGCCACGCGTCGCGCAACGTGCGCAGGCACTGCGCCGCCGCGACAAAGTCATGACCGTCGACGGACTCTTCGCACCACGCATAAAGCGCGTCAAAGCTGCGGGAGGCGCTGGAGTCGAGATCGAGCGCACAGCGCAACACGCTGATGGCCTCGCGGGCGCCGGCTTGGTCGAAGGCCTCGCAGGCGCGAATGGCGCGATCGTACGCCCGAACCAGTCGGGCAAGAGGATCGCTCGACGGGCGATCGGCGTCGATCACCACGGAAGTAAATGCAGGCGTCGGTACGGGCACGGCGGGTCGAGCTAAGGAAGTCTGAGAGAGCGCGCGAATCACGCGCTCGGTTGTTTCATCGGCTCGATATGCCAGCAACTTGAATGAAATACTCAACTTGCCAGTGACAAATCGCACAGGCGGACTCGGCCGTAACAAAGCGGCCCAGGCCGAAACGTCGCACAGCAGGCACAAGTGTTCACGAGGCATTCATCATGCCACGGTAGGATGTGCGCATGCGCATCGTGTTCTCCTCTCAAATTCGGCGGTCACTGCTGTTGCTGGCCGCCTGTCCGCTTGGCCTCGCGGGTCAAACGGCAGCGACCGGCGGCGCCAATGCACCGCTTGACCTCGCGGCGGCCCTTGCCGTCGCTCGGCGGAGCGGCCCGCTCTCGCAACTCGCCGTGGCGCGGCGCGACATCGCCATTGGTCGCGTTGGCGAAGCGGCGCAGTTCCCGAATCCCACGCTTGAATGGCGCCGCGAAAATTTGGGCAGCTCGTTGCAGCCCGACATCTTCGCAACGGCCTACATACCGCTCGACATTACCGGGCGACGCATTGCCCTGCGCCAGGCGCGCAGCGCGGGCACGTCGCGCGCCACTGCCGACGCCGAAGCCGAACGCCGCGATGGCGAGCTGGAAGTGGCGCGCAGCTGGTTGCGCGCCGCCTCGGCTGATGCCGGTCGCGATATCGTGCGCAAGCAGTACGAGGCGTTGCGTGAGATTGCCACGGTGGACGCGCAGCGACTGCGCGAAGGGCTCGTCTCTGAAGCGGTGGGTCTCCGTACGTCACTCGAAGCCGATCGCGCCCGCGTCGCGCTGGTGGCCGCCAACGCCGAGTTCGCGCGCGCCCGCACACAGTTGGCGCGTGTGTTGGGGCTCGACGACGCCGCATTGCCGCCGTTGGCCCCACTGAGCGCTCCGCGCATGCCGCTCGCGCCCGATTCGCTCGCGGTGCACACGCTGGCCCTGCGTATCCGTCCCGATGTGCAGGCGCGCGCATCGGCACTGCGCGAGGCCGAACGCAAGCTCGCCGCTGAACAGCGTGGCCTGTTCGGTGATCTGCAGTTGCAGGGCGGCACCAAGCAGACGAGCGGATTCATGACCGGGCAGGTGGGCGTGGGGATGCCGCTGCCACTCTTCAATCGCAACAGCGCCGCTCGTCAGCGTGCGGCCGGTGAGTTGGCCGAAGCGCGCGTGCTGCACGCCGATGTCGCGCGCGTGGTCGCTGGGTCGGTGGGGGCAAGTTGGCACACCTACGTCGACGTGCGCGCCGCCGCTGCCGATGCGTCCACTTTTGATGCGCGCGGCCGGGAAATTGCCCGCATCGCGCGCGTTGCCTACCTCGAAGGACACGCGACCCTCACGGAGCTGCTTGACGCCGAGCGCGCGGCCTCCGACGCCATGCAGGCGCATTTGCGCTGGGCCGCCGACGCCTGGCTTGCTCGACTCGAACTTGAACGCGCCATTGGCGCGCGGCTTGACGCCGACGCCCCGCTGGAGCTCCCGCTGCTTTCCTCGTTGCTGACGTCTGGGTCCTGACTATGCGCCTTGCTCACTCGCTCTTTCGTGCGGCTCCGCTCCGCGTATTGTCGGCCACGGTACTCGCGGCGGCCTGTGGTGGCGGCGACGGTGCAGCGGCGACGCCCGACGCCAAGCCAGTCGC
>APMI01044449.1_pt1 | contig 10428 bp, 9 predicted proteins | sample 667938 | NCBI WGS metagenome assembly APMI01 (sample SAMN01084076, study PRJNA167559) | wastewater metagenome | biome: Wastewater | place: Denmark: Ejby Moelle, Odense | collected 2011-11-28
CCAGAGCCGTCTATTTCGATTGATCCAGGCGAAGAAGCGCTCGACGACCCACCGCCGGGGCTGAACGGCGAAGCCGATTTGATCGGGCTTGCGCCGGACGATCTCGACGGCGATGCGGGTGGCGGTCGCGACACGCGGGCCTTGGTAGCCAGCGTCCGCGAAGACCTTCTCGATGAAGGGGAACGGGCGGCGCGAGGCGGCCAGCAGCGGGCCCGCCCCATCGCGATCCTGCACGCTGGCGGGATGGGCGAAGAGGACGAGGCCACGCCCGTCGGTATCGACGAGGGCGTGGCGCTTGCGACCCATGATCTTCTTGCCGGCGTCGTAGCCACGGGGCCCACCGGCTTCGTTCGTTTTCACGCTCTGGCTGTCGATGATGCAGGCGCTGGGCGAGGCCGGCCGACCGCTGCGTTCGCGATCGATCATCAGCAGCGCATGGTTGAGAGCCTCGAACACGCCCCCGTCTCGCCAGGCCGCAAACCAGCGATAGGCCGTGCTCTTGGGCGGAAGGTCGCTCGGCAGAAGCCGCCAGGCGACGCCTCCGCGCATGACGTAAAAGATCGCGTTGACGATCTCGCGCAGCGGCCAGGAGAGCGGCCGGCCCGTCCGCTTCGGCGCCGGTAGCAACGGCGCAATCAGCCGCCACTCCGCATCCGTCAAATCCGTTTCATATCGAAGTCCCGCGCGACTATGCTGCCGGCGAGTGGCTGGGGTCCACATCGCTCGCTCCAAGATGGCCTGAACAACCCCTTGGAATCACGAGTGCCCCAGTCGCTCAACCCTTTCGGGACGGGCTCTGATAATTGGTTATGCCAATTCAGACAACGCTTGCCATCCGCTACGCGTTCGGCTAACCTTTGGTATAACCAATAATAACATCGTAACGTTTTTATGGAGGAGACAAAGAATGCTGAAGTCCATGATTCGTGGCTTGGCCACCGCCGCTGTAATGATTGCTGCGACTGCAGCGAGTGCTCAGACCAACTTTACTCTCTCTACACCTGATCCGGACAACTCTGAGATCACTCTGGCGGCCAACAAGTTCGCCGAGCTGGTGTCGCAGAAGACAGGTGGCAAGGTCACGATCAAGGTGTTTCCAAATGGTCAGCTGTATGGCGGCGATCCCTCAGCTGCAGTGAAGCAGCTTTCAGGTGGCTCGCTCGACATGCTGCTGCTCTCGACGTCGCTTTACGCCAACTTCAATCCGAAGTTCACGGCAATCTCAGTTCCGTACCTCTTTACAGATACGGCTCAGCTCCGCACATACCTGTCCGGACCGCTGGGGCAAGAGCTGATCGCTGACCTTAACAAGATTGGTATTCAAGGCCTTGGCCTGTGGCCGCGTCCGTTCCGCCAGATGACCAATTCCCGCAAGCCGATCACGGGTCCGCAGGATCTGGCCGGCATGAAGTTTCGCGTGCCCAACAATCCGCTTTGGGTCGAGTTCTTCAAGAAGATGGGCGCTGCTCCAACCCCAATGGCCTTTGCAGAGGTTTACAATGCCCTGCAGCTGAAGGTCATTGATGGCCAGGAAAACCCGATCAACATCCCGGTCACGGCTAAGTTCTATGAAGTGCAATCCTTCGCCACCATGACGAACCATATGGCGGATGGTTGGGTGCTAGGGATCAACCCTGCTAAGTACAACGCACTCCCTGAAGACCAGAAGAAGTCTATCAAAGAAGCCGCTGTTGAGGCCGAGGCCTGGAAGGTGGAAAACGACGCTGCAGACGAGGGCAAGTCGATCGCAGCGCTGACCGAGAAGGGCATGAAGGTCGACCGCCTGACCCCTGAGCAACAGAAGGCTTTCGCGGACGTCGCCAAGGAGCTGTTTCCGACCTTCGCCAAGCTCGTGAAAGATCAGGCCTTCTTCGACCGCACCATCGCAGCCGTCAGCAAGTAGTAAGACAGTCCTACAGGGCGTCCTGGCCGCGATCCCGCGGCCAGGATCCATATGAGAGGTGAAGCCCCATGGCTCAACAACCGTCTTTGCTCGGCTGTTTCGTCAAGCTCACTGCCGACTTTGCAGCTGGCGCCACGGCAGCCGGGATCCTGATTGTGGTGGTCGTACAGATTGTAAGCCGCTTGATCGGGCAGCCTGTCTCCTGGTCTGAGGAGGCCACCCGCTTTCTCTTCGTCTGGATGGTCTTCTTGGGCCTCGCTGCAGGCTTCCGCACCGTTGAAAGTGCCCGGGTTGTGGTGTTCATCGCTGCGGCGCCAAGCCTATTCCGGCGATTGGCGGTGCCAATTTATGTGGTCTCATCCGTTCTGTTCTTCGGCATCATGGGGTGGACTGGCCTTAGCCTCGTTCGCCAGCAGATCATGATGAGCGAGGAGGCGGCGACGCTCGCCATCCCAATGTGGGTGATCGGTCTCATCATGCCCATTTCGGCAATTCTAGCTGTCCTGGCCATCGTTGAGTCGCTGAGGACGAAGCGCGACCTGATTGCGCTTCCGGAGGTTGGCGCGCCGCGGGTCGACCTCGACGAGCCTGATGTCTTTGTTTCGAAAGGACATACGCCGTGAGCATTGCGCTTCTTCTTCTCTTTCTAGGGCTGTCTGCCCTTGGCGTTCCTTTGGCAGTGGCGCTCGGCTTGGCTAGCGTGGCGGTCATTATGATGTTCACGTCCACCCCGATCGATCTCCTCTCGCAGAGCATGTTCTCGGCGATGAACTCCTTCCTGCTTGTAGCCGTGCCACTCTTCATCCTGGTCGGGCACTTCATGGAGCGGGGGCGTGTGGCCGAGCGCATCTTTGACTTCGCCGAGGCGATGGTGGGCTGGATGCCCGGCGGCCTCGGCCACGTAAACGTGGTTTCCTCCGTGATCTTCGGCGGCATCTCCGGATCGTCCGTTGCCGACATCGCGTCTGTCGGCGCGATCGAGATCAAAGCTATGGAGCGGCATGGCTTCCCCAAGAGTTACGCGGTCGGAATGACGCTCGTCACCTCGACGCTGTCCTCCATCATCCCGCCATCTATCCTGGTCGTGATCGCAGGCTCGATCGCAAACGTCTCCATCGGCACGCTGCTGGTAGCTGGCCTGATCCCAGGCTTGTTCATCGCCTTCGTGTTCATGGTATTCAACCATTTCTACGCTGTGCGCTACGGCTATAATCCACCGACTCCGTTCAATCTGCGCTTGGTCGTGACGACTGGGCTTCGCGCTATCCTGCCGATGCTGACACCGGTCATCCTGCTCGGCGGTATCGTCAATGGCTTCTTCACGCCGACGGAAGCCGCCGCCATCGCGGTGCTCTATACGATGTTTCTGTCAGTCATCGTTTATCGCTCAATTCCTCCAGCAGAGATATGGAATATCCTGGTCGAGACGGCCCGGGCCTCTGGGACGATTCTTTTCATTGCCGCGACCGCGAAGCTCGCTGCCTGGGTGTTCGCGTTCGACGGCCTGCCAGTCCAGGTCGCTAATTTCCTAGGCAGCATCAGCACCGGCCCGACCATGGCGCTGTTCCTGATCTTCCTGTTCCTCATCGTGGTTGGGATGTTCATGGATGCGATTGCGGCCATGTTCATCTTGATACCGGTGTTGCTACCTCCGGCACTGAAAATGGGCATCGACCCGATGCACTTTTTGATTGTAACCGTGATCACCCTCACGCTTGGCCTTGTCACGCCGCCGGTAGGTGTCTGTCTGTTCGCTGTGGCTCAAGTGGCGAAAATGCGGATTGAGGACGTTATCCGCGGATCTATGATCCCGGTTGGGATCCTGACCGCCGCGATCCTAGCGCTGGTCCTGTTTCCAGTTTTGACTCTGGGGCCGATCAGGCTCCTCGGGCTCTATTGACGGCCACAAGTCAAGAAAGGGCAGGGTGTATCAACATCAGGCCCTTTGCATTTCCTGGCGACGGTGGAAGCCGGTTTGTCGAGGCGGATCCTGACCTCACATGCCGCGTATAGATCGCCACAACCGACTCGCAGAAAGTGGTATCGTATGACTGAATCTCTGCCCGGTGCGCCGGCCCGCATTGTGTTCCTCGATCGAGAGACGCTCTCTCCAGAAACGCAGCTGCGGACGCTATCTTTCCCTCATGAGCTTATCACCTATGGCAAGACCGCTCCGGGCGATGTAGGCACACGCATTGCTGATGCTGATATCGTCATCACCAACAAGGCACCGGTAAGACGCGATGCCATCGCGCAGGCACCCAGGCTCAAGCTCGTCGCTGTTGCGGCCACCGGGTACGACATCATCGACGTCGCAGCCTGCCAGGAACGCGGCATTTCCGTGTGCAACATCCGCAATTATGCGGTGAACACTGTGCCCGAACACACTTTCGCGCTGATCCTCGCCCTGCGGCGCAGCATCCTAGCCTATGCGGATGCTGTTCGCCGAGGCCGATGGCAGGAGGCGGGTCAGTTCTGCTTCTTCGACTATCCAATCCGCGATCTCGCCGGCTCGACCCTCGGTATCATCGGCGATGGCGTGCTTGGTCAAGCCGTCGCCGACATCGCCCGCGGCTTCGGCATGCGAGTGCTGTTCTCCGCCTACAAGGGCTCAACCGGCATGGGTCCGCTCTACACCCCTTTCGAGGATGTGCTCCGCCAGAGCGATGTCATCACGCTGCACTCTCCGCTGATGCCATCGACCCGCAACATGATCGCCGCTCCGGAATTCGCCCTTATGGAGCGTCGGCCCCTGCTCATCAACACGGCCCGCGGAGGGCTGGTGGACGAGGCTGCCCTGGCGGATGCGCTCACAGCCGGACAAATCTCCGGCGCTGCCTTTGATGTGGTCACGGCGGAACCGCCAGCTGCGGATCACCCATTCATGCGCCTGCTGGACCGGCCCGACTTCATCCTTACGCCGCACGTAGCTTGGGCGAGCAGCGAGGCTGTCCAGGGGCTCACGGACCAGCTGTTTGAGAACATCGAGCTGTTTCGGGCCGGCAACCCAAGGAACCTAGTCGCGTAAAATTGGTACAACCAATTGATGTTTGGACTTGTACCTCAGCCTTAATTGGTATAACCAAATCTAGTCCCAGTTTCGTCGGCAACATCCGACCTGCATTAAGGAGCCTCTATGTTTCTCGGGAAAGAAGTTCGTCTGAACCGGATCGTGAATCCCAAGTCTGGCCGCATGCTCGCCATTACGGTTGACCATCCGATCACCCGCGGGGTGATGCCCGGACTCGTGGATATCCGCTCTGTTATGCGCAAGGTTGTAGCCGGCAAGCCTGACGGTATCACCATGCACAAGGGCATCGCCGAGAAGGTGTTCGCACCCTATGCCGGCCAGGCCTCAATCATCTTGAAGGCTAGTGCCTATTCCGTGCAGTACCATCCGACGTACGACACGCCCGTTGCGGACGTGGAGGAAGCGGTGCGCTTTGGCGCTGACGCTATTTCGGTGGGCTGCATCGTCGGCGGCCCCGATCAGGCCCAGCAGCTGACATTCCTTGGCAAGATCTCCAAAGAAGCAGCGTCGGCCGGCATGCCGCTTGTCGCGCACATCTATCCGAAGGGCGCTCTGATCAAGGATCAGCACGACGCTGAGGTGTTGGCCTACGCGGTGCGCGCTGGCGCCGAGCTTGGCGTCGACATCATCAAAACCATGTGGTCTGGTTCAGCCGAGAGCTTCCGCTCGGTGGTGGATGCCTGCCCGTCCATCGTGGCTCTGGCTGGTGGCGAGATGGGCGAGACTCTGGAGGACTATTTGCGCATGACCCGCCAGGCACTCGATGTTGGTATGCGCGGTGTTACCTATGGCCGCTTCGTGTGGTCTCACCCGCATACCTCCGCCGTTATCAAATCCTTGTCCGCTTTGATGCACGATGACGCCAGCGTCGAAGGAGCTCTCAAAGTTTACGAGCGCGCCCTTGAAGAAGAGAAGGATCTCCAGAAATGAAGGCAGCAGTTCTTCGCGCTCCCGACGACGTCGTCTTGCAGGATGTCGCAACCCCGTCCGCCGGACCCGGTGAGCTGATCCTGAAGGTGAGGGCCGCAACCGTGTGCGGGACAGATATCCGCATCTTGCGTGGCCGCAAAACCAAGGGCGTCCGCTTCCCGTCCATTCTCGGCCACGAGTTCGCGGGCGAGGTGGTTGAGGTAGGGGCAGGCGTCTCGCAGTTCTCCTGCGGTGACCCGGTGTCGGTTAATCCTGTCATTCCCTGCCGCAAATGCGCCTATTGCAAAACCGGCCGGGAGAATGTCTGCCAGAATCGTCAGGCCATCGGATACGAGTTCGATGGGGCTTATGCCGAGTACCTGAGGGTGCCGGCGCTGGCGCTTGATTCCGGCAACGCAGCCCGTATCCCGCAGGGGATGCCGTTCGAGGCGGCGGCTTTGGCGGAACCTCTGGCGTGCTGCATCAATGGTTTGCGCAATGTCGGCGTTGAACTCGGTGACGTGGTGGTCATCCTCGGGGCAGGGCCGATCGGGCTCATGCATGCGGCGCTTGCGCGTCGGGCCGGGGCACGCCTGGTCATCGTCAGCGAGCCCAACCAGATGCGCCGCGAGGCTGCCCTCGAGCGCGGCGTCGACATCGCCTGCGATCCGACCAAGGAGGATTTGGCAGGGGTAATCCGCGGGGTGACTGACGGTCTCGGCGCGGATGTGGCGATCCTAGCCATCGGCGTTCCGGCGCTTGCTAACGAGGCGCTGAAGCTCGTGCGCAAAGGTGGCCGCGTCAACCTCTTCGCGGGGTTCTCGGCGGGTGACATGGCGACGTTCGATGTCAATCTCGTGCACTACAACGAGATCGTCGTGACCGGAGCCAGCGCGCTGCGTCGGCAAGATTATGAGACGGCTCTCAACCTGCTCGCAGGCGGGCTCATCGATGCCAACTCGCTTGTCACCCATCGCTTCGGATTGGCAGATGCTGTCGAGGCGCTGAAGGAGGCAGAGAGTGGGCGGGCGCTTAAGGTGGCAATCCGCAATGACTGAAGCCTTCCTCGGGGTCGATGCTGGAACGAGCGGGATCAAGGTTTGTGCCTTCACGCGCGAAGGCCGCTTGGTTGCGAAGGCACACCGGGCGGTTCCCGTGGTCACACCTTATCCGCTCTGGGCCGAAATCGACCTCGACCGCTATTGGGCGGCCACCGCCGATGCTATTCGGGAGGTTGCCACCCGCGTCCCTACGATAAGCTCGATTGGGCTTGCCACAACTTGCCCGACGACCATCCTTCTCGACGAGGAGGGTCAGGCAATACGGCCGGGCATCCTTTACCTCGATGGCCGGGCCCAAGCAGGTCTTGAAAATGTGGTTGGTGCCGACGCTGAAGCAGAGGTGCAGCAGACCGGCAACCGGGCTAGCACGTCTACCTGCTGGGCAGCCAACCTGGCCTGGGTCCGTGAGAATGAACCGGGTGCTTGGGCAAAAGTGCGGCGGGTTACTATGCTTAACGGTTTCCTGGCTCGCCGGCTAAGTGTCCAGGACGGCATCGAGCCGACCCAAGCGTCTTACTCGGGTCTGATGCGTATTGCTGATCCCGAGCCGTCGTGGAGTCGCGACCTCCTAGCCAGGTGGGGACTCGATGGGGCTATCCTGCCAGAAATCAGTGGCTGTACCGATATGATCGGTCGAGTGACGGATGAAGCCTCCATCCTGACTGGAGTTCCGGCCGGCATCCCCGTAGCGCTCGGCGCTGCCGACACGGCAGCGGCTTCCTTCGCGGTTGGCCTGATGGACAGCGGCGAGGTTTTCGAGTCCGTCGGCACGTCCGGGGTCATTACCTTCTGCCTTGACCGTCCGGACTTCGAGCCGTCATTCCTGCATCGCCATCATATCGTGCCCGGCCGCTGGCTCGCCCACGGGGCAATGTCGACGCTGGGCGGTGCGTTCGGGTGGCTCAACAACAAGGTCTGGCCGGAGCTCAAGACTCTTGCCGAGCTGGAGCGCCTGGCGCAGGAGTCGGTTCCAGGAGCCAACGGTCTCTTGTTCCTGCCCTAGCGGAGGCGAGCGGCAGCTGGCTCGGGCTTCTCCTCCGACACAGCCGACAGGATATGGTTCGCGCCGTCTTTGAGGGCACGACGTTCGGCCTTCGGCAGATTCTGGAGCGGGGTTCCGCCAAATGGGGCAAGCGCCCGGAGCGCATGCTCAGTGTAGGCGGCGGAGCGCGGAACAAATTCTGGGGGCAGATGAAGGCGGACGTCCTGAAGCTCGACTATATCATGTCTGATATGCCTGATGCTGCGGCACTGGGAGCGGGCCTGCTTGGTGCCATAGCGGCAGGGCTGTTCACGGGCAGTGATGATAGGGAGCTTCCGTTGATCTCGGCCAACGCAACAGCGATCAGGCCCGGGTCCCAACGGACGATCGAGACCTACGACCGCATGTTCACGATCTTTGACGCAGCTTACCCGCAACTGTGCGACTTGATGCATGCTCTCGCAGATCGTAGTTCTGGCCCGTACGCGGATGAAGAGGCGCGGCCCCGGCTTGGGGTACGAGCCACTGGGTAAAAGGAACTACGTTTTCATATGACGGACGGCGAAGACGATATCCTTGCGCGCGTCATCGACATCGCGATGGAGCTGAGACCCGACAGCAGCGGACGGATCAAGCTTCCCACAGAGCGTGAGCTGGCCGATCAACTCGGCATCCAGCGCCCGACTCTGCGGGATAGGCTGACCGTTCTGGAGACGCTCGGGTTGCTCCAGCGCGTCCAAGGCAGCGGGACCTATCTGGCGCTGCCAAACTCGCGGTTCCTGCAGTTCTATTTCGGCGTTGCTCTGAAGCTCGGGTTCATCTCGATTGATCAGATCCAGAACGCCATGGAAATGATTGGTCGAGAAATGGCAGGAGCCGCCGCGATTCAGGCCAGCAATGCTGATCTTGAGGCCCTCGAGGATCTCATTGACCAGATCGCTGCATCAGACTCCTTGGAAGATGTGGTTGAGCTCCAGTTCGAGCTTCACGCCAGCCTCGCCAGGGCGTGCCGCAACCCTGTAATCGTCATCGTCATCGATGGCCTCTCGTCCGTCATCCGATCTGTGATTGCGAACAAGGTCAGGATCATCTCCATGGTCCGCGGTGCGTTCGAACGAAACGTCGAAGCGTACCGCGCACTCGTGCAAGCCCTAAGGGATCGCGAGCCGGAGCTCGCTCGTGAGGCTATTCAGGAGTGTTACTGGTTATGGCGTCGGGAAGAATCGAAGATTTCGATCCTCAACATCAGCGAGTGAGAGCCTCGGAAAGGCACGAGCGACAATCTCATACGTGTAGATTAGTGCTTCCCTAGTCCGCAATGTCCGTATCAACGGTAGAGTGGAACGACAATGACTGAGCCTAAGCCATGCCCAGTGTGCAGAAGCGCCGAATTAGGAATCAACTGCCTTGAATTATATGGGCAGCACGAGGCGCATTTTCTCTGCCTCAGTTGCGAGAGCGAAGTCGCACCACAAGGCCCTTTGTCAGAACCGTGCGGGACCGCAGCTGAAGCGGAGGAGGCGGCTCTTCGCGCTTGGAACGATTTCGTGTCCGGTTTTCCCGGTCACAGGCATGTAGCCTAGTTGTCGCTGATAGCCCCAACGCGCCATAACGGGTAGGGCGGTGAGTTGCTTCGCAGAGACGGCAGAATCTTGCCTTTAGGGCTTTTGGCGTTCTCAGTCGAGTTTGTTGCCAGCGCGTGCGAGATGTGCATTCAGAACACGTTCGGCCCTGAGCTGGTTCGCGTAGGCAGTTGCATTAACGACGCGCATCACGAGGCGGAGGATTGCTGTTACGAGCATGATTCTTATCCCTCTACAGAGGCGTTCAACAAGCCTCCTGTGATGGATAGATAATTCTTATGCTGCTGCGTGGTAGATAGGTCAGCACACATGACCTATGTGTTGAATGTCACCGAGATCTGACCCTTTAGGGGCAGAAGTTTTCACTGAGAGTTCTCGATGACAATCCCGGGTCAGTTCCTGGCGACAATCAACAATTCACTGATCTTCCCGTTTCGCCGCGGAGAGTGCAGCGAAACGGAAAATGCGTGTCCGACAAACGAACGTTTCGCGGCATCCACAGTTCTTGTCCGCAAACCTTGTCATGAAACGGCAAATCGGACAATGTCCGTATTCAACGGAAAAACGGACAAACCACGTCTCATGACCGCTATCGGCTATGCAAGGGTCTCCACCGGCGACCAGGACACCGCCCTGCAACTCGACGCTTTGCGCAAAGCAGGTTGTGAAAGGCTGTTCGAGGATAAGGCATCCGGCATGAAGACTGACCGACTCGGATTGGCGGAGGCGATCCGCTACGTTCGCGACGGCGACACGCTCACAGTCTGGAAGCTCGACCGCCTCGGCCGGTCGATGAAGCACCTCATCGAGATCATCACCGAACTGGAGGCCAAAGGCGTCGGCTTCCGATCCATCACCGAAAACATCGACACCACGACATCCGGCGGTCGCCTGGTCTTCCACCTGTTCGGCGCGCTGGCACAGTTCGAGCGCGATCTGATCCGGGAACGAACACGTGC
>APMI01069880.1_pt1 | contig 10428 bp, 9 predicted proteins | sample 667938 | NCBI WGS metagenome assembly APMI01 (sample SAMN01084076, study PRJNA167559) | wastewater metagenome | biome: Wastewater | place: Denmark: Ejby Moelle, Odense | collected 2011-11-28
GGGGATATGCATTTGATCACAGTCATGATCGACTTCCTGTTGGTTCTATCGGAATTTCAGTTGTGACAGCGGTCGCGCCGCGCCTTTGCGCCCGCCGGAGAATCTCCGGGGGCGCAAAGGGGCAGACCCGGGCTGCTCTTACGCTCTCTCGAAGCCGCGCGCCACCTCCCAGTCGGTGATGCGGCGGTCGTATTCTTCCTGTTCCCACTCGGCGGCGCGGACGTAGTGATCGACGACGTCGTCGCCGAAGGCCTCGCGCAGCATCTTGGAATCCTTGAGCGCCGCGGAGGCACCGCGCAGTGTCTTCGGGATCTCGCGGATATCCTTGCCGCCATAGGCATCGCCGACGAAGGGTGCTTCGAGCTCCAGCTTCTCCTCGATACCGGCGATGCCGGCGGCGATCAGGGCCGCCATGGCGAGATAGGGGTTGAGATCCGAGCCGCCGACGCGGCATTCGATGCGGATACCCTTGGTGCCCTCACCGCACAGGCGGTAGCCGGCGGTGCGGTTGTCCTTGCTCCACACCGCCTTGGTCGGCGCGAAGGTGCCGGCGACGAAGCGCTTGTAGGAGTTGATGTAGGGTGCGAGGAAATAGGTGATCTCGCTGGCATGGGCGAGCAGGCCCGCGACATAGTTCCGCATCAGGTCGGACATGCCGTATTTGGCGCCCTTGTCGAAGAACTTCGCTTCCTTGCCGTCGAGCGTCCACAGCGACTGGTGGATATGCGAGGAGGAACCGGCGGCGGAATAGTTCCACTTGGCCAGGAACGTCACGGACTTGCCGCGCTGCCAGGCGATTTCCTTGGTGGCGTTCTTGATGATCGAGTGCCGGTCGGCCATGGCGAGCGCATCGGCATAACGCACGTTGATCTCCTCCTGGCCAGCCGAGGCCTCGCCCTTGGAGTTTTCGACGGGAATGCAGGCGCCCTGCAAGCCGTTGCGCAGCGCGCGCATCACGTCCTCTTCCTTGGTCGTCTGGAAGATGTGGTAGTCCTCGTTATAGCCCGAGGCGAGACGCAGGTCCCGGTAGCCGCTTTCGCGGGCATCGTCGAAGGACTGGTCGAAGAGGAAAAATTCCAGTTCGCTCGCCATGTATGCCTTGAGGCCCATGGCCTCCAGACGCTTGACCTGCTTCTTGAGGATGGCGCGCGGCGAATGCGGGACTTCCTCGTGGGTGTGGTGGTCGAGCACGTCGCAGAGCACCAGCGCCGTGCCTTCGAGCCAGGGCAGCTTGCGCAGCGTGGCGAGATCCGGCTTCATCGTATAGTCGCCATAACCCGCGGCCCAGCTCGTCGACTTGTAGCCGGAGACGGTTTCCATCTCCATGTCGGTGGCGAGCAGATAGTTGCAGCTATGCGTCTCCTCATAGGCGCTTTCGACGAAATATTCCGCCTGGAAACGCTTGCCCATGAGGCGGCCCTGCATGTCGACGAGGCAGGCGAGAACGGTGTCGATGCGCCCCTCGGCGACATCCTTCTTCAGGTCATCGAATGTGTAGGTCATGCTCATGGTCTTTGGTCCCAGCAATGGGCGCGACATATGCCGCGCGTCGGTCGGAAAAACGAAACGGGGGCCGCGTGCGCGGCCCCCGCGCTCAAGATGCGATCAGACCTGGCCGACAGCCTTTTCGGCAGCGGCGATCTCGGCCTTGCGGCGGATGACTTCGTCGCCGATCGGCGGGCCCTTGAAGCGGCGGCTTTCGAGCCCGAACCAGATGATCGCGGTCAGGACGAGGAAGCCGACGGTGATGTAGAGCGCCCAGTCGTTCGGCGGCTGGATGCCGAGGATGAAGATCAGTGCCATGGCAATGATCGACAGGATGGCGAACAGCTTGAACACACCCTCGCCAAGGTTCCACGGCCCCATCTTGTCCCACTTCGAGGTGCCCCAGGCGAAGAAGCCAAGCGCGATCGGGATCGCGAAAGAGAAGAACAGGAAGATGACCGTGCACGAGACGACGACGGTGTAGACCGGCGTTTCGCCGATCGAGACGAGCGACGAGCCCCAGACGAACAGGACCGCGAGGATCGAGCCCGTCCAGATGGCGGCGACGGGCGTGCGGTAGCTCGGGCTGACCTTCGACAGGCCGCGCGAGAACGGCAGGCCGCCATCACGCGAGAAGGCGAAGATCATGCGCGATACCGAGGTTACGGTGGCAAGGCCGCACAGCCACTGGGCGACGAGGATGAGGAAGTAGAGCACATCCTTGAGCGCCGGGTTCACCTGCGTGTCCATCGCCCAGAAGAAGACGTTCCAGCCCTGCGCGGCGGCGGCCGTCATGCCGTCCGTCGTCGTGCCGTCGGCAAGCGTGGCGGAAGCGGGAATCATCAGCACGAAGGAGCACAGCATGATGTAGCCGAACAGCGCCGACCACAGGACGGAAGACACCATGCCGCGCGGCACGGATGTCGCCGCCTTGACGGTTTCTTCCGAAGTATGCGCCGAGGCATCATAGCCGGTGATCGTGTAGATCGGCAGCAGAAGGCCGAGCAGGAACACCCAGGTGCCCGAGTTCTCCGGCCAGACATTGCCGCCGGCCTCGCCCGAGAAATTCGAGAAGGTGAAGAGGCGGCCGATATCGTAGCTGTCGGCTGCGGCAAGGCAGACGATGGCGAGCAGAATCGACGTCGCGAAGATCAGGTAGCCGGAGAAGTCCGTCAGCTTGGCGGTGAGACCGATGCCCATGTGGTTCACGAGCGCCTGCGCGCCGGTGATGATCGCCAGGAAGATGATGCGGGTCGTCGTCGTGTCTTCGAGACCGAAATACGGCGTGCCGAACGAACCCATGAAGAAGTAGTAGGTGCCGACGTTGATGGCGCCGAGAACCGTGACGAGGCCGAGCAGGTTGAACCAGGCGGTCAACCAGCCGGTGAAACGGTTGCCGAGGATGGAACCCCAGTGATAGAGGCCACCGGCCGTTGGATAGGCCGAGCTGATCTGCGCCATGGCAACAGCGAAGACGAGGGAGACGAAGCAACCGAGTGGCCAGCCGATGCCGATCGCAGCGCCCCCCGCGCCCGATGTCGCCTGCGCCAGCGAGTTGATGCCGCCGGAGAGAATGCAAATGATCGAGAAGGATACGGCGAAGTTCGAGAACTGGCTCATGCGCCGCTCGAGTTCCTGCGCGTATCCCATGGAATGCAGGACCTGCATGTCCTCATGTTTATCGTTATCGGAATAATCTGACATGTTTTTCCCCTGTTCGACTGGTCCCTGGCGGAATTGCCGAGGGGCCGCCTGTGTCTGAGGCCCACGAAATGCGTGGGATATGCGCCGCGGACATGCCGCTCCCCGGGTCTTTTTCTTGATTATGCGGCAGGAAGGCTCTCGGTGAGCAATCCCGCCAGATAGTCGGCCACGACCCCCTGGCCGACTTCGTCTCGGATAAGGTCGTTGCGGACCTCGATCATTACATTGGGCAGGCCGTTGGCGAGGCCATGCTCCCTGAGCGTATGCGTCACGCCGTCCTCCGGCCCGTAAGGCTCGTTGCGGCGGACATTGTAGAGACCAGCCGTTTCGGCCGCTGCCAGCATGCCGTCGGCAATGCGCGTGTCGGTGTCGTGCAGGATGCCGATCTCGACCTCGCGCGGCTTGCCGAAATAGACCGGCGTGAAGCTGTGCATGGTCACGATGACCGGCGCCCTGCCCTCGGCGGCGCGGCTCTTTACGTTGCTCGCCAGCTTCTCACGGAACGGCAGATAAAGGGCTTCGGTGCGGGCATCGCGCGCCGTCTGGTCGAGGCCGGCATTGCCGGGCACATCGAAGACTTCGCTCTTTTCCGGCATGGCGGCCGGCGATTCCGGCGGGCGGTTGCAGTCATAGACCAGGCGGGAAAAACGCTGAAAAATCAAGGTCGAATCGAGGCTTTTCGCCATGCGGCGCGCAACGGCGAGCGCACCCGGATCCCAGGCGATATGGCTCGCCAGCGCCTCATCCGAGAGGCCGAGCGTACCGAGCGATTTGGGCAGAAGGCGCGAGGCGTGCTCGCAGACGAGGATGACCCGGCCGCGCGCAGACTCGTTTTCAAGGGCGACGGGGTCGCCCTCCTCTCCAGTCAGAATTCCCATAGCCTGATCCCCTCGACCGGCTTCTCGTTTTTACGCAGCCCGGAAGCAAAACCGCTTCACACTTTTGCTGGAACTGCTCTTTTCGTTATTGAAAAGAATTCTTCACGGATTTGCCGCTGTCAACGGGTCGATGAAAAAATCTCTTCAAAAAAACATTTGACTCGAATTGTGACAGCGCGTTTTATCTTGAAAAACCTCGGCAAAGACCGGGGCGCAGGGGAACAATTTGACGCTCAACCAAGCATCCATGACGGTGTCGGATGTGATCGGTGCGCATTTCGACGCGTTGACACGCGCCGAAAAGCAGCTCGCCGCATCGCTGCTCGACAATTACCCCGTCTCCGGCCTCGGCAGCATCACGACGGTCGCGGAAAACGCCGGCGTGTCGACCCCGACGGTTGCGCGCATGGTGCAGAAGCTCGGTTTCCGTGGCTTCCCGGATTTCCAGGCCCGTCTGCACCACGAGCTGGAAGCGACGCTTTCGAACCCCATCACCAAACACGACCGCTGGGCCGCCAACGCGCCCGGCACGCATATCCTCAACCGCTTCGCCGATGCGATCATGAACAACCTGCGCCAGACGCTTTCGCAGGTGGAAACCGCCGAATTCGACGGCGCGGCCGCCCTTCTGGCCGACCGTCAGCGCAGCATCTACATCATCGGCGGACGCATCACGAAGGCGCTGGCCGACTACTTCTTCACCCATCTCCAGGTCATTCGCCCGAACGTCACGCAGATCGCCTCCAATCCGAGCTCCTGGCCGCATTACGTGCTGAACATGAAGGCCGGCGACGTTCTGGTGATCTTCGATATCAGGCGCTACGAGCAGGAGATGGAGACGCTCGGCCGCGTCGCCCGCGAGCGCGGCATCCAGATCATCCTGTTTACCGACCAGTGGGCCTCGCCGGTGGCCAAGGCCGCTGCAAAAGTCTTTCGCGTGCATATCGAAGCGCCTTCGGCGTGGGACTCGTCCGTCGTGACGCTGTTCATCGTCGAGGCGCTGATCGAAGCCGTACAGAGCTCGGGCTGGGAGGAAACCAGCGACCGAATGAAAACGCTGGAGGGCCTTTTCGAGGCCAGCCGGCTTTTTCGCAAACCGCGGCCGGAGGTCCCCGGCAAATCGTGACAGCAATACGAAAAAACCGATACAAAACTGTCACATAAGCTTCATACGCCGTCAGTATCAGCTTCGTCGAAGTTGACTGACACACAAAAGGAGAACACCCGTGATGTCACATACGAAACGTCTGCTTTCGCTCTCCACCGCCCTGGCGATCGCGCTTCCGTCGCTCGCCCTCGCCGAGCCGAGCGCCGAGCTCATCGAGGCCGCGAAGAAGGAAGGCATGCTGACGACCGTCGCTCTGCCGCATGACTGGTGCGGCTACGGTGACGTCATCGCCTCCTTCAAGGCGAAGTACCCGGAAATCCAGGTCAACGAACTGAACCCGGACGCTGGTTCGGCCGACGAAATCGAAGCCATCAAGGCCAACAAGGACAACAAGGGCCCGCAGTCGCCCGACGTGATCGACGTCGGTCTCGCCTTCGGCCCGTCGGCCAAGGCCGAAGGCCTGTTGCAGCCCTACAAGGTCTCCACCTGGGACGAGATCCCTGACACCATCAAGGACGCCGAAGGCTACTGGTACGGCGACTACTACGGCGTGATGTCGTTCCTCGTGAACAAGGACCTCGTGGCCAACACGCCGAAGGACTGGGCTGACCTCCTGAAGCCGGAATATGCCGGTCAGGTCGCTCTTGCCGGCGATCCGCGCGCCTCGAACCAGGCCATCCTCGGCGTTCTCGCCGCTGGCCTCGCCAAGGACGCGAAATCGGGCAAGGAAGCCGGTGAAGCAGGCCTCGCCTACTTCGCGGAAATGAACAAGGCCGGCAACTTCGTTCCGGTCATCGGCAAGTCCGGTACGCTGGCGCAGGGCTCGACCCCGATCGTCATCGCCTGGGACTACAATGCGCTCGGCTGGGCCAAGACCCTCAACGGCAACCCGCCGACCGAAGTCGTCGTTCCGGAGAAGGGCGTTCTCGCCGGCGTCTACGTTCAGGCGATCTCGGCCTACGCCCCGCACCCGAACGCCGCCAAGCTGTGGATGGAACACCTCTACTCCGACGAAGGTCAGCTCGGCTGGCTGAAGGGCTATTGCCATCCGGCGCGCTTCAACGCCATGGTCAAGGCCGGCAAGGTTCCGCAGGAACTGATCGACGCCCTGCCGCCGGCAGCGTCCTATGAGAAGGCCTACTTCCCGACGCTCGAGGAAGTCGACGCCAACAAGGCCGCCGTCACCGGCGCATGGGACAGCGTCGTCGGCGCGAACGTGCAGTAAACGACATCCTTCGTCGCCCCGGCAGCCATGCCGGGGCGACGATTGCGGTATGCCAATGACGGCAACCCCATCCGAGGTTTTCTTAATGTCATCAGACAGTTCAGCCGCCAACCGGCCGACGCGGGAGCCCTTCCGCCTCCCGCTGCATTGGCTTGGCGCAGCACCGTTCGCGATCTTCGTCCTGCTGTTTCTGATCATGCCGACGATGCGCATCGTCATCGGCGCATTCCAGACGCCGGAGGGCGGCTTCACGCTGGAGAACATCCGCGGGCTGTTCACGACGTCGATCCTGTCTGCCTACTGGATCTCGATCAAGATCTCCATCGCCTCGGCGCTGCTCGGCTGCCTGATCGGCTTTGCTGTCGCCTCCGCCGCCGTGCTCGGCGGCCTGCCGAAATGGATCCGCGGCCCGCTGCTGACCTTCTCCGGCGTCGCCTCCAACTTCGCGGGCGTGCCGCTCGCCTTCGCCTTCCTCGCGACGCTCGGCCCGGTCGGCCTCGTGACCGTGTTCCTGCGCACCCAGTTCGGCTTCGACCTGCGCGCCCACGGCTTCAACATCCTGTCCTTCTGGGGCCTGACGGTCACTTACCTCTTCTTCCAGATTCCGCTGATGATCCTCATCATCACGCCCGCGCTCGACGGCCTGAAGCGCGAATGGCGCGAGGCGGCGCAGATTCTCGGCGCAACCAACGCGCAGTACTGGCGCATGGTCGCCTTCCCGATCCTGCTGCCCTCCTTCCTCGGCACGCTGGCCCTGCTCTTCGCAAACGCCTTCGGCGCGGTCGCGACGGCCATCGCGCTCACCGGCTCCTCGCTCTCCATCGTGCCGATCCTGCTCTTCGCGCAGATTCGCGGTGACGTGCTGGGCAATCCCCATCTCGGCTATGCGCTGGCCTTCGGCATGATCGTCGTCACCGGCATCGCCAACACGATCTACATCTGGCTGCGCGCGCGCAGCGAAAGGTGGCTGAAATGAAAAAGCTCTGGGCGTGGGGCGCCCTCCTCTTCGGTCTGCTCTATTTCATCCTGCCGCTGCTCGGCATGACCAACTTCTCCCTGAAGATGCGCCGCGGCGTCTATTCGCTGGACGCCTATGCCGTCGTGCTCGGCGACCCGCGCTTCCAGGAGACCTTCACCTATTCCGTGATGATGGCGCTCGCCACCATCGCCTTCGGCGTGCTGCTCGTCGTGCCCACCGCCTATTGGGTGCGCCTCAAGCTGCCGGGCCTTCGCCCCTATGTCGAGTTCGTCACGCTGCTGCCGCTGGTCATCCCGGCCATCGTCATCGTCTTCGGCTATATCCGCCTCTACAACACGTCGAGTTGGCTGCCGCTGACCGGCTCGATCACCGGCACGAACATTCTGCTGATGTTCGGCTATTCGATGCTGGCGCTGCCCTACATGTACCGCGCCGTCGATACGGGCCTGCGCTCCATCGACATCGCCACGCTGACGGAAGCCGCCCAGAGCCTCGGCGCGGGCTGGATGACCATCCTCGCCCGCATCATCCTGCCGAACGTGCTGGTCGCGGTGCTCTCGGGCGCATTCCTGACCTTCGCCATCGTCATCGGCGAATTCACCATGGCCGCCCTCCTCAACCGTCCGGCCTTCGGCCCCTACATGCAGCTTCTCGGCGCCAACCGCGCCTATGAGCCGGCTGCGCTCGCGGTCATGTCCTTCGCCTTGACCTGGGGCTGCCTCGGCCTGATCCAGCTTGTTTCCCGCTTCCAGAAGGGCGCGCAAAGCCCCGCCTAAGGACCATTCATGAGCTTCCTGACCCTCACCAGCATCCAGAAGTCCTTCGGCCCCGTGCAGGTCGTCAAGGATTTCAACATGTCCATCGAAAAGGGCGAGTTCATCTCGTTCCTCGGCCCCTCGGGCTGCGGCAAGACGACCATCCTGCGCATGATCGCCGGCTTCGAGACGCCCTCGGGCGGCGCGATCAGCATCGACGGCAAGAGCCAGGCGAACCTTCGCCCCAACCAGCGCAATATCGGCATGGTCTTCCAGGCCTATGCGCTCTTCCCGAACATGAACGTGGCGGAAAACGTCGCCTTCGGCCTCAAGGTCGCCGGCCGGCCGAAAGCCGAGATCGACGCGCGCGTCAAGGAAATGCTCGGCCTCATCAAGCTCGATCATCTCGCCGACCGCTACCCCTACCAGATGTCCGGCGGCCAGCAGCAGCGCGTGGCGCTCGCCCGCGCGCTCGCCCCCAAGCCGCAGGTCCTCCTCCTCGACGAACCGCTCTCGGCCCTCGACGCCAAGATCCGCGTGTCGCTGCGCGAGGAAATCCGCATGATCCAGCAGCAGCTCGGCATCACCACGGTCTTCGTCACGCACGACCAGGAAGAGGCCCTGTCGATCTCCGACCGCATCGTCGTCATGAATGCCGGCAAGGCCGACCAGATCGGCACGCCCGCCGACATCTACAACCGCCCCGCCACCCGCTTCGTCGCCGGCTTCGTCGGCACGCTGAACCTCATCGAGGCCAAGGTGGTCGATGCCGCTTCCAATCGCGTGACGATCGGCGACCAGGGCGTGACGCTGCGCGAATCACTCGGCAATGCGAAGGCCGGCGACACGGTCTCGCTGGCGCTGCGCCCCGAGGCCGGCTCCATCGCCGCCGACGCCAAGGGCGACACGGCGCTTTCCGGCGAGGTCGTCTCGTCGAACTTCCTCGGCTCCGTCATCCGCACGCGCATGAAGGTCGGCGGCAGCATCATTTCCTTCGACATGTTCAACAGCCCCGGCCTCGTGCCGCCGGCCGTCGGCGAAACGGTCACGCTGCGCTTCACCGCCGGCGATCTTCTCGTCATCCACGACTGAACCGTTCCAGACCTTGCGAGAGCTTTGGAAAAATCTGTCGTGAATTCTCTCTTTTGCGTCGCCCGCGGATTTGATCCGCGGGCGATTGCCGTCTAGTCTCCCATCGTTCTCAGGGCGGGGTGAAACTCCCCACCGGCGGTATCCGGAGCGATCCGGGAGCCCGCGAGCGCCTTCCGCAAGGAAGGGTCAGCAGATCCGGTGCGATGCCGGAGCCGACGGTCACAGTCCGGATGGAAGAGAGCAAGCAGGAAGCCCCGCCGTCACAGGCGGCGTCCATCCTTGCGTGTTCGCCCAAGGGACCCGTTGAAAAATGGCTCAACCCTTGAAAGGCCAAGACATATGAACGCCAATGCCACCCCCGCCGCCCGTATCGCCGTCATCCGTGCCCGCTGGCACGCCGGCATCGTCGACCAGGCGGTTACGTCCTTCATAGCCGAATGGCAGGCCCTCGGCGGCCGCTCCGAAGACATCGACGTGATCGACGTGCCGGGCGCCCTCGAAATCCCGCTTCAGGCCCAGCTTCTGGCGAAGACAGGCCGCTACTCCGCCATCCTCGGCGTCGCACTCGTCGTCGACGGCGGCATCTACCGGCACGACTTCGTCGCCGGCACCGTGGTCGACGCCATCGTGCGCGTCGGCCTCGATACGAACGTGCCGGTGCTCTCGGCCGTGCTGACGCCGCACAACTTCCAGGAATCGGAAGCCCATATCGCCTTCTTCCGCGATCACTTCGTCATCAAGGGCAAGGAAGCTGCCCACGCGGCCCGGCAGATTCTCGACGCGCGGGCGCAGGTGGCGCTGGTATCCGCCCGTTGAATCGATAGGTGAGCGACCGGAATCGATCCGCTAGGACGAGACCGCAACCTTTTGAAAAGACTCCTGGAAGCCCGGCAGCGATGCCGGGCTTTCACCGTTTCAGGCCTGCAGGTTCTTCAGGTAGATCGACAGCAATTGTATCTGCGAGGAGATGCCGAGCTTGCGGTACACATTGCGCCGATGCACCTTCACCGTGCCCGTCGAGATATCGAGCTTCAGCCCGATCGATTCCGACGAATGCCCCTGCAGCACCAGTTCGATGATCGAGGCCTCGCGATCGGTGAGATTCAGCTTGCGCCAGACCTTGTCCGCCGCGCTCACCGGCTCGTTGCGCCGGCCGCGCCCCTGCCCCGTCTGCGCGAAGCGCTCGGCAAGGCCGCTCCAGG
>APMI01000844.1_pt1 | contig 10426 bp, 10 predicted proteins | sample 667938 | NCBI WGS metagenome assembly APMI01 (sample SAMN01084076, study PRJNA167559) | wastewater metagenome | biome: Wastewater | place: Denmark: Ejby Moelle, Odense | collected 2011-11-28
CGCGGCCGGGCTGTGCGATTTCGCGCTGGGCACCGACACCGGCGGATCGATCCGCACGCCGGCCGCCTGCTGCGGCGTGTTCGGCCTCAAGCCCACGTTCGGCCGGGTCAGCCGGCAGGGCGCGCACCCGGCGGTCTCCTCGCTCGATTGCGTCGGGCCGTTTGCCGGCAGCGTGGCGATGCTGGAGCGGGCGATGACGATCATCGATCCCACGTTCGAGATCGCGGAAAAGCCCGTGACCATTCGGCTCGGGCGCGTGGCCTGCGCCACTGACCCGGCGGTCGCGCAGGCGTTCGATGCGGCGCTCGCTGGCTCCGCCGCACATCTCACGGAAAGAACGCTGCCGGGCATGGACGCGGCGTTTGCCGCCAATATCGCCATCATCGGCGCGGAGACCTGGGCGGCGTTCGGTTCGCTTACGGCATCGCCAAACATGGGTGAGGACGTGCGCCAGCGCCTGCTCAACGCCAGCAAGGTGACGGCTGACGATCTGGCGAAGGCGGAGGACGTGCGCGCGCGGTTCCGGGCCGAAGTCGATGCCGCGCTGGAAGGCGTCGACGCGCTGGTGCTACCGACCATGCCGGTGTTCGTGCCCACGCTGGAGGACGCCGCCGACGCGGCCGCGATGCTCAAGCTGACCGCGCTGGTGCGGCAGTTCAACCTGTCCGGCCATCCCGCGCTGTCGATCCCCGTGGCGACGCCTACCGGACTTCCGATCGGCATCCAGCTGGTTGGCCGCATCGGTGGCGACGCCGCGCTGTGTGCCGTGGCGCGCGCGCTGGCGCCGTCGCTGGATATTCCAACCTATCTGCAACGAGAGGAGCAGCCCTGATGAACGTGGCACTCGATGTCCGCAAGGACGTAAACGCGCTGGACCGCCTCTTGCTCGCGGTGCGCGAACAGCGCGAGACGTTTTCCGAAAACCAGCAGGTCAGTGCGGACGTGGTCCACCTGATGCGCGAGGCCGGCATCTATCGCGCCATGGTGGCAAAGCGCTTCGGCGGAGACGAGATGTCGCCGGCCAGCTTCCTGCGCCTGATCGAAACGATCAGCCAGGTCGATGGCTCCTCGGGCTGGGTTGCGAGCTTCGGCTTTTCGGCGGTCTATCTGTCCGCGCTGCCGCTGCCGACGCTCGAAAAGATGTACGCCAACGGGCCGGACGTGATCTTCGCCGGCGGCATCTATCCGCCGCAGCGCGCGGTGCCGGTCGCTGGCGGGCTGGAAGTCTCGGGCCGCTGGTCATGGGGCAGCGGCTCGACCGGGGCGGACCTGATCGGCGTGGGCATCAAGGTCGAAAACGGCGCGAACAGCGGCCCTTATGCGGGGCTTCCACTGATCGCGGTGATGCCGGCGGGCAAGGTCACGATCGAGCGCAACTGGGACGTCAACGGCCTCAAGGGCACCGGCAGCCACGACATGGTGGTCGACAAGGTGGTCGTGCCGGAGGAATGGACGTTCGTGCGCGGCGGCGCTTCGAGCCTCGATACGCCGCTCTACCGCTATCCCTCGATGCCGCTGGCGGCGCAGGTGCTGTCCGTGGTCGCGCTCGGCACCGCGCGGGGCGCGCTCGATTGCCTGATCGAGATGGCGGGCGGGCGCACCTCGATCACCGGCGCGCCCACGCTGGCGGACCGGGCCTATCTGCAGGCCGACCTGGCCAAGGCCGAAGCCGCGCTACGCTCCGCGCGGGCGTTCTTCTACGAGATCACCGAGGAAGCCTACGATACGCTGGTCGCCGGCGATGATCTCAGCATCGAAACACGTGCCCTGCTCCGCCTTGCCTCGACGCAGGCGGCGCGGGTGGGCGCCGACGTGGCGCAGGCGGTCTATCGCCTGAGCGGCACCACCGGCATCGCCACGAACCACCCGATAGCCCGCCACCTGCAGGACGCGATGGTCGTGCCCCAGCACGCCTTCCTGTCCGACGGCACCTGGCAGAACGCCGGCCGCGTGCTGCTGGGCCTCGATGCCCCCGCCGGTTTCCCGTGAGCACCTCCATTCCAGACCTTCAGCAAGGATCCCCGAAATGACCGATACCAAGCCCCCGCTTCGCGTCCTGTTCTGCGGCGCCGTGCTTCAGAACTTCTTCGACCTTCCCGCAGCCGAGATCGGCAAGGTCTGGCAGGCGACCGGCGAGATGCTGAAGGGCATCCGCGATCTGCCGGGCGTCACCGTGCTCGGCACGATCGATGACGATCAGACCATGGTCGGCACATCGCCCAACGGCTGGCCGTGGACGTTCTACATCCTCGCCGAAGTGCCCGATCGCGATACGGTCGTTGCCGCCTGCAACCTGTTTCGCACGATCGAGGTCGGTGAACATCGCCTGTGGCGCTACATGCGCGTCGAAGCGCGCATCGGGCGCGAGCTGGTGATCCCGGCGTGACCTTTCGACCGATCCTTTGTTCCAGCCCGCAAGGAGGTCTGCATGACTGATCCAGCGAACACATTGGTGCGCGAAGACCGCGTGCATACCAGCCTCTATACCGATCCCGCGCTGTTCGACGCGGAGATGGAACGGATTTTCAAGAACAGCTGGGTCTGGGTGGCGCACGCCAGCGAACTGCCCGGCCCCAACACGTTCAAGACCGCGCACGTCGGGCTGGAGCCGGTAATCGTCACGCGTGACAAGGCGGGCGAAGTCCACGTGCTGCTCAACCGCTGCCGCCATCGCGCGGCCAGCGTCTGCGAGAAGAAGAAGGGCAAGGCCTCGGTCTTCGTCTGCCCTTACCATGGCTGGAGCTACGCCCCCGACGGCGCCTTGCGCATGGTGCCGCACGCCAAGGGCTATCCCGCCGATTTCGACAAGGACGAGTTTCCGCTGCTGTCGCTGCGCACCGAAAGCTACAACGGCATGATCTACGCGACCTTCCGCGACGACATCATGCCGCTGGAGGAATGGCTCGGGCCGGCGCGCAAGTGGATCGACCTGTTCATGAAGCAGGGCGCGGGCTTCGGCGTGAAGGCGCTGGGCGAACACAAGTTCCGCTTCCCCGGCAACTGGAAGATCCAGCTCGAGAACACGACGGACGCCTATCACTTCCCGATCGTCCACAAGACCTTCCTCGACAGCCTGGACGAGGAAACCGAGGACGTGTTCGACGTGCTGGGGCAGGGCGGCTGGGTCGAGGACCTGGGCAACGGCCATTCGGTCATGGTCATGATCCCCGACCTCATCGATCTGGAAGACAACCTCGACGCGCCGATTCCCGAGCGCTTCGCCGCGCTGGCCGATGAACTGCGCGCCGAGGGGCATGACGAGGCGCTGGTGCGCAAGGTCGTGCGCGCGGTGGGCGGCACCGGGTTCAATCTCAACATGTTCCCCAACATCGCCTGTTCGATGGCGTTCTTCCGCGTGCTGCGGCCGGTCAAGGTGGACGAGACCGAGATCCAGCACATCGCCATCGGCATGGACGGCGGCCCTGCACCGGCGAACCGGATGCGTCTGCGGCTGCACGAGCACTTCCAGGGGCCGATGGGCTTCGGCACGCCCGACGACGCCGAAGGCTGGGAGCGCGTCCAGCGCGGCGCGCAGGCCGGGCAGGATGTGTGGATCATGGTCAATCGCGGCGTGGCCGCGCCCGATGGCGTGGCCGAGCCGGGCCATAACGCGGGCGACGTGTCTTCCGAAACGGGAATGCGCGCGGCCTACCGCATGTGGAAGAGGATGATGGAAGCATGAGCACTTCGGCAACCACCGCCACACTCACGGCGACTGCCGCGATCGGCCTTGACGAGGCCGCCGCCTTCATCTGGGCGGAAGGCGAACTGCTTGATCGGCTGGCATACAAGGATTGGCTGCCACTGTGGGCGGGCGGGCACTACGTGATCCCGATCGACCGCGACGCCAGCGATCCGGTCGACGCCTTGAACATCGCCTATGACGATGCGACGATGCGCGAGGCGCGGGTCAAGCGGCTGCTCTCGGGCTTCTCGATGTCGTCGGCCCCGCCGGCGCGGACGGTACGTTCCGCTTCGCGCTTCGTGGTGGAAGACAGCGCGCCCGGCGCGCTCACGGTGCGCTGCGCGCAGATCCTCGTCGAATACAAGTATGGCCGCACCCGCACGCTGGCGGCGGACGTGACCTACCGCCTGGTCCGCACCGATGCGGGGCTCAGGATGGCGGGCAAGACCATTCTGCTGCTCAATTCCGACGAGGATCTGTTCGGCATAGGATACCTGCTGTGAAGCGCGATACCGTTCTGGTCACCGGTGGGGCGAGCGGCCTTGGCGCGGCGATCGCCCGGGAGTTCCACGCCGCCGGCTACAACGTGGGCATTGGCGATATCGACGCGGACGGGGCGGCGGCGTTGGCGCACGAACTTGACGCCAGTGGTGCCACCGCGACCGGCATCGCGCTCGACGTGCGCGATCAGGCCGCGTTCGAGGCAGCGCATGGCCTGCTCGCCGCGCGCTGGGGCAGCGTGGAAGCGCTGGTGAACAACGCCGCGCTGACCGTGGCCCGGCCCGTGCTCGACATCACGCCCGACGAATTCGACGCCGTGCTCGCGGTCAATCTGCGCGGCACCTTTGTCGGCAGCCAGGTGTTCGCGCGCGCGTTCAAGGCGGCGGGCTATGGCCGCATCGTCAATCTCGCCTCGCTGGCCGGGCAGAACGGCGGCACGGCCACCGGCGCGCATTATGCGGTGTCGAAAGGTGGGATCATCACGATGACCAAGGTCTTCGCGCGCGATCTCGCGCCGTTCGGGATCACGGTCAACGCGATCGCGCCCGGGCCGCTCGATACGCCCATGGTACATCGCACGGTGCCGGCGGACCGCATGGCGCAGTTCCTGACCAACGTCCCCGTCGGCCAGATCGGCGATCCCGCGTTCATCGCGTCGATGGCGGTTCGCCTTTGCGCGCGCGATGCCACCTTCATCACCGGTGCCACCATCGACATCAACGGCGGCCTCTACATGCGGTGAGGATGGCGTCGCCGGGAATTTCGTTCCGCGGCGGTGGAAATGCCAACCTGCTGGTGACTCCGGTCACCGGCATGGTTAACAGAATTCCATGGTCACAAAGGGGTTCCGATCTGCGGCGGCGTTGGCGTTGCTTGCGCTGGTCTCCGCGCGGCCCGGTATGGCCCAGACGGCACCCCCGTCCGCACAGCCGTCTGCCCCCCATGCCAGCGACATTGTGGTTACCGCACCGCCGCCCGCGCCCGGTACTTATTGGCTGGACGAAGGGCCGTGGAGCGATCCGGTTCACATCGTCGTCGGCCTGCGGCGGCAGACGCTGACGGTCTATGCCGGTGACCGGGTAATCGGCGAGGCGTCCGTGTCCACGGGCAGGAAGGGACACAGCACGCCCGAAGGCGTGTACGCGATTCTGCAGAAGCAGAAGTGGCACCGCTCCAACCTCTACAGCAACGCGCCCATGCCGTTCATGCAGCGGCTGACCTGGACCGGCATCGCCCTGCATGCCGGCCACAATCCCGGCCGGCCCGCCAGCCACGGATGCATCCGCATGCCCTATGCCTTTGCCCGCGAACTTTACGATCTGACGCAGATCGGTTCGCAGGTGCGCGTGACGATGGACGATCTGGCGCCGGCGCTGGCGGTCGATCCGGCCGCGTTTGATTTCAGCGCCGATGGCGAGGTTACGTTCCGCTTCGCCTCGAACGCCTATGCCCCGCGTGTTCCGATGGAACGGATGGTCCCGGTCCTTGCCGTCGATCCGGGCATCTACGACCTCTATTGAGGCGGTCGTTGCAATCCGGCGCGCCCGGCGGCAAACGCGCGAGCATGACAGAGAGTTCGCCTGCTTCGCGCCCCGCGCATTTCGACCCGCGCGGCTGGCCGTTTTTCTGGATGACGCAGGCGGTGGGCCGCTACCTGCGCAAGCTGGAACAGCACCTGAAGCGTGAGGGGCTGGATGTCGCGCGCTGGCGCGTGCTGATGTCGGTCGGCAACCGCCAGCTTGGCGTAAGCGAGATCGCCGACCTCGCCATCGTCAAGCTGCCGACGATGCTCAAGCTGATCCAGCGCATGGAAGCGGATGGCTTGGTGCAATGCGCCCCGCGCGCGTCGGACGCGCGCTATACCGACGTGTCGCTGACGCCGGCGGGGCAGGAAGCGTGCGATCGGGCCTGGACGGTGGCCAACGCGATCTACCAGACGGTGTTTCACGACATCCCCTCCGAAGACGAAGCCCATCTCAACGATGTGCTGAAGCGGGTGTTCGAGCGGCTGGGATAGCCGGGCCAAACCCGATCGCCCGATAAGAACTTGCCCGAAGCGGATTAAGCAGGCTTGATCACCGCAAAGCTTGCGGGGGTATGGCGATGGGCGACGGCGAAGCGCGGCGGCTGGGGATGGATATGCCCATCGCGCGCCGGGATTTCATGCAGGGAATGGCCGTGGCGACGGCGGTGGGCGCGATGCCGCCCGCCGCTTCCGAGCAGACGCCTGCGGTTGGCCTCGCGCCCGACCCCACATCCTATCCGCCGTTGCGCACCGGCCTGCGCGGACAGTATCCGGGCTCGTTCGAGGCGGCACACCTGGCGCGCGACGGCGGTTTCACCGGCCCCGTCGTGGCGGACGATACGGGCGAGCATTAAGATCTGGTGGTGGTCGGCGGGGGCATCTCGGGCCTTTCCGCCGCGTGGTTCTATCGCAAGGCGCTGGGGCCGGACGTGCGCGTGCTGGTGCTGGACAACCACGACGACTTCGGCGGCCATGCCAAGCGCAACGAGTTCCGGCACGAAGGGCGCACGATCCTGGCTTACGGCGGCACGATGAGCATCGAGACGCCGTTTCCCTACAGCCATTCGTCCAAGGCGTTGCTGGCGGACCTTGGCATCGTGCCGTCGACGTATGCGCGCTACGACCGCTCGGCGCAGGTCTATGCCGGGCTGGGGCAGGGTGCGTTCTTCGACAAGGAGCACTTCGGCGCGGATCGCACCGTTGCGGGCATGAACCGGCGGCCGTGGGCTGAGTTCTTCGCCGCCGCGCCGCTGACCCCGGCGGTGCGCGCGGACCTGACGCGGCTCTATACCGAGAAGGTCGATTATATGCCCGCCCTCGCGCCCGAGGCGAAAGTCGCCGCGCTCCAGCGCATGAGCTATGCGGATTTCCTGCTGAAGCACGCGCGGCTGCGGCCCGAAAGCCTGCCCTGGTTCGCGGGGATGGCTTTCCGCAACAACATGCGCGTCGATACCTGCCCCGCCTATACCGCCGCGCGCGGCGGCCGGTCGCCTGGCTTCGCGGGGATGGCGCTACCGCATCCGATCGAGGCGGAGGCGGAGCATTTCCACTTTCCCGATGGCAACGCCTCGATCGCGCGCCTGCTGGTCAACCGTCTGGTGCCCGGCGTGTTCGGCGCCGCCGCGCTCGATCAGGAGACGATCGTGCGCGCGCCGGCCGACTATGCCGCGCTCGACCGGCCTGACAATAAGACGCGTGTGCGGCTGGGCAGCACGGCGATCCGCGTCGAACATCTCGGCACGCCCACCGTGCTGACCGAGAAGGCGGCGCGCGTGGTCTACATGCAGGACGGCAAGCCCCGGTCGGTCACCGGAGCGAACGTGATCCTGGCCTGCTTCAACAACATCATCCCGCATATCGTGCCCGAACTGCCGGAGGGGCAGAAAGCGGCGCTGCGCTATCCGTCCAAAGTGCCGATGCAGTACACCAACGTCCTGCTGCGCGACTGGAAGGCATGGAAGGCGCTGGGCGTGCGCTCGATCAGCGCGCCCAATGGCTATCACACCTCGGCCTCGCTCGACACGGCGATGGCGATCGGCGGCTATGCCAGCGCGATGGACCCGGCCGAACCGGTGGTGGTGCACATGGTGCGCAATCCCAACCAGCCGGGCCTCTCGCGCAAGGACCAGAATCGCGCCGGTCGCGCCGACATGCTGGCGACGCCGTTCGAAACGATCGAGCGCGAAATCCGCGCGCAACTCCAGCGGATGCTGGGCGCGGGCGGGTTCGACGCGCGGCGCGATATCCTGGCGATCACGGTCAACCGCTGGCCGCATGGCTATGCCTACACTTACGACACGCTGGGCGATCCGGACATGCCCGATGCGCAGCGCCCGCATGTGATCGGTCGCCGCCCGCTTGGGCGCATCGCCATCGCCAACGCCGATGCGGGCGCGGCGGCGTTCACCAATGTCGCGATCGACGAGGCGGAGCGCGCGGTGCAGGAATGCCTCGTCAGCCGGGGGCTGACCTAGGCCGTACCCCGCAGGATGGTCACGAAGGCCGATACCAGCGCGCTGCGGCTGCGGTTACGCAACAGGTGGATGGCGTCGCGCGTCTGTTCGCCCTCCGGCAGCGGTAGCGTGGCGAGCGTGCCGTCGGCGCAGGCGCGCGCCGCCAGCGATCGCGGCACGACGGTGATGGCCAGGCCGCTGCGCGCCATGTCGAGGCAGGCGGCGGTGGAATCCAGCTCGTAATCGGGGAACAGGCCGGCGGCGAAGCGCGCGCGCAGGGCACGCGGAAAGTTGCTGCCCGGTGCCGGGCGGGGCAAGGCCCAGCGCCAGGCCGCCGTGTCGGGGCGTCCTTCGGCGGCCAGCAGGGGATGATCCGCGCGGCAGACCACCACCAGCGGCTCGGACGGCAGGGGAATGCATAGCACCTCGTCGGCATGGCCTGATGTCGCGAACTTGGCGCGATCGCACACCACCAGATCGAGGCGCCGGTCCACCAGCGTTTCCAGCAGTTGCTCCGACGGCCCGCCGGTCACGGTCACGCGCACCGCCGGGTGATCGCGCGCGAAACGGATGATGGCGTCAGTCAGCAGGGGTTGCAGGGGATAGGGGCCGGCGCCGATGCGGACGGTGCCGGTGGTCGGTTGCTTCAGGCCGCGCGCTTCCTGTTCGAGATTGGCGGCGGCGGCGATCACGTCGCGCGCGGAACGGATCAGGCGTTCGGCGGCGCCGGTCGGCCGGACATAGTGCGTCGAGCGGTCGAACAACGGGGCATCCAGTTCGCCTTCCAGCTTCTGGATCGACCGCGTCAGGGCGGACTGGGTGAGGCCAAGCTCGTCCGCCGCCCGCGCGAAATTGCCGATGCGGTAGAGCGTTTCGAAATGGCGGAGCCGGCGCAGGTTCATCAACAGTCACCATATCATTCCTGTTTTGCATTACCAAGCCATCGGACATTCGCATAGCGTACAGCGCATGAACGGCACTTTCCTTGACTCGCGGACCCGGCGCGCCACTTTCGCGCGGCTGGAAGCCGGCGTGTTCGATCTTGCGGTGATCGGTGGCGGGATCACCGGCGCGGGCATTGCCCGCGATGCCGCGATGCGGGGCCTTTCGGTGGCGCTGGTGGAAGCGCGCGATTACGCCAGCGGCACCAGCAGCCGCAGTTCCAAGATGATCCATGGCGGGCTGCGCTATCTGGCGCAGGGCGATGTGGCGCTGGTCAAGGAGGCGGCGTCGGAGCGGCAGATCCTGCGCCGCATCGCGCCGCATCTCGCGCGATTGACGCCGTTCCTGATCCCCACCGTGTCGATGGCGATGGCGGCCAAGCTGCGCGCCGGGCTGTGGACGTTCGAAAAGCTGGGCGGCGTACCCGAAGCCGAACGGCACGAGGCGATCGGCCTCGCGGAATTGCGCCGGCGCGAACCGCTGATGCGCACCGATGGCCTCAACGGCGCGATCCTCTATCCCGAATTCCTGACCGACGACGCGCGGCTGGTGCTGGCCAATATCCGCGCCGCGCAGGCGGCGGGCGCGGTGGTCGTCAACTATGCGGCGGCGGCGGAACTGACCGGTGACGGCCTCGTGGCGCGCTCCACGCTGGAGGGTGAGGAGCTGGGGGCGCGAATCCGCGCAAAGCTGGTCGTGAACGCGGCGGGGGCGTGGGTCGATCGTGTGCGGGCGCTGGAAGCGGGGCAGGGCGATACGCGCCTTTCGCTCAGCCGCGGCATCCATCTGGTGCTGCCCCGCGCGCGGGTGCCGGTCAACGCCACGCTGATCCTGCGCGCGCCGGACAAGCGGAGCATCTTCGCCGTGCCGCGCGGCGCGTTCACGTACCTTGGCACGACCGATGTGTTCCATGCGGGATCGGATTACTGGCCCGCGCCCGAACGGTCCGACATCGACTATCTGCTGCGCGCGACGGAGAAGGCGCTCGACATTGCTCCGATCGCGGATGGCGAGATCGAGGCGCTGTGGTCCGGCGTGCGGCCGTTGATCGCGCAGCCCGGCAAGAAGGCCAACGAGGTTTCGCGCAAGGACGAAATCTGGACGTCGCCCGGCGGGCTGGTCTCGATCGCGGGCGGCAAGCTCAGCGCCTATCGCGCGATGGCCGAGCGGGTGGTCGATCTGGTGGTCGAACGTACCGGCGCCGCTGCCCGCGCCTGTGCGACGGCGGATGTGCCGTTGCCCGGTGGCGAGGCGGCTCCCGATCTGGCGGGCATCGCCCCGGTCGCCGCCGAGCGGCTGACGGGACTTTACGGCAGCGAG
>APMI01007020.1_pt1 | contig 10426 bp, 12 predicted proteins | sample 667938 | NCBI WGS metagenome assembly APMI01 (sample SAMN01084076, study PRJNA167559) | wastewater metagenome | biome: Wastewater | place: Denmark: Ejby Moelle, Odense | collected 2011-11-28
CGCCAGCGCGTGGTGATCGCGCTGGCGCTGGCCGCCGATCCCGAACTGGTGATCGCCGACGAGCCGACCACCGCGCTCGACGTCTCGGTGCAGGCGCAGATCATCGCGCTGCTGAAACGCATCTGCGCCGACCGCGGCGCGTCGGTGCTGCTGATCACCCACGACATGGGCGTGATCGCCGAGACCTGCGACCGGGTGTGCGTGCTCTATGCCGGGCGGCTGGCCGAGATCGGTCCGGTGCGCCAGGTGGTGAGACACCCGCAGCACCCCTATTCGCAGGGCCTGATGGCGGCGATCCCGTCGCTGGCCGACGATCCCGGCGAGGAACTGGCGCAGATTCCAGGCGCCATGCCGCGGCTGGGCGCAATTCCTGCGGGCTGCGCCTTCAATCCGCGCTGCGGTTTCGCGTTCGACCGCTGCCGGGCCGAGCGCCCGCCGGTCTACCCGGCCGGGGGCAGCCAGGCGGCCTGTTTCCTGCACGATCCCGCGCCGCAAATCCTGCCGCCGCACGATATCGCCCGGGAGGCAAGGGATGCGGGCCTCGGCCTGCCCGGACGGCGGGAGGGCGCGCGATGAGCTCCGATGCGCAGACGCTTGTCGAGGTCGCCGGCCTGCGCCGGGTCTTCGACCTGTCGCAGCCCTGGCTGAACCGGATGCTGGAACGCACCGGAAAAGTGACGCTGACGGCGGTCGACAATGTCGATTTTTCGATCCCCAAAGGCGAGACCTACGCGCTTGTCGGCGAATCCGGCTCGGGAAAATCGACCATCGCCAGGATGGTGGTCGGCTTGCTGCCGCCGACCGCAGGCTCCGTGTCGATCGGCGGCGTCGATGTCTGGGGCGAACGGGACGCCGAGGCGCAGCGCCGCATGCGCCGCTCCATCCAGATGATCTTTCAGGATCCCTTTGCCAGCCTCAACCCGCGCTGGCGGGTCGGCGCCATCATCGAAGAACCGATCAAGGCGTTCGACCTTCTGCCCAGCGCCGGAGACCGGCGCGACCGCGCCGCCGAACTGCTGGCGCTGGTCGGGCTCGACCGGGCGGACGCGCAAAAGTTCCCGCACCAGTTTTCCGGCGGGCAGAGGCAGCGCATCGCCATCGCCCGCGCGCTGGCCTCGGAGCCGCGGTTTATCGTCTGCGACGAGCCGACCTCGGCGCTCGACGTATCGGTGCAGGCGCAGGTGCTGAACCTGCTGCGCGACCTGCAGCAGAAACTCGGCCTCACCTATCTGTTCATCAGCCACAATCTGGCGGTGGTGCGCCATGTCGCCACCCGCGTCGGCGTGCTCTATCTCGGCCGGCTGGTGGAGGATGCGCCGTCGCGCCAGCTGTTCGCCGAGCCGCGGCATCCCTATACCCGCATGCTGCTCGACGCGGTGCCCGACATCGAGATGACCGGCAAGGACAGGACCCCGGTGGCGGGTGAGATCCCCAACCCGGTCAACCCGCCGTCAGGCTGTCATTTTCATCCGCGCTGCCCGCAGGTTGTGCCCGAATGCAGCGCACATGCCCCGCCGGTGGTCGAGGTCGGCGACGATCGGGTCAGGTGTATCAGGGCTGGGTGAGGCCGCAGCTCGGTGAAGCGATCTCTCGCCATAGTAGCTCAGTGGCCTGAAGTTTCATGCGTCATGCTCTGACAAAAGCCCGGACGGTCACGCCTTCACCACCCTTGAAATCTCCTGGGCGCGCCATGCCTGGGTCCGCTGCCGCAAATTCAAAACCGCCGGGAAGGAGCCTGTAAATTGCCGGAATTGTCTTTCCGGCATCCTCGCCAGTGCTGTCGATCCAGTCGATGCCTTTGGGGCATATCGATTCGTGAAGCACAAAGTTGCCTTCGATAAGGGTTGGCCCATCGGGAACGGCGACGTGGAACGCGTTGCCCGATATCGTCAGGATTGCCCCAGCCGCTCCATGACTGTCAGTTGCATCGATGAGGCCGTTCTCTTCAAATTTCACCTGCCGCCACAGGCCCTGAAGCGTCATCAAATCTGTCGTCAACTCTCGTTCCTGACCCGACGCTGATCCATAGATCGGTCCCCCCAAAACACTAAATTCGCTGTCGCCCCCTTGAGGGCAGACGCCTACCAGCGCGTCTTTTCGCCCGGCGCCGAGGCTTCGATCGCCAGCGCGTGCAGTCCGGCCTTGATCTCGTCGGCGGCGACCGCGTTGACGGCGCGGTGGCGTTCGACGCGGCTCATCGCGGCGAAGGCCGGCGCAACGATGCGGATGCGCAGGTGGGTTTCGCCCTTGCCGTCGAATTCGGCGTGATGGCCGCTTTCGACATGGTGGTGGCCGGCGTGCAGATGGCTTTCATTGACGATTTCCAGCCGCTCCGGCGCAAATCGCTCGCGCAGCTTGCGTTCGATCGATTGTTGCATGGACATTTGGCCGCTCCTTCACCATATCAGGCGTCCACTCAAGGCAAGCTTCGCACCCGATTCACGCGATAGGTTCATCCTTTCGTCATTGTCAATTCTTGTATCACTTCGCCAAGGCCCCATACTCAGCCCGTGACCGAATATTCGAAATATTTCGAACGCATGAGAATCCGCCCCGACCCGCAGGCGGAGGTGAAGTCGCGCGCGCCGCAATGCCAGTGGGACGGCTGCAACGAGCCCGGCACCCACAAGGCGCCGGTCGGCCGGATGAAGGAAGGCGAATATTTCCGCTTCTGCGTCAATCACGTGCGCGAGTACAACAAGGGCTACAATTATTTTTCCGGCCTGCGCGACACCGACATCGCCCGCTTCCAGAAGGAGGCGCTGACCGGCCATCGCCCGACCTGGCAGATGGGCGTCAACGCCAGCGCCCGCTCGATGCCGGAATTCGCCACAAAACGCTCGGGCCGCGCCGGCTATTACAACCGCGTCCGCGACCCGTTCAACCTGTTCGGCGGCCAGGCCGGCCCCAACCCGCAGACCGCGCCGCGCCAGCGCAAGGCGCGCCCGCTTGAGGCCAAGGCGCTCGAAACGCTTGGCCTAGCCGCAAATGCGAGTGGCGAAGACATCAAGGCGCGCTATAAGCAGCTTGTGAAACAGCATCATCCGGATGCCAATGGCGGCAACCGCGATTCTGAAGATCGCTTCCGTGACGTGATCCAGGCATATCGCCTGCTCAAGCAGTCGGGTTTCTGCTGAGTTCCGCCGATCGGAAGCCGGGCGACTTTGGCGGGGCGGGTGTTTCCACGCGACCCCGATAGGTCTAAGAAGCAGCCCGAAAAAACCGATTGATTGGCCGCGCCATGCCGTTGTGGCGCGCTGGAGGCATGATGAACAAGGTCGACCGCGACATCGCAAATCTCCCCGACACGACCATCGACGTGCAAAAGGCGTTCGGCTTTGCATCGAAGATGAAGGCGCCGGCCTACTCGATGACCAGCGAGCATGTGCCGGACATCGACCCCGACTATCTGTTCGACGAGGCCACCACGCTTGCGATCCTCGCCGGTTTCGCCTTCAATCGCCGCGTCATCGTCTCCGGTTATCACGGCACCGGCAAGTCGACCCATATCGAGCAGGTCGCCGCCCGGCTCAACTGGCCCTGCGTGCGCGTCAACCTCGACAGCCATGTCAGCCGCATCGACCTCGTCGGCAAGGACGCCATCGTGCTGCGCGATGGCATGCAGGTCACCGAATTCAAGGACGGCATCCTGCCCTGGGCCTACCAGCACAATGTCGCGCTGGTGTTCGACGAATACGACGCCGGCCGCCCTGACGTGATGTTCGTCATCCAGCGCGTGCTCGAGGCGTCGGGCCGCCTGACCCTGCTCGACCAGAGCCGCGTCATCCGCCCTCACCCGGCCTTCCGCCTGTTCGCCACCGCCAACACGGTTGGCCTTGGCGACACCACCGGCCTCTATCACGGCACCCAGCAGATCAACCAGGCGCAGATGGACCGCTGGTCGATCGTCACCACGCTGAACTATCTGCCGCACGACAACGAGGTCGCCATCGTGCTGGCCAAGGTGAAGCATTTCCGCACCGAAAAGGGCCGCGACATCGTCAACAAGATGGTGCGCGTCGCCGACATGACCCGCCAGGCCTTCATCAATGGCGACCTGTCGACGGTGATGAGCCCGCGCACGGTGATCACCTGGGCCGAGAACGCCGAGATTTTCGGCAATATCGGCATGGCCTTCCGCCTGACCTTCCTCAACAAGTGCGACGAACTGGAACGCTCCGTCGTCGCCGAGTTCTACCAGCGCGCCTTCGGCGAGGAGCTGAAGGAAAGCGCCGTCAACGTGGCGCTGGCCTGATACGGCGGCGATGATGCGTGACGCATTGATACCCCCACTCCTGACCCTTCCCCGCAAGAGGGAGGGGAGCCGGCCGCGCGCCTTGCCCGCCTCTCCCTTGTGGGGAGGGGTCAGGGGCGGCGGTGATTTGGCGCCAGACGGAGCCCTCGACTGACCATGGCCGGACCCGGCGATAACTCACGCGCAAAAACCAGGACCGGCGGCGACGGCGAACTGGTGAAGCGCGCCATCGCGACCTGCGTGCGCGCCATTGCCGGCGACGCGCAGATGGAGGTCTCCTTCGCCAAGGACAAGCCGGCGCTGGCCGGGTCGCGGGCGCGATTGCCCGACCTGCCGCGCTAGCCGACCCGAAACGACATTTCCATCACCCGCGGCATCGGCGATTCGATCGCGCTGCGCCGCGCCCGCCATGATGCGGCGATCCACACCCGGTTGGCGCCGGACGGCAAGCAGGCCCGCGCCGTCTTCGACGCCGTCGAGCAGGCGCGCGTTGAGGCGATCGGCGCGCGCGCCATGACCGGCGTCGGCGACAACATCGCCGTGATGCTGGAGGACCGTTATCACAAGGCCAATCTGGCCGGCGTCACCGAACGCGCCGACGCGCCGATCGAAGAGGCGCTGGCGCTGATCGTGCGCGAGAAACTGACCGGCCGCCAGGTCCCCAGGAGCGCCGAGAAGGTCGTCGACCTGTGGCGCGGCTGGATCGACGACAAGCTCGGCGGCGACTATTCCGGGCTTGAGAAGGCGCTCGACGACCAGAATGCTTTCGGCCGCGTCGTGCGCGACATGCTGGTGCAGATGGACATGGCCGAGGAACTCGGCGACGACCAGTCCCAGGAAGACACCGAGGACGACGACGACCAGCCGCAGGGCGAGGATCAGAACGAGGACGGCGGCGACGACGAGAGCGGCGGCGAGCAATCGCAGTCCGAAGAGGCCGAAGCCTCCGACGACGAGCAGGAGGCGGGCGAGATGGAAGCCGCCGACGCCACCGCCGACGACGAGACCGACGAGGACGTCGAATCCGAAACGCCGGGCGAGGCCAAGCGCCCCGAACCGTCGTTGACCAACCTGCCGGCCGACTTCGACTACAAGGTGTTCACCACCCAGTTCGACGAGACGGTGAGCGCCGCCGAACTGTGCGACGAGGACGAACTCGACCGGCTGCGCGCCTTTCTCGACAAGCAGCTCGCCAATCTGCAGGGCGTCGTCGGGCGGCTCGCCAACCGGCTGCAGCGCCGGCTGATGGCGCAGCAGAACCGTTCCTGGGACTTTGACCTCGAGGAAGGTTATCTCGATCCCGGACGGCTGGTACGCATCATTATCGACCCGATGCAGCCGCTGTCCTTCAAGCAGGAGCGCGACACAAAATTCCGTGACACCGTTGTGACGCTGGTGCTCGACAATTCCGGCTCGATGCGTGGACGGCCGATCACGGTGGCCGCCACCTGCGCCGATATTCTCGCCCGCACGCTTGAGCGCGTCGGCGTCTCGGTCGAGGTGCTCGGCTTCACCACCAAGGCGTGGAAAGGCGGCCAGTCGCGCGAGAAATGGCTGAAGGACGGCAAGCCGGCGAACCCCGGCAGGCTGAACGATCTGCGCCACATCGTCTACAAATCCGCCGACGAACCTTATCGCCGCGCCCGCCGCAATCTCGGCCTGATGATGCGCGAGGGCTTGTTGAAGGAAAATATCGACGGCGAGGCGCTGCTGTGGGCGCACAAGCGTCTGATCGGCCGACCCGAGCAGCGAAAGATCCTGATGATGATCTCGGACGGCGCGCCGGTCGACGATTCGACCCTGTCGGTCAATCCGGGCAATTATCTGGAACGCCACCTGCGCGGCGTCATCGACCTGATCGAGACGCGGTCGCCGGTCGAGCTTCTGGCGATCGGCATCGGCCACGACGTCACCCGTTACTATCGCCGTGCCGTCACCATCGTCGACGCCGAGGAACTGGCGGGCGCGATGACCGAGCAGCTCGCCTCGCTGTTTTCCGAAGAGACGCCGCGCGACAGCCGCCGCGCCGGCCACAGGCGCGTGGCGTGAAATCGGCGGTGGGCCGGTTCAACAACACCCCCACCCGCACCCTCCCCGCAAGGGGGAGGGAGACGTCAGCTCCGGCGAACCCCTCCCCCATAAGGAGAGCGATGATACGGGGCGGGGGCAAGTTCATCTCGTCCCTCGCAGCGCTTTTCATCTTTGCCTTCGCCCTCGCCTCCCCCGCCGTGCCGCAGGCGACGGTCGAGCGGATGGAGGTCGCCTCGAGCCGGATCGACAATTTCCGCATCGGCTCGTCGCAGACGAAATTCGGCCGGCTGGAATTTGTCGGCGGGCTCGAAATGACCTCATCGGGCCGCGATTTCGGCTCGCTGTCGGCGTTGCGGTTCCAGAAACCCGGCAGCGACTTTGTCGGCGTCGCCGACACCGGCTTCTGGTTCTTCGGCTCGATCGAGCGCGACGCAGGCGGCAAGCCCACCGGCGTCGCCAGTTTCCGCATGACGGAAATGACCGACAGGGACGGCAAGCTGATCGGCGAAAAATGGCTGACAGACGCCGAGGGGCTGGCGATCGACGGCGATTTGCTGACCGCCAGTTTTGAACGCGACCACCGCATTTCCGACTATCGCCTGGCGGGCGACGAGGTCGAAGGCCCGATCCGCAACCGCGACTTTCTCGTGCCGGCATACGAACTGCGCCAGAACCGCGGTTTCGAGACGCTGGCCTATGCTGCGAAAGACGGCCCGCTGGCGGGTTCGCTGGTGGCGGTGTCCGAAAAGAGCCTGGACAAGCAGGGCAACATCTTCGCCGCCATCCTCGACGGGCCGCAAAAAGGCGTCTTCAAGGTCAGGCGCAGCGGCGAGTTCGACATCACCGACGGCGCCTTCCTGCCCAATGGCGACCTGCTGTTGCTGGAACGCTCCTTCGCCATGTCGCGCGGCGTGGCGATGCGGCTGCGGCTGATCAAGGGCGACAAGATCGCCAGGGGCGCGCTGGTCGACGGCGAGGTGCTGCTGGAGGCGTCGATGCTCTACCAGATCGACAATATGGAGGCGCTCGACGTGTGGCGGCGCGGCGACGGCTCGCTGATCGTCTCGCTGATGTCGGACGACAACCACTCGATCCTGCAGCGCAACCTCTACCTCGAATTCAAGCTCGACGAATGAAGCTCGCCAGGCTGCGCGAACTGCGTCTGGCCGGCGCCGCGGGCGGCGGCTGGTTGAGCGCGGCGAGCGGGCTGGTCGGCCATTGCGGCAGGCTCTACGTCATTGCCGACGACGAACTGCATCTCGGCGTCTTCGAGGGCGGCAAGGCGGGCCGCATCCGACGATTGCTGCCCGGCCTCTTGCCCGGCGAGCCAAGCGCGCGCAAGAAAGCCAAACCCGATTTCGAGGTTCTGACCGCAATTCCGCCCGCGCCCGCCTGTCCGCATGGCGGCCTGCTGGCGCTGGGCTCCGGCTCGACCGAGAACCGCCGGCGCGGCGTGCTGGTCCCGTTTTCCGCGACCGGGCTGGCGCGGCGCACCATAAGATTCGACCTGACGCCGCTCTACGCCCGGCTGGCCGAAACCATCGCCGGGCTCAACATCGAAGGCGCGGCGGTTCGCGGCGACCGGCTGCTGCTGTTTCATCGCGGCAACCGCACCCGGCCCGACAATCTTGTCGCCACCGTCGACCTGCAGGCGCTGATCGAGAGCGCCACGACAGAAGGCCGGGCGGACGCCGCCATCGGCGACGTCGTTGCGCTGCCCCTCGGCGATGTCGGCGGCGTGCCGCTCAGCATCACAGACGCCGCGCCGCTGCCCGATGGCGGCCTGATCGTCACCGCGGTCGCCGAGGACACCGCCAATGCCTATGACGACGGCGCGCTGGCCGGGGCGGCGATCTGCCGGCTGAACCGGGATCTGAAACTGACCGGCCTCTGGCTGATCGATCCGGCAGTCAAGATCGAGGGCGTCGAGATCGACGGCGACGGCGTCCTCCTCGTCACCGACGCCGACGATCCGTCGCGTCCGGCCGAGCTTTATCGGGCGAAACTGCCGGCCTGAGGGGTCAGGTCGCCGCCGGCGGGCTCCAGCGCGCGGCGATCAGCCGGTAGGGGATCAGCGCGAACACCGCGATCAACAGCTTGACCGACAGGTCGCCCAGCGCCCACGACGCCCAGCGCGCCGCCTCCACCGGCAACATGCCGAACAGCGGCGCGGTTTCCAGCGCAAAGGCGTCGTTCGGTCCGACAAAGGCGAAGGCGGCAGAGAACGCCACCCCGAAGAACACCATCGTGTCGACAATCGACCCGGCGACTGTGCCGAACACCGGCGCGCGCCACCACGACTGCCGCCGCAGCCGGTTGAACACGGTGATGTCGAGCAGTTGCGCCGTCAGGAACGCCGCGCCCGACGCGGTGGCGATGCGCACCAGCCGGTCCGCCGTGGTCTCGAACTCGATCAGCCCGGCCTTGAAGAAAAGCAGCGGAAACAAGATCGAGCAGACGACCGCCAGCATGAAGCCGACAAACACCACGCGCCGCGCAAAGCCGGGGCCGTAGCGGCGGTTGGCGAGGTCGGTCACAAGGAAGGCGAAGGGATAGGTGAAAGCGCCCCAGGTCAGGATATCGGCCAGCGACAGGGTCCCGAGCGTTCCCTGCACCGGGAACTGGACGAGCACATTCGACGCCACGACGACGATCGCCATGGCCGCGACAAACGGCAGATAGGTCAGACGGACCATTTTTTTATCCTGGGTGATGGCACCAGCTGGAGGCGGTCGGCAACCGCCCCGGGGTCAAACTCGGATCAGGCGGCTGCCTGTTCGGCCAGCTTCTTGGCGACCTGCTTCTTCAACAGGCGGGCGCGCTGCGACAGCTCCGCCGCGTCGGCCTTGACCAGGAACGCGTCGAGACCGCCGCGATGCTCGACCGAACGCAGCGCGTTGGCCGAAATGCGCAGCCGCACGTTCTGGTTCAGCGCTTCCGAGATCAGCGTAACGCGGACCAGGTTCGGCAGGAACCGGCGCTTGGTCTTGTTGTTGGCGTGGCTGACATTGTTGCCATACAGAACGGCCTTGCCGGTCAGTTCACATTCGCGGGACATGGTCTTGCCTTTGTATTGCCGGGCCACAGTTTCGAGACGCGCCGCTTAGGTCGGCGCGCGCGTCAGCATTGCGGCCTTCTTGAAAAGTCGGCGTTCCATAGTGGGAAATCGCCGGGGCGTCAAGTTTAGAACGACAGGAACCGGTCAGGTGTCGACAGCCGGCTCGATCAGGTCCCAGAGATTGCCGTAGAGGTCCTCGAACACCGCCACCGCGCCATAGGGTTCGTGGCGCGGTTGTTCGCGAAATCTCACCCCGGCGGCCAGCATCCGCTGGTGATCGCGGGCAAAATCGTCGCTGTGCAGGAAGAACGCCACCCGACCGCCGGTCTGTGCGCCGATCGCCGCCGTCTGGCCGGCCCCGTCGGCCTTGGCCAGCAGCAGCGGCGAACCGGTCTCGGGCCCGACCAGGACCCAGCGTTTTCCGTCCCCCAGCGGCGTATCGGCGATCAACTGAAACCCGAGCGCCCCGGTGAACCAGGCGATCGCCTCGTCATAGTCGCGCACGACGAAGGTGACCGCGCCGATGGCCCGCTTCACGGAACCGCCCGCCGGATCTCGTATCGCCCGATCTGCGCGCCGGTCGCCAGATCGTAGACCAGGATCGCGTCGCCGCCGTTCTGGCGCACATGCAGCGACAGATGGCGGCCGGACAGGCTTTGCGAGACGATTTCCGCGCCCGACGGCAGCGACAGTTCGCCCTGCGGTCGCACAATCGCCGATTCGGCTGCCGGCATGGCGTCGCCGTCCGCCGGTTTCGACAGGAAGGCGCGATAGACAACCGCGCCAAGCACGATCATAACCGCCAGGAACAGAATGCCGAGATTGATCGCCAGAAACCGCACCATCTTCTGGCGCACGCGCTCGGCGGCCGGGTCGAGCGGCTTTTCGTCCTGCTCGGTTTCTGGTTTCACGGCCATAATGGGGTCCCGTCCGGTAATGATCGAAGCCCCTGATAGCGGAGCGCCTCACGCATTGAAAGCATATCAGGCAGATAGCGACGCCGCCGGCCGGCGGCTCGACCAGTGGCTGGCCGAGGCCGCCGGGCCGGACCTGTCGCGCAGCCGCATCCAGTCGCTGATCCG
>APMI01021004.1_pt1 | contig 10426 bp, 9 predicted proteins | sample 667938 | NCBI WGS metagenome assembly APMI01 (sample SAMN01084076, study PRJNA167559) | wastewater metagenome | biome: Wastewater | place: Denmark: Ejby Moelle, Odense | collected 2011-11-28
TCACCGCGTACAGGCTCGGTGAGCCGGTCGACATCGCCATCCTCCAGGCTGACCACCCCGAGTACCGGGACCTTCGGCCCGCAGACCTGCCGGGAGTGAAGCTCTTCGCCGATGGGCGAAACTTTACGAACGGGGGCGACTGGGTCGGGGTGCCGAGAATCGTTATCGGCGCGAACCCAACCTCGTGATGACTCGCGCAGCGGAGGGTGCCGGGGCGCTAGCCGAGAAGATGCCACGCCTTGACGGGCTCACTGGGCTTCGCTGGTGGGCGGCGTTTGGCGTGTTCCTCTTTCACATGCGGGTGTTTGCGCCACTCCCGGGTCCAATCGCGGGTGTGTTTGATTACGGATACTTCGGTGTCACGTTCTTCTTCGTGCTTTCTGGCTTCGTGCTGACTTGGTCAATGCAGCCCGGCGTCTCTACCTCGACCTTCTATTGGCGCCGTTTTGCCCGTATCTGGCCGGCCACGATGGTAGCGCTTGTGCTTGCTGTACCTGTCTTCTACACGTTCGGACAGGTCCCTGAGGGGAGTTTTCTGAAGCCATTCGACCTCGGGGTATTGTTGCTTTCGGTTGTGATGCTGCAGGCATGGTTCTCGAACCCGGTGATTCTGTTCTCAGGCAATCCTGCGGCCTGGACGCTGTCGGTCGAGGCGTTGTTCTACGCGCTGCACCCGTGGGTGTCTCGTCTGCTTGTTCCCATGGCGAAACGTGGTGCGATCGCACTGAGTGTGATCGCGGTGGTGTGGGCGTTCGGCTATCGAGCTGCGATGTGGATGTGGCCGGAGAGCTGGTTGGCGTTGGTCCCGATGCCCGTCGTGCGAGTGCCTGAGTTTCTGCTCGGAATGGGCCTTGCCTGGGCAATGCGAAACGGATGGCGACCGAAAGTGCACCCCGTCATTGGCGTGGGCTCTCTGCTGTTGAGTGTTGCACTGATCATGCTCCCGAGGTTTCTGCCGGAGTTCGGGGCGCTATCAATCTTTGCGAACGAAATCTTTACCGTTGCGGTGGGGCTGTCAATCATCTCTCTGGCCGGGCGATCGATTCGAGGGTTCCGTTCGGTGTTTGAGCAACGCTGGCAGGTGAAGCTGGGAGAATGGTCGTTCGCGTTCTACTTGATTCACGCGACGGTGATCTACTTGGCGTTGCGCGTGTTCGGGTATCAGGATCCTTCATGGCGCAACGGAATCTGGTTCGCCCTGATCCTCGCCGCCGACATTGTGCTTGCCTGGCTGTTGTACTCGTTCGTAGAACATCCAATCGAGCGCAGAATGCGCAATTGGAAGAATGCACGGGATCTCGCCGCAAAGTCGAAGCATTAGCTTCAGAGTCGATCGGGTTCGCTGCGATTGTGCCTCGGATGCGGCCCGTTCTGGCTAGGCAGCCGGGCGAATCCACTTCGTGATGAGTGCGTTCGCGCTTGCCTTCCCGTCGTGCAGCTGGGCGACGTATTCCCGGCCCGCTCTCGCAACGTCTCGGGCGCGTTCGCTGTCGTTGAGAAGGTCGCGGATCACATCGCCGAGGGTATCGAGCGTGGCTTCCACGATGGGCAACTCAAGCCCGGACTCTGCGAGGATCCGCTTCCGCACTGACGGCAGCACGTGGCCGACCACGACCCGCCCCGCGGCCATCGCCTCGCATGCGGCGACCCCGTACGACCCGAGGCGAAACTGATCGAGCACGATGTCCGCGGCGCCGATGACCTGAGGCATCTGGGCAGATGGGACACCAGAGATGGTCTCATACTCGACTCGGCCCTGCTCGATCAGTGAACGTAGCGCGGGTTCGATATGATCGCTTCCCTTTTGCAGGGGGTCGCTCGAAGCGTGAACGATCCTCGCCTTTGTAGAATTGAATAGTGGCTGCCCATCACCTGCCGCGAAACGGTTGATGTCGGCAACTACAGGGCACCAAGTGCCCCAAGGAAGCTCCGTTGCCAGGTCCGGGGTAGAGAAGAACACCGGTCGACCGAGCCGCTGCAGGAGAGCAAGGTTGGTTTCCGCATCCGCCTGCAACGTCTCCGTACGAGGGTCCTCGGGATATGGTGACCATGGGGTCGCTTGTCTGTGCAACGCAGGGTTTCGAATGTCGGTGCCGTGGCTGATGAAGGCTACAGATGCCCCGGCTGCCTCCAGCGCCTCGACCTCGGCCTCGATGCTGCGGTTGAACCGCTTGCCGAACATTGACCGCTCAGCCTCGATCAGTACGTGCGTGAACTGGCTGGCGGCCTGCCACTCCGCGTCGGCCCACTCTGAGGAAGCGTTGACCGCGGCAATTGAGACCAGAGTGTCGGCCGGAAACGCGAATCCTCCCGGAAGCTGGACGGCCATGTTGCGAGCCCCGATTGAGGCGTCCGCGTTCTCGAGTGCGCGGGCCCAGATATAGCCTTGGCCGGAATAGTTCGTTGGTGCGACATAAACCCGAGTCTCACTATCGGGGACTGTGGTGACGGGGGCCTTCCCGCCGCCAAGCAGGCGCGCAGAAACTCGACCTACGAACCCGTCTGGGTTGCGGACAGCCGATTCCATGATTGCTCGCATCCATCGCGGCATTTTCGAGCGATTGTTGACGAGAATCGCAGCGGTCCGTTCGAAGAACCTAGCCATGCGCACTTCCTCTCGTTGCAACCGACTCGATGACGTCAGATACACGCTCCGACACAGCTCGCATTGAGTGCTCGGCAAAGGTCCATTCGGCTATCGAACGGCGCGCGTTGGGCCCTGCCGGCTGTGCAACGATCGCTCGCATCGCGTCGGCGATTTTAGCGGCGCCGTATTCGACGGCAAACCCGGCGCGAACTTCTGCGGCTGCGCGCTGCATGAAAGGGCCGGTGGGGCCGGGGCCCGCAAAGATGACCGGGCAGCCCGTCGCGAGCGACGAGTAGACCTTCGTCGTGAAGGCGTATTCGTAGCCGCCCCCTGGGAGAAGCGTCGCGAGGGAAGCGGTCGCGCGTGCAAGCCGAGTGCGCAGCTCGTCGGTCGAGATCGTCGGTTCAAACGAGACGGAGGCATTAATGCCTAGCTCGGATGCGCGTGCGCGCATCTCATCTTGGCCAGTCCCGTTTCCGATGAACTGCAGTCGGTAGCCTGGGTTCGTCTTAGTGAAATCGGCGAACGCTTCGACGAGCACGCCTGCCCCGTGAAGCTCCGTGTGGGTGCCGGCGTAGATGAACACAGGGTCGATCGACTGAGCCGCCACGTAGTGGAAAGTATCTGTGTCGGCGCCATAGCCGGTGACCGTTGCCTCGGTGTTCACTCCGAGTTCTCGCACGCGGTCGACGACCCCCTGCGAGATCGTGACAAGCTTCCGGGCACCCCGCAGCGCGAATTTCTCGAGCTCTCGAACCACTTTGACTACGAGGCCAGAACTGGTCGCGTGCCCGGCCGCATCGGACCAGATGTCAGCGGCGTCGTAGACGTACGGGATTCGACGTAGCGTGCAGACGATGCGAACGGCGGCACCTGTCGTGGGTGGCGGCTCGACGAAGACGGCGTCTGGGCGGCGGGTGAAGAGCAGCCTGAAAAAGAGGGGAATATCGAAGCTCATGTACTGGAGGTATCCACGCACGTAACCGGACTTGTCTCTCAGCACTGGGAACATTCTGACGCGTTCCTTGGTATCACCCACGGGGAGGTGTCGGGGCGGAGAAACCGTCAGTACCTCGACCTTATGGCCACGTGACGTGAGCGTGTCTGCAACTGAACCCAGCATGAGCGATGCGGCTGAGGGCTCAGGCCGGTAGATTCTAGTTGCAATGACAAACCTCACTGCGCGCCCCTGGTGAGAAAGTTCGTGAGCAGTGCGTCGCTTGAACGCCTTCCGTCATGCACGTCATTCACGAAGCCAATGCCTGTGCTGCTCAGATGCTCAAGCGAGGGCATGGAGGCGAGGTCTCTCAGTACCGATTCAAGTGTTGATGGGTCAGCCTCTACGATCGGCAGTTCATTCCCGCCGAGCTGGAGCACGAGTTCACGCGTCTCGGTCGCGACCTGCCCGATCACTACACAGCCCGATGCCATGGCCTCGCACGCGGCGACTCCGTAGGAGCCAAGCCGGAACTGGTCGAGCAGCACATCGGCTTCGGCGAGTACCTTCGGCATTTCGGCGGAGGGAATGCCGGTAATGAGTCGCAGGTCGATCACACCCGCTGCTTCCAGGCGCTCGAGCATCGGCATGATGAGAGGAGTGCCCTTGAGCACTGGGTTCGATGGAGCATGTACGACTCGAAGGGGGCCGTTTCGTCGCGCGTGTTCCCGAGGGGCCGCCCAGCGATTCGGGTCAACAACCACAGGGCACCAGGTCGCGCCTGGTAGGTCTAGCAGGAGATCTGGGGTGGAGACGAAGACGGGTGTGTTGCTCTCGACAAGGTAATCGATGTTGCGTTGCGCAAGAGACTCGAGCCGGGGCAGGTAGACCGAAGGGTCGCGGTAGTAGGACCATTCGCTCGTTTCAGCGTGACGCGAGGGGAGCCTCGCATCCGTTCCATGGGACATGTGTGCGATCGCAACGCCCAGCTGTTGGAGCGCATCGGCCTGGGCTCTGACTGATCGGTCGAATAGGCGACCGAAAGGAGGCTCTCCTGCCTCGATCAGCGTGTGGGTCGCGCTTGCCGCCGCCGCAAGCTGCCTGCGTTGCCAGTCGGGGTCGTTATGGTAAGTGCCGACCGGCACTTCGAGGTCGGTGGCAAACGAGAACCCTCCAGGAACCTCGACCGCCATGCTCCTCGCACTCACCGACTCGTCGGCTCGCTCGAGCGCTCTCGCCCAGGCGGTTGCCTGACCCGAGTAATTCACCGGCGCGATGAGTAGACGGGTTGGTTTCTGGTCGAAGGTGGTCGTGCCCACCGTCCCGTACGGTGCTGGTTTCCCCATGCGGCGCGCCGCGACTTTGCCCAAGATGCTGGCCGGATGATCGGCGACGTAGTCGATTGTCCGGTTCACCCAGCCGGGCAGAGAATTGCGATCCATAGCTTCTTCAGTGTAGATGAACCTCTAGTGGAGGCTTGATTCAGGGCGAATATGGATATTAGACGATTGTCTAATATCCATAGGATTTGTATAGCTCGTGGATATTCAGGGTACGCGCATGCGTCGATGTGCTCGGAGGCTGAGTGGAGTATGTTGCTCAACAGTCGAGGCTATGCGGGCAAACTGCGTGTTGCCTCTGTTCTTGCTGAACGAAACAAGCAAGCTTTGGCGGTAGAGAACGAGATTACCCCCTGCTTCCGATGTGAATCGAAGTTGTTGCTGGTGCCGGGGGTGTGATGCGCTCTCGCGAATTGCGCCAGCGGCGATGAGGCCGGAACGACGGTCAGGCTTCGTTCGGTCTGCGTTCAAACACCAATGAACGTAGACCCGGCAGGGGCGGACTTATGACAACCAAGTTCAGGTGGTCCGATGAGATATACACCTGATATGTAGTTCCGTTCCACACCGGGAAGTCAGGAGCCACGCTCGGTCCGGGCTGCGTGCATGTCTGTTCCAAGGTGAACGGTTCTGAACCTGTGGTGAGTGACGGGCTATCCTCAGGCACGAAGAACTCTCCCGGTTGGCCGCGGTCATCAGTGATGTCCAGAGTTGAGTCCTCGGTCTGAAACCTCAGATCCCAGCTGCCACGATACTCAAAGCAGTTGATCGATCCTACCCAGGTACCATCCGGAGAGAATGTAACCTCGGCTCCGATGGTTTCCGATTGGCTCCCAACCCAGGTACCCGCAATGGTTATTTCCGAGTCGCCATATCGGTGCAATTCTCTGTGCGTGCCATCGCGATCAATAAGTGTGAGGGTGTCGCCGTCCACAGTCGTCTGCCTACTGGAAAGTATGTAGTCCGGGATCGGCTCGTTATTGCAGCCGATCTGCGTACTTACGCCACCGCTCAGGACTAGGCGCCCGCTTGTATCGAGCGCCCACCCTCCGCCCGTCTGGTTGCAGCCATCTGAAGCGAGGTACAGCCCGTCCTTACTGAAGTCCACAAATGCGTCCTGGTTTGCAGGGGGCGCGGCCTTCCACTTCCCAACGATCAGCTCGTGCTGCGGGCGCGATTCGGCCGCAGACACCGCATCTGGTTCAGCAGGGGTACATGAGACGGTACCTGCTGTAAACAGTGTCGCACCCAAAAGACTGACCAGCACAGTTTGAAACTTTCGTAGGGCCATGACTGGTTGCTCCCCCCATTTTGGCCACCATAACAGGAACTATCGGGGGAGTGCAGGACCGTTCGGGCGCGCAAGGTAAGCTCTAGGGCGCTACTAGTAGACGGAGGTAAGCCCGGTGAAAAGCCTGTGGAACACGCTGAATGAGCTGTTCAGAGTGCTCCCTAAAGGCGCGAAGCGCTTCTATCTCGGTTACTCGATCCTGACCGGGTTGCTTGCGGTGCTCGACTCGCTCGCGCTCGCGCTGATCGTCGTTGTCACAGCCCCGCTCGCCACTGGTACGGGGATGAAGTTGCCGGTCATTGGTGAGGTTCCGGCGTCAGCGACTCCGATCCTCGTCATCATGATCTGCGGGCTCTTTGTCTTGAAGGGCGTCTTCGCGCTGGTGCTGCACCGGCGCGCAACTCGCCGCTTCGCGCACTACGAACTGGACGCTGGGGACCGCCTCTTCAGCACCTATATCCATTCGAGCTGGGAACGTCGCGCGCAGCTGAGCACCGCCGAGGTCACCCGAATCGTAGACACTGCGATGCAGAATACGAACCTCGGGTTCCTGCTGCAGCTCTCCATGATCCCTGGCAACGCGATGACTTTTCTCGCGACGATTCTCGTGCTCGTGATCGCCCAGCCCGTCACCGCGCTGATCGCGCTGGTCTACCTGCTCGCGATTGCCCTCATCATGAATCGCTTCGTAAGCCGTGCCGCCAAACGTGCCGGCGAGATGAATCGCGACATTGTGTATCGCATCACGACGATCATGACCGAGATGGTCGATGCGCTGAAAGAGGTCACACTGCGAGGCAAGCTCGGCGAGATCGGGCGGGTGGTGTCGAAGGACCGCGCGCGTGCAACCGAAGCGCGCGCTGACATGGCCTACCTCAGTCAGGTGCCAAAGTATGCGTTTGAGACGGCGCTCATCGGTGGTGTGCTGCTGGTCGGCGGCGCGGCCTATCTGATGACCGGTCTCGGTGGCGCAACCGTGGCTGTCGGTCTCTTCGCGGTGACTGGTTTCAGGGTTGTACCAGCCCTGAACGCAATCCAATCGTGCCTCTCGTCTGCCTCGGCGAACGAGGCTTACGCCAGGGATGTGGTGCGTGAACTGAGCAACGAAACTCCTGCAAGCGCGAATGACGACGAGTTGGTCGATGCCCGAGCGCTGCCGACGCTGCCGCAGCGGCTTGAGCTTCGTGGCGTGCAGTTTCGTTACCCAGACACCGATCACAACGTGCTCGACGACATCTCGATCTCGATTCCGATGGGGTCGAGCCTCGCAATCGTAGGTCCATCGGGTGCAGGCAAATCCACGCTCATAGATCTCTTACTCGGCCTCAGCGTGCCGTCGAGTGGCGAGATGCTCATCGATGATGCTCCGCTGCCCGAAGTGATGGGGCAGTGGCGCAGCCGCGTCGGCTATGTGCCGCAGCGAGTGGCATTGTTCGACGGCAGTATTGCCCAGAATGTTGCGCTTACTTGGGAACAGGATTTTGACCTGGATCGCGTGCGGCACGCGTTGAGGCGTGCCCATCTTGAAGAGCTTGAAGAGCGCGAGGGCGGGCTTCTTGCCAAAATTGGCGAGCGGGGCGAATCAATCTCGGGTGGTCAGCAGCAACGCCTTGGAATTGCGCGCGCTCTCTATACGGAGCCGCTCGTAATGGTCATGGATGAGGCGACGAGCTCGCTTGACACCGCCACAGAAAGCCGTATCACTCAGTCGATGCAGGAGCTCCAAGGCGAAGTGACATTCATTACCGTAGCCCACCGCTTGGCCACGATTCGCGAGTACGACCAGGTGTGCTATCTCGACGGTGGCAAGATTAGAGGTATGGGAACGTTCGACGAGGTCGTTGCTCGGGTGCCGGACTTTGCGGTTCAGGCGCAACTTGCCGGGTTGATCGCATGAGCGTAGCAGCCAAGTCGATGATGAACACGCGCACCCGGGTACTCGTGGTGACCGGTGACGTGCTCGGCGCAAAGATGGCCGGGCCCGCAATTCGCGCCTGGGAAATGTCGCGCGCCCTCCACGAGGTGTGCGAGGTGCGGCTCGTCTCTACGCAGGGCTCTACGCTCGAGCACGACGATTTTCCGGTGGCATTTGTCGAAGAGTCCGAACTGAAACGGCATGTCGAGTGGTGTGAAGTGCTCGTCTTTCAGGGCTACACACTCTCGAAGTTTCCGTGGATTCGCACGACAGACACCATCATCGTTGCAGACATCTACGACCCCATGCACCTCGAATACCTCGAGCAGGGCAAAGACGACAGCCCCCGCATTCGCGCGAAGATGACCGAGTACATCTCTGAGGTGTTGAACGTGCAGCTCGAACTCGCCGACTTCATGCTCTGCGCTTCTGAGAAGCAACGCGACTTCTGGCTCGGCCAACTGTCCGCAGTATCACGGATCAATCCGCTGGTCTACGACCGCGACCCAAGTCTGCGTTCGCTGATCGATATCGCACCATTCGGCATTTCGAACGAACCGGCGGTGCAAACGCGGAGGGCGATCAAGGGCGAAGTACCGGGAATTGGGCTCGACGATCAGGTCATCATCTGGGGCGGTGGAGTCTACAACTGGTTCGATCCTCTGACCCTCATTCGAGCAGTGTCGCGATTGGTTGAGGCTCACCCGAAGCTGCGACTCTACTTCTTGGGTGTGAAGCACCCGAACCCGGATGTGCCCGCTATGCGCATGGCAGCTAACACCATGAGCCTTGCCGATGAGCTCGGACTCACCGACACACATGTATTCTTCAATACCGAGTGGGTTGATTACGAGGATCGCGTGAACTACTTGCTCGATGCTGACTTGGGCGTGAGCACCCACTTCGAACACGTCGAGACCGCGTTCAGCTTTCGCACCCGCATCCTCGACTATCTTTGGGCTGGCCTGCCGATTGTCTCAACCGAGGGCGATACCTTCGCCGGGTTAATCGAGGCGAATGATCTCGGCGCGACGGTTGCGCCCGAGGACGTAGATGCGCTTGCCGACGCGATCGAGCGGGTGCTCTATTCACCACAGCGCGATGAAGTGAGCGAAAGAGTGAAGGCGTTCGGCGAAACAATGCGTTGGCAAGAGACGCTGCGTACGCTGCTTGAGTTTTGTGTTGAACCGAGACAAGCGGCCGACCGTGTGCGTCGCAGCTCGCCTGTTGGCAAAGAATCGCGGCGAACTATCGCTCGGGTGCGCCACACAACTGCCTGGCGTCGCACCGAGGGCATCAGGCTTTGGCTGAGAAAGATGATTTCGAGCAGATAATCTGGGGCGCGTGAGGCCTCGTAGCCCCAAAGTATTCGGCATGCAGTTGAGAGGAACTTGAGCAGGTATGGCTCTACGAACGAAGCGCATCATCATTGCTGCGTTGACGGCGCTGTTCGCCTTCGCGGGGCTTGGTGCGTGGGCGATTGCCTCACCTGTGGGGGCTGCTCCCGACGACGACTATCACCTCGCCAGTATCTGGTGCTCTTGGGGCGAGCGAGAAGGCTTATGTGCAGACGCGCGTTCGGAAGACGAACGCGTGGTCTCTGAAAGACTCACACTCTCGTCGAAGTGCTATGCGCAACACGAGACGCAGAGCGCACAGTGTGACCTGAACGACAGTGAGACGCTCACGACTGATCGTGGTAACTTCGCGGGTCTAACTTCGCGGGTCACTATCCGCCCGTGTTCTACGCGATCCTCGGAGTATTTTCGAGCCCCGATGTTGCGGCGTCGACCGTGCTCATGCGTCTCTTCAACGCGCTGCTCTTCGTGGGAGCGTCGGCCGCGGTAATCTCATTGCTTAGACCAGGGCAGCGGGGCCCTATTATCTGGTCCTCGGTGGTCGCGCTAGTTCCCCTCGGAGTGTTCATCATTCCAAGCGTCAACCCAAGCAGTTGGGCGATTCTTGCTGGGTTGCTCGTCTGGGTCTCTGGGTACGGTTACTTCACCGCCCAATCGCGCGCGCGCAGGGTCTCGCTCGGCTCGATTGCCCTCGTACTTGCAGTTCTTGGCGCGGGCGCTCGCGGTGATTCTGCAGTGTTCGTGGCGTTCTCAGCGCTGATTGCGATGGTGCTTACGTTCAGAAAGACCAAGGAGTGGTTCAAACTAGCTGTGCTTCCCTTCGGGATCATCGTGATTGGAGCGATCTTCTTTCTTTCGGCAGATCAGGCAACGGGTGCCGCGAGCGTAGGCGTGATTCAGGGAGCCTCTGCGGCAGACTCTGCTTCGGTTGTGGCCGGCGGAGCTGGGGATGCAGCGGGGGCCGCCCCCGCGCCTTCAGGGTTCGCTACACTTCTCGC
>APMI01021252.1_pt1 | contig 10424 bp, 10 predicted proteins | sample 667938 | NCBI WGS metagenome assembly APMI01 (sample SAMN01084076, study PRJNA167559) | wastewater metagenome | biome: Wastewater | place: Denmark: Ejby Moelle, Odense | collected 2011-11-28
AGATACTCTTCGTGAATCGCCTCGGGCTGCTGCCCGCCACGGGGCAGTTCAGTCGCGATCTTGAATTCATCAGCCCGATCACGCCGGTCACGCATTTTCCGATGCTCGACAGTCTCATCACCGGCAACTGGGTCGCCTGGTCAGACGGCCTGGCGCACCTGATTCTGCCCATGCTGACGCTCGCCGCATACCCAATGGGCCTCATCGCGAGAATGACCCGCGCGTCGATGCTCGAGGTGCAGGGCCAGGACTACATCTTTACCGCAAACGCATACGGGCTCGGCGAGCGCATGATCCGCTGGCGCCTGGCGCTCAAGAACGCGATCTCGCCCACCCTCACCGTGGCGGGCCTCTCGGCCGCCTACGCGCTGACGGGCACGTTCTTCGTCGAGGTCGTCTTCAACTGGCCGGGCATCGGGCACTTCGCGGTGACCGCCATGACCCAGGTCGACTACCCAGTCATCATCGCCATCACACTGCTCGGAGCCGGCGGCTACCTCATCGCCAACCTCATCGTCGACATCGCCCAGGCGAAGATCGACCCGCGTGTGCGTCTCGGAGAGGAGGGTGCGGCATGATCGATCCGCTGCTCACCACATCGACAAAGCTCCCCGACTTCGCTCCGATGGAGCAGGGCTTCTTCGCGCGCACCAAGAGAGTATTCACGAAGGATCGCCTCGCCCTCATCGGTGCCGCTCTCATCGTGCTGATGCTGATCCTCGCCGCCTTCGGCCAGTGGATCGCACCCTACCCGAGCGAGGGGCTCGGCGTGACCAACGTCGGCCAACGCAACCTGCCGCCGAGTGGCGCGAACTGGTTCGGCACTGATCAGCTGGGTCGCGACGTGCTCAGCCGCATCATCATGGGCGCCCGCCCGGCGCTCACGGTCGCGCTTACCGTCGTGGCGCTCGCCGCCTTGATCGGCATTCCGCTCGGCGCCATCGCGGGCTACCGCGGCGGCTGGCTCGATAACCTGCTCATGCGCATCACCGAGATCTTCCAGGCGTTTCCGCCGCTACTGCTCGCGATGGTCATCGTCGCAGTGCTCGGCCCGAGCCTGATGAACGCGGGCATCGCCCTCGCGATCTCGTGGTGGCCCTGGTACGCCCGGCTCATTCGTGCGGAAGCGAGGTCGCTGCGCGAGCGACCCTACGTCGAGGCCGCGAGGTCGAGCGGTGTGCCCGTGTGGCGCATCATTCCGCGGCATATTCTGCGCAACGCGATGACGCCGGTGCTCATTCAGGCGACCGTCGACATCGGCACCGTCGTGCTCGCGGCCGGCTCGCTCGCGTTCATCGGCCTCGGAGCCCAGCCGCCCGAGCCCGACTGGGGTCTCATGGTCTCAGAGGGCCGCGGCTCGATCTTCACCTACTGGTGGGTGTCAACATTCCCCGGTCTCGCGATCTTCATCACCGTGCTCGGCTTCAACCTGCTCGGCGACTCGCTGCGAGACCTGCTCGACCCGAGGCAGGTGAAGCGATGAGCAAGCTGCTCGAAATCGAAGACCTCACGCTTGAGTTCAGTGAGCGCGGCGAGGTCACGAACCGCCCGCTGCGAGGCGTGACCCTCGAGATCGCCGAAGGCGAGATCCTCGGTGTCGTCGGTGAAACCGGCTGCGGTAAGAGCCTGACGGGCCTCGCAACCCTCGGGCTGCTGCCCACGGGCGCGACCCCCGGTGGCCGCATTCTGATCGACGGAGAAGAACAAAAGCTCGGCGCGCCATCGAAGCTTCGCGGCAACGCGATCTCGATCGTCTTTCAGAACCCGGGCACGGCATTCAACCCGCTGTTCACGCTCGGGCGGCAGATGGAAGACGTGCTGGCGCGGCACAAGGGCCTCTCGCGAAAGCAACGCACGCAGCGCAGACAGCACATTCTCGGCTACCTCGAGCAGGTGGGGCTGCCCGACCCCGAGCGTGTCTACGACAGCTATGCGCACGAGCTCTCGGGCGGCATGCTACAGCGCGCGATGATCGCCATGGCGCTCGTGTGCGAACCACGACTGTTGATCCTCGACGAACCCACGACCGCACTCGACGTGACTGTTGCGAAGCAGATTCTCGACCTCGTGCTCTCGTTGCGCGACCGCTTCGGGTTCGGCGTGATGCTCATCACGCACAACCTCGGCGTGGTGCGCGAGGTGTGCGACCGCGTCGCCGTGCTCTATGCGGGGCGCGTGATCGAGACCGGTTCGACGGCTCAGGTGCTCTCGCGGCCGGCGCACCCCTACACGCGAGGGCTGCTGAATGCGCTGCCCGCAAGGCACCGGCAGGGCGAACAGCTCGAGGCGATCACGGGTCAGGTGCCCGCGCGACTGGTCGACGTCGAGGGGTGCGTGTTCGCTGCGCGGTGCCCGATCGCTGTTGAGCGATGCCTCACCACCGACCCGCGGCCGGTGCACGTGCCTGGTCAGTCGAGCGAGGGCGCTGAGCACGTCGCGGCGTGTATTCGCGTCGCAGAGCTGGAGGTGGCGCGATGAGCGCGGTGCTCGAAGTCGAGAACATGGTGAAGGTGTTTCGCGCGCGCGGCCGTGAGGTGCGTGCCGTCGATGACGTCAGTTTCACCGTGCGCGAGGGGCGCACCTTTGGTCTGGTTGGCGAGTCGGGTTCGGGCAAGTCGACGGTGGCGCGCTGCGCGCTGCGATTGATCGAACCGACATCGGGGGTCAGCAGGGTTTCGGGCGAGGATCTCGGGGCGCTCGGCCGCCGCCAGCTTCGTGAGAAGCGCCGCGCGTTCGGCATGGTGTTTCAGAACCCCGTCGCCGCACTCAACCCGCGCATGTCGATTCGCGATTCGATCTCCGAGCCATTGCGCACGCATACCCGCATGAGCGCGAAAGAGCTCGATGCGAGAGTGCTCGAACTGCTCGACGAGGTCGGGCTGAGCCGAAGCCACGCGACGCGGCTGCCGCACCAGCTTTCGGGCGGCCAGTGCCAGCGAGTGGGCATCGCACGTGCGCTTTCGACCCGGCCGAAGCTTCTGGTGCTCGATGAGCCGACCAGCGCGCTCGACGTGTCGGTGCAGGCGCAGGTGTTGAACCTGTTGCAGCAGCTTCGAGACGAGCATCAGCTCAGCTACTTGCTGATCTCGCACGACCTCGACGTCGTGCGCTACATGAGCGAGGACGCCGGCGTGATGCGTCGCGGCCAGCTCGTCGAGGTCGGCCCCGCGAGCGAGGTGCTAGTCGCGCCGCGTGAGGAGTACACGAAGCAGCTGCTCGCGTCGATGCCGCAGCCTCCGGGGGCGGTGGCATGAGCACGGAGCCGCAGGAACTGACTACGCAGGAACGGTTACAGAAGAAGGAAGTGCAGATGAGCACGCTGGGTGCACCAGACACGGTCACAGCGCAGCGCCGGGCAGCGCTCGGCGTCATGGAGTCTCCGACGCTCGACAGCTGGCAAGAGGGGCCGCACAATCGCTGGGTGTTCCGCAATGTCGAAGAGACGATTCCCTCGGCGCGCATCTCGCACCGCCCCGCCTCCGCGGTCATGCCCTCACTCGGGCTGGGTGCCATAGAAGGTGTGAGCGACCTCGCGTCGCGCCTCGAATCCACCTACACCGACGGGCTCGTGGTCGAACGAGGCGGGCAGGTCGTCGCCGAATACTATGCGCCCGGGTTCGGGCCGGGCCAAACTCATCTGCTGATGAGCGTCTCGAAGTCGCTGTGCGCGATTGTCGTGGGGTCGCTGTGCGATGACGGGCTGATCGATCCTTTGCGAAACCTTGAACACTACCTGCCGGGACTCGCGGGGAGCGCCTTCGCGGACGCAACCATCGAGCAACTGCTCGACATGACCGCGGCGGTCGACTACAGCGAGGACTACGACGACCCTGCGTCGGAGGTGCAGTTGCAAGACCGCGCGGGGGGCTGGCGAACGAACCGCCCCGGCGACCCCGCAGACACCTACGAGTTCTTGGCGCGGCTGAAGCGAAGCAAACCTCACGGCGAGGTGTTTCAGTACTGCTCTGCGACGACCGACACCCTCGGGCTGCTCGTCGAGGCGGTGACCGGTCAGCGCTATTCAGAGGTGCTCGCCGAGCGCCTCTGGAGCAAGCTCGGGGCGGACCAAGAAGCGCGCATCTCGATCGACCGCGGCGGCATCGCGATTGCGAACGCCGGCATTTCGTGCACGACGCGCGACCTTGCCAGGGTGGGGCGGCTCATGCTGAGCGGTGGCGTGGCGGCAGGCGGCCGGGTGGTGTCAGAGCAGTGGGTAACGCAGACGCTGGCGGGCGGCGACTCGTCGAAGTGGCAGAGCGCGAGGCGCGACCTCTATCCCGAGGGGTCGTATCGAAACCAGTGGTGGGCGACGGGCAACGCGCGCGGAAACGTGTACGCGGTCGGCATCTACGGTCAGTACATCTGGCTCGACCCGGCGTCTGACACGGTCATTGCGAAGTTCTCAACCGAACCCGCGGCCGTCGGCACGGCCAGCGCTGCGGCTCATTCGGAGCTCTTCGCCGATATCTGCGAGGTGTTCGCGGGGGAGTGAGCGTTGCTGCCTCAGTCGACGGAGCGATCGGCATACACGACCCTGCGAGCAGGAAACGGGTGCGGCGCCTCCCAAACCTGGGGGTAGAGGTGGGCGGTGAACTCGCTGAGCTCGACGAGCACCTGCTCGATCTCTCGCGACGCGAAGTGCAGCGGTTCCCAGACACCGAAGAGCGGAAAGATGATGTCGCTGCCCTGGGCGCGAATGGGGATGCTGTGCAGCCCGTAGCGTGAATCGTCGGAGATCACGCAGACGCCCCGCCCGGCAGCGGTGAGAGCCTGTGCGGTGGTCGGCGAGGCTGTCTCGGCGGCGCTGCTATAGGTGAGCCCCTCTGCCGCGACGGCGACATCGAACATGTGCCGCACGTAGTGGGCAGAGGTGACCATGATGAGCGGTTCTTTGACGAGCTCAGAGATCGACACCCAGTCGCGCCCTACGAAACGGTGACCGTCTGGCACCTGCGCCCACAGGTAGGCGTGGCCGATGACGTGATAATTGAGTGTCGCTGGTGGGATTCTCGTGCCGACCGCGAAGTCGGCTTCGCCCGCGATCAGCCTCATGTAGATCTGCTCCGACACCTGCTCGGCCACCGCGACCTCGACGACGTCGCGAATCAGCCCCTGCTCGCCTTTCTCGACGATGAAGGGGGCGATGATGTCGGTCACGGTGGTGGAGGCAGAGACCACCGAGAGCTCGGTCACATTGCCCTTCGCGATCATCGACGCGGTGAACTCGGCCTGTGACGCGCGCAGCAGCAGGTCGCGGGCGACCGGCAAGAAGTTGCGCCCAGCGGCCGTGGGCACCAGCCCCTTCGGAGTTCGCTCGAACAGCGCGAAGCCCAGCCTCGTCTCGAGGTTGCGAATCTGTCTGCTGAGTGAAGGTTGAGCCACGCGCACCGCGGCGGCCGCGGCGTGCAGCGAGCCGTGCTCGCAGACCGCGGCGAAGTAGCTGAGCAGCCGAAGTTCCATGGTTACAGCGTACGGAGCGGGGCGATTGCTCGCCAGTATCACTTTTCGGCGCATCTGATACCTCTCAGGCATCGTGGGCGTGCGTGCGCGAGTTACAGTCGCAGGTACTAGTGTCGTTCGTGTGAGCGTCAAGATTCTCGCCATCGGCAAGAAACATGAGAACTGGGTCGGCGACGGCATCGCCCGCTACGAGCAGCGGCTGCGCAAACCGTTGGACGTCACGTGGCAGTTGCTGCCGCACTCGGCTCGCGAGGGCGAAGCGGCACGCGCCGAAGAATCAGATCGAATTCTTTCGAAGCTGGATCGCGATGCCTTCGTCGTGCTGCTCGATGAGCGCGGCCAGAACGTCGATTCGCCGGCGCTCGCCTCTCGGCTGCAGGGTGCGTTCGATTCGGCGAAACAGGTCGCGGTCATCATCGGCGGGGCTTACGGAGTCGACGACCGGGTGCGCCAGCGGGCCGATTTCGTGTGGAGCCTTTCGAAGCTCGTGTTTCCGCACCAGCTCGTGCGGTTGATCCTCGCCGAGCAACTGTACCGAGCGCAAGAAATCGCCGGCGGTCGCCCGTACCACCACGTGTGATCGGTGCCGCCTGTGTGTGCGGCTGAGTGCGGGCCGGTGGCGCTTGGGTTCTCCGGTCGTGACCAGGCGCCGCCACGCTCATTGTCAGTGGTCGAACCTAGTCTGGCGGCATGAAGCCACACCCCACTTTTGGGCGCGACGGCCGCGCCCCGCCCGCTCCTGAGAGCGACCTATTCGCGACACGCCGAGGCAAGCGTGTGGGCAAATATTCTTTCCCCCTCCACTGCCTGTGGATAACTCTCAAAGAGGCGCGGAAATACGCCACGCACTCTCCCCAGAAAGGCAACTTTTGCGGTGGAAAGTCGGTGGAGAACTACATTGATGTAACTACATCATGTTGTGGTCGGACTTCGTATGGTTCACTAGATGTTGTGCCTCGGGCGAGGTAAAATGGTTTTTGAGGAAAGGGCGTGAGCATGGCTACTACCGTGTACACCAAGCCGTCGTGCGTGCAGTGCAATGCAACCTACCGAGCTCTTGATAGCAAGGGCATCGAATACGACATTGTTGATCTTTCTGAAGATCCTGCGGCGCTTGAGACGGTGAAAGAGCTGGGCTACCTGCAGGCGCCCGTCGTCGTCACCGACGACGAGCACTGGTCGGGCTTCCGCCCCGACAAGATCTCGGCTCTCGCAAGCCGCCTCACCGACTGAAATGGTTCGGGTCGGTGAGATCACGCACTGATTTCATGCGACCCGCTCCGGCGGCGCGCACGCGGCGAGACGTGGTGAAAGAGAGGCGAGAGATGTCGACCCTGGTCTACTTCTCAAGCATTTCGGGCAACACCGACCGGTTCGTGCATAAGCTGGGGCTTCCGGCGAAGCGCATTCCGCTCTACGCAAAAGACGAGCCGCTCGTGGTCGATGAGCCTTACGTTACCATCGTGCCCACCTACGGTGGGGGCCCCGACACCAAGGCGGTGCCAAAGCAGGTCATCAGGTTTCTCAACGACGAGCACAACCGAGGGCTTTGCCGAGGCGTCATCGCGGCAGGCAACACCAACTTCGGTGAGGCCTACGGTCTTGCGGGCAACATCATCGCCAAGAAACTACAGGTTCCCTACCTGTATCGTTTTGAACTTTTTGGAACACCCGACGACGTCACAGCCGTCAGAGAAGGATTGGAACAGTTTTGGATTCAGCAACCACCACCGCAGTAATGGAGCCAGAGCACGCTTCTTCGAAGGTCAGCGACATGGATTATCACTCGCTGAACGCGATGCTGAACCTGTACGACGCCAACGGTCTGATCCAGTTCGACAAAGACCGTGAGGCGGCGCGCCAGTACTTCCTGCAGCACGTCAACCAGAACACGGTGTTCTTCCACAACTTCGAAGAGCGCATGCGCTTTCTCATCGACAACGATTACTACGAGAAAGAGCTGGTCGACCAGTACTCGATCGAGTTCATCGAGCGCCTCACGAACGAGGCCTACGCGATGAAGTTCCGCTTCCCGACCTTCCTCGGCGCGTTCAAGTTCTTCACCTCGTACGCCCTGAAGACGTTCGATGGCAACCGCTATCTCGAGCGCTTCGAGGATCGCGTGGTCATGGTGGCACTCGGTCTGGCCCAGGGTGATCAGGAGCTTGCGCGCGGCTACGTGCGCGAGATCATCGCGGGTCGCTTCCAGCCGGCGACGCCGACGTTCCTGAACCTCGGCAAGGCGCAGCGCGGTGAGCTCGTCTCGTGCTTCCTGCTGCGCATCGAAGACAACATGGAGTCGATCTCGCGCGGCATCAACTCGTCGCTGCAGCTCTCGAAGCGCGGCGGCGGTGTCGCGCTCTCGCTCACGAACATTCGTGAGGCTGGCGCGCCGATCAAGAAGATCGAGAACCAGTCGTCGGGCATCATTCCCGTGATGAAGCTGCTCGAAGACAGCTTCAGCTACGCGAACCAGCTCGGCGCACGTCAGGGCGCCGGCGCGGTCTACCTGAGCGCGCACCACCCCGACATCATGAAGTTTCTCGACACCAAGCGCGAGAACGCCGACGAGAAGATTCGCATCAAGACGCTGTCGCTCGGCGTCGTCGTGCCCGACATCACCTTCGAACTCGCGAAGAAGAACGAAGACATGTACCTCTTCTCGCCCTACGACGTCGAGAGCGTCTACGGCGTGCCCTTCGGCGACATCTCGGTGAGCGAGAAGTACTACGAGATGGTCAACGATGCGCGCATCAAGAAGACCAAGATCAGCGCGCGCCACTTCTTCCAGACCGTCGCCGAGCTGCAGTTTGAGTCGGGCTACCCCTACATCGTGTTCGAAGACACCGTGAACCGCGAGAACCCGATCAAGGGCCGCATCAACATGTCGAACCTCTGCAGCGAGATTCTGCAGGTGAACACCCCCACCACGTACAACGAAGACCTGAGCTACAAAGAGATCGGCAAAGACATCTCTTGCAACCTCGGTTCGATGAACATCGCCGCAGCGATGGACGGCGAAGACTTCGGTGCGAGCGTTGAGCTCGCGATCCGCGCGCTCACCGCGGTCAGCGATATGAGCCACATCACCTCGGTGCGCTCGATCGAAGACGGCAACGACAAGTCGCACGCCATCGGCCTCGGCCAGATGAACCTGCATGGCTACCTGGCTCGCGAGCGCGTGCACTACGGCAGCGAAGAGGGTCTCGACTTCACGAACATCTACTTCTACACCGTACTGTTCCACGCACTGCGCGCATCGAACAAGATCGCTATCGAGCGCGGCCAGGTGTTCGAGGGCTTCGCCGACTCGAAGTACGCTTCGGGCGAGTTCTTCGACAAGTACACCGAGCGCGAGTGGGCGCCCGAGACCGAGCGCGTGCGCAGCATCTTCGCTGAGGCCGGCATCGAGATTCCGACTCAGGCTGACTGGCTCGAGCTCAAGGCGAGCGTGCAGCAGCACGGCATCTACAACCAGAACCTGCAGGCCGTGCCGCCCACCGGTTCGATCTCGTACATCAACAACTCGACGAGCTCGATTCACCCGATTGCTTCGAAGATCGAGATTCGCAAGGAGGGCAAGCTGGGTCGCGTGTACTACCCGGCGCCGTTCCTCACGAACGACAACCTCGAGTACTACGAAGACGCATACGAGATCGGCCCCGAGAAGATCATCGACACCTACGCCGCGGCTACGCAGCACGTCGACCAGGGCCTGTCGCTCACGCTGTTCTTCAAAGACACGGCGACCACGCGCGACATTAACAAGGCGCAGATCTACGCATGGCGCAAGGGCATCAAAACGATCTACTACATCCGTCTTCGTCAGCTCGCTCTCGAGGGCACTGACGTGTCGGAGTGCGTCAGTTGCATGCTGTAACCCTCTCGGGTTGCGGCAATCATTCGGGCTATTGAATCGAAGAAGGAATCGATGAACTTCAAGCTGGGTCATGCGGTGCAGGCCATCAACTGGAACCGCATTCAAGACGAGAAGGATCTCGAGGTATGGAACCGCCTCGTGAACAACTTCTGGCTGCCTGAGAAGGTGCCGCTGTCGAACGATGTGCAGTCGTGGGCGACGCTGACACCAGATGAGCAGCTGCTCACCATGCGCGTCTTCACGGGCCTCACCCTGCTCGACACGATCCAGGGCACCGTCGGCGCTGTCTCGCTGATCCCCGATGCGATCACCCCGCACGAGGAGGCCGTCTACACGAACATCGCGTTCATGGAATCGGTGCACGCGAAGAGCTACTCGTCGATCTTCTCGACGCTTTGCTCGACGCAGGAGATCGACGACGCCTTCCGCTGGTCGACCGAGAACCAGAATCTGCAGAAGAAGGCGCAGATCATCATCGACTACTACGAGGGTGATGATCCGCTGAAGCGCAAGGTTGCCTCGACTCTGCTCGAGTCGTTCCTGTTCTACTCGGGCTTCTACTTGCCGCTGTACTGGTCTTCGCGAGCCAAGCTGACCAACACGGCAGACCTGATCCGCCTCATCATTCGTGACGAGGCCGTGCACGGCTACTACATCGGCTACAAGTTTCAGAAGGCCCTCGAGAACGAGACCGAGGAGCGCCGCCAGGAGCTCAAGGACTACACCTTCTCGCTGCTCTTCGATCTCTACGAGAACGAGGTGCTCTACACGCAAGACCTCTACGACCCGGTGGGTCTCACCGAAGACGTCAAGAAGTTCTTGCACTACAACGCGAACAAGGCCCTCATGAACCTCGGCTACGAGCCGATGTTCCCGAAGGAGATGACCGACGTCAACCCGGCCATCCTCTCGTCGCTTTCGGCAAACGCGGACGAGAACCACGACTTTTTCAGTGGCAGCGGCTCGTCGTACGTCATCGGCAAGGCAGTCGCCACCGAAGACGAGGACTGGGACTTCTGAGTCGTTGATGTAGCCCCAGGCCCGTGAGGGCTGATGAGAGGCCCGGAACTGCAGGATTCTGCAG
>APMI01017440.1_pt1 | contig 10423 bp, 7 predicted proteins | sample 667938 | NCBI WGS metagenome assembly APMI01 (sample SAMN01084076, study PRJNA167559) | wastewater metagenome | biome: Wastewater | place: Denmark: Ejby Moelle, Odense | collected 2011-11-28
GATGTTGAACTGAACTATTTTTGGAATAATGTTAAAAATTAATATATTGAAAGTAAATAAATATGGGATATTGATTATATAATGTGAAGAGATGCTTATATACATACATAATAAACATTGAGAATGGAGACTCGTAAGGATCTTGACTCTATCATCGAGTCACTCAAGCGGGGTGAGAAAATACAGTAAAACAGAGTCAAGAAAGTATGCGATTTAGCCAAAGATATACTAAAATAAGATAAAAATGTAGTACATGTGAGGGCACCAGTCACCATCTGTGGGGATATACATGGGCAGTTCGATGACTTGCTTGAGCTGTTCAAAATTGGTGCCATGCCTCCATTTGCAAGTTATATCTTTATGGGAGACTATGTTGATCGAGGGAAGGATAGCGTATAGACTTTTTTGTTGCTTCTTGTACTCAAAGTGAGATTTCCAAATAGGATAACTTTACTAAGAGGAAATCACTAATCGAGGCTTATCACGCAAGTTTATGGATTCTATGATGAATGTATCCGCAAATATGGATCGCTAAATGTTTGGAGGGCCTTTACCGATATTTTTGATTATCTAACAATCGCAGCTGTTGTAGAAAATAAAGTCATTTGCGTACATGGAGGCCTATCTCCAAGGATCAAATAATTACATGAAATTGAATAAATTGAAAGAATTAAATAAATACCCCAGTAAGGCGCAATGTGCGACTTATTATGGTCCGACCCTGAAGAAATTACGGGTTGGTCAGGATCACAACGAGGAGCAGGCTACGTATTTGGGAAATAGCCAGTGGAAACTTTCTTGCACACAAACAAACTGGACCTAATTGCACGGGCTCATCAGCTTGTCATGTAAGGATACAAATACATGTTCAACTAAAAATTAGTAACAGTCTGGTCAGCTCCGAACTATTACTACCGATGCGGAAATGTGGCGTCGATATTTTAAATCGATGAGAGTCTACAACGATGCTTTAAAATATTCGAGTAGGCTCCAGCAGACGGAAGAATAATTCCAGGGTCTCAGGTGCCACATTACTTTCTATGATGTGTGTTCTAATATTCGATATTATGATCTTTATTTTATTTCATCAATATCTCTGTCTTCTGACACCTGCCAAACAAGCTCTGTAGATGTTAGCGGGAACGGTGGGGAACATCTCGCTGTGTACTCTCAAGTCTTGAATTTGTTCAAGTTCTCCAGTTTGAGTCCACATGGCTTCAGTGGTGTAACGTTTGCACATGCGAGTGGCCTCATCTCTACCTTGAGGATCATTAACTCGGCCGGTACCGTAGTCGCATCCTCTCCAACAATGCTGGATAGAGGGATTATAGCTATGTCATTATGATGCTTACAAAGTGAAAGTCTCCATGCATGCAGCGTAGCAAGGTCCACCTTCGTACCTGTTGTTCCAGATTCCTAATGCTGACATTTTTCAAGTCCTGTAGTCTATTTATATTATGTCAAAATATCATCACACAATTTAACACAGTCCATTCATTAAATATTATTAACGCAGCAGATTGATAATTAAAACTTACCCACTATTATGTGTACTTATTTTGAATACTTTTAGTGAACATATCAATAAATTTATTTATTATTTCATTGTAAAGGTAATTTTGATAGTACAGTTGATTTATATAATGAATAAATTCTTTGATTGTTCGTATAAAGAACAGAATTTAATGGCAAATCGAAACACTTGTTGTATACCTTGTCGAAGAATTGTGCTTATACAAATCTCAAAAATCGAAATATATCACTGTTTGTTCTCTAAATTGAGGTAGCAATCAATACTGAACTAGGCGAGCTCCTGGACTTTTGTACCATTTTCACAATTTTGAATTTAGACCTCATTTTCTTTGTCTGCATCGTAAGTTTCCTATTTTTCTGTCCAATCTTCACAAATTTTGACGTCTTGGACTCTTAAATTAGGTTCTTCATCAAAAAAATTAATTTTCTCTTGCACTTCTGCTGCTTGTTGCAGTTTTTTCATACGTCTTGTTAAAATACGATTCCTATTACTAATTTTCGAGCTAGTAGATTCCTAATTGTCAAGTTTGCGAATAATTTTCCTGGAGCGATGTTCTCTCGAGATTAGAAATGGTGTTTGTGAAATCATAAATATATTATAATAGACTAATTCTACTGTTAAACTTTCTGAAGCCTAATATATAAATTTTATCATAAATTAATTAAACCTGACCAACTATTACATAACCTATTAAATTATAATAGTTATTACAACACAGACAAGCATACATAAATAAATAATATGGCTCAACTAAAAGGCGCATTCGGTCCGATAGTAATCGCAGATTAACGCGTGAACCCAGGCACAGGCCGCAAGAATTCTCAACGCCCTGCTAATGACCCTTTAAACTATATCAAAATTAAATGTGATATTCCTAAAGAAAGTATGTACTCCATCGGGTCCACTGATGTGTTCAATTTCGGAGAAGAACTTTAGAAATTATAGATTACGAAATATACGGAGATACTGAAGATATAAAATTAGTATAGCGAACTAGTAGCCAAATTTAAATATTGACTTTAGGAATGCATGTGATGTTTGTGCTACCATTGTAAATTAATAAAATAATTGCCATCATCTATAAAATTGCCTTTATTGAAGTCTGTAATAATTAAAACATTGAAGTAGGCTACACAATAATATAAAAATAAATTTTAAGTCTTCCACAGATTTATTTGTATTTAAGGGAGACTCAGCCTTCGAAAGAAAATGAGACAGAGTCAGTTTCGCTGTCTAAACTATGTTTAGCTGTATACATTAAAGGTGCAGCTTGCTCTCCTGCCAGTCCCTCCATTTTGTTTAAGACCTGTGTCAATGTTTAATTATATTTCCTTTCACGATCAATTAGGTACTTTAGATTCGATATCTTTTTCTATTTTTTCTGCCTTGCTTACTATATTTTGACTTTATATTATTTATCTTTCATCATTGATTCTTCCATATACAATGCAAGCGACTATTTTTTAACCCTTAACGAATTCCTAATTTGCCTCATTAGAACAGGATCATCTTTCTCTACAATTTTAGTCGGTGTGAAACTGCTGATATTCACATTCAAAGACTACAACCTATTAATTGATCTTTTGGGTTGAATAGTAAAATAGTGTCGATGATAGTCACTCATGCTTCGCTGCATTGCAACTTATTGTCAACTTTATGATAATTTTATAATTCGTTAAATTTGCATATAACTATAATCTTAGTAATAAATAGTTAATTAGAAATCATTATGGCGAAAGTTAGAAAAATCCATCTTATTTTCTATTGTTTTTATTGTATACGTTTATTTTTATATTGTAACTTGAAGTTTTAGTTGTGGCTTTTTCGAAATTTTATTTGTTATATGCTGGAGATAGTTATCTGCCTTTAGAATTGCTTCTTTGCTTTTTGGAAGAAACTGGCATCTATTAAAGAAGTTTCTTTAAAGTCATCACTTTACTTCTAAGTTTAGAGTTCTCTTCTGTAAGATTTTAATTCTTTCTAATGTAAATTTCATTTTAGAACTTAACTTTCTTGTATACATGTTCTAAAACTTGATAATTTTTGCTGTTAGTCTCACTATTTTTGTAGGCTTATTTGTATCGAGCCAATTACTATTCCTGGTAAGCTAATTTATCATGCATTCTCGCATTGATCTCCTTCAACTCCTTATTTTAATTTTTCTACTTTGTTAATTTTTAATTGAATCCTTCAATCTGAAGGTAGAGGTATTAATTTTCTTCCTTTAAATCAATTACACGGTTACTCAAATTTTTATTGCTATTTATCAGCTATTTGTTCTACTCCTTCACGAAATTGAGCTCAGTTTCAGGCTGGCTAAGTTCGCTATGTGTTCGACTCTGATTAATGGAAATTGATTTTTTGCTATCTGGGGGCTGGTAAAATTATTTGCCTGTCCTCGATAGTCGAGTTTTCATGAAATCCGAAGCTGAAGAAACTGGGCTCATTTGTACAATTTCTTCCTGAGTTTCAATCTGTTGAATCGAAGTCATTTCAATCAGATTGTTGATAGGGCTGTGCTGCACTCTGGAAAACCTGCCAGTCTTATTAAATTTCGGCGAGATATACCCAATTTTAATAAGCTCTTAAAAATTACCACCCACAGTATTTGTGCTATTTCTACTAAACCTATTGGATTTTCCAACATCGCCTTGCGAAGAATTAGCTTCCAAGTTACTGATTCCCGACATCCTTGCTTTGGGACTTTTGAATATCTCTGCTGAGGGTTTACGGGTCAGTCTTTTCGATGATTGACTATGCACGAGGGAAATGTTGCTATTTTTATTCTGGGTTATGCAGTGGGCAGTGCCATAATCATAATTGTATTGCTTAGGGTCCATAACTTATAATTATTCGATAGCTTTGGAATTATTTACATGTCCCGTATATCAGTATTATGCTAACATTATCTATTAATTACTACGTCATTATGAAATTAACATCATTGCAAACCGTAACAATCAGCTCGTTAACTATGTATTTTCGTTCATAATTTAGATATAATCAATTAATAATTACAGAAAAGTCATTTATTAATAAAAGTAAGCAAATATAAATATCACGTGATTTTCTGATCATAAATCCAACATTTCATACATATTTAATGGGGTGATTGATGGTTTTAATAGGCAAAATAATGAAAATATTTACAGATTATCAAGAAGTTATATGTATTTTGTGGCAATATTCATTAAGTTTTCTCTGCCACCACGCACTATTTACTAGATTTTTTGCTATATTCTATGTGCTACTTTTTTGTTTAGCTTCCCTTGCTTTCATTCATGCTTGTCACTGGACTGTCATAATTGTACTTACGGGGTTAAGCCTATCTTGCTTAGCTCATATACTTATTCTTTGTCTAATTTATACGCTTTAACAGGGGTGAAGCTTATGATTCAGTGATGGAACCCTCTGCTATTTTTTTATTTAGGTCCTGAGTTGTACGGTTAAGGACTAGAATTGCATTCAAGTATGAGCCTTCGTTAGCTTCCTGTTACGAATACTTGATCATGTTTTTGCCTAGGGCAAGCACCCTTTACGAACTCTAGCCCATGCTTGGATGAACAGTTATTATAAATGCCCATCATATTAAAATTAACACTTCAACTTATTCATCACCAATCGTAATGGGTGGTTCAAAAATCATACAAGGTACCGAAAATTCTTAAAATCAACTGACCGGCAAAATATAAGTATAATTTGAGTTATTTATGGATAATGATGTCAAAATGAAATAAAAAATAAAATAATGACGATTGTTTACTCACTTTTAGAAATGATCTAAATAATACAATTAACTCATTCCCGTTGGTAACTATCATTTCTACCATAATTGCCATTACTCTAATAATTGCCATTACTATTGTTACCATTGTACCCGCCTCTACTTCTATTATTATTATTATTGTTCTTCAGACTACCACTAGTTATATTTTACCTATAGTTATTATTATTGTTATTATTGTTATTGGAACTACCACCAATTTTTATAATATTATCACCAATGTCTAATATTTGTTATAAGTAGCCATCCACAGAGGGCAGTCTTGTATTTACGGATGGGATTTATGGCTCATGCAGCATTTCTTGGATTGGAGTCTGTTTCTTTGAATAGAAGTTCAAAAATGTTATCTATAATATACTGATATGTACTTAGTCTTTTTTCAATGATTACTGCAATGTGAATGATAATGATTTTAACTATGATGTCCTATTTGATATCTATTCACAACATTTCTATAACTAAATAAGCTCTTAATTCAATGTTTTATCACAGCGACTCATTAACTATTTTTCCTGACTATTAATTTTAACCCGTAAATCATCGAAAGCTTGTTGAATCTGCTTCTTCGCCGTATTATTCTGCTAGCTCAAATTTCTAATTTGTTTCTAGAACTAACTTTTCCTAATTTGCAGTCCATCAATATTACTATCATATCTTCTGATATAATTCTATATTTAGTTTCGGACTATTGGCTGTGATTTACGGACAGTCTTCACATCATGATCTTTATGTTACCCTATAATTATTATAATGATGATATGTACCATGGATTACGCATTATGGGCAGATACATTCACATTTGCAGTCGAAACAGAAGTATAATATTTATTACTCTGGATGCACTGTGCAATTTTTACGATTTGAAATATTGGCGAATGATTAATTGTATTTTGGAGCAGCCATTACAGTTGAGCCTGCAGGCATTACTCGCGAATTATTATTACTAGCACCTGTTCGTTAAACTGCGCTACGATCAATACCACGATCAATGCCTACTGCGCTAGTTTTCGTGTAATTGAATTTCGATCCAGTATTCCTATCAGATATTTCATTATTTCTAGGTTTAACTGTCTAAGTATATCTCGATTCCACATTATTATTTTTATTTGAATTTTTGCCCATAGTTCTAAGCACATCGACACTATCAGCATCAAGGGGTGTCTTTTCCAGACAGCTCTCACACACGATAACCTGTATATTAATTGTAGATATACATTGGCATTACGATTTCTTTTCAGTTATACTCCTAGTCGATCTGCTGCACAGTCTAGACATAGATCGTGTCCGCATGATAGCATCAATATATCTTAGGGAAGTTTACCGCATTTTATGCATGCGATCGGTTATTGGCTGCTCATTTTATTTACTTTTTGGATTTTTGAATATTATAATATTATAGGGGTTTAACTGATACTGTTTTGTTATATTATTATATCGAGCAATATGTACATAAAAAGCCATTAATAAGGCTATATTTGTTTTGTATATTAATGAATATCATGCATACTTTATTATTTGTTCATTATTCTAATATCGAGTTGAGTTTGCTTAAATTTTAATTAGATATTATAATCCATATCAAGCATGTCAAAAGCGAAAGTATTCTTCAACATCAAATACGGACTCAAGAACGGTCGTGTAGTTTTCAAGCTTTTCGACGAAGTGGTACCCAAAACAGCATAAAATTTCCGAGCTCTCTGCACTCACGATAGAGGCTTCGGGTTCAAGAACTCAGTTTTCCATCGTATCATACCAGGGTTCATGGCTCAAGGCGGAGACTTCACAAACTTTAATGGCACAGGTGGCAAATCAATATACGGGAGAACATTCGCAGACTAAAATTTCAAACTGAACCATGATAAACCTTACTTATTATCGATGGCAAATGCAGGCCCCAACACCAATGGCTCACAATTCTTCATTACTTTTGTGCCGTGTCCTTGGCTGAATGGTAAACATACTGTGTTCGGAGAGGTAGTATAAGGGAAATAAGTTGTGAAAGAGCTTGAAAAATTGGGAACACAGAGCGGTAGGACTACTTAGGAAGTTAAGATCACTGACAGTGGGCTTGCATGATGTTTATAAATCCATAAATATATATTTATCAGTTTTTTAATAAACAAAATATAGAAAATTAAGATTTGTTTTCGGAAATAAGACTTCATTTCTAAATGAAACAGTATAAATTGATTATATTGATATTAAGTATTCAAATAACGAAATAAATAATTGCAATTATTGTGGTATTGAGTAGAGAACTATGCTTCAAACTTAAGACTATTGTTATATTAAACTGTTATCAATAGTCAGATAGAGGTGGCAGAGTGGTCTAATGCGATCCCAGAGAGCTAGGATATTCGTGGGTTCGAATCCCGCCCTCTATACTTTTATTTATAGTTGCTCCTTTATTGCTCGCTTTAGTTATATCTGTCGACCTAGAGCTCGATATGTTGGATTAAAATAATATATAAAAAAATAATAATAAAGAATCCTTAAATTACAGTCGATCAAAGACCTTTTTAATTAAAAGTCTTAGTTTAATTTTATTTCAATTGTGTGACTATTAGTTATTTTTAGTTTGACTGTGCATAATATTATTATGTTTCCAAAAATTCAATTATCAATAAATTAATATGGTAAAATAAAGTTGCAACCCCAGGTCTATTGATACCTCAAAGTGATATGGACAGTCAGATAGAGGTGGCAGAGTGGTCTAATGCAATCCGAGAGTACCGAGGAGATTCGTGGGTTCGAATCCCGCCCTCTATATTTTTTTTACTTTTGCTGTGTTGTGTCTTACTTTTCTTATATTTGTTTATCTAAAGTTATTATATACTGCAAAAGTGTAATTATTACTAGTTTATTGAACTAAACATAAATTTCAAAGTATTCCTACTAAATTTTATAATTGATATGGATAGTCAGATAGAGGTGGCAGAGTGGACTAATGCGGTAGGCCGAGGACCTATTAATCGTGGGTTCGAATCCCACCCTCTATATACTTTTTTATTATTCTTGTTTTCACTTTTTATTTGATGTTCTTTTTATTACTCTTTCATATCTAAATTATTCTCAAAAACAAATATTTAATGACTATCGTATCGATCTATAACTATCTCTAATGTGTATGTAAATTTAGTTTACTCAATTATCGCTTAGTCAATGTCAACAATAAATATAACATTAATAGGAATGTAGAGGTGGCCGAGTGGTCTAAGGCGGTCGATCTTTAGCTCGACTTTTCGTATGGTTCAAATCCTACCCTCTATTTTTATTCTAATCATTCTAAATGCATATTCATATGCATAAAAAGTATATGCAATATTAAATAAAGAATTATTATATTTTTTATAACAATAATTGCTGTTTAAATTAATTAAAAAATACAAAATAATACAAATATATCTCACAAGTAGCAAGTGGTAAATAAAGATAGATAATTGTGATAGAATATATCATTAATTATGTATTATATTAATCAAGATGAGCACTTTGACATTAAAAATACAAAAATAATCAAATAGTTTGAATAGAATAGGAATATTTAATGATCATCCTTATTATTCAGCCCCAGCCCCAGCATCTTCCGTTTCAAGCCCAACTTCTTCATAATCTTTCTCTAATGCAGCAAGATCTTCCCTGGCTTCCGAAAATTCGCCTTCCTCAAGTCCCTCTCCGACATACCAGTGCACAAATGCTCTTTTAGCATACATTAAATCAAACTTATGATCAATTCGATTGAAAACTTAGGCCATGGATGTAGAATTTGATATCATACAGACTGCTCTCATAACTTTTGCCAAATCTCCACCAGGCAATACTGTAGGTGGCTGGTAATTTATACCACATTTGAAGCCAGTTGGACACCAGTCCACGAATTGTATCGTGCGTTTGGTTTTGATCGTGCAAATAGAAGCACCGACATCTTTAGGAACTATATCGCCTCGATACATTAGAGTGCAAGCCATGTACTTCCCATGTCTAGGGTCACACTTCGCCATCATATTGGCAGGTTCGAACACACTATTTGTGATTTCAGCCACACTTAACTGCTAATGATAGGCCTTCTCTGCCGAAATAAGAGGACCATATGAGCTAAGCATAAAGTGAATACGAGGATACGGGACTAAATTTGTTTGGAATTATGTTAGATCCACATTCAAAGCACCATCGAAACGTAATGATGCAGTCAACGAAGAAATAACCTGAGCTATAACTCTATTCAAATTTGTGTATGTCGGGCGTTCGATGTCCAAATTACGTCTGCAGATGTCATAGATAGCTTAGTTGTCTAGGACGACATCTACATCTGCATGTTAAAGGAGGGAGTGGGTCGAAAGAATTGAGTTGTATGGTTCAACAACAGCTGTTGAAATTTGAGGGGAAGGATAGATGGTGAAACCAAGTTTTGACTTTTTACCGTAATCAACTGACAATCTTTAAAGTAGTAATGATCCTAAGCCTGATCCAGTCCCACCACCAACTGAGTGAAACATTAGAAATCCTTGCAGACCAGTACAATTATCTGCAAGTTTTCTGATGCGATCAAGACACACGTCAACCATTTCCTTGCCAACTGTATAGTGCCCTCTTGCAAAATTATTCGCAGCGTCTTATTTTCCTGAAATCAGCTGTTCAGGATGGAAAAGTTGTCGATAAGTTCCAGTTCGTACTTAATCAACAACAGTGGGTTCCAAATCCAAAAACACAGATCTTGGCACATGTTTACCTGCACCGTTTTCAGAGAAGAAAGTGTTAAACGAGTCATTATCATCTTTTCCGGTAGTTTTATCATGAGACATTATCCCATCGGGTTGAATACCATGCTCGAGACAAAATAGCTCCCAGCAAGCATTTCCGACTTGTATACCTCCTTGACCAACGTGAATGGAGATTACTTATCGCATATGAGCTTATTTATATAAGATTTTTTCGAGAAAATTTGATTTGAAGCTCATTTAAGAATTAATTCTCATAAAATTGTTAACAAAAAAATACTTAAATACTTAAACATATTAATTTATGAAATTTTCGTAGAAAATTATAGCTCATACAAAAAATATACAGAAAAATCAATATATATAGCATAACACTGAGTTTAAATT
>APMI01001899.1_pt1 | contig 10420 bp, 7 predicted proteins | sample 667938 | NCBI WGS metagenome assembly APMI01 (sample SAMN01084076, study PRJNA167559) | wastewater metagenome | biome: Wastewater | place: Denmark: Ejby Moelle, Odense | collected 2011-11-28
GCACAATAAAATCGCAAAAATTATTCATGGAAAAAATGCCAAGTTTTGGCACTTTTGATATTTCCCAAAACGTTAATTATCAATTGCTTTTGTCAAAACAAAAGAGTGGCAAGGCTGCAATTGAACTTGCAAAGATAGACAGCAAACCAAATATTGGCGCGTACTTAGGGGCAAAACATTTAGCAGCCAATGACGCCTTTAGCATGGTGGGCGGCTTAAGCATGACCCTGCCGCTAGGCTATAAAAATCAAGCGATTTTAGCGCAAAGAAAAGCACAAGCTAATGCCAATGATATAGCAATTGATAGTTTTACTAGGAATATCGAAGCACAAAGACTGTCGCTTATCGCCAAAATAAATTCATCTACCCGTGAGATTGCTCAATTAAATGTAAGCATAACCCCGCTTCAGGAAGTTTACGATTTATCAAAAATCGGACTTAAGGCGGGAAAAATCAGCCTTATAGAAGTGCAAGCAGCAAGAAACGAATTATTCGCCACCAAAGATAAATTACGCCTTGCGAAGTTTGAACGCTCCCGCGCCGAAATAGAGCTCTCTTATATTGAAAACCGCCTTCCATTTGAGGTGTCAAATGAAAAATAAATCATATATTATAAGCATTATTGCCGTCATTTCTGCTTTGGGAGCAGGTTATATGCTTCCGAAAAGCAACCCAAAAACCGAGACAGCAACAGAAAAAAACAACAAAACAGAAGAAATACAAGAACCAAGTGACATTGTTGAAATTAATGACAATGACGCAAAAGCAGCTGGTATTGAAACCGCAAAAGTTAATTTCGGAACCGGAAATGAAATCCGCATTTTGGGGCGAATTATGGCGGCACCGGAAGCAAAAATAATGGTGGGGGCGCCGATATCTGGGCGTGTTTCGCGTGTCTATGTTGCAGCGGGATCATTGGTCAACAAAGGGGCACCACTTTTTGAAATTATTAGTGCCGAAGGGGCAGGAATTGTTGCCGATGCTCACGCTGCCAACGCCAATGTAAATATGGCAAGTGCGGCCGCTAATGCAGCGAAAGTTGCGTATGCTTCTGATGAATTTCTTTATTCAAAAGGCGTAATCTCACGACGCGAATTGGAAAATTCGCGTGCAAATTCAGTTAGTGCAAATGCAAATGTTGCATCCCAATCAGCATATGCCAGCGCGGCAAGAGCAAAAATAGGTGCTGCAGGCGCACCAAGTGCAAATGGCGCAATTATCATCCGTACGCCTATTACAGGCATTGTAAATAACATGCCTATTTCAGTCGGTGGATTTGTTCCGCAAGGAGCAATGGCTGGTGAAATTACCAATGTTGATAATACTGAAGCAGTGTTTCAGATTGCACCTAACCTGTTAGAAAAAGTTTCAATCGGCACTCGAATTAATGTTGAAACTAATGATGGCAGACTATTCAGCGCGACAATTAAAGCAATTGCTCCTGGAATTGATGCTGGGGCTAATAATTCCATTATTCGCGCAAAAATCGAGGGTGCAAGTCTCGCTGTCGGCACAGTAATTAATGCACGTATTGTTTCCCAAAATGGCGCTCAAAACCTACGCCCTATTGTACCAAACGATGCAATTAATTCCATTGGTGACGCAAAGAAAGTCTTTGTTAAAACAGACAAAGGCTATCGCGCAGTTTCTGTGATTATTGGCAATAGTTTCAGTGGGCAAACGGAAATCATAAGTGGTCTTAAAGGCGATGAAATCATCGTAATTAAAAACGCCTTTTTATTAAAGTCCCAACTCGCAAAAAGCGAATTGGAAGAAGAATAGGAAGGGCAAAACATGTTTGATAAAATCATCGACCTTTCGGTTAAATTCCGCGCTTTTATAATAATACTTGTCGCAGCGATTGCTGGATTTGGCTTGTTTCAATTATCCAAATTACCTATTGATGCCACGCCAGATATAACAAATAAACAAGTAAGGATAACCACAAATGCGCCATCATTGTCGCCGGAGCAAATTGAAAAGCAAGTAACATATCCTTTGGAAACATCGTTACAGGGTATTGTCGGGCTTGAAAGCACCAGATCGCTTTCTAGAAACGGTTTCTCGCAAGTTATCGCGGTGTTCAAAGAAAATACCGACATTTACTTTGCGCGAAATCAGATAAATGAAAGAATTAGCCAAGCCAAAGAAAATCTGCCCCCCGATGCGGAGCCAAAACTAGCCCCAATAACAACCGGATTGGGTGAAGTTTTTATGTGGACGCTTGATTTCGCCCCCCCAAAAAGTGCCAATGACATAAAATCAGGCACAGCAGGATGGCAAAATCAGAATGATTACTTAACTCCCGAAGGAGAATTACTTTCGACACCGGTACAAAAGGCAACTTATCTTAGGACTTTACAAGATTGGTTGGTCGCACCCCATATGCGCACCACAAAAGATGTTGCGGGAATTGATACCATCGGCGGTTATGTTAAAGAATATGTCATAGCCCCAGATGTTGCAAAGATGCAGGCATATAATATTGGGTTCGCCGATTTGGCAAGCGCACTTGAAAATGCCAACACACAGGCTGGTGCCGGATACATCCAAAAATCTGGCGAAGCAATTATTGTCCGTGCCGATGGTAAGGCGCAGTCAATTAACGATCTTGCTGATGCACCTATTAAATCTAATAACGGACTAATATTAAAAATTGGCGATATTGCCAATGTCGCAATTGGTCAAGCACCACGGATGGGTGCCGCAACATTAAATGGCCATGAAGTTGTTATTGGAACCGCATTAATGCTAACGGGGGCCAATAGTCGGACCGTTGCACATGATGCACGCAAGCAGCTTGAGAGCTTGGAAAAGTCGCTACCGCCAAATATCACAGCAACCCCAATTATGGACCGAAGCATATTGGTAAATTCGACCATTAAAACCGTTGAACGCAACCTTCTTGAAGGTGCACTATTGGTAATTGCGGTTTTATTCTTTGCGCTTGGCAATGTTCGCGCGGCGCTTATCACTGCATTAATGATACCATTATCGTTTTTAGCAGCAGTGATTGGGATGCACTATTTCAAAATAAGCGGCAATTTAATGAGCCTTGGAGCTTTGGATTTCGGACTCCTGGTCGATGGTGCTGTCGTGGTTATTGAAGGAACATTGCTTGCGCTATCACAAAAGGCACAAAGAATTGGGCGTGCTTTATCAATATCTGAAAGGATTGAGGCAGCAAGTCATAGTGCCAAATCAATGGTAAAACCTACATTATTCGGACAATTAATCATTCTTTTGGTTTATGCACCTTTATTGACGCTTGAAGGCGTTGAAGGAAAAATGTTCCAACCAATGGCAGCGACTGTTATGCTTGCGCTCTTGGGGGCATTTATTTTCTCCTTCACCTTTATTCCGGCAATGATTGCAATTTTTGTGCGAGAACCGAAAATTGACTATAAAAATCATGATAAAGAACATGAGACCTTTATTATTAAAAAAATGCGTCTGGTGCTTGATCCAGCAATTACATGGTCAATAAAACGTCCGCGCCAGATTTTTCTGGTTGCAATTGGCGCATTGATTGTTGGTTATGGCTCATTCTCAATGCTCGGGCGTGAATTTATTCCAAAACTTGATGAAGGGGATTTGGCAATGGTTGCCCTAAAGCTCCCTTCGATTTCGCTTGAACAATCTGTTTTAATGCAAGCAAATTTGGAAAAGGAAATTAGCAAACTTTCAGAAGTTGACCGTTATTTTGCAAAAACCGGTACCGCAGAAGCGGCAACCGATCCAATGCCTATAAATCTATCTGATGGTGTTATTATTTTAAAACCTAAAAAAGAATGGCAAAATCCAAATTTATCAAAAGAGGAATTAATTGAAAAAATCGAAACCCTTGCAAATAAACAATTAGGCATGAACTATGAAATCAGCCAACCAATCGAACTCCGGTTTAATGAGCTTATATCAGGTGTTCGTGCGGATTTGGCAATCAAAGTTTATGGTGAGGATTTTACAACTATTGCCAAAACCGCAAATGAAATTTCAAAGGTTATAAATTCAATTGACGGTGCATCTGACCTTCGGATTGAACAGATTGGAGGACAACAAACCCTAGTGGTAAATGTTGATAGATTGACGGCTTCTGCTTATGGTATTCCTGCAAGAGAAGTTACCGAAAGTGTTGCAACTGCAATCGGGGGGCGCGCCGTTGGGCAAATATTTGAGGGTGACAAACGCTTTAATGTTTCAATCCGTTTGGGTGAAAATGAACGAAACAATCCTGAAATTCTTTCCTCAATGCCATTGCCGACACCAAGCGGACAAAGTATAAATTTGGGCTCAGTTGCCAAATTAAACCTTGTTGATAGCCCGAACCAAATTAGCCGTGACAATGGGAGCCGCCGCATGGTGGTGCAAGCCAATATTAGAGGGCGCGATTTGGGCGGTTTTGTTACCGAAGCCAAAAAACAAGTAAGTGAAAAAGTCCAACTCCCCGCCGGCGTTCGCCTTGAGTGGGGTGGGCAGATTGAAAACTTACAACGTGCCGAAGCAAGACTACGCATTGTAATTCCTGTTGTCGGGTTGTTAATTTTCCTCTTGCTTTTCATGGCACTTGGATCAATTGCCGAGGCAGGTCTGGTATTTACTTGCGTTCCATTGGCATTGGTTGGTGGGGCCTTAACATTGCTGTTGCGCGGAATGCCGTTTTCCATTTCTGCGGCGGTTGGTTTTATAGCGGTTTCGGGTGTGGCGACATTAAATGGCTTGGTTTTAATGCAATCCATTCGTCAAAAACTTGAAAGTGGCCTTGAACCGCAAACCGCAGTGATTGAAGGTGTATCATCACGGCTGCGTGCAGTTTTGACCACTGCATTGGTGGCAATCGTCGGCTTTATACCAATGGCAATCGCGCATGGTTCCGGGGCAGAAGTGCAAAAACCACTCGCAACCGTTGTAATTGGTGGATTGATAAGCGCAACGATTTTAACACTTATTGTTTTACCAACTTTTGTGGCGAAAACATTGCGCAAAACATAAATTTCAAGGCGGCGATAAGCCGCCTTGCTTTTTATTCAAGATTTCCATTTATCTAGCCTGACAAAATATGATTACTGGCGATTTTTAATCTTGACTTAAAATTTTGCAATCAAGGCTAATTTCATTTATTTCCAAAATTAGTGCCCTTATTACTGTAAGTTTCAGGCCAAGCCCTATAAGTAATTTTCAGACAATCGCCTTCACTGATAAAAGAGACGCTTTGTAAAAAATATGTAAGATTGCTGGGTGAATGTGCAGAATTATTCGCTATATAAGTATCGTGCAATTCGTCACTTGGCAAATTGGTTACACGTTTAGCAATCAAACCGAACCTGCCTTCCGTCTGATTTCATCCATGGTGTTATCTATTTTTTCAAGCAAAGAACGAATGTTCGTAACTTCAAGACTTGCTTTCTCGCTAAGCAATAGTTTCAACAACCCTCCCAAACGTCCAAGGTCGCCATTAACTTTCAGAAGATCCATAGCAACCGCGCCATCAAGTGCACTTCTGGTTCTTTGCCCAAGCCCAGACTTACGCAAATAAGCACTAACAGATAGATTGCATTCACCCGCCCGTCTTTCGATTATTTTCCTATCATCATCACTAAGGTAAACCCGCAGACTTTTCTCACGATTGACTGTTCCTGATTTCATTCAACCACCGCCTATCATAAACCATCGCAAGAAATTTATTTATTCTTGCGAATAATTGCCGCCTCTTTTCTTTCATTCCGAAGCAAGATAATCGTTGAGCAGAATGCGAATAAGCGGTTTATCGGTAATGAAGCTACAAATTCATTTGTAGGCTTACATTACACATCTTGCCCTACAATTTGGCACAAATTCCTCACTTTTCGACCAGATTCCCCAAATGATTGAAACTATTTGCGCATTCGCAGTTTTTCGCATTTATTCGCAATTATTCCTAGATTTTCGCACTTTTTCGCATTTTTTTAATGCCGGAAAAAGCAAAGCTCGAAACTATTAAATTGGTGAGGATTATGATGCTTAAACAAGCCAATCGAACCCCTAATTTGCGACGTAGATTTTTCTTAGAAAAGATCGAAACCGTCACAGCTTTAATGAAGCGGGGTGATTATCTAAAAGATATTCATACCGAGGTCTTTGGCTTAGGCGAAATGAGCTATAGCCAGTTTGCACGCTATGTTCAAAAATACATTAAAGGCGTTTTACCGGTCAAAAGAACACCGCCTCATAATATGAAATCACTAAGTGAAGCATCCCTTGATGAATTAAAAAGCCATTTAAGAAACGATGCCAATTTTCAAAAGCCGAATAGACCGTTTCTCGAAAATCGTGATGAAATTTATTGATGAAGGATTGCAAAATGCGAACAATAAATCTCATAATTGAGAGCGTGGGTGGAAATGGCAAAGGGCTAATTTCTTCAATCCTAGAAACGCATTTACAAAAGAAGCATCAAGATAACTCTGGGGCAGCCATTCATAAGCTTGATCTGTTTAATGCCCAAGGCCAAATCGACCTCATCATGTTTAAGCAAGCAATTGCAAATTCAGCATTATCATATGGTGACATTGTCGTTGATGTCGGAGCAAGCAATTTAAATGATGCCTTGAAATTAATTGCTAAAGGCGAAGTTCAAGAATTATTACAAAGGTCTTCTGTTAAGACCTTCATTCATGTTCTAATCACAGGAGGAGAATATCAACACGAGACATTAAATGGCTTACTTCAAATTTGTAAGAGCATTCCACCTAATTCCAAAATCATAGCCTGGTTAAATGAGCAATTCGGACAGATTGAAGCTGAAGGCAAATCCTTTGAAGAATTAAAGCTCTATATAAACAACCGTGATAAAATTGGTGGGATAGTTAGACTTGGCAGGCAAACCAGTGCTAATAGCAATGAAGATAATTTGCGTGAGATAACTAGGCAATTAGATGTCATTTTCCCAAACGTGTCACTTAACGAACAAAGCGACACGGCGCTAGAAAAATACGACCCTAAAAAAATAAATGCTCTGCAACCTATTTCTGAAAGTGAAATTAGGGGCCAATTTGAAGCATTGCATCTTGAGGCATTAGCACGCTTCAATGACGCGCTAAATGCATCATTTGAGAAACAACTTGACCAATTATCTGTCGCAAATGCACTGCACCAATCCGAAGCTAGCAATCGTGCGGAAATAATAATCACTCAAGCCGCGGAATACCTAACTAAACAAATGCGCCAAGCCGCAGATGAAATAACCGCCACCGCCGCAAAGGTGCTATCTCAACATGTGGCTGAAGCAAACAGGGCGGTAAAACAAGCAAAGCTGGTGCGGAACATTGCAATAGTTACCTTAATCATCACAATCGCATTTTTGATGGGCGGGATTATCGAGAAGTTTTTGTAATCAAGCAATTGGAATTTATCAGAACAAATATTATATATCTGAATTACTTATTAACATAATCAAATAAATAACGCTTTGCATTTTACAACTAGACAATTGAGTTTTAGCTATGGAACCTGACTATATAGATATAAATGAGGGTAGAATAACACTAGTAACTTTAGTTGAAACTGAAACAGCTACGGCTTATGGAAAATATGCCAACGGAGTCGATGTTAACTTCATAGTTAATAATGGCGGATCCCTACCTGAAGCTGGCGATGTGATTTTGTTATCAAATAATGGCTGGAAACAATTGCCAAATAAGTTGTGGAAATCATCTAAATCAATTGGCGTAGTAAGACATATCTTGAATGAGGCTGAAATATTAGTCGAAGATAGAATTGAGATGCAAATAATTGCTAACCCAAACAGAGTTCAAGTGAAGCTGCACAACACGATTGAATTCGATAAAGAAATCGGCGTCCTTCGGGTTATCTATGGAACTCCAATAAGTCCTCAAGATTTCGGTTTAGAGATTTGCGATATAGTTAATGAATACCTGGTGGACACATCTCAAAAAAACTTAACTTTTGAAGATTTCGGGGGGTTTCCTGATATCATTACTAGAGCTAAGGAATTAATTGAAAATCAAATAAACAATCGGGATATACTGATTAAAATCGGCGCTCGTCCGTTAAAAGGTATATTACTAACGGGACCGCCCGGAACCGGTAAAACATTTTTAGCACGAATTATCGCTCAAGAAATTAATGCGGATTTTTATTTAATTAGTGGACCGTCAATTATTAGCAAGTGGTTAGGAGACAGTGAATCCGCATTAAGAAAAATATTTGAAGCAGCTACGGCAGATAATAATAAAAATGCAATTATATTCATTGATGAAATCGACAGTATAGCTGAACGCCGTTCCGCTGACAGCCACGAAGCTTCAAGAAGATTAGTTGCACAACTTCTAACACTCATGGATGGGTTTGACGAAAAGAATAAAAATGTAATAGTCATTGCAGCGACAAACCGTGCGGATTCTATTGACCCCGCCTTGTTGCGCCCTGGACGATTTGATTGCGAAATTGAGTTTGGTTTACCAACCATAGAAGACCGCTTGGCAATTCTAAAATCTGGGGGCAAGTTACTTAAAAAAGCAGAATACCTGCCGTTAGAGGATATTGCCGAGCTTACTGAAGGATGGTCTTCAGCGGAATTGTCATCACTTTGGACTGAGGCAGCATTAATAGCATCTGCGGATCAACGCGAAAGCATACATTCCGAAGATATGTCACTGGCTTATGAGCGGATTGCCGCGAGACCAAAACGACAGTTGAAGGACAGTAAAAATGAAGCTCGTAAGTAGAATTAAAAACTGTCTAAATTGGAAGAAAAAATCGGGTTTAGCTCCTGATAAAAAGGAAAATGAACTTCGAGAGTTCATATATTTAGATGAAGTCAGTCTACGTAGTTTGCTATCATCTCTAAAAGGTGAAGTAACTGACACAAAAACAAACAACAAAACAATCTCGTCTGAAGGAAAAGTCGGGGGAACGTTAGGGGTAGAAACCCCTTTACTTGCAAAAGCGGATCTCACTTCACACTTCCAGACTAGTAATAGCAGCACAATCCAAACCTCACGAAAAGCAACAGTCCAATCTTGGTTTGCAGAGTTACATAAGATTCAAGGTACTAAGCTTATAGAAATCCAAAAACCTTGCGAAACGGCAAAGGATTTAGAACAACTTGAAAAAGAGGAAAACTCTTCGCTTTTAATGAGCGGCATAGAACTTAAACGCGGCGAACTTATTGAGATGCGCATCAAACTGAACGCAGACCAAATATTCAAGTTCGGAACCATGATATCTGAGTTTGCTGGTTTCGCAGAAGAATGGCCGGCCATAGCGCAAGCAAGTATGAGAGAAAATTCGCTTGAAGAAGTCCGTGGAATGAGCAAAATTTTAAACCGGTTGCTTACTGGACTAATTCCAATCCGCTGCGAGGCAATCGATTATAGTGTTATCGAATTAAACGGAGAAGAATATATAGCTCATAATAACTATTTGGTTGATTTGGATATAAAGAAGAGGCCTTTGATTATCGTTGCAGTAACTGAACACTTGGCTTATTGGAAGGATATCCGAAGAGTACTGTTTTCAGATGCAGAATTTACAATGTTGTTTCGAATAGGCAAACAAGGTTTACAAAAAAATTGGAACCCTATTAAACTTGGCGATTTATTTAGAGAAATCGCTCCCGGAATGCTCGACCAAATTAATTCCGCTACCTTATTTCCATTTCAATCAGATAAGCATTCAACATTGGAAGATACTAAAGAAATACTGTTGAAAAATGCTTTGACCATTTATTCAAAATCTATCTTCAGCGTTTTGTCTGGTAATATAGCGGAAGAGAAAAATTCAGAAATTGAAAATTTGATAGACAGCTTAAAAGACAGAGCAACCTCAAGTGAAGGTCAACGAAGCGCATTCAAATGTTTGCAAAATCATATTGAAAAAATAACTGGCATCCAAATAAAGCCCGAACAAGAAATTAAATTCAGAGAAGCAGCAAGATTAACAAGTGGGCTTCCACAATTTCCTAGTTTGTTGAAGAATAACGAGCAAACGCCTAACAAGGATAGCGTCCAAAACCCTGATAATGAATATAGGCTATTAGATGTTGAGGTAGTAGCGATTTATTGGTAATTTACAATCAATCGCACCGGTAAATATAGTTTGTGCCATCAATTCTGATTTCGAATGGCAATTATGGCATTAATTTTCTGATATTCTTCCCAATCTTCGACGGCTTTGAAATAGGATTCAATATTGGATTGGTTGATGCTTAGTGCTTCAAATAATTGGCAATCAATACCTTCGCCATCGATAAATTGAATTTCATATTCTTCAATAAGTGGGCCATTAAGGTCGAATGATTTGGTGGTATATTCATCAAGGCTATGGAAATAGAAGCCATTAGCGGTGAAATCATAAGGTTGAGCAAATAGAGTTGTCATGGGATTGTCCTTTTTGGGAGAAGTTGCGGGGGCTTTCGCCCCCT
>APMI01018748.1_pt1 | contig 10420 bp, 4 predicted proteins | sample 667938 | NCBI WGS metagenome assembly APMI01 (sample SAMN01084076, study PRJNA167559) | wastewater metagenome | biome: Wastewater | place: Denmark: Ejby Moelle, Odense | collected 2011-11-28
GCGAAGGTGCTTGGCCCCTTGGTGCTGGATACGCTGCTGCTGGCCTATGGCTTGCCGGGGTTGGCGCTGCTGGCGCTGGGTCTGCGCTTTGCCCCCGTGGCCGGGCGGCGCCCGCTGCGGTTGGGCGCGCTGGGTGTGGGGGCGGCGCTGGTTCTGGTCTGGATCGCATTCGAGATCCGGCGCTTTTGGCAGGGCGATGTGTTGGGGGTGCCGGGGGTGCGGCAGGAAGAGCTGTATTCCTATACCGTCGCCATGCTGCTGATCGGGGCCGGGCTGCTGTATCAGGCGATTGCGCGCCGCTCGGCAACGCTGCGGGCGGTGGCGATGGTGGTGATCGGACTGACGGCGGCCAAGGTGTTCCTGATCGATGCCGCTGGCCTGTCGGGCCTGACGCGGGTGCTGAGTTTCCTGGGCCTTGGCCTGTCGCTGGCGGGCCTTGCCTGGCTGAACCGCTGGGCCGGGCAGGCGACGACGCGGCGCGACTAGCGCAACAAACGGTCCAGCTTGCGCGCCACGCGGGCCAGATGGGCCGCACGGCGGGCAGGTGTGGTGGCATCAATGCTGTAAAGCGCCAGATATCCCCGTCGGTGCAACGGATGGCAGAGGAACGCGCCAACAGCGCGCTGCAACTGCCGCCTGCCGGGCTGGCCGGAAAGCAGGCTGGCCAGCCGATTGCCGCCGAAGGTGGTGAACACCCCCAGCGCCCGGATATGGCGCAGGCCTGGCCTCAGGGCTCCACCGTCTGACGGCGGGTCAAAGGCGATGCCGGGCAGCAGAACACGGTCCAGCCAGCCCTTCAGCATCGCGGGCAGGCCCTGCCACCATGTCGGATAGATAAAGATCAACGCATCGCACCAGGCCAGGGCCTCGGTCTGTGCGGCAAGGGCGCTGCGGTCGCTGGCTGTATCGGCATATTGCGCCAGGTCGCGCGCACTCATCACCGGATCGAAGCCTTCGGCGTAAAGATCGATCAGCCGGTAGTCCGTGCCGCGCTGCGCCAGATGACGGGTGATCGTGTCGCGCACGGCAGCGGTGAAGCTGCCGGGATCGGGATGGCAATAAAGGATCAGCGGTCGCATCGGGCCCCACAGTGTTTGGCGGGTCATCCGGCCGGACCGGGGCCGCGCGGGCCGCCGCGCGTGCCATTGTCAGGCTATGCTGCGGGGCCACAGGCTTCAAGCCCGTTTTTCGCTGTGATCCGGCCAGCTTGGCCGACATGGCGTCAACCGATTCGCCTTGCCGCAGGGGGCAATCGTTGCCAACAGGTGGCCGGTTGGCGTGTGATCCGGGAATTGCGCCCCCTTCGTGGATGCCGCGCCTGCAAATGTGGCGCGCATCGGGCAAAATATCGTTGACGGCCGTCGCGGGTTCGCTTTGCGATATTGGATAGGTGTTTGGAAACAATCTCGACGTGCGAACGGATATGATCAAATGCAATGATTTGAATTTCAAGGATTCTCGCGATGGTTGTATCTGAAATGCCAACATTTCAACGACAATCCAGACAGGGATCATCTTTGCTACAAGAGCTGCTTTGCCGTTTCATCGCCGTAATATGGACTTTTTCCCTTCTCGGGCGGCGCGGTGCGGGCTAAATCTCTCTTACTGGAAAAACGGTGATCGCGGGGGCGGTCGGTGTTGTCCGCGCCGCACGGCGCATTGAGGTAAAAGCTGCCATACGCCCGGGTTTTTGCGACCCGTTGCGGACCATTAGAACATACTTTGTGACCGGTCGGCCCTTTGGGGCCTTTTGCTTCTTTTTCCTTGCAACTCCGACGGATCGACTTGGCAGCGCGCAGGGGTGTGGCGCTGTCGCATCACGGGCAACCGCCCGGGGTGAAAAGGCGACGAAGGGCCCTGTTGTTTGGCTCTTCGGGTTTGGAGTGTGCGATGCCGGTTTTTGCCGATTTCAACTTTGACGATGCTGACGGTTATGCCCGTGACAGCGCCCCCGCGGGCGGTGAACAACTGGGCATTTACCTGCATGGCGCGACGCCCGTGGGGGGCAGCGCCGTGCTGGATGGGCAGGACGATCTGGTCAAGATCTTCCCCGATCCCGCCTATCAGATGAATCAGGGCACGCTGAACCTGTCGTTCTCGCTGGGGTCTTCGCCGCTGAGCGCGCCGCAAACCGTGCTGTCGCGCGATGCCGCGGGAACCAATGCCGGGGATTTTCACGTCGAGGTGCTTGCCGACGGCTCGGTTCTGGTCAGCCATGAGGGTGCGGACGGCACGACAAGCTGGCAAACGGCGGCGGGCTTCGTGGCGCCGGGCGATGCGGTGTCCCTGTCCTATTCGTGGGATTTTGGCGGGACGGGCGGCAACCTTGTGTTGGCCAATGCCACCACCGGCGGTGGGTTTGCCGCCGCCGTGCCGAACACCCTGTCGCTGGAACAGGACGGCGTCGGCAGCCCCTGGACGATCGGGGCCGGGCAAAGCCACGTTCCGACGGGCAGTGTGCAAGGTTTCGACCAGTTCTTTCAGGGTAGCGTAGCGCAGTTTCAGCTTTCCGATAGCGTGGACAATCTTTTGTCCCGCGATGGGATTGTTTCGGGAACTGCAGGCGACGACCTGATCGACACCGCCTATACCGGCGACCCCGACGGTGACCGTGTGGATGCCAATGACGCGATCTTGCCCGGCGATGGCCCGAATGACGACCGGATCGAGGCCGGGGCGGGCAATGACACCGTTCTGGCGGGCGCGAGCAATGATGTGGTGTATGGCGGCGCCGGGGCTGACGCGCTTTATGGCGGGGATGATGCCGATACTTTTGTGACCGGCGGGGCGGCAGAGGGCGCGGGCGACAGCATCTTTGGCGGCTCTGGCGGAATCGATCATGACCGGCTGGTCCTGTCGGGGGCCGGGCCTTACCGGCTGGTCGATGTGGTGACGGACAGCGATGGCAATGGCATCGATGGCCGGGTGGAGTTTCTAGACGCGGATGGCCATGTGACGGGTGGCCTGGACTTTAGCAACATCGAGGAAATCGTGCCCTGTTTTACCCCTGGAACGCTGATTGCAACCCCGCGCGGGGAAGTGCCGGTCGAGGATTTGCGGGTCGGTGACAAGGTGATCACCCGCGATGACGGATTGCAGGAAATCCGTTGGCTGGGCCACAAAGAGCTGAACTGGTCCGACCTGAAAGCCAACGCCCATCTCAAGCCGGTTCTGGTGACGGCGGGCAGCCTTGGAGATGGCCTGCCAGAGCGCGACATGCTGGTTTCGCCCAATCACCGGATGCTGGTCGCCAATGACCGCACCTCGCTTTATTTCGACGAACATGAAGTTCTGGTGGCCGCCAAGCACCTGTTGTCGGGCAACCGGATTGCGACGGTCGATGCGGCGGGGCTGACCTATATCCATTTCATGTTCGACCGCCACCAGGTGGTGCTGTCGAATGGCGCCTGGACCGAAAGTTTCCAGCCCGGCGACTATTCGATGAAGGGCATCGGCAATGCGCAACGGCAGGAACTGTTCGATCTGTTCCCGGAGCTTAAAACCGATCAGGGCGTCAGGGATTATCATACCGCGCGCCGAGTCCTGCGCCGCCACGAGGCGGTGCTGTTGGGGCGCTGAGGTCAGTGGTTATGCAGCGGGCCTGTCCTGTTGGGGTGATCCTGCAAAGGGGCTTCGGCCTCCTTTGCCTTTTGCGTGATCAGTGTTTCCAATTGATAAACATTACTTGGGTAATGTTTGGAAATATAAGGATATTCTGCGAATATACACGCTGTTCGCATGGTCTTCAAATGGCTATTGTTTTGGGGATCGTTTCTGGGGCTGGCCCTTTTTCGGGGCTGGCCGTTACGACGAATGGCCCCTTGGGGCGGTTGAGTGTGGACGGCCGCCGGACCGCCAATTAGGCGACGGCGCAATTCGTGTTTGGAGAGTGCGTCATGTCAACCATCACCGGCTCTGGCGGCAATGATACCTTGCAGGGCACGGGCGACAACGACGTGATCGATGCCTATGGCGGCAATGACACTCTTGCAGGCGGCGGCGGCGACAACCAGCTTTTCGGTGGCGCGGGCGATGATGTTTTCCTGACCGGCGGCAGTTATGGCGCCGGACTGGATAGCATGTATGGCGGCGCGGGCAATGACAGTTTTCTGATTGCGGCCACGGCCAGCTATGTGGTTGTCGAAGGCGGCGAGGAGCCGGGCGACCACGATGAATTGACGCTGATCGCAGATACCGGCGCGGGCGTGAACATCGGCTTTACCGGCGCGGAAAGCGGCAGTTTCGGCTTTGCGGGCGGCGCCGGGGGAGTCTTCAGCCAGATCGAGGCGGTCGTGACGACCAATGGCGATGACACGATCAACGCTTCGGGCCTGACTGATGGCGTTGCGGTCTATGCGGGCGATGGGCACGACTTTTTCAGCGGCGGCGAAGGCAACGACCTGTTCCAGGGCGGGGCAGGCACGGATGAGGTATTCGCCGCGGGGGGCGACGACACCATCGACGGCGGCGCGGATGACGATTTCATCTATGGCGGCGCGGGCAATGATTACCTGACCGGCGGCTCGGGCAATGATTACATGCAGGGCGACACCGGCAACGATACGGTGATCGCGGGCGACGGGGATGATTTTATCCGCGGCGATGCGGGCAACGATTTCGTCTATGGCGGCGCGGGCGACGATTCCACCTATGGCGGCATGGGGAATGACCATGTGTATGGCGGCGACGGGGCCGACCATATGTTCGGCGGCTATGGCAACGATACGGTCTATGGCGGCGCGGGCAATGACGTGATCACCGGGTCGGGCGAGTCCGACCTGATCTATGGTGGTGACGGCGATGACTTTATCCAGGGCGCTGACGGCAACGACACGTTCTATGGCGATGCCGGTGCCGATACCATGCTGGGCGAAGATGACGCCGATGTCTTCTATGCCGGTTCTGGGGACGTTGTTGATGGTGGCGAAACAACGCTGACCGGAACCGACGACGATACGCTGTATGTCACGGGCGTGCAGCACGTTCATTTCGACGCCTTCGCGCCCGAAAATGGCCTGGTGACCTTTCTTGACGGCACCTCGATGAGTTTCACAAACATCGAGCATGTTTACGCCGACGGTGCGCTGGTTCAGCCGCCTGATTACGTCGTCGAGGGAACGGCGGGGAACGATACGATCGATGCAGCCTATACCGGCGATCCGCAGGGCGACCGCGTGGATGGCAATGACAACCTTTTTGGCAACAATGACGATGTGATCCGCGCCGGAGCGGGGGATGACTCGGTTCAGGCCGGGGATGGCAACGACAAGGCCTTTGGCGACGAGGGCGACGATACGCTGCGTGGCGGCGCGGGCGACGACCAGCTTTTCGGCGGCGAGGGCAACGACCTGCTGAAAGGCGAGGACGGGCATGACACGCTGACAGGCGGTGCCGGGGCCGATGCGATGTACGGCGGCGAGGGGCGCGACCTGTTCTATGGCGGCGTCGGCGATGGCGTTGATGGCGGCTCTACCGGCGATGACTATGACGTGCTGGATGTGCGGCAATCGGGCCAGCCGGGCACCCGCGTGATCTATGACCCCGAGAACCATGAAAACGGGATTGTCGAGTTTCTGGATCATGACGGCAATGTCGTCGGAACGCTGCGGTTTTCCGATATCGAGCAGGTGATTGCCTGCTTTACGCCTGGGACGCTGATCCTGACCGACCGTGGCGAGGTGCCGGTAGAACGGCTGGGGCCGGGCGACCGGGTGATGACGCGCGACCACGGCGTGCAGCCGGTCCGCTGGGCGGGCCGCCGCGACCTGACGCAGATCGATCTTTTGGTCCGCCCGGAATTCCTGCCCGTGCGCATTGCGCAAGGCGCGTTGGGGGAGGGCTTGCCAGAGCGGGACATGATGGTGAGCCCGCAACACCGCATGTTGGTCGCCGGACCCCGCACCGAACTGCTGTTCGGCGTGGACGAGGTTCTGGTGGCAGCCCTGCATATGGTGGGCCAGCCGGGGATCGACCGCAGCGTGGTTCCCGGCGTCAGCTATATCCATCTGATGTTCGACCAACACGAGATCATTCTGGCCGATGGCACCTGGTCGGAAAGTTTCCAGCCGGGCGCCACGACGCTGGACAGCATGGATGAGGCGCAACGCGATGAAATTCTGGAACTGTTTCCAGATATCAGTCAATCTGGCGTCTATCCCGCTGCCCGCATGTCGTTGCGCGGGCGTGAGGCGCGGGTGCTTTTGACGGTCTGATGCCTGTCCTGGCTGCCGCAGATGCTATCTAAATTTTGACGTAGTTTCCCCTATCGTCGGCACATTGTGCCCAAATTGCGCCCCGCTTTGTTCACCAATGCCCGGTAAATTCCGGTGTTGACGGGTGATTGAAGCGTATCGGCGCTGGGGAAAGGGCATGGCCCGCTCTCCGATGCCAATGCGCCATGTAGTAGGGGCGCAGTTCATGGCGACGATGAATTCAGGTCTGGGGGGAACCGCCGGTTACGGCGAACAGTCCTTCAAGACCTCGACCGTCACGGGCACGCTGGATGACGGCTATGTCAATGTGAACATCTCGTCGGTCTTCGGACCGAATGGGGCAAACATCAACGGCACCAGCTATAGCTCTATCTACATCAGTACCAATGGTCTGATCACCTTCCAGTCCGGCATCACCGCCTATACGCCTGCGGCGCTGACCACGCTGAACCAGCCCTCTCTTGCACCGTTCTGGACCGACGCCGACATCAGCAAGGGGGGCGACATCTATTGGGATCTTGATCCGGCAAGCGGCAAGGTCACCATCACCTGGCTGAACGTCGCACCCTATCAGGGTTCGGGCACCAACAGCTTTCAGGTTGTCCTTACCGCCACCGGCGGCGGGGATTTCAATGTAGATTACATTTACGACCATATTAACTATACCAACGGCTTTGCCGGCAATGCGACGACCGGCTTTTCCAACGGTGTGACCCAGACCCTGCTGGAGGGGTCGGGCAACGCCACCTTCCTGGCCACCTATGCCGGGAACGATTTTGACACCAATGATCCGTTGGGCGTCTTCGGCATGAATTTTGAAGGCGGCGCGGCCTTTACCGGCGATGGCATCGTTGATGGCACCGCGGGTAACGACCTGATCGACACCAGCTATGTTGGCGATCCGGGTGGGGACCGCGTTGATGCCAATGATGCCACGGGTTACAGCGGCACGACCGACAATGGCGACTATATCCGCGCCGGTGCAGGGGACGATACGGTCAATTCGGGTCTGGGCAACGACATCGTTTTCGGTGGCGCGGGCAACGATTCCATTTCGGCGGGCTATGGCAGCGATACCGTCGATGGGGGCACCGAGAATGACACGATCGACGGTGGCTCGGGCAACGACAGCCTGGAAGGTGGCTCTGGCGACGATGTGATCTATGGCGGTGCGGCCGGGGCTGGCACCACCTATACGGCGTCCTACACCAAGGTCACGACCGCGACCCAGACGGTGACCGGCACCTCCGGCCGCCCGAACTTTGCCGTCCGCAGCGTGTCGGGCGACAATGATCTGACAACCGGCACCAACACCGGAGTGACCGGGTTCCGCATCGGCAATGGCGATTCGACAGAGACGCATACCCACACCGCCTCGTCGCAGGTCAGTGGGGGGCAGATCCGGTTCAATGGGATCGATACCACCGAGTTCATGACGATTCAGATCGATGGTGTGACCATCAACCTGAATACTGCCATCGCCAATGGGACCGTGACCTTCAACGGAGCAAGCACCTACGGGGTGAATGCTTCGGGGCAGATCTACCGCTCGACCGGAACGTCAGCGAACCCGACGACGGTTGGCACGCTGGTGATCAACGTGCCCTATACTTCTGTGGCGGTTGTGGCCACCGGCACAAACACCAACGCCACGACATCGGGCTTTTACTATGAGTATTACGTCAACACCCAGCCGAACAACATCGCGGCCGAGGCTGGCGGAAATGACATTCTGTCCGGCGGGTTGGGCAACGACATCCTTTATGGCGGCGATGGCAACGACACGCTGTATGGCGGCGACGGCAATGACCGTTTGTTTGGCGGCACGGGCAACGACAGCCTGACTGGCGATGCAGGTAACGACACACTGTCGGGCGACGATGGCGATGACACGCTGTCGGGTGGGGACGGGGATGATTCCCTGTCGGGCGGGATTGGCAACGACAGCCTTAATGGCGACGCGGGCAACGATACCCTGTCAGGCGGCGACGGCAACGATCGTTTGTTTGGCGGCACGGGCAACGATAGCCTTAGTGGCGATCTGGGCAATGACACACTGTCGGGCGACGATGGCGATGACACGTTGTCGGGCGGGGACGGGGATGACTCCCTGTCGGGTGGGATTGGCAACGACAGCCTTTATGGCGACGCGGGCAACGATACGCTGTCCGGTGGCGACGGCAACGATCAGTTGTTCGGCGGCACGGGCAACGACAGCCTCTCGGGTGACGCGGGCAATGACACCCTCTCGGGTGGCGACGGCAACGATCGTTTGTTTGGCGGCACGGGCAACGACAGCCTGACGGGTGATCTGGGCAATGACACACTGTCGGGCGACGATGGCGATGACACGTTGTCGGGCGGGGACGGGGATGATTCCCTGTCAGGCGGGATTGGCAACGACAGCCTTAATGGCGACGCGGGCAACGACACGCTGTCCGGCGGCGATGGCAACGATCAGTTGTTCGGCGGCACGGGCAACGACAGCCTCTCGGGTGACGCTGGCAACGACACGCTGTCCGGCGGCGACGGCAACGACACGCTTTTGGGTGGTGACGGCAACGACCAATTGTTCGGCGGGCTTGGCGACGACAGTCTGGCTGGCGGGACCGGCAACGATACGCTGGTTGGCGGCGCCGGTGCCGATACCCTTTCGGGCGGGGCGGGCCAGGATTATGCGGATTATTCCGGTTCTTCCGCAGGTGTCACAGCTAATCTGGATACCGGAACGGCAAGCGGTGGCGATGCGACAGGCGATGTCCTGATCGGCGTTGACGGTCTGATCGGCTCTGCCTTTGATGATGTGCTGACAGGTTACGACGGTCAGGGAACCGCTGCGGATCCGTTTACCAACATCTTTTATGGCGGTGCAGGCAATGACCTGTTGGACGGCAAAGGAGGGGACGACCAGCTTTTCGGCGGTGCTGACAATGACACGCTGATCGGCGGCGACGGCAATGATCTGCTGGACGGTGGCACCGGCAATGACGCATTCTATGGCGGCAACGGGGCCAACACGATCTATGGCGGGCAGGGCAACGACCAGATCTATGGCGGCAGCATCGGCGATGTGGTCGATGGCGGCGAAAACGCCGGTGACCATGACGTGCTGGACCTGTCGAACTGGGGCTGGCGCCTTACCAATGTCATCTATGACCCGAGCAACCCCGAAAACGGCACCGTCCAGTTCCTGGATCAGAACGGCGCGGTTCTGGGCTCGATGCAGTTCTCGAACATCGAGAAGGTCATTCCTTGTTTCACCCCCGGCACCCGGATCGTGACCGATCACGGCGAGGTTGCGGTGCAGGATCTGCGCCCCGGGGACATGATCCTGACGCGCGACAACGGATTCCAGCCGTTGATCTGGGCAGGAAGCCGTGTGCTGGCGGTGGCCGATCTCGTGCTGCAACCGCAACTTTGTCCGATCCGCATTTCCGCCGGGGCGCTGGGCTTTGGCCTGCCGGTGCGCGATATGATGGTTTCGCCCCAGCACCGGATGCTGATTGAAGGCCCGCGTGCCGAAATGCTGTTCGGCGAGGCCGAGGTTCTGGTGGCGGCGGCCCATCTGACGCGGCTGCCGGGGATAGAGCCGGCCTTCCCGCAGGGCGTGACCTATGTCCATATCCTGTTCGACGGGCATGAAATCGTCTGCGCCGACGGCGCCTGGAGCGAAAGTTTCCAGCCAGCGCAACGGATGATGGATGGGATGGATGCGGCGCAGGCGGATGAAATTCTGGCGCTGTTCCCCGATCTGCCGCGGGCCGAGGTGGCTTTTCCCGCCGCGCGGCTGTCGCTCAAGGCGCATGAGGCGCGGGTGCTACTCGCCGCGTAGGGCGCGCCATCTGGCCCAGTCTTCAGGCGTATCAAGGTCGGTCAGCGCGCGGTTTCCCGGCAAGGGCACCTGCCGCAGCCGGTCCTTGTGGCGTTGAAACAAATCGCGGGCGCCCTGATCGCCGCTTAAACAGGTCAACTCTGGCCTGAGCCAGACCGGCAGCAGAACCGGATGGCCGGATTGGCCGCTTTCGGTTGCGCCTCGCTGAATATAACTCGGGTCGGCTTTGGCCACGGCCAGAAGATCCTCGGTATGCAACTCGGGCAGATCGGCCAAAAGCAGCAGCACGGGCGCATCGGCGGGCAGGGCCGCCAACCCGGCCTTCAGGCTTTCGGCCATGCCCCGAGCGGCGCGTTCGACAGTAATTCGGTGGCCG
>APMI01039647.1_pt1 | contig 10419 bp, 7 predicted proteins | sample 667938 | NCBI WGS metagenome assembly APMI01 (sample SAMN01084076, study PRJNA167559) | wastewater metagenome | biome: Wastewater | place: Denmark: Ejby Moelle, Odense | collected 2011-11-28
AGAAAGGGCCGATGCTGGAGGTATCCGGACCGGCGGCCGAGGTGGTCGCCAGCGACGGCGGCGTGACGCTGAACATCCCGATCGCCCTCCGGCGACGCAGCGGGCGGCGGGTTGTCGTGCCCGAAGGTTCCGGGTTCGAGCCCAAACAGCGGACTCGAATAGGTGCCACGCCCCTTCAATTGGCATTGGCGCGCGGCCACCGGTGGCTCCGGATGCTCGAAGCCGGCGAAGCCGTCTCGATGAGCGAGATCGCCCGCCGCGAGGGGACCGATCACAGCTACGTCGCGCGGCACATCAACCTGACCCTGTTGGCGCCGGACATCGTCGCCGCGATCCTCGACGAGAAGCTGCCGGATGGCGTCCGACTGCATGCCTTGTCGATCAATCCATCGTCGCTGTGGGAGGCGCAGCTATCAACTCTCGGCACTGCACATGAATAGCGACGACTGTCGACCCAAGGCCGACATCGTTCGCTAGTCATTATGACCTGCACCCGCTAAGCCGTACGACGTGAAGCTGTAAAGTCCGTCTCCCCAAGAGGACAGACATGAAGAAGAGTCGATTCTGCACCGAGCAGATCATCGGTTTCATCAAGCAGGCTGATGCGGGCATGGCGGTCGCCGAGCTGGGCCGGCAGCATGGCTTCATGCCCGGCCAATTTCTACACTTGGCGGGCCAAGTACGCCGACCTGGCGCTGGAGCACCACGCGCACAGGGACGTGCTGTCGCAGTTTCTAAAACGCCTTTGGTCAAAGGCTGAGCCAGGTTCGACGGCTCGAGTTGAGCTTGGCGATGCAAGCCGACTTCTGGCTCAGCGCTCGGCCCGCTACTCAAAGCGGGGGCGTCGGACGCACAACTCAAGGCAATACGATCGGCCGCAGGTCAAGCAGACGAACCACGAGCAGCGACTCAAATCCCAGCCGGGCGACGATGTCGTCCGCATCGATCTGCAGAAGGGCGATGACTTCCTCGACGTCGATCAGGTGTCCGTCCTCGGGGTGTTTCCATTGCCTGGACGTTGCGAGCGAAATCATCAGGCAGCCCACCCGGCGCGCGTCCGGCACCATGTATCGACCCACCAGCTGGTCGCGCAGGGCCTTACGCAGGTCCGCCACCGAGTAGTCCTTGTCACCCACCTTCAGTTCGATCACGGCCTCGATGGGATAGCCGGACGAGCGCAGGCGAACGTCGGTCTCCTTTTCCTCCCCAGTGACCTGCTCTTGCGACACGCTGTACGCGCCGTTGGCCAGGTGCTCGAGCTCGGCGGCGACCAGCCGACGCAGTTCCGCCTCTTCTCGAAGCCTTGCCCACAGTTGGCGCGGCGTGGAGTCCTGACGAAGCCGATCATCGAGCTCGTCTAGTCGATCGATCAGCAACGCGGCCATGTCCGCCCGCGTAACCGGCGCCATGTCATGGATGGATTCGAGCGCCGCCACGTCCGATAGTCGATACAGCGGCGCATCCCATTCTTGCGCCATGGCCTGCTCAGCCAGAGCGGTGACGCGTTCTTTGAAGTGCGCTGCCAGGGGATCTTGCGCGAACTTCAACTTGTATTCCCAGGCGGCTGCGCCCTTGCTTTCGAACAACAGCTGGACCAGTCGGCTTCGGGCGAATTCGGCATTGCTGCGCAAATCTGATCGCCTCGGCCCATCGTGTTCGCTATCGTCAGCGACACGGATATGGCGGTAAGCCAGCAGCACCAGGCGATACAACAGCTCGGGGGCCGCCAGCAGCTCGATGGTCACCGCCTCGCCGCGTGAGTGATGGCCGAACAGAACGCCGAGCCAATCGGTCACGATCGACATGAGGGCGGGCGTGACGGGCGCTGCCAACCGCTCCATCTCGTCCACAGCCTGGCGCGGGGCAAGCCGCAACAGCAGGGGCAGCCAGAACAACAGCCCTTGTTGATCCAGGCCACGCGCTATGAACGTTTGCGCGGCGGCAACAATCGACGCCGCATCTCCGGGCGTACCGTGGATGAGCAACAGGTCGATAGCCCGTTCGAACTTGTTGGATCCGTGGAGGGAGGCGCCGGACGCCAAGGCAGCGGTGAGCCAGGCCCGGATCGTGTCCACGAACAGGGCGATGACGCTGGGTCCGGAGTGCTCGATGTACTGAAGCAGCGACGAATGCGTGGACTGCTCGCCGGTGTCGTTCAGTTGCGCCTCCAGTTCGGGCGCCAGCGTGTCCCGGACGATCTCCGGGTGTGCCTGCGCCAACGCGCCCACCCACGCTGGCAACCCGTTCATCGCCGTGATCGCATAGCGCATCGCCAACTGCGCCTCGGCCTTCGTCAACCGTCGTGCCCAGTCCGGGTTTTCGGCCTCTGCATAGAGGCCGATCAGTCCCGCCCGCCAGCTTGTGTAGTACCAGTTGCGTTGTTCTTCGGGCCGCTCGGACGGCAAAGTGGGTGTGACCTTGCGCCACTGGTCGATCAGCAACTGGCGAAGCTGCGCAACTTTGTCGGGGAACATGCGCTCGAGGAAGCCTCTGTTCCAACCGATGTGCTGGTTGTCGTCGTGCACGCGCGACATCACTTCGGCCAAGTTAATCGCCTGGTTGGCGGAGCGATCTGCGGACAGGCGCTGGCCTTGGGCATCGCTCAACTCGCGGAAGAACAACTTCCAACTGGCGCGGTCCTTGAGTTGCTTGCGCTCGCGCTCGCGCTTTCTCTTTTGGTTCTCCTGTGCCCATTTCGGCAGCGGCTGGGGATTTTCGATGTGGCCTACGGCTTCATCGAGATGGGCCGCCAGCGCCGGGGCATCGCTCACCATCGGCCGCAGTGCCTTGAGCGTGGACAGGGCAGGAGCCGTGCCACGTACCGTTTGAATGAGGCAGTCCAGCACCAAGCGTCGCCGTGCAGGCGGTATGGCGATGTCGCACAGGGCCGCCTCCATCCAGGCTTGGTCCAGGGCCAGACCCAGCGCGAGCGAGGGCGCCCACAAGATGCGCACCAACCGATCGTCGGCGTCGTTGCCGGTCATCTTGCTCGACAGCAGGGTTTCTTGGGCCCAGAACACAGCGGCGCGCAACGAGGGGCGCGCGGTGGCGAGCAGCCCGCGTATGCGAAGGGTGTCACCGTTGGCATAGTCATCATCGCGCGACAGCTGCAAAACCAGGGCGACGGATTCGGCCAGAGGGCCATCGGCGGCCCGATCCTGGATTTGCAGTTCGCACACTCTCATGAGCGGGCCGACGAGGTCGCGCCGGCCGGTGCGGATGCGATAGTTGCCGGCGTCCCACGCGCAGTCCGCAGCGACGTATTGAGTCAGTCCGTGGCGAAGCCGTTCCAAGTCGCCCGGCGCAAGTTCCGCGCGTGTGATCGCGTCGGGCAGGAAACTCGAGATGCCGCCCGCGTCGAAGCGACGGTACTTCAGGGCACGCAGGGACCCCAGCATCTGGACCAGCGTCATCTTGGCGGGGAACAGATACAAGATCGACAGCTTGGCCAGATCTGGCGGCCAGTCGGCGTGCTGGGAGGCGATCTGGTCGAGTAGCCCGGTCAGACGCGGGTCATCGGTCGCCGCCAGGCCCTTGAGGCCGTCCAAGCGCTCGCGCACGTAGCGCGTGACATCCACCGCCACGTCAAAAGCGATGTCCGCGCAGGCATGGATCCGGCCGGTTTCGATCAGGTCGAGTATCGTCTCGCGCACTTCGTCGTTTTCGATGCCCGCGTCCCACAGCTTACGGATCGTGGGCGCCAGCTCCGTCGACGCCAGGCGGCGCGCCTGCAGCGCCGGCACGTGCATGCCGCGCCAGCCACCGCTCCCATAGCGCTGGGCGTACAGCTCCAGGGCCTGGACGCGCATCGCCGGTTGCAATGCGCCAGGATCGCCAAAACGCAACAAGATGCTCGGATCGCGCTGCAGTACTTCATTGCGAATCGGGTCCAACTGCGGGGCCAGCCAGGCCGCCACTGGTTGCATGGTCGGGCGCACGAGTTTCAGGCCGACGGGTGAGGTCACGAACAGCAAACTCTGCAGTGTGCGCATGCGCAAGCCACGCTTCATCAGCCCGAGCAACCGGCAGGACGCCAGGTACTCGATGGCGGAACGATTGTGAAAGCGCACGCGGCCATAGGAGGCAAAGCCGAACAGCGGCCGTTCGAGCAGGGTCTGGATTTCCGCGGCGGTCCAATCCGTCAGGACAGACTGGGGGTCAAGCGCGTCGGCGCCGTGTCCCCGGCCGGTTTCGGCGTCATGCCACAAGGTGAAATTGCGCGTCATCAGCGCCGCAAGAGCCAAGCGCTCGGCGCCCTCGCGCGCTTTGTCGGGCTGAAGATCCGCCGGTTCATCGCGCTCGCTGCGGGCACGCGGTCGCAGCTTGACCGCGATGCTCGACTCCAGCTGGTCGCGGTGACCGCGAATGCGGCCGTGGGCCTTCCAGTCCGCGCACAGCTCGATGAAGTCCAGGGGCCGCTTGCTAAATTCTTGGGCGTGCGCCGCCTCGATGGCTTTCAGTAGCTCGTCCGGATCGCCCACGCCTTCGAGATGGGCCAACGCTCGCATCTGCGCTTCGTTCAGCGGCGCCAGTGCGACGAAGCGTGACCGCGGCATGGCGCTGGCGACGGCGTCCTTGGGCAGCTCCACTCGCATGGCCACGTCGGCAAACGCTTCCTCCGCCTCTATGACGCGCACGACCTGTCGAAGAGGCAGCTCGTTCTCGACGATGGCACGATCGTCGGTGCCCGGTCGCGTCGTCAGCACGATACAGGCCCGGTCGATATCGTCCCCCAAGGCATTGGCGAACTGGCGAAGCGTGAGGGCGAATGAGTGCGGGGTCAGCCGCAGCTCGTCGATGGAATCGAGGAAAAATACCGCGCGCTCGTTCTGCGCGCTCCGCCAGCTCTCCAATCGCTGGCGCTGCGCCGGCTTGAGTTGCGCTTCCGGTGTGGAATTGGCCAGGCTCGCCAGCTCCAGGTAGAACGCCGACTCGCCCTGCGCGAAGAGGCGCTCTTGCTGCGCTTTGCACTCGTAGGTCTTGCCAGCACCCGCCTCGGAGACGATCAACACCCGGTCCGCTTCCAGCAACTGGTCCCAGGTCAGGTCCCCGCCGGGCAGCAGGCCGTAGAGGAATTCATAGTCTTGGGTCCCGGCATCGTCCTTCTTGGGCAGGTCCAGGAACGATCGAGTCAGGGCGGAATCGGAAACAGGCATGCAGCACGCGCTGGGGGTGGCCAGCGCTCATCGACGAAGGTGAATCAAAGTATGTGCCGACGCTGGCCCAGTCAACGCGAAAGCCCCCGCGCGCCGCCCCCCCAGGAGTCTGCCCGGCGAGAGGGGAGCTCAGCCCATGGCGGCGGCGAATTTCGCGAAATCCGCGAGCGGAAAAATTCTCCTTTTGCACTGTCCACTTGACGGGGAAGGTTACGGTATCCCAAGGCTCTGGGTTCGAGTCCGAAAGCCGGACTCGAACAGGCGCCACACCGCTGCAACTGGCGCTGGCCCGCGGCCACCGCTGGCTCCGGATGCTGGAGGCTGGCAAAGCGGCCTCGATGAGCGAGATCGCCCGGCGCGAGGGGACCGATCACAGCTACGTCGCGCGGCACATCAACCTGACCCTGCTGGCGCCGGACATCGTCGCCGCGATCCTCGACGAGAAGCTACCGGATCGTGTCCGGTTGCACGCCCTGTCGATCAACCCGCCGGCGTTGTGGGAGGACCAACGCCGATGGCGGGCAGCCATTGTGGACTGAGCGCATCCTCATCAGACTCGGGGCTTGCAAGAAAGGAGCGGTCGGATTAGTTTGACGACGTGCCGGTCACGCCGGCCCGCCCGTCCACAATGGCGAAGCCGTATCGGCAGCGTGCTTTGAATCCCCGGCCTTTTTTCCTGCCGCGGCGCTTGATGTGTGGACGCATTAGCAAATTCGCGGCTTTGAAGAAAGGTATCTCACGATGCTGCAGCTTTTTTACGCCCATCAAATCGAGGCCATGCGTCGCGCGGCCAAGAAGCTCGCGAGCGAGGAAGGTCTTTCCTACAGCGAATCACAAGATCGCATTGCCAGAGAAAACGGCTATCGGAACTGGTCGTTGTTGATGAAGAACGGACAGCAGGATTCCGATGCCCGCCCGTACTTCTTCTTCCGGCAGACAGCTGAAGAAGTTGCCTCTTCCATGCGCTTCGTCCCAGACCCGGGACGTTACGCAGCCAGAACACGGGCAGAAGTGGCGCGGGCTCAAGTCGTTGACCTGAGCCAGCGCTTCGCCGATGCCAGAAACGCGGTCGATTTCGCAATCGCTTACCTTGAGGCCATTCTGGCGCAGCCAAAATTCCGAGTTTTCACTGATGCTCCGATCTATTGGGCAATGCGCTGCTGGCTACCTTATGTCGTCCACCCAGTCGACGAGGAGCCGAGTGATTGCATCATCCTGAATCGGGACTACAAACCTGTCGGCATGACGGCTCGCGAGCATGTGAATTACGAAGCTTTTCCACATTTGCACATGAAGCTTGAAGTGGATGCTTGGCGGAAGTTCGCGCACAAGGGCGCCCAAGATGCTTATCTTTTCAACGACGGATCAAGACCTTGGCTCTCTCGCCAGACCGCAACTGCCTACCTTGATCGGCTCCGCAGGATTGAGGTGTAGCTCTGCTGCGCCGGCCCGCACCGAGATGAGAGGCTTGAGTCGCGATCATGTCACGGCCGCCAGCGATACAGGCTGGCGGCCGAAACACCTGACAACAAATGGCGAGGGTGTCGCCTGAAGACTATGGATTTGCGTTGTAAATTCGACTCGAACATAGGACACACCGCTCCAACTGGCGCTGGCCTGCGGTCACCGCTGACTTGGGATACTGGAGGCTGATAAAGCCTCCTCAATGAGCGAGGCCGCCCGCCGCGAGAGGGGGCGATCACAGCTACGTCGCGCGGCACTTCAACCTGACCCTGCAGGCACCGGACATTGTCGCCGCGATCCTCGGCAAAAAAATTCTGCCGGACGGCGTCCGGCTGCATGCCCTGTCGATTAATTCTCCTACTTTGTGGCAAGATCAGCTCTTGCTTGGCATAGCACGAACCAATCCATTCGACTAAGTCTTTCCTCCGACAGCAGGCCAAGACATTAAGGTGCCACAATTTTTCACACACCCAAGGAAGGTCGTCATGTTGGACGAAGAAATGGTACGAGAGCAGCTCGAATTTTACAAAAAAGGAGAGGCCGGGTGTCTTTTCGCTGCACACGCTGCACGCACGCCTCACAAGTTTGGTTGGGCTCACGTAATCGTCGATCCATTAGCGCAGGAAATCGATAAGGCACTGGCGACCTCAATCGCCGATGCTTCTATCAGCACTCTTTCTCTGGTCTTTCGAGAAAGCCACAAGTCGCCGGAACGCCTGCAATCGCTCATTCACGAAATGTCTCTCTGCAGGTTGATTTGGCTTGAAAGTGACGAATTGATCAACAATTTGCACGCACTAGGGTTCAGGGCCAATATCGGCAACCTTACATCCTGGGTTTCCGGATTCGCACCTTTTGAATTCATGCCCCTAACAAGAAGATCTCCATTCGTGGAAGTGTCCATCAGATGCAAGCCAAGACCGAGCTATAAGAAAATAATGAAAGAAGCTCCCCCGGGAGTAATACATCTCGCAGATATGGATATGCAGGGCATGGCTGCGCGGAAGTTCAAAATACTCTGGAAGGGATCGTTCACAAACACTGAACGACGACTGGGCCATAAGCCAGATAGCCTGAGCGCCGCCAAGACAACGTTCGTCATTCCGTTAAAGTACAGATGACCATCGAATCACTCAGTATCAAGACCCGCAAAGGGCAGCCCATGCTCAAAGTCCCGAGCTTTGTCCTGACAACATCAGGCATCTTGGGCGGCGTCAGTGCGGCACCACTTAGACACGTACTGATAATGACTCGGAACTCACTAGAAGAGTTAGGGTTGGAGCACACAGTCCTGAGAGAGAACATCGTTGTCGATGAAGAACATTTTTTTGACCTCCCGTCAGGCACGGAAATTGCATTCGGCGAATCACGGTTACGCCTGACTTTCCACTGCGAACCATGCGCAAAAATTTCGCATTTAGCTAAGCCCTCTCGGCTAATGCATAAGCGTGGCTACCTGGCATCCGTTACAAAACCAGGTGAAGTAAAACTTGGGCAGCGAATGAGGATCGTCGGGGAGAATTTTCCAGCGATACCCTACGGGCCCATCGACAGAATTGACTGGTACCTCCGCCAATCAAATCACCCCGTGGACGCAACCAAGTTGTTATGGGAGATCGGACTGCCATCTGGCTTTTCCAGAGCTCTACCTAGGCTATTATTGAAGCTAGATGCTTCGTTAAGACATAAGGTGACGTTCAAGAAATCCAAAAATGACGAAGCAATGCAGTCCGCATTCAGATTCGCATGAAATTAATCGTCCTTTTCGGCCTGCCTGCCGCAGGAAAAGGCACTCTGGCCAAAGGCCTATGTGGAAGCGGCAAATGGCTACATCTTTCGTGTGGCGACCTTTTCAGACATCACATTCGCCTTGGCACACCATTCGGCCTTGCCGTAAGAGCAAACACGGAGGCTGGAATCATGACGCCATGCGTAGAAGCTGCAGCCATGCTCTTTTCGCATCTTGATGGCCATGATGGAGATATTGTCCTTGATGGATTTCCGAGAACTTATGTGCAATCAGCATTGCTACACGACTACTGCCTTAAGCGAAGCATTCAAGTTGTTGGGGGAATTGAAATATATGTCGACCATTTAACGCTATTGCAGCGCGCGCTGCATCGACTGTACTGCAGAAAATGTGGGCGCACATACCACCACCACCTTGCCCCCCCTGCTCAGAGAGGGGTTTGCGACGCAGACGGAGAGGACCTCCACACTCGCTCCGACGACGCGCGCGAAATCTTTGAACGAAGGGTCCATGGCTCCTTGGACAAGGAACGACAATCGATGGAGGCTTTTGCCAGTCACTGGCCACTAGCAAGCATTGACGGCCGTCATTCGCCAGACATGGTTCTTAGTGCAGCGGTTCAAGCCATAGGCGGTCTCGAAAAGCAGAGCGTACAAATACCACCTCTCTTGTAATGATCAGTTGAAATCTGAATGGTATGTGGTGCTGGACGCCGTGGGGAAATGGGCATGCGTTGAATTACGCTCTGCCCCGATCTCGCATGAGAGAACATTTGGATTTCAGGCGCTCAGGCACCACCACACCGACATCCGGCAACGTCCCAAGACACCCCGAAAGGCACGCCAAATCCCGGTATATCCGGGTTTTTTTGTTCCCTTCCGCCCATGCCCGCCCTATTTCATCCCGGCGAAAGTGAGCAAGGCTGTGAGTACGGCAGCGGCAGCGGCCCAGCCTTACTCACTCGGGCGCTACCACCCTGCTGACCGACACCAAGGCGTAGCCTTCCGCTGATCCGAGACAGTTCGGGAGGAGAACGTCTGGCAGGACAGGCCTGACGGAGCTTCACGTGCGTATGAGTCGAGTCACGGAGTCGCAGATCGTCGAGATTCTCAAGGAAGCCGATGCCGGGTTCCGGTGAAGGACGTGGCCGCCGGCCCATTCGAAGACGTGAACGTCTGAGCGCGCGGATCAGGCGTCGGGCGCGCCGTCCGCCGCGACGGCGATGCGCCGGGCGAGGAACTCGAAATAGCCGTCGACGTAGACACTGTCGCCGTCGGCATCCAGCAGGAACGGATTCATCAGCGTGTGGCGCAGGATCACCAGCCGGTCCCGCTCGGGATCGGCGTCGTCCAGCGCGTCCGCGGGCAAGCCCAGCGCGTCGAGCACGCGCGCGGTGTCGGCGTCGCCCATGGTCTCGCGCCGCAGCGTGGTGATGGAACCGAAGTGTTCGCCCAGCTGCAGCGGTTTCGACGGATCGGCGCTGAGTGCGCGATGCAGGCCGCGGACGAAGCGGTTCATCGCCGCGATGTCGCGATTGCCGCGCGGGTTGACCGCGAGACAGACGAGGTTGCTGTCCGGCGCGAACGGCACCACGGCCTGCGCCAGCGGCGCGATGCGCGCGATGAAGCGATCGGCGGCGGCGAGGAACGCCTCGGTGTTGCGGATGCTCTGCGCCGGCAGCCGGCCGAATCGCGCGTGATCGAGCGGCATCACGCGATGGGTGACGTACACCGCCGCCGCCATCGCGCCCGGCTTCGAGCCTTCGGGGATGTAGCGGCCCAGCTGGCGATGACGCTGGAAGTAGTCGCCGTCGGCGGCTTGGTCGAACACGTAGTCCGCGCCTTCCGCCAGCAGCCCGATCGCGCGCTGGTCGCGACACAGGAACGCGCCGGCGCCGTACGGCAGGTAGCCGAGCTTGTGCGGGTCGATGGTGATCGCGTCCATGCGCGCCATCGCACCGACCGCGGCATGCACCGCGGGGCTCGGGAACGCCGCGAATTCCGCACCCACCGCGTCCGCGCTGCGCAGCGCGCCGTCGGCATCGCGGAA